>ENA-ORNF01002185-ORNF01002185.1-human-gut-metagenome-genome-assembly--contig:-NODE-2185-length-15045-cov-5.708205_pt1 | contig 15045 bp, 10 predicted proteins | sample MGYA00242110_ERZ509012 | MGnify/ENA primary metagenome ERZ509012 (study PRJEB26280, sample SAMEA2338714) | human gut metagenome | biome: human gut; feature: human-associated habitat; material: faeces...
CCCGCAAGTATAACCGCCTTTATTTTATTCATGAAATCATCCTCCTTTTTTTCTGTAGTATATTTTTCCTCGCTTGGGGAAGCTTTTATTCAAGAATTTGCCCGCACGCGAAAAATCTCTTTGCGCTTGCCGGAGAAACGTGTCTTTGGAGCGTGTTGATTTTGGAGGAATAAAAAGCCGTGCGTCTTTATGCTTTTTTTCTGCCGTAATTTTCATCACCGAAAAGCACTCCGCCTTGTCATGCGCGTATGAACGCTATGTTAACTTTCTTGATTTTTTACATTAAAGCTATTTACAATTCCGATTTTGTGTGATATAATCGAAAAGTAATTATAAGGCGGAAGATTGGTTTTTTGCAAAATGATAACCCGCCGAGGAGGAAATTATTTATGAGAGAAATCGAACCCATTGAACTCGGAATAGCCGGCGACGGCAAGGTTTATCGCAACCTCAGCCCCGCGGCTCTTACGGAAAAGGCTCTTGCAAACGGTGAGGGCGTTCTTTCCGATACAGGCGCGCTTGTCGTTAAGACAGGCAAGTATACGGGTCGTTCCCCCGAGGATAAGTTCATCGTTGATACTCCCGCAGTACACGACGATATCTACTGGGGCAAGATAAACAGACCGATATCAAAGGAAAAATTCGATGCCATCAAGGCAAAAATGCTCGCATATCTCCAGAATAAGGAGCTCTATGTATTTGACGGTTTTGCAGGTGCAGACCCTAAATACACAAAGAAATTCCGCATAGTAAACGAGCTTGCTTCCCAAAATCTCTTCATCCACCAGCTTCTTATCCGCCCCACAGAGGAAGAGCTTGAAACATACACTCCCGATTTTGAAATAATCGCGGCTCCGGGCTTCAAGTGCATCCCCGAGGTTGACGGTACTCACAGCGAGGCGCTCATCGCCATCGACTATGAGGCTCACCTCGTTCTCATCGCGGGAAGCCAGTATTCCGGCGAAATAAAGAAGAGCATATTCTCCGTTATGAACTATGTTCTTCCCAAGCAGGGGCTTCTCTCCATGCACTGCTCCGCAAATATCGGCGAAGCAGGTGACTCCGCCGTATTCTTCGGTCTCTCCGGCACGGGCAAGACAACGCTCTCCGCAGACCCCGCAAGAAAGCTCATCGGTGATGACGAGCACGGCTGGGATGACAACGGCGTATTCAACTTCGAGGGTGGATGCTACGCTAAGGTTATCGGTCTTGACAAAGAGTCTGAGCCTGATATCTACAACGCAATCAGAAGAGATGCTCTTCTTGAGAACGTTACAGTTGCTGATAATGGAAAGATTGATTTCGAGGACAAGAGTGTAACAGAGAATACACGTGTATCTTACCCAATCAACCACATCACAAATATTGTTAAGCCAGTATCTTCAGCACCGGCTGCAAAGAACGTAATCTTCCTTTCAGCAGATGCATTCGGAGTACTTCCACCAGTATCTATTCTTACACCTGAGCAGACACAGTACTACTTCCTTTCAGGATTTACTGCAAAGCTTGCAGGAACAGAGCGTGGAATTACTGAGCCAACACCTACATTCTCAGCTTGCTTCGGACAGGCATTCCTTGAGCTTCATCCTACAAAATACGCTGCAGAGCTCGTTAAGAAGATGGAGAAGAGCGGTGCTAAGGCATACCTTGTAAATACAGGATGGAACGGAACAGGAAAGAGAATCACAATCAAGGATACAAGAGGAATCATCGACGCTATCCTTTCTGGTGATATCCTTAATGCTCCAACAAAGAAGATCCCTATGTTCGATTTCGAGGTTCCTACAGAGCTTCCAGGAGTTGATTCAGGAATCCTTGATCCTCGTGACACATATGCTGATGCTTCTGAGTGGGAGGCAAAGGCTAAAGATCTTGCAGAGAGATTCAACAAGAACTTTGTTAAGTACACAACAAATGAGGCTGGTAAAGCACTTGTTGCAGCAGGACCACAGTTATAATATATTACAACAGAATTATATTAGATAATTCTAAAGCCGGGCGGTTGTATGTCGCCCGGCTTTTACTATAAAACGTTATAAAACAGGCATTTATCGAGGTTATGGATGTATAAATATTGTTATTGATAATATGAATTTAAGTTATATTAACGATATTGCTTGACAAATACAGATTATAGTAATATTATCATCATGTGAACAGAAATAATAGAAATTGTGAGGAAGGTTTTTCGATGAGAAGACAGGCATTATCTCTTTTAGTTGAGAACAATCCCGGAGTGACCAGTCGTATTTCAGGACTGTTCAGTCGCAGGGGATTTAATATTGATAGTTTCTCCTCAGGGGTTACAGCAGATCCGCGCTATACACGTATCACAATTGTTGCAAGCGGTGATGAGCAGGTGCTTGAGCAGATAGAGAAGCAGTTGGCGAAGCTTGAGGATGTACTTGATATCAAGAAGCTTGAGCCGGGACTCTCAGTGTGCAGGGAGCTTATTATGATAAAGATAAGAGCACTCGATACACAAAGACAGGCAGTTATGAATGTGACTGAGATCTTCCACGGCAAGATAGTTGATGTCACTCATGACTCTATGATTATTGAGCTCATAGGTACACAGGACAAGCTTGATAAATTCATAGACTTACTTAGCGGTTATGAAATATTAGAGCTCGCAAGAACGGGAATCACAGGACTTACCAGAGGTTCCGATGATGTAGTTATGTTGGATTAGTCACAGGACAATCCTTACATATAAATAGTTTACTTATAACAGGAGGAAAACAAAATGGCAGAACCAAGATTATTTTATCAGGATGATTGTAACCTTTCATTATTAGAGGGCAAGACAATTGCCATTATCGGTTACGGCAGCCAGGGACATGCACATGCACTTAACTTAAAGGATTCAGGATGCAATGTCATCATCGGTCTTTATGAGGGCAGCAAGTCATGGAAGAAAGCAGAAGAGCAGGGATTCAAGGTATATGTTGCTGCAGAGGCTGCAAAGCAGGCTGATATCATCATGATTCTTATAAATGATGAGTTACAGGCAGATATGTACAAGAAGGACATCGAGCCAAACCTTGAGCCGGGCAACATGCTTATGTTCGCTCACGGCTTCAACATCCACTTTGGATGCATTAAGCCACCAAAGGATGTAGATGTAGCTATGATCGCACCTAAGGCTCCGGGACATACAGTACGTTCAGAGTACCAGGCAGGAAAAGGAACACCTTGTCTTATCGCTGTAGAGCAGGATGCTACAGGAAAGGCATGGGACCTTGCACTTGCATATGGTCTTGGAATCGGCGGAGCAAGAGCCGGACTTCTTGAGACAACATTCCGTACAGAGACAGAGACAGACCTCTTCGGTGAGCAGGCAGTTCTTTGTGGTGGTGTTTGTGCACTTATGCAGGCTGGTTTCGAAACACTTTGTGAGGCAGGTTATGACCCAAGAAACGCATACTTCGAGTGTATCCATGAGATGAAGCTCATCGTAGACCTTATCTACCAGTCAGGCTTCGCAGGTATGAGATACTCTATCTCTAATACAGCTGAGTATGGTGATTATGTAACAGGACCTAAGATTGTTACAGCTGAGACAAAGAAAGCTATGAAGAAGATTCTTTCTGACATCCAAGATGGTACATTTGCTAAGGAGTTCTTACTTGATATGTCTCCAGCAGGACGTCAGGTACATTTCAAGGCTATGAGAAAGCTTGCTTCTGAGCATCCTTCAGAGAAGGTTGGTGAGGAAATCCGTAAGCTTTACAGCTGGAATGATGAGAGCGACAAGCTCATCAACAACTAATCTGTCAGATATATATGACAATAAGACCCGGGGCAGTGATGCACCGGGTTTTTTATATAGCAAAACTTGACAAAATATAGTGTGATGTGTAAAATTATGAATGTTAATCAGACGGATTAAAAATACGCCTTCGTCTCTTTGAGAGGCGGAGCGTTTTTGATATAAGGAGGCAAGTATGTCAGAACCATACAATCACAAGGCCATAGAGAAAAAATGGCAGGAATACTGGAAAGAACACGAGACATTCAAGACAGATGTTTGGGATTTTTCAAAGCCTAAATACTATGCACTTGATATGTTCCCTTACCCTTCAGGAGTAGGCCTTCACGCTGGACATCCGGAGGGCTATACAGCTACAGATATCATGTCGCGTATGAAGAGAATGCAGGGCTACAATGTACTTCATCCGATGGGATATGATTCATTCGGTTTACCGGCAGAGCAGTATGCTGTAAACACAGGTCATCATCCAAACGGTTTCACTCAGAAGAATATAGAGACCTTCTCAAAGCAGTTAAGAGAGCTTGGTTTTGATTATGACTGGTCAAAGATGATTTCTACAAGTGACCCTGAGTTTTACAAGTGGACACAGTGGATTTTCAAGAAGCTTTATGAGGCCGGATATGCAAAGCATATTGATATGCCTGTAAACTGGTGCGAGGAGCTTGGAACAGTTCTCTCAAACGATGAGGTTATAGATGGCAAGTCAGAGCGTGGCGGCTATCCTGTAGTCCGCAAGAACATGAAACAGTGGGTTATTGACCAGCCGGCATTTGCAGAAAAGCTCCTTGAGGGGCTTGATGAGATAGACTGGCCTGAGTCTACCAAGGAAATGCAGAGAAACTGGATTGGCAAGAGCACAGGTGTCGAGGTCAAATTCCAGATTGTAGGTGGTGGAGAGTTCTCTATCTTTACTACATGTATCGAGACAATATATGGTATCACATTTATGGTGCTTGCTCCGGACGGAGATATAGTAAAGGGTCTCATGGACAGAGTCGAGAACAAAGAAGAGGTTCAGGCTTACATAGATGAGACTGTAAAGAAGAGCGATATGGACAGAACTGAGCTTAACAAGACAAAGTCAGGCTGTGAGCTTAAGGGACTTCATTGTATCAACCCTGTAAACGGCAAGGAAGTGCGCATGTTCATCGGTGATTTCGTACTGGCAAGCTATGGTACAGGTGCTGTTATGGCAGTTCCTACCCATGATCAGCGAGATTTCGAGTATGCACAGGCTCATGATATTGAGATGATTCAGGTAATTGATGGTGCAGATGTATCAGAGCATGCATTTGAGAAGCACGATTACCTTGGAAAGGGCTGCAAGCTCATCAACTCAGAGGAGTTTACCGGAATGGTAGTTGAGGATGCTAAGGAAGCTATTACAGCCAAGCTTGAGAAGATGGGCGTGGCAAAGAGAACTGTAAACTACAAGTTCCGTGAGTGGATTTTTGCACGTCAGAGATACTGGGGAGAGCCTGTTCCATGTGTATACAAGGAGGATGGTTCAATCTATTTCCTTCCTGATGATGAGCTTCCGCTTGTCCTTCCTGAGCTTGAGGATTACAAGGGCAAGAATGGCAAGGCACCTCTTGAGAACGCTACAGAGTGGAAGCAGTATGACAGAAACGGCGTAAAGGGTACTCGTGAGACATCCACCATGCCAGGCTCAGCAGGATCCTCATGGTATTATATGAGATATATCGATCCACACAATGATAAGGAATTTGCAAATCAGGAGCTCTTAAAGCACTGGATGCCTGTAGATCTCTATGTTGGTGGACCGGAGCATGCGGTAGGACACCTCATGTATTCAAGAATCTGGAACAGATTCCTCTTTGATCAGGGCTTATCTCCAGTAAAGGAGCCTTTTAAGAAGCTCGTACATCAGGGAATGATCCTTGGATCAAACGGTATCAAGATGGGCAAGAGATTCCCGGAGTTCGTAGTAAATCCTAGTGATGTAGTCGAGGAGTACGGCGCTGATACACTTCGTCTCTACGAGATGTTCATGGGACCACTTGAAGTTTCAAAGCCTTGGAACGACAGCAACGTACAGGGAGCAAAGAGATTCATCACACGTGTATGGAATTTCTTTACAGAGCCTGAGAATATTATCGAAGAGGATGATGGAAAGCTCACAAGAATCTATCATCAGACAGTAAAGAAGGTCACAAACGACTTCGAGGCACTTGGCTACAATACAGCTATCAGCCAGATGATGATTTTTGTCAATGAAGTATACAAGGCAGGCAGATGTCCTAGAGAGTTTGCAGAGGGGCTTATCAAGATGCTTTCTTGTGTATGTCCACATGTTGGTGAGGAAATCTGGCAGAGAATGGGACATGACGATACAATCGCATTTGAGCCATGGCCGGTATACGATGAGGCAAAGACTGTTGAGGATACAGTAGAGATTGCTGTACAGATCAACGGAAAGACTAAGGGCACTCTTGAAATCGGAAAACAGGATCCTAAGGATGAGGTTATTGCAAAAGCAAAGGATGTTATTGCAGATAAGCTTACAGGAAATATCGTAAAAGAGATTTATGTTCCGGGACGTATTGTAAACATCGTAATGAAATAAAAATCACCCGGTATTTTGCACAGCCACTAGACGGCCGGCAGAATACCGGGTGATTTTATTTTTTGAGAACATGTGGTGGAAGTGATGGATCACTTCCGCGAAGCTTCTGCATACCGCGCTGGATCGCATCCTTGGAATCTTTCCAGTCGGCATCTTTATTTTTATAATCATATTTTTCGATGAACCATGCAACATCTTCATATATGCGGTTCATGTTGTCGTGCATTAGAGGGAGCACGATATCGTAAAATTCTTTGCGCTTATCACCTTTTAAATAAGTGTCAGCTCCTTCCAGAACCACTTTCAGGTGATCGAGACAAAATCCTTTTGTGTTCTTTAATTTTTCTTTTAGTTCAGGATCCTTTTCATACATAGTGAAGAAGGTCTTCATGTATGCATTAAAGGTCTTGTTTACGCTGTCACATATAAAGCAGGTTGATTCACGCTTGTTAATCCAGTCCACGATGGAATTGGAGGAGGCGTTTGCTTTTTTGAAAAGACCGCTCTTTTGCACTGAATCAGGCTTAAAGTTCTTAAATTCTTTGTCCATCTCCTCAATATGGCGCATGTACATGGTTTTTAGTATCCAGGCGTTTCCGAGTGAATTGCCATAGTCAAACATTTTTTTGAAATGTGCACGGCAGAAGCCCTCCTTATCGGTCATATCGCGTATGTCAGCCTCCATGTAAGAGGCACCATGACCAAGTACAAAATCCATGACGTGATCCTCGGTGCGTTTTTCTATATAGCAGAAGGGGCATTCACCGGCATTGTCAAAGGCGTCTGATATGGGGATAGTGTGTATTTGTTCTTTCAAGGTAATACCTCCGGGGTCATATTTTGTTATTTAAAAATCCTCTGGTGTGTAGCTCTCATAAAACTTGATAAAGGTCTGTAAAGAGGTGGAAAGCTTTGAAGACTCCTTGTAAGCAAAGCCAACCTCACGCTTGTGGATTGGTATGCCGAGAGGAATTTCAATCAGGGTACCGTCAGCAAGCTCTTTTGAAACTATGCTTTTTATGACGCATGCCACACCTACGCCTATTTTGGCAAAGTCGATGAGCAGGTCCATATTTGATATATCTATAGAGTCCTTTACGTGTATCTGGTTCTCCTGCAGATAATCATCAATATATTTACGTGTCATATTGCCTTTATCGAGAAGCATGAGAGTAGAGTTTTGCAAAATCTCGCTCTTTTTGACACCACGGGCGCTTAAGTTGCGCAGATAGTCCTTTGTAGTGACAAATATATCCTCGATGTTGTCCAGATAATAGAAATTGAAAGTCTTAAGGGATGCTGGTTTTCCTATCAGACCTATATCTATTTTGTCATCATCGAGGAGCTTTAAGGTCTCATTGGTGGACTGACATTCGATTGAGATGCTTATATGAGGATTTCTGTGTATGAATTCCTTGAGATATGGCAAAAGCATATATTTGCAGAGTGTTGAGCTGACACCAATCTTAAGCTGGCCGACACCGAGCTCTATTGAGCGCTTCAGCTTTTCCTCCCCCTCATTTAATGCCTCAAAGGCCTCGCTTACATGATCATAAAGAAGCCTGCCCTCATCGGTCAAGACGACACCTCTGGAGCTTCTGGAAAAAAGCTTGCATTCCAGTCCGTCCTCAAGCTTTTGAATTGACTTGCTGATGGCAGGCTGGCTGATATAGAGCTCCTTGGCTGCCTTTGATATATTGCCGGCATTGGCGACAGTATAGAAAATCCAGTAAGATGAGAGATTCTGGTTCATTTGTACCTCCTGTGGTTTGTACTTTTAATGGGCTGTAATCGTTGCTTGTCACAAAAAGGTGTGAACATCAACAAATCTGTGTTTATTATACCATGAGATTTAGTTATGGTAAATATGTTTATTATGTATTTTTATTATGGAAAATCATATGTTATGATGTCTTAAGTAAACTTGATTCAGATACAATCATAATACAATATTTTTATATGCTAGGAGGAATATAAGCATGGGAATGACAATGACACAGAAGATTCTTGCTGCACACGCAGGCCTTGACTCTGTTAGTGCAGGACAGCTCATTGAGGCTGATTTAGATCTTGTGCTTGGAAACGACATTACCTCACCTGTAGCGATTCATGAGATCGACAAGATGAAGGTAGAGGGAGTGTTTAATAAAGATAAAATCGCACTCGTTATGGATCACTTTGCACCAAACAAGGACATCAAGTCAGCAGAACACTGTAAATGTGTTCGCGAGTTTGCCTGCAAAAATGAGATTACAAATTACTTTGATGTAGGAAAAATGGGCATCGAGCATGCACTTTTACCTGAGCAGGGACTGACTGTAGCAGGTGATGTGATTATAGGAGCTGATTCTCATACATGTACATACGGAGCTTTAGGAGCCTTCTCTACAGGTGTGGGAAGCACTGATATGGCAGCAGGAATGGCTACAGGCAAGGCCTGGTTTAAGGTACCTTCTGCTATCAAGTTCAATATTGTCGGAAAACCGGCTGAGTGGATCAGCGGCAAGGACGTCATCCTTCATATCATCGGTATGATTGGTGTGGACGGCGCACTTTATAAGTCAATGGAGTTTGTCGGAGAGGGACTTAAATATCTTTCTATGGATGACAGATTTACTATCGCCAATATGGCAATCGAGGCCGGCGGCAAGAATGGTATCTTCCCTGTAGATGATCTCACAAGAGAGTACATGAAGGAGCATTCAAAGCGTCCGTTCACAGAGTATGAGGCTGATAGTGATGCAGAGTATGATGAGGAGTATACAATCGACCTTAGCACACTTAAGTCTACAGTTTCATTCCCACATCTGCCTGACAATACACGTACCATCGATGAGGTGGGGGATGTAAAGATTGACCAGGTAGTAATCGGCTCATGTACCAACGGTCGTATGGATGATCTGCGTATTGCAGCAAAGATTCTTGAGGGTAAAAAGGTTGCGGATGGTATCAGGGTTATCGTGATTCCTGCAACACAAAAGATTTATCTTCAGGCTATGGAAGAGGGCCTTCTTAAGACATTTATCGAGGCTGGTGCCATTGTGAGCACACCTACCTGCGGACCATGTCTTGGCGGATACATGGGAGTGCTCGCTGAGGGTGAGAGATGCGTATCTACCACAAACCGTAACTTTGTCGGACGTATGGGTCATGTTGATTCTGAGGTTTATCTGGCAAGCCCTGCTGTTGCAGCTGCAAGTGCCATTACAGGTAAGATTTCAGGACCAAAGGATGTTATGTAAAGATTGGAGGAAGCACAATGAAAGCAGCACACGGTCGTGTATTTAAATATGGAGACAATGTCGATACAGATGTAATCATTCCCGCAAGATATCTGAATTCTTCTGATCCTAAGGAGCTTGCAACACACTGCATGGAGGATATCGACAAGGATTTTGTAAATAATGTAAAGGCCGGGGATATCATGGTAGCCAACAAGAACTTCGGCTGTGGTTCATCAAGAGAGCATGCACCGATTGCCATCAAGGCTGCCGGCGTAAGCTGTGTTATCGCAGAGACATTTGCAAGAATTTTCTACAGAAATGCAATCAATATAGGTCTTCCTATTATTGAGTGCCCTGAGGCAGCAAAGGCAATAAATGCCGGTGATGAGGTGACAGTGGACTTTGATTCCGGTATCATCACAGATGAGACAACAGGAGAGAAGTTTAAGGGACAGGCCTTCCCACCGTTCATGCAGAAGATTATCGACTGCGAGGGACTTGTAAACTATATAAATCAGAAGTAATTATAAAAATTCCCGAGGTTATATAACCGCGGGAGTTTTTAGTACAATATTAAAAGTAATGTTGTTTACAAATAAATTGTAGCATTTTTGTTATTGATTTGATATATGAAATTTATTATACTGTAAATGATAATAATTGTCTGCATATAGAGATGCTGCAATATGGATTTAGATAAGATAAAAAGAGAAATGAGGTAAAAAATGGATTTATTATATTCAAGCACAAGAAACAGTGAAAAGAAAATAACAGCTTCACAGGCTATCCTTAAGGGCCTTGCCGATGACGGAGGATTATTTGTACCTGAGAGCATTCCGGCACTTGATGTTTCTATTGAGGAGCTTTCTAAGATGTCATACCAGCAGGTAGCATATGAGGTTATGAAGCTTTTCCTTACGGATTTCACAGAGGAAGAGCTTAAAAATTGTATCAACAGGGCATACGACAGCAAGTTTGATACTACTGAGATTGCACCGCTTAAGTTTGCTGACGGGGCTTACTACCTTGAGCTGTTCCATGGCTCTACAATAGCCTTCAAGGATATGGCATTATCCATTCTGCCTCATTTACTTATCACATCTGCAAAGAAAAACAATGTTAAAAACGAGATTGTCATCCTGACAGCCACATCAGGAGACACAGGAAAGGCAGCTATGGCAGGCTTTGCTGATGTTGAGGGTACACAGATTATCGTTTTCTATCCAAAGAATGGTGTCAGCCCGATTCAGGAGAAGCAGATGCTTACACAAAAGGGTGCCAATACTCATGTAGTGGGTATTCACGGCAACTTTGACCAGGCACAGTCAGCAGTAAAGGCTATGTTCAATGATAAGGCTCTTGCAGAGACGATGGATGCCGCAGGCTATCAGTTCTCATCTGCCAACTCAATCAATATAGGTCGTCTTGTACCACAGATTGTGTACTATGTATATGCTTACTCAAAGCTTTTTGCACAGGGAGCTGTCGCAAAGGATGAGAAGATAAATATCGTTGTTCCTACGGGAAATTTTGGAAATATACTTGCAGCGTTTTATGCAAAGAACATGGGACTTCCTGTTGCAAAGCTTATCTGCGCCTCAAACGAGAATAAGGTGCTTTATGATTTCTTCACAACAGGAGAGTATAATAAAAACAGAGAGTTTATCCTCACAAATTCACCATCCATGGATATTCTCATCTCTTCAAACCTTGAGAGACTCATTTACCGTATCGCAGGAAATGATGCAAATAAGAATGCTCAGCTTATGGCTTCGCTTGCTAAGGATGGCAAATACACTGTAACACCTGAGATGAAGGAAGAGCTTTCTGATTTCTATGGAAATTACACAAGTGAGAAGGAAACCGCTGAGGTCATCAAAAAGCTTTACGAGGATACAGGATACATTATTGATACTCATACAGCAGTTGCAGCAGGTGTATATGACAAGTATAAGGAGGCTACAGGTGATACAGCCACAAAGACTGTTATCGCATCTACAGCAAGCCCGTTCAAATTCACAAGAAGTGTGATGGATGCAATTGATCCTAAGTACGATTCAATGACAGACTTTGAGCTTGTCGATGAGCTTTCAAAGCTTGGCAACGTTAAGGTACCAAATGCCATCGAGGAAATCAGGGATGCAAAGATTCTTCACAACACAGTCTGTGATGTGGATCAGATGGAAAACACTGTTAAGAAAATGCTCGGTGTGCAGTAATAATATATTGTTACCCTTTGGCCCTTTAATCATATAATTGTAACTGGTCTGATATATAATTATATATAGCGCAACATAAAAGAACATCTGCTGTTTGCAGATGTTCTTTTTGTGCTCTGATCATAGAGTGAATAATTATCAGATTACTGCAATAATCATGTATACTCTTTACTACATTAATAAAAGAAATTTAAGAAACAGGTGGGACTTATTTACTATTTATTTTTTCCTGACATGAGGTTATACTAGTTTTGATGATTTTACATATTATTTTTATAAATAAAATGATATGAGGGTAAAAAGGTATTTTGACCCTTTAATCATAAAATCCGTGGTAACTATTTAGGAATAATAAATAAAGATACAGGAGAAAGAAGCATGAACTATTTTATTATAATAGATGCGGTCACGCTGATATTAGGAATTTACATAATATTTGTGTCACTACGAATGAAGAAAAGCGGCAAAATTGAAAGCACCTTTGTGGCTGAGGATGAGATGAAAAAGATAAAGGATACGGCCGGATATATAGCTTATATTTATCCAAAGTCGCTTGTATTCGGCATTGTGATTTTTGTTATCAGTATAGTTGCGATAGTTTCGGATTGCCTCAAAAAAATACCGTACTGGTCATATGTGGAGATGATTATATTCGTCGCAGTAATTATCTGGTTTTCAAATATGTTACGAAATGCCAGAGAAAAATTTGTTAAATTCTAACATGAATTTTGCATTGCAACATGAGACATAATAAAGTATAATGAATTTACAAAGATACCTGAGATGTTCGACAACCCTGTGTATTTAGAACCTACATTTACTTTAAACGGGATTCCTATATGAGCTGTTGGATGTCAGGCCGTCATTATGCAGCGGAAGGCAGAAGGCAGACTGCGGTTACCCACCTAGCAAGAGCGCTAGGAGTCTAAATTACAGGGCCGGCATTTTGGGTTCTTACAAAAGAATAATAATGTACAAAAGAACTCCGGACGTACAAAAGCTTTATGAGATACAAAAGATTTTTAAAGCACAAAGGATTCTTAGGTACAGATGATAAAGGGAGCTGTTTTTGCAGCTCCCATTTTTTGAGCAGTAACCACTATTTGGGTGTTAAGGAGAACAGAAATTTGGCAAATAGAAGACGAAGACGGCAAAAGCCGAATCATATGGTCTGGATAATGCTTGCGATAACCATGGTATGCGTGGTTATTGTTTTTGCAATTGTTATGGTACAAAAGGAAAAAGGGACAATTGTAAAACAGGCGAGGGCTGTGACGAAGGATATGGTGTATGAGAATGCATATATTGTGTCAAATGACGATGGAAGGCTGATTTTCATATGTGATGGAGATCTATACAGGGCAAAGGGTACCATGGAAGAGAACTTTACAGGTGTCTGTGATATTGAAATCAGTGGCTCTAAGGTCAAAAAGATACAGATAAAGCCGGATGATATATCAGGTGTGATGCTGTCGTACGGAGACGGTACCATGCAGATTGCAGGGCAGGGTGACATTCCAATGCAGTCAGACAAGCTGCCGGTGTATGATGAGACAGGCACTTCACCTAAGGAAATAGCGGTTTCTGACCTGATAATCGGAAGTGAAACACTTTCTTACATACTTGATTCCGGCAGGATATGTGCCATTGTCAGAAGACAGGTACCTGACCTTACATACATAAGAGTGCTTATAAAAAACGATGGAAAGGATGCATTTCCAACAATTGCGGCAGCTGCCGCAGCTAACCTTTATGTGGATGATGCTGACTGTGGAAGCAATGCAATTGACGATGTGGGTGCATATATGGCAAATGCGCAAAAAAGCCGGATAAAGGTGAGCTCAGCGGACAATTATGTCAGCATAAACGGTAAGAGCTATCCGGGCTCATTTGAGTTTATCGGGACAGAGGAAGGTATTGTGGCGGTGAATACAGTCGATGTGGAGACATATGTGCGCTATGTGCTGCCGTCGGAGATGCCGTCTACATTTGATGCAGAGGCGCTTAAGGCTCAGGCTGTTTGTGCGAGAACCTTTGTATATTCACAGATGAAAAATACACAGTATGCGTTATACGGAGCAAATATTGACAATACCACAGCTTTTCAGGTCTATAACGCTTCAGAAGCAAAGCAGTCGACCGATGAGGCTGTAAAAGCTACGGCAGGGCAGGTTGTCTCATGCGGAAGGAGCTTAATAACATGTTATTATTTTTCTACGTCTGCCGGAAAAACCGAGGATATGGAGGTATGGTCTTCGAGTACACCGGATTTCATACACAAGGTGGAGTCGGTGGATGACAATTCGCCATACTACAGATGGATCTCGGAGCTTGATTTATCGGCATACAATGATCCTCAGTACGGCACAGCAACAGGTATTTCTGTCGATAAGACGTCGGATGCTGGTTATGTACTTTCGCTCACAATAAATTACGGAAACAAATCGCAGACCATTACGGCGGAGAATGATATAAGAAAGGCGTTAGGGCATTATCAGAAAAAAGTTACATTAAACGATGGCTCTGTGAGGGAGAATATGTCGATGATACCAAGCGCCTGCTTTAGTGTGAGTGCCGGTGCAAATGGTCACTATACACTGTCCGGCGGAGGCTTCGGCCATGGAATAGGCTTCAGCCAGTATGGGGCAGACAAGCTGGCAAAGGCAGGAAGCAGCTATAAGGATATAATCGGATATTATTATAAGAATGTGACAGTGGTGGATATAAGCAATGTACGTAGTGAGCAGTGATATGTATACAAAAAATTGATAGCATGGATAGTAGAAATGTGGTAATATCGAAGTGCTTAGATACATGACTATGTGTGTGATAGTAAGATATATTGTAATTATTTCGTAAGAAAACAAGAGGATTTGATGATGAATTTACCGATAGAGTTTGAAAAAAAGATGAAGGCCTTTCTGGGTGATGAGTGGGATGATTTCTTATACAGCTATGACAATAACAGATTTCAGGCACTCAGATTTAATACATTAAAGGTACAAAGCCCGGAAGAAAGAATGCGGATATTGAAGGTACTTGGAATTTCTTCAGATAAAAGGGTTTCGTGGGCAAATGAGGCATATTACTTTGATGAGAATGTGCGTCCGGGAAAGCATCCGTATCATGAGATGGGGCTTTACTACATACAGGAGCCAAGTGCCATGTCGGCGGCTGCACTTTTAGCTCCAAAGCCGGGTATGAGAGTGCTTGACCTGTGTGCGGCACCCGGTGGAAAGA
>ENA-ORNF01002188-ORNF01002188.1-human-gut-metagenome-genome-assembly--contig:-NODE-2188-length-15039-cov-2.287974_pt1 | contig 15039 bp, 4 predicted proteins | sample MGYA00242110_ERZ509012 | MGnify/ENA primary metagenome ERZ509012 (study PRJEB26280, sample SAMEA2338714) | human gut metagenome | biome: human gut; feature: human-associated habitat; material: faeces...
AAAGACTCATCCAAAGATATTTATCTAACAAAACAAAATATGAGTGTGGATCACAACGTTTGCCGCAATACTTGACAGTATTAGACGAATATGGAAAGAAAGGTAAAAAATTGTCCGATTTGCAGTCCACCTACAAGTCGGACTTTCTTACGTCCGATGAACGTTTACTTGCATTAGCAAACGATGTTATGGGTGATGCCGTAACTAAAGTAACTAGAAAGCGTGAAGTCCCGGATATGGTGCACAGCGATGAGCAAGGAACTTACCAGCGTACTGACCTTGCCACAGGTAAACCGTTGTATCGTACTGAAGAATACGAAACTACAGACTACGAGTATACTAAGAATTTATTGCTAGATATTGCTAATGAGCGCGAAAACAAATATCTTGAGACTGAAGCTTCAAACACTAAAAGCTCGCTAGAAAAGTTTAAGGAATTTGGGCATTCTACTGTTGCTTCTGCTGTAGGTGGCTTTGTTCACGGCGTGGCTTCTTTCGCAGGAGATATCCAAAATTTATTTACAGGTGTATATGAAGGATTCAAGGCAGCAGCCGGAACTGATATTTATACCGATAAAGATAAAGTTTTTATGGATGCCTTCAGAGCAAGAATGGCCACGCCTTTAGGTTATGTCACAGATATTGAAGACGGTTTTGCAGATTTGCTTATGGACCCCGAAACAGGTGAATATATTAGCAACGCTGCAAGATACATTTATTCTGGCTTTGATTCTCTCGGTAGAATGGCTCCTGGCTTAGTTATGAGTGCTACAGGCGCTGGTGTATTTGGTGCTGGAAGTAAATTAGCGTCTATGACATCAAATGCTTCTCATTTTATGTTTTATACATCTATGGCAGCTGGGAATATGAGCGAGATGTTCCAAAATCCTAATTTGGCTAGCCGTCCTACCGCAGAATTAATGCTTAATGCATCACTTAGGGCTATAGTAGAATCTGCTATCGAAACTGGACTTGATAAAGCTCTCGGCTCAACTATGATTGATAGTATGATGTATGGCTACACTAAAGTGGCTATTCCTAAAGGCGCAGGCAGTGTATATGCTCGTCTTGCCAAAGACGCCCTCCAAGAAGGTGCCGAAGAAGTTTTGCAAGATTGGAGCAATTATCTTATTAACCAAGCCTTTGGTTTAATGGATGAAAATTACAAATACTTGTCTGAATGGAATTTGCAAACTATGACAGACGCTTTTATGATGGGCGCCATTATGTCATTAGCAGGAAGCGGCTTTAGAATTATGACCACTAAGCGCTTTGATACAGGTATTGCAAAAACTAATAAACAAGGTGATATTAAGTATGATAAGAAAGGCGAGATAAAAACTAAAAAGCTTGGTAAATTTGCATCATATAAATATTATTATAACATAGAAACTTTATCACAAGACTTATCTCAAGTTATTTACGATAAATCATTAACAGTACAAGAGCGTACTCGTTTAATGAGTGGTGTTTATACAACTCTTAAAACTATAACCGATGTTTTTGGTAGTCTTGGTGAAGAACGTTATAATAGAGCTGCTCAATTGCTTAATGCTATTAGTGAAAATGCCGTTGCAATAACAAAATTCGATTATACATCTGATGAGGTATTAAACGATGATTATAAACGAGTTATTGCAGATTTAGGTGAGTTTAAAGATTTCATTTTGCAAAAAGCTGGCTCTAAATTATCTGCCAAAGGGATAGATAAAATTAATAATGCCAAAACGTATAGTGAAGTTTTAAGAACAGTAAAAAATATTTTTGGTATAAATTTACGAGCAGATATTGCAAATTGGTTAGGCTTTAAGTCAGAATTAGACTTAGAAGATTTTACTCGTGGAAAAATGCTTCCTGCCGATGAATTTTTATTAAAAACTGAAAAGTCTTCGGATTTTGAGGCAAGCTACGCAGCTAACCAAGTTATTAAGCAAATAAATAATCTTAGAGTAGATTTTAAGGTAGAAGGCAATCCTACTTTCAAAAAACAATTAAAGGAAAGTAAAATAACTAAAATCAAAGATGTTTTTACTAAGAAATCTGCTGAGCAACAACTCAAAGAACTTACACAAAAACCAGTCGCTCAAAGAACAGATGAAGATAACTCTACTATTGCTGAAATTAAAGCTATAAGTGATATTCTTAATAATGGCAATTTTAAGCAAGTGGTGACGGCTGAAGATGGCGTAAATACAGCCCAAGATGAAGATTCCAAAACTTTGGTAGCGCCTCGTAATATTATACGAAATTGTTCAACTAACGAAGTGTTCCGTAATGTTGCAGAGCAAAATCTTGTAGAAACAATTATTGCTACACCGCAATTAAAAGGAGTGCTTAGCCAAATTCTTGATATATATAAAGAGTTCAAGAGTGATAATACTGTAACAATAGACCAAGCTCTTAGAGATTTGTACTTTGACAACACATTTATCAATATGCTTCTTGACAAATCTGGTATTGATAAAATTGTAACTTTATTGTCTAAGACAGATACCATAACTAAAAATATTAGCGTAAAGAACGCTCAAGATGCTATCTATAAAAATACATTCAAAATTGTAAATGATAATATTGCAAAATCATTGTTAGTATATTATTTACGTAGCGGTGATGTTGGATATAGAACTTTGTCTATATTTACAAGTCAGCAAAAAAGTTATATTGCAGATTATCGTGCACAATTAGAATGGTTACAAAAAGCGCAGAGTAAAACATTTGTGCCTACAGCAATAGATTTAGATATATTTGAAGATACCCTAAATTTGTATGCAAAAAGCATTACTGCAGATATGCGCCAAAGTCTTATTACAAAATTTTCAAAAGGAGGCATATACTCTACAGAGGCCGTTAGTGAGTTAAATAAAATATCGGGCTATAAAATGCGAGTAGCTAACGAATATGATAATATTCATTATGCTGATATTCGTACGGATGCAGGTAAAACATTTAATGCATTTATGTCAAGAATGGGGCTTACAGAAATTGCAGCGGTATCTATAATGCCTAACAACGTAGATATAAGAGAAACTATCAACGATGATTTTGAGGGTGACCCTATTGCATACTATAGAAGCCAATTTGAAGAGTTTACTGCCGATAAATATACTTTTGATTATGATTTATCAAAAGCTGTGCCTAATCGTTTTACAGTAAGACCTTTAACTGAGCAAGTTTATGATGCCGTTGTTATTAGTAAAGAAATGTCTACAAAGAAAGGTGATAAGACAGAGGACTTGAGTCAAGGCACTAAATCATACGATATTATAAACAAGCAAAGTTTTGATGGCCTTGGAAAAATCGGCGAGACTATTCTTGACAAAGTTAAGTTAGCTGACAATATTCCTGACGCCGTAAAAGCTAGCTTAACTATTAATGATATTATACAAGATATATCTTTGTTGAGCGAAAATACTTTTGCTAAGATTCGTAACGAATATGGTGAAGTGTCTGCAGATACTGTCGAAATGTATCTTGGAAAAATACTAAAAGACTCAAACTATTATCTTGTAAAAACAGAGGACGGTAAGGTAGTATTGTCTAAGATACTTTATGCTGAAGAACTGTTAACAAAGAACTTCTTTGATAATATTGACTCATTGAAAAAAGGTGAGCGAAGATTAATACACGAATTTGTAAATAACGAGTTTATTAAATACGGTATTAAAGATGTAGTTGTTGAAGGAGAGCACTTTGGTAGTGACGAAGGTGGCTATTTTGACCCAAATACAAATACATTGTATGTCAATTTAGATGATACTGCTTCGTTAAAGTTAGGTACATTTACTCATGAATTTACTCATGCAGTACAATATCATAATAACCTCACATTTGGGTATGACCCGCGCGAAATTATTGATAAATGGACTACTGCAAATAAGAACAAACTTGTGAGTGAATTAAAGAAATATGTTCCAAGTGTATTCTCTGAAGCTTATAAGAGACGTGTGGGAGCAAGCAATAATATTGAGGCTGCCGCTTGGTTTGTATATACTAATGTGGCTGGCGAAGCTGAAGCCCGCAATTATGCATTAAATGGCCCAGAGCATTTTTTGCCTATTATTGCAACATCTAGCGGTGATATAATAATGCCGTGGGGCACAATGTATATTGACCCAACACATACCACATCGATAAAGTCTGCACTAGCTAAAAAGGTATCTAAAGAAACAAGCACCGAAAAAAAATTGACTGCCGAAGAGTTTGGCCAAACTATGAATCAAAAGGCAGGCAAAACTAAGCGTGTTAAGAGCGAAGGCCGTTCGTTTACTTACAAAGAGGAAGCTTCTCATAGTAATATGAAATACTTGTGGGAAGCGGCGCATAGAGAAGGTAAGCCTTATGTTCTTACAGATACTCGAATAAAAGATTTAATTGTTGCAACTACAGGCAATGAAAAATATCTTGACCCAGAGTTTATGCGTAAAGTTCGTAACGGCGAAATGCGCACTGTATCAGATTTACTTAAATATGTAATATCGTATGATACTATAACGCCCGAGATAAACAATACTATTAAATTAATTAATAAGTATTGGTTTAAGAATGACTACGTTACTTCAGCTCGCGTACTTGACCAACTGGCTACAGAAGGAGTTAAGCGTTTATATGCCACTCGTTCTGCTATACGAGCATTACTTTTAAGTAAACCTGAAGTAGCAGAAGCTTTCGGATTATCTGACGCCTTGATAACTAGTATGGATGTTAAGACTCTATTTAAGAATATAAATGAGTTACTTAAACAGCCTAATTTTAAGCGTAGATATGAAGAGATATATGACGGGTTTGATAAAATTGGAGGCAAAAATTTAGACGTTGATTACAAACTATTGCGTATTTCAATACTTAATAACTTTGTAGGAAACATAGAATCTGGCGCCGCTATAGCATCATGGGCACGGTCTTTAGCAATAAATCAAAAGCTTAGAGATTCATCAATATCTTTAGACTCTGAATCAGAAAGTAAAGATAGCGGTACAAGAAGCTTAAGTGAAACTATTGCCGATGTTAACGCTCAGATAGACCACGAATTAGGTCAATCCTGGTTTAATGATATTGCAGATACTTCGAGAGCTGAGCGTGAGAATTTAGTTTTTGAAAATAAACTAAACGAGTATATTGCAAAATTGCAATCTTCTTCAAAAGATGTATTGCTAAAAGACATGAAACTTATTCAACGAACCTTAAGCCATGATACTGATGATGAAGGCAATTGGATAAGCCCATTAAGGCAAGATATTGCTAATATGACAGACGACGAACTTGATGTTGCGTATCTTGCATATAAATACACATCTGGAACAGACTTTGCAGAACTTCGTGAACAAATTGCAAATCAATTGAAGGATGCCAAAGGTGGAGTTGTCGAAAGACCTAGATACAAAGTAGCGCAAAGTGTAAAATATCTTGCAGAAAAAATTCGCAAGCTTCTTACTCCTGACGAACTTAAGGCCTTTACAGATGAATATCCGGAATTAGTTTATTCTGAAAACGGTAAATACATTTTACCTCGCGAAGATATAGGGGATAATAAAACGAAACCTATAGATATTGTAAAAGTCCTTCAACTTGAAGAAACATTCAAAGAACTTGCTGCAAAAGCTTACGCTATAAAAGCAGCTCGTGAACGTTTCTTAACTGCTGAAGATGCATTAGCCAAGGCTAAGGACACAGTAAAAGAGTTAAAATCTAAACTTAAAGCTGAGCGAGAAGCCACTAAATCGAAAGGTTCAAAAGTAGTGTATGTCAATACTAAAGGCAATACTAATATATCAATTGTTAGTACACGTGCTATACCTGATAAGTTTGACAAATTACTTAATACTAACTTTGAAAAAACTTTAAGTAAGACGAAGGTTAAGTATTTAACAGCAGAAGGCGAAATGCACACCCGAAAATCTTTAGCAACTTTTGTATCTGAAAATGCAGAAACTCTTGCCACAATGACTGTAGATGAAGCCCGTGATATAGTTAACTTCATTCAAAATTCATCGCCTGTCATTAATGCAGCAGACGCAGACAGCTTATCTACGTATAGAGCAATAAGCATGTATACACTTGCATATATCTATACGAATAGCAAAGGTAAATATGCTATATTCCAATTAACTCCTGAAGAGTTAGTAACTATTGAGGGTATTGTATCAAGTAGTGCTAGTGCTGCAGGTACAGAATTAGCAATATCTAAACAAGTACTTGAAAACTTTAATCCGGCTAAGTATATTGTTAAATCTTTGGCGGCTTCAATGCGTATAAACTTTAGTGAAGATACATTAAATGAGCTCGCAGATTTGACAAGCAAAATTAGTATTAAAGACACTGATGGAATGAGTATTGATGACTCTCGAGAAGTAACGTTAGCTAATATAGCTGAGCTTAATAGCCTCTTTAATAAGATGTATAATGAAGGTATTGCACAATATAGGGGCACAAATAAGTATAGCGTATTTGACCAACTTTGGAAATTCCAGCGTATGGCAATGCTCAGTTCACCCGGCACTTGGCTAAGAAACTGGACATCCAACCAAATGCTCAAGGTAGCTAATAAAGCTGGCGCTGTTATAGGTGATGCGACATTTGGAGTACTCAACAAACTTGAAAATAGATTTAGCAAAACAAAGGTTGAGTCTAAGCCTGTACGAAACTTGACAGACGCTCAAAAGTCATTAGTTCATTTTGCAGAAGATACTGTAGGTTATAAAACTGATTTTGTAACTGAAGAAAAACTTGTTGAGAATTATGATTCAGCAATTACAAAATTAGATAAAAAAATAGAACTGCAAGAAAAGTATAAAGTAAGTGTAATTGCAAAATACAAAGAATTATATGATGCTAATTTGTTGCAAAAACTTAATGACGCCAAAGCTGCTATAACATTAGACCACGAATATAGACTAGCCAATTTAGAATATAAACAAAATGTTGCTGATAAGGTTAGTGTTCGTAGAACGATGTACGGTCAATATCAAATTAAAGGCACTGTAATTTCTAACGATGTTGCAGCTTTTGTTAAAGACTATATTCTTGATAGTGGTTTTTATGATATGCTTGGTGAATCTATAAATAAATACACTGCTGGTGAATTTTTAGAGAGTCGTCAATCTGCAAGTAAAAACCTGGCAAATATGATTGTAGCAAGTGTGCAAAGTGAAATATTTAATGATGAGACCTTCAAAGTACCTGATTGGTGGAAAAAAGTAAGCAAGAAAGGTGCAGCAGCCACAGGCCTTAACATGTGGAGTAGACTAGTATACAAAGCTATAAGTGATGACCCTTGGGTTAGAAAGGCTTTTGCAAGTTATTTAGGTAAGATATTAACCGAGGATGATGTCAATCTTAATCACGGAATATCTAATGAAGTGCAAGCACGCATAATCGATGCTTATAAGATGGCTGCTTGGGATTACATGCACAAGTCAAACTTTTTTAGCGCAATGGAAAAGGCGTTAAGAACACATATGTCGGAAGGAGGTTTCTTTATTTACAAACAAATTGCGCCATTTGCAGTAGCAGGTTGGAACTGGTTCAAGGAAGGACTTAATTACACACCATTAGGTTTGGGCAAAGCTATTATAGAGTATATAAAGCTTGAAAATAAAGTCGCTAAAATGGACGCTGATGCCGCTAAAGGTATGGGGCCTACGGGTCGATGGGCAGCTTATATTGTAAAACGCAATATTGGTAAAGGTACCATTGGTACAATAGGCTTCATTATTGGTGCGCTACTTGCTGGCTTTGGTGTAGCAGGTATTGACGAACAAGATGACAAGATAAAACTTAGAGTAGGCAATGTTTATATCGATATAAGTCAATTGTTTGGTACACAAGGTATTCTGCTTGGTATGATATTTGCTAATTTCTTTGCAGATGACGGTATTGTTGCTAAATCAAAGGCAGCAGATAAAAATGGCTTTGGAGTATTCTTAGACTGTGCTGGCGCATTTTTCGATCAGTTATTTATAGATAGTACTTTTAGTGACCTATATAATATCTTCGAATATACTAATAGCTTCAGTGATGTTCTAATAAATATGACAGACAATACGTTGTCTTCATTCATACCTAACTTCTTGAAGGTTGTCAATAATGCTACATACAACCACAAAGTAAAGTACAGCAAAGGCTTCCTTGGCATGCTCGAACGTAAAGTCGTGCAAACAATACCCGGTATTGCATATGCATATCCTAAACAATATGATGTGTATACAGGTGAAATTAAATGGCAATATGGCAGTGGCTGGTGGGGTATATTCCAGAAAGTTGCTAATAGCGCATTGCCTATCAAAGTTTATCCGTATTCTGTTAGTGATATCGAAAAAGAAGCAATTCTTAATGGAGTAAATAAAGGTCAACTAACTGGAAATTATAGCAATATAAAATCCTTTACTCCTGCGCAAGTATCTAAACTTAATGAATACTACGGACAATTGAATAGTGCTGATTTAGCTGAGCTAAAAGCTAATAAAAAGAAGTATAAAGTAAAAGATGAAAAAACTGGAAAGTATGTTGAGCTTACTTACAGTAAAATGACTTCAAAGCAAAAAAATAACGTTATCTCCCGTATAATGGAAGATAACGCTGAAATTGCTAAAATTTATGTATATACTTCAAGCGGCGGCAAGTATTATGCTGAAACAGAAACAGCATTCCAAACGCTTAGAAGCTTACGAATCAAAAATGTATTCAGAGCTACAGGTAGTAAGAAAGGCTTTAATTAGTCCTGTACCATCGCCGCTTTGTAAGCTCAGCGTGTAACCAGTCTAAATCTTCTTGTTCACCTACTACGGTGATGTAGTCTCCTGATAGCGGGCATCTCAAATCGAGGTGCTCGTTATCCATTTCTATGAACCTTAATGATTTTTTTATTCCGTGACAACGCTGCTCAATGTGCTTTAAGCATTCTATTCTGTTAGGAAATTCATACGGTATATATGTGTCAGTTATTATAGTCATATTAACTCCTTTGTTTTAATATATAATATTTATTTCTCGATAGATTATTCAAGATTGATTCTAATTATCATCTATTATATATTAAAATTGATTATTATCAATCAAATCGTTATGGTATAATTCTTTCCACTGAATATCTAACATATTTGCAATTCGCTGTAGATAATAAGTATAATCTAACTGCTTTTTGATTTCCTTAAAATCGTAAGTATTTAATGCCTCATTAACTACTAAACAATTATCAGGAGTATCTGGCATTGAGCCGTAAGATATATCACCTTTATAGCGTTTAACTTTATATAACTTTCCAAGAGACTTATCTTTTGTTGCAATAACACGATTACATTTGAAAAGCTCTTCTTCGTGACCGTTAGCATATCTTTGCACAACCTTAAAATAAGTGGGACCTTTTTTACAGGTTATTGCAAAGTCAGTAAGATTTTTACATTGTACTAATGTTACTGCTGGGTCTATACCTTCAACTAAATACTTTGTTGCAGCTTTAGAACAAACGAACGCATCAAGCGGGCCATACTTAACAGTGCCAGGTCTATGAAAATCATCCATAAGCCACGCGCCTTTACGTTTAATTTTACCACTTGTTTTAACTAACAAATAGTTGTTAACATCACGTTGCCATATTTTAGCAACCTCGTCTCTGTCCATACCGATACCAGATACTGCAGTCCATTCATCCATACATTTTTGAAGTTTATCCAAGTCATTACGATTGATATAAACCAAAATACCATCAGTGTTTGTTTGGATAATTCGAGCACTTACTATAGTATTGTATATCTTGCATGCGAGCGCAGTCAAAAAGATTTGGCCAAGTCTACAGCAACGCGAGCACATATATGGGTCATACATATCGAGATACTTATTACCTGACGCACCGTATGCTGTATTCAAAACAAGCTTGAGAGCTTTTTGTACTTGCTCATCCTCTTTTGTAGGATTAGCTTTATGCTTAATTGCAATACGTTCATTGTATATATCAATAAACTTTTGTTTATCTTCAACTGTTCGACTAAGGCAATCAAATTGTATGAGCATTGACGGATAATAAGAAGCTGCGTCAACGTTTACTAGGCAATACTCTCCATCGCTCTCTACATACAAAGCTTGTGTATCTTTTCTATTTGTGTCATATACACTATGAATACCACCATTGCCATAGCTTACAATATTACCAAATGCTTTAACTTCCCAGTTATCTTGAGACGTTAACAACTTATTTAATATTTGCGCCGGTACATTTTGTTTACAATAAGCCTCGATTTTTGTTGGTAAACTTATTTCTATCTTTTCTTCGTCAGTAAAATGCATACGCTTTGCTCCAAGAACTTTTGAAATAAGCGATGCGTTAGTACTCATTCTCCACGTTTTTTCAGGAATACCATATTTATCACCGAGTGCCTTTTTAGTCATTGTATACTCGTGAATAACCTCTTTGTAATGTTTCATTGAAGCATATACGTCTTGATTACAATAATATAGTATTTCAGCTTTATCTTCATCTGATAAGTCTTCTTTATCAAATGGAATAGATGTTTCTAATATATTAAGACCGAGAATAGCTTCTTTTTCTTTAAGTGACATACTTTTGTCATCGTCATCTCGAAGGTCTTGATAAGTTATACCGGCTAATTTTCTATTAGCAAAAGGCTGCAATCTAATATGCTCTTTTGTACTATATGCTAAGTCAGGTCTAATTATTATATCATTGACAATCTTAACTTGCTCGGGCGTAAAACCTTGATATATTGCATTTGCAATCATTAAGTCATAATGCTTAATATTGTAACCGACGTTACATATATTTTCTTCACGCATTAAGTCTATTAACTTTTCTCGACACTTGGCATCATCACTAGATACAAACACAAAATTTTGTTTTATATCTTCGTCAAACTGCATATCTTCCGGCATATCACCAAATACACAGCACCACCAATGAGGAAATACCTCAAAGTCAAAGAATCTTAATTTATTCATAGTCTCTCCTTAAAACGGTTTATAGTCAGGGTCAAAATCGCCTCGTTTATAAAATACTTGTGTTGTGCCCTTTGTTTCACCAATTTGCTCGTATGATTGCTCAACATCAAACAAGGTACAAATATCTTCTTTGAATGTAAAGTTTGTACAAGGTTTGCTATAACCATTGTTTCCACACCATTCAACAAATTGTCTATACAAACTCATGCAACGTTTATTGTGCAAATCACCAAGACGAATATCATTCTCATAAAGCCATTCATTAAGCGGGCTTTGGCGGCGCCTAAACACATCGAGCAATCTTGCGTCACTTTGTGTAACCTTAAACTTGCCCTCTTCAATAGCAATCTTAATACCTTCAACTGCTTTATACAAGAAATATTCCATATCTTCTTCTGTTATTTTTGTATCAAACAACGGGTCTGGATTGCTAATCTTTTCATTAAGTTCAACAAGAATAAGTCTACGATATAAGCCAGATGTTTTATCCATAATCTTTGGCAACTTATTACAGTTAAATATAAGAGTTGAATACGGTACAAAATCCATAACTGCCGCATATATTTGTCTAACTGAAATCATATTGCCAGATACTATAGACTTAAATCTACCTGTATTTTCAAGAAACTTTCCATCAACAACGTCGTCATCGAGATTAAGTAACTTTGATACTAAGTTTGCAAGATAATAGTCTTTATCAAGTTCTGCCAAACCAACGTGAGCACAGTTATGGTCGCCAACCATTCTTTGTAAAAGTTTTTGATACGTCGATTTGCCTGTACCGCCTTCGCCTTGTATAATGAAGAACTTTTCAAACAAGTTTTTCTTCAATAAACAATAACCTGCAATTTGATACAAGAACTGCATCTTAATAGGGTCATTGCCAGTTATATCACACATAAAGTTGTCTATACGTGGTGAGTACACCGGGTCAGGATTGTATTCGTGTGGTATAAAAATTGTATTTATATCACTTTTATTCGGTGATTCTAACTCGCCAGTAACAAGATTAAGTATGCCGTTTTTGCAAGCTATCTTATACCAGTCTTTGTCAAAGTCCTCAGGCTTAACTTGTGTTTTTATTTTTATAAACTCAATTATTTCTCTACGACCTGCTTTCGGAATATTTTTACTAAGTTCATAATGAATAAGCTTTTCAACTTCTATTTCATTTAACGGCTTATAGTATATTCCATTAAAACTATAAAAGTTATCATAGAATGAAATAATATCGTTTTGTCCAATAAGTTTATCCGCAAGCTCATTATATATGTTTTGTTTTTCTGCTGCGTTCGGTTTGGCGTCTTTTTCACGTGAACGAAGCACAGTTTTGAATAACTCGTTATTTGCCATAGGCTCATCAAAAATGTATTCGTTGATAGCTCGAATACTATTTTCGATTTGCTTTTCTGTAAATTTATGAGTTATTTCAAGTTTAGTGCGCCACTTGAATAGCACGTCATTTCGGCCATCGCCGTTAACCATTCCTATAAAAGACGGAGTATCATCTTTCAGTGCAGGAATAAGAAAATACGGTATTTCTTCAACATAGTCGTTCCATTCACCCCAAGCTCTATGCGGGTCGTTGCAAGGAAGAATAATATAACCCGTGCCATTAGCACGAGTATCTATTGTTATATTTAATGCGCACTTTATATGACTTTCAGACTTAATCTTTTCAGAAGGGTCTTTAAGTAAGATGTGCATTCCACGACTTGTGTAATTATATGAATATTTTACTTCCCATTTTTGTAGCAGTTTTTCAAGATATTCTTGCGAGCGCGGGTCATCAATATTATCAATATCAACAACAACCATACCTTGCGGTACAACCCATCCTATGCGTTTGCCTTCTGCCACATATTGTTGAGCTTCAGCATAAGATAATGGTTTAGTTTTCCATTTATTTAATGCAGCTTTATTATCTAATGAGCTATCATATTCTCTGTCTTTCCAAAGTTCTGGATTATATGATGGTATTAGCACATATTGTCCGTTAGGATAGATTTTATTAAGTCTTGCTAAATTCTCGTCCATTAAATTGCTCCTTTTATTGACATAAACAAGTCTGCCATTTTCTCTTTGTTTTCTACAGCTTTCCAAATATTAGTTTCTACTGTGTTGTCAAATATAAGTATATCTATTTGTACAGGTTTATCTTGTCCCATACGCCATACTCTATGTAACATTTGATTATATTTAATATAACTATAGTCAAGTGTATAAAATATAATTCTACGGCACATTTGCAAGTTAAACGATTCACATCTTGAACATTGCAAGAATAACAAATTTGCTTTGCCTGACTTGAAGTCGTCGATATTTTCAGTCCATCTTGCAAGTCCAAACTCGTGTTTGAGTTCATTCAAATCTTCTGCAAATCTGTATACAATAACTGTAGGTTCATCAGTAAGATTGTCATTTAACCAGTCAAGTTTCTTGTTTCTTTCAATATGCCAAACTTCTCTTTTAGCCTCTACTTCGTCAGTCAAATACAAGAAACCATTCACGGCTTGATGCAACTTTGTAATTGCTGCAAGTTTAGTCATAGTTGTTTCATAATCACCGATACTAACCACACCTTGCTCAGCTTGCAAATATTCTTTTGTAGGAGTATAAGGCAATTTAACAACATTGACATTAAGGTTAGGCATATTGTCTTCTTCATCATATTCTACTCTTTGTGTATACATCGCAATGTTACGTTGCCAACCAGGTTGATATTGTTCTTTAATACCCACAGGTTGCTGTATCATACGACCACCAAAGTACTTATTATCAAGTACGCAACATTGTTGTACAAATTGTGTATACTTAATATCACCCCACTCGCTTATATGCATATTGTGGAATTGACAAAATATATCAAGGTCATTGTTTCCGCGAGGTGTTCCACTTAAACCCCATACATAAGTCGCTTTTTTAGATAGCATAAATACAAGTTTACTTATTTGCGAGTTATGTGATTTAATTTTATGGCACTCGTCAACAACTATAACGTCCCACAATATACCTAAGAGCTTCGGTTTGGTCTTATCTTGTATAGCAGAAGTAAAACTCATAATAACTGTATTTTTAGGCAGTATTCCTTGTGGCTCTATTTCAGCATTCCATATTTTATCACCTAATTGACACGTTAAGGTAGCCCCAGCATACAATGGAGTATTAAAACGTAATAAGAATTCTCGTTTAGGACCTTCAGCACTCTTTAGATAACCTTGCCCAGCCACAAAAGAAATATCATCAAGCTTTCCCAATGATTGTACTGAAACCACTGTTTTTTTATAAAAACGAATTTCGCTCAGACCATAGTAATCCACATTCTGGTGCATATCAGCAGCTTCCTGCATCACAACCGGATTCTTACGGTCATAATGATTACCTTCTCCATCCAACGCAGCCGTAAAGCATATATAACGTGCTCTTATACCTTTAGTATCCAAAGAAAAATCCACGGATCCAGGATTACGTCCTACCGATTCAGGAATTAAATAATATTCCAAATCACCATTCTTTAGTAATTGCCATTTATTCCCATCCTCTGAGTACTCTATATATACCTTATTGAGTCCACGCCGAGTATGCTCATTCTGATTATAGTTCCATATCTGAATCAAATCTACTTCAGGACATTTTCTACTTTTACCAAAATCACACAAAAACCAGACAACTCCTTCATGAGTAGACTTATTGTAACGAACTGGCTTTTTAGAAACTTCAGACAACCACATGCCATGTCCCAGGTTATTAGCCACATGATAGCACCCCTGCATTCCATCTCCATTAACTACGGAACAAACAGTTCCTTTATTCAATTCGCTGCTGGCAGATACTTTAATTAAGCTCTCATCCAACTGTTTATACACAACAATACGTTGTGCATATCCGGTAATGAACATCATTAATAACAAAATAACGGTAATGATTTTTTTCATTCCACAAAATATTAGTTTTTAATAAAACTGCTAAACATATAAAGTAGTCTCAACAAAAACAAACCTCATTATATGTATGAACATATAGATGCAGCAAATATATATAATAAATTCAAAAAGCAAAAGTAAAACAAAGTTTTTTTTATAAAAAAATGAG
>ENA-ORNF01002192-ORNF01002192.1-human-gut-metagenome-genome-assembly--contig:-NODE-2192-length-15022-cov-4.617091_pt1 | contig 15022 bp, 3 predicted proteins | sample MGYA00242110_ERZ509012 | MGnify/ENA primary metagenome ERZ509012 (study PRJEB26280, sample SAMEA2338714) | human gut metagenome | biome: human gut; feature: human-associated habitat; material: faeces...
CTGTGCCGTCATATACCTTACTGCCACTACCTGCGGTGATGGTAATTGCTCTTTGGGTTACGGTTAGTGTGCCTTTAACATATGTAATTGTATAGTTTTTGGTTACATCGGTTGTTGTGCCGTTTTTAACAATAACTATACTCGTTATGGTTGCATCACTAGAACCAACGGTTGTTTGTGCGCCTGAGTAGTTAACTGTGCTAATTCCGTCAGATGCTACTAACCCACCAGCGGTTATTGTGTAACCAAAACTACTTGCAGTTAGGGCTGTGCCATCATATACCTTACTGCCACCATTGGCTTTAACGGTTATTGCCTTTTTGCCAACTGTTAAAGCGTAGTTAGAAACGCTGAATGAATAGTTTCCGTTAGATAAGCCAGTGTGAGTAATTGTGTAATCACCCGCAGTTAAAGTGTTATCTGTGGTAACAGTAAACACATTGCCACTTCTGGTAACTTTGCTATTTAGGCTTGCAACCATTGTGCCAAGCACGCTTGCGTCCTGACCGTTTACGAACCCACTAAATGTGATTGTGTAGGTCTTGCTTGTGCCGTAAGTTGTGCTACCAGCGGTATCCATTGTTACGGTTAAAGCCTTTTTAGTAACTTCTACTATTACGGTTGTTTGGCTTAAATTGCTAGAAGCAGTTGCCCCAATACCATTTGTTGCAGTTACTGTTAGTTTGTAGGTATATGTGCCTACATTTTGGGTTGCTGGCAATATTAAACTTGCAGAAGACCCAACGACTTGCCCATTTAATGTCCACGAATAAGAATAACTAATTTTTAAATCTGCATTAGTTACTCCCGTTTGTGTGTTAGAAATAGAGCCGGTTATGGTTGCAGTTGTGCCATATTCACGAGTATTTTTGCTTATTGAGTTTGCTCGTGGATATTCCATACCATAATGAATGGTTATGGTTGCCTTGCCACCTTCTTCAGTAATAAGATTTTTAAATGTTTTGGTTAAATCCCAGCCTAATGAATTGCCGTTTACAATTGCTGTGGTTGCTGAAGTTGAACCATGCAGCCCTGTGCTTTCATTTACACCAGCGGCTACCCACATATTTAAGCCGTATCCACTAATTGTATCTACAGTGTAACTATATTCTTGGTCGTAGGTGTAAGTTTTAGTTTCGGTGCTAATTGTGTAATAGGATTTGTCTTGTTTGTAAGTAATTCTGTTAAATGTAACTTTATATGTATTTGCCTTCCATTGTGCGTATAAGGTAACGGAACCTGCGTTATTAGTTGTTAGATTATTAACAGATTCTTGGTCTGCGTAAGAATCGCCACTGCCATCTGCGTTTGTGTTCCAACCAGTAAATGTCCACCCTGTTAAGGTGTAGCCATTTTTGGTTAGGGTTTTAGCCACATCATAAGTATGGCTAGAGTTTGAGGTTGTGCCTGAAATTGTGCCAGATGCGGTGCTTGGCTTATTTGAATCGTAAATAACAGTGTAAGTGTTATTCTTCCAAACTGCGTTTAGGGTGTCATTACCAGCACCAAAGATATATGGCAAGTTGCCTGCGTTTTGAGCAGTGTATAAACTTGCTACTCCAGCATCATTAGTTGCCATATTAATTATGGTTACATTTTTGGTTTTGCCTTTGAAGCATGAATTTATATCTTCTGGTGATGTGGTGTTTCCACCAGCCTCACAACCAACAAAAATGGTATTACCATCGTTATAGCCCATTCTACCAACGCCTGTGGTTGCGTCTGCTGTAAATTTATCAGATGTTCCAACTAAAACGCCATCTATATAGAACTTAGCATAGAAGCCATCAAACACACCTGTGAAGGTATGCCAGCCAGCAGTTAAACTGCTAAGTGCTGGACCAGTTGCAGCCTTATATCCATTTGCAACTCCATCGAATACTGCAAAACGAATATTTTCGTTACCTGGCTCAAAGTTCCAGCCACCCCATTCGGTGCAACTTAATAGCCTACCTGAATTGTTATAATCTGACCAGTTATCCATATATGCTTGAATACTAACGGTAAATTGGTCTGTATACTTATAGGTTTTATCTAGTGTATACCAACTGCTACTTGTGCCATCGTGTATAAATTCGTCATTAATGCCAAGATACCCAGTTGCACCAGTGTAGCCACCAAAGGTGTAGCCTGTTCTGGTTGCCTTTGGAAGGTTATCTATGGTGTTAGTGTTCTTAGTTACGGTTGTTGGGTTCACACTACCATTATTAGGGTTTAGGGTTATTGTGTTGCTATTAAGTTTCCATTGTGCGTATAAGGTGATTTCTCCACCAGTTACTAGTGTGCTTACCTTTGCTTTATCAGCATAAGCGGTGCCAGAGCCATCGGCTTTGGTGTTCCAGCCAGTAAAGGTGTAGCCTTTTAATGAGTATGTGTTTTCTCGCAAGGTGCTTTCAACTTCGTAATTATGAGTTGAATTTGCCATTACGCCATTTACATACCCTACTGCACTGCTTGGGCGGTTTGCATCATAGATAACAGTGTAGGTGTTAGCCGTCCACTTTGCGTAAAGTGTGTGGTCGCTTGCAATTTTTACAAGACTAGTGTTGGTTATTTTTGTTCCATCTTCGGTGAACCAGCCTTCAAAAGTGTAACCCGTTCTTGTTGGGGTTGGGAGTGTCCCGTAGGTTGCATCAAAGGTAACATCTTTGCTTGTAGGGGTAACTGATGCGTTTGTGCCATTAGGGTTAAAGGTTACTTTATAGTCATTTTGCGCCCAATGAGCGAATAGTTTTAGGTCGCCTGCATAAATATATTTGCCGTTTGCGTCAGTGATTCCTGAAACGCCCTTAACAACGGTCCTATCTGCGTTAACAACCTTGGTTCCGTTTTCTGTGAACCAACCTAAGAAACTGTAGCCAGTTTTGGTTGGGATAGCAGAAGGAACACTCAAGGTATTTCCATAGGTGTTTTCTATTTCGTTGCCGTCAATTAATATTTCGTTGCCGTCTGCGTCGGTGTATGAGTATGGTGCGATAGACACATCTTTAATGTATAGAGTGCCTGTGCAGTCACGCATATAAATGCAAGCACTCATAGCAAGAGTATCTACATAGGTTTCGTTTAGTGTTTCCAAGGTGTCGTCTGAATTGTTAAAAACAGTAATATCCACCCAACCTTGGTTGTTGTAATCGTGCAATCTCTTTTCACCGATGGTTGTCCATTCTGCACCATCTTCTTTAGTAACACTGCCACCAGTATATAATGCTAAAAATGGGTTTGTTGAGCCAGCCACATAGTCTACAAGTTTAAACTTAGCGTGGAATACCCACTTAATTTTGCTACCATAGGTTTTAATATATTCTTTAACCTCGGAGGTGATGTTTTGCTTAATAATTGTGCTTGTGTTAAGCGCCCCAGTTATTTTTAAGCAAGATTCACCACCTTCGGTTACTATTCCATCTCCACTTTTTAAGTCTGTTACTAACCACGCCTTTAGTTGTTCGCTAGAATCTAGCCCACTACCGACTAAGATATTCTTATTATCCGAATAGATAACTTTATAGGTATTCGCCTTCCACTGTGCGGTGAAGGTAACATTACCCCACTTATGGGTAACGGCTGTGCCAGCTGAATAAACTTTGTTTAGTTCCCAGTTTCCTTCGGTTTTGGTAACCTTCCAGCCTGTGAATGTCCAGCCCGTTCTTGTTGGGGTTGGTAATGTATGCCCGCTTTGAATATTGTAATTTGTTACTGCGGTTGATGGGTTTGTGCCACCATCCAAAACATAGGTTATGGTGTAACGGTTAATTGTGTATTGAGCAGATAGTGTAACTGTGCCACCATTGGTGCTAGATAGGTTTTTAACATAAATTGTGCCACCTGTGATTATGGTGTTGCTTGTTACTGCATTTGTAACAGTGGTTGCACTTGTGCCCCATCTTGCTGTAGTTGCGTCTAGGTCGCCAGTGATTGCCCATCCTGTGAAGGTGTATCCATCGTAGTGAGGAGCAACAATCTCGGTTACATCGCCATCAAATGTTGCGTTGTATGTTTTGCCTTCTGATAGGTTGTTTTCGTTATAGTTTGCTCTAATTGTGTAAGTGTGTTGTTCCCAAATTGCGGTTAGGGTAACAGTTCCACCACTCTTGCTAGATAGATTTTTAACAAAAATTGAACCTGTTGCACTAATTGTGCTACCAGTTACAGCACCTGTAACAGCGGTTGCACTTGTGCCCCATCTTGCGTTTGCGGTATCTAAGTCGCCAGAAACTGTCCAACCCTTAAAAGTATAACCTGTTTTAACAGGTGCTGGGATTTCGGTTACATCGCCATCAAATGTTGCGCCATAAGTATCGTCTGCGGTGCCATTATTTTTAACAATTTTAATTGTGTATGCGTTAGCCGTCCATAATAGTTCAGCAGTTGCGTTTGCTGTGAAATGAGACCATGTTAGGCATACGGTAGAAAGTTGTGTTGAGCCATCGTTTACCCAGTTGTCGTTGTAATGGTAAAATCTTGACCAGCCTGCGTTGGCGGTTGTAACGATAAAGTATTTATCATCACTATCACCCCAAGTATAGCCAAGACGGGTTGGGTTAGCCCCTGCGGTAACTTTTGTTATAACAGTGCCGTCTGGGGTTTTATCTATACCGATTGAACCCACGGTTAGAATCTCCGTGTAATACACAACAATTGTGTTATCTGCACTTGTTATGGTTTTAGTAGTTCTAACGGTGCCGTCCGCTTTAACAACTTTAACCACAAAACTATCGTATACGCCAGTAAATGTAATTGTGTAGTTATTTTCAGTCCAGTTAGCCTTAATGGTTACTGTTCCGCCATCAGTTGAGGTTAGATTAACAAATTTAGTATTTTTTGTTGCCGTTGTGCCGTTCCACGCTGTGTTTGCACTTGTGGTGCCGTGTTTTGCAGTTGCGGTGGTTAAGCCTGTAGCCGTCCAACCTGCAAATGTGTAACCCACTCTTGTTGGGTTAGCAATAGTTATTTCCTTATCGAAGGTTGCAGATATGGTTGTGCTAGCGGTTTTGCCGTCTGCGTAGTCAACAACCACGGTGTAGGTGTTTGCTCGCCACTGTGCGTATAATGTTATATTGCCAGAGGTTGCCAGGTTTTTAACAAACTCAGTTTCGCTGTAACTTGTGCCAGTGCCGTCTGCCTTGGTGTTCCACCCAGTGAATGTGTAACCAGTTAAACTAAAGCCATTTGCACTTAAGTTATAGCCACGGTTATAAGTAAAGGTTTGGCTTGCGGTAGTTCCACTAAGTGTGGTGCTAGCACCGCTTGGCTTGTTGCCATTATAATTAACTGTGTATGTGTTAGCCTTCCAAACCGCGGTTAAACTATGGTTTGTTGGGTTGGTTACAAGTGTGCTTTCGGTAACAAAGTATGGTTCAAAGTCTGTTGCGATGTCAGCCAACTCTATTTGAACATCATAGTATCTTATAGTGCTTAAGCCTTCTGCCTCTGCGTTCGCGTAATTAGTGTATAGTCTTACATAGAAGTTGTAATCACTAGTGTTTGTTGGTACGGTAAACTCTCCGTGACCCCACCAAGATGTTCCACCTGAGCCTGTCTTTGCATTCATTAGTATATCTACCATTGGTGTAAAATTGCCAGCCACATTTTCAGACTTAAAGGTGATTTGATACTTCTGACCTGGTATTAATTTGTCTGCAGGTAAAAAGAACCAGACATTTCCCCACGCAGCAGCCCCAGTTTCGCTAACAGTTGCTTCGTTAGGACCAGCCACACTCAATACCTTGCTAGCGTCATAGCCGTAAACGACCATATCAGATAAGTTTAGTATATTCTTCCCGTTCCAGCCTACAAAGGTGTAGCCGTCACGAGTGATTGTTGGCAATGTGCCGTAAGCTGAGTTAAATGTAACATTCTTTTGGTCTGCTACGCTTTCGTCATATATCTTAATATCACTAAATGTGCCAGTCGTTCCACCTGATGTGAAACTTGTTAGGTTAACGCTAAATGTGTATGTTTTGCCATTGGTTAAATTAGATACATTATATGTATAAGTTGCGTCATATACATTGCCGTTAAAGCCAAATCTTAGTCTTGTTAATTCTGCGGTTTTTGTGAACTTAACTGTAATTAAGCCCGTTTGGGTGGTTGTAACTAATTGGTTTAGCAATGTGTTGCCGTTGTATGTTTGAACCTTAAAGTTGCCGTATGTGTTGCCACTAATTACTTTTGCTGTCCAAGAATTGTCCGTTGCGTTATAGATTAAGTTGCTGTCTTCTGCGGTGCCATGGGTTGCGTCATATATATCGCTACGGAAGTCTACGGTGTAGGTGTTAGCCGTCCAGTGTGCGTATAAGGTGTGGTTAGCACTTGTTGTAACTTTTGTGTCCGCTTTAACTAATGTGCCACCTGTGGCTAGTGTAAACCAGCCAACGAATGTCCACCCTGCTCTTGTTGCTGTTGGTAATGTGCCGTAGGTGCTATCGTAAGTTACTTCCATACTATCTTTGCTTGGAGTTCCACCGTTACCATCAAAACTAACGGTGTATGTGTTAGACCCCCAAACAGCGTATAGGTTAATTATGCCACCATTGGTTGCTGTTAGGTTAGAAACGCTTTCAGCGTCAGCGTAAGATATGGTATTGCTTGTCGCACTTAGGCTCCAACCTTTAAAGGTATGACCTGTGTAACTAAAGCCGTTAGCTGTAAGATTCTTAATTTCATCATAACTAAAGGTTTGGTCTGCCATTGTGCCAGTTGCGTTGGCGTTATTTTTATTGAACTTAACTATATATGTGTTTGCTCGCCAGTCTGCAACTAGTGTGTTATCGCCTGCCACTTTAACAATATCTGTTGCTTGAATATATTGTGGGTTATCAAAGACTAGTATTTCATTTTCGTCTAAGGCTTCTAGAGTAACATAACTGAATGTTACTATATTTGTGTAATCTCGCCTTTGGTCGTCTAATAATAAATCTATTGACGATGCCGCCGTGAATGTAACTTCATTGTAGCCCTGAACAATTGTGTAGTAAACACCTTGTGTGTAGAATGACCAACCAGTGCTAGTTGGGTCAGTCATATCAACCATAAATCTTAAGGTGTATTTATGCCCCTTAATTAGTTGAGAGCCGGCTTTATTGATAACAAAATAGGTGTCCTCATCTCGCCCCGCTGTGGTTACAGAATAACCATCTTCTGAAACGACTGTGCTACCATTGTAACCAGCGGTTAGTTTTAATGCCCCTATCCAACCCTTAAATGTGTAGCCTGTTCTTGTTGGGGTTGGTAATGTGCCGTATGCACTATCGTAGGTTACTTCTTTGGTTGTTGGGTTAACTGAACCACCATTTGGGTCGAATGTTACGGTGTATTTATTAGCCGTCCAGATTGCTTCTAGGTCTATTTCTTTAGTGTAGTCATCGCCTACGCTAACTAAGGCTTCTTCTGAGTATAGTGAGTTAACTATATTTCCGCTTGCGTCAACATATATTGTGCCGTTAGAGGCCTTATATCCCCCAAAGGTGTAGCCAGTTCGTTTTGGAATGGTTATTTTTGTAATTTCGGCACCTGTGGTTCCGCTTGCGTATACGCCTGAGTAGTATTTATTAATGCCAAATTGATAGTAGAAATTGGTTGTGCCTTGTGTTGTTGCATTGCCTTGCTTTAGGTTAACTGTAATAATGTTGTTTTGGTAAATTGCAGTGAATGTAACATCGCCATATTGCCCAGCATTAAAGCCAGTGCCATCTGCATTTAATTGAACTGCATTGCCACTTGCACATGTGAATTTTTTATCTGTGTTCCATAAATATTCGTATGAGTTATTTAAGCCCCAAGATGCTTCGTTACCATCACTAGCCCAAGGAGATACTTTGGTTATTTGCCACCCAATAAAGGTGTAGCCTGCTCTCTTAACTAGTTTTGGTAGGGTTATTTCTTGGTCTACTTTGTATTTTGTTGTGTATGTTGTGTCATTTATTGTGCCACCACCAAGGTTATATGTAATTGTGTAAACATTGGTTACCTTGCTGGTTGCGGTTAGAGTTAAGTCTGCGTCTGGCAAATTAAACTCTATGGTTGCGGTGTTCTTGTTTCCAGTTTTAAAGGTTAAACCTGTTGCTCCACTCCACTCGTTAAAACTGTAACCACCAACTAGGTTAGCGGTTGAGCCAGTTATAGATACGGTTATCTTGCCTGCGTGGCCATAAATGTATACGGCTGAAATTGAGCCATCTGCGTTAGTTGTAACTTTAGTTGCGTTATTAAACTTAACAGATGCAATGCCATTATCCCCTTTCACAAGAGTTACTTTTCTTGCAGTTAGGGTTGTGGTGGTTGCTTGTCCTGCGTTTACGCTTTCGTTATCTGAATTGGCTATAACCGTTACTGTGTAAGAGCCTGCGTTACCGCTGGTTATTACCCCTGCTAGGTTATATGAATATGTTCCAGTGGTAGTGTTATATGCGTTTTCGTCTTGGTAAGCAACTGTGTAGGTGCTAACAACTGTGCCACCTAATTTTAGTTGAATGGTAAAGTTTTTAGCGTGAACATTAACTGTGCTTGGTCCAATTTCATTTACGCTCCAATTTACTGTGCCTAAATTTGTGTTATCCCAACTAGCAGAAACTGTAAATTGTGCTTTGTTTACGGTTAATTTTGCAGATTTGTATACAATATTGTAATTAGTTGCAGTTATTCCACTTGCTGTAATGGTGTAAGTGCCAGCAGATATGTTATTTGCAATCACGCCGTTTGTGTTTGCAATACCGTTATATGTTAAGCCAGATATATTAATATCACTTACATCTTCGCCAGTAACAAACCCAGTGTAACTTACTCCCATTGTAGGAACTGCATCGCCGTAAGTCATTGTATTTTTACTTAGTGTTACGGTTACGGTTAGTGTTGCTTTCTTTACAGTTAGTCTGCCGTTTAGAATGGTTACTTCGTAACAATTCTTAACATCTATAGCTCCCTTTTTTATGCTGTAAGACAATACTGTGCTTTCGGTGTAGCCGTCGCCAGTGGTGTCTTTGCGTTTGGTTGTTGAAATTGTGGCAATATCGCCGTTCGCTAGGTTATCTCCGCCTAAAGTATAGCCCGCTTCGTGTTCTTTGCCATCGTATGTCCATTCTTTGGTGCCTACTGTAATAGTTAAGCTTCGTTTGGTTATTTCTAGTTCGCCTGCAAGGAATGTAAAGTTATAGTTGGTGTTTGTTGAACTTAAATTAGTTGTGTATTTGCCAACTAATGCGCTAGATATTGTGCTAGTTATATCTGTTGTGCCGTTTAGTATTTTTATGGTTAAAGCCTTTTCAATTTCGGCTTTAATTCTTGCCTTAACTTCTTCGCTTGCCCCGTTCCAGTCAGTAAGAGAATAGTCAAAAGTGTAAGTTGGTTTGTTTTCACCATACTTCATTGTGCCGTCTACTTTAACGGTTATATTGCGTTGAGTTACGGTTAAAGTTCCGTTTACTAGGGTTACTGTGTAGTTGCCAGTTTTGTCTACCCCGCTGTTTGCAATCTTAAATGCAGTTGTTTTTGTAATTATATTGGCAACTGAACCAACATTGGTAATTGAGCCAACAACACTAATACCAGCGGTAATAGTGTCGCCATTTACTAAGTCGTCTACAGTGTAGCCGTTATTTGTTAGTGCGGTGCCGTCGTATACTTTTGTATCAGACTTAGCAGTAATTGTTATTGCTCTAGCAGTTATTTTAAATGTGCCTTCAGCGTAGTTAATGGTGTAATAGTCAGATGTTAACCCGCTTGCTGTTATTGTGTAGGTGCCAACATCTTGCTTTGGTAAATCTTCTTTTGCAATTACAGTTGTTCCCTTTTTAATAATGTATTCTAGTGTTCCACCAAACTTGGTTTCACCATCACCATTGGTTACTAGGTTATTAAATGTATGGCTAAATGAGTTATCAAAATCTGTTACGCCACTGCCATATACCACATCGTTAGACTTAACTGTTACAGTTATGCTCTTTTTAGTTACCGTTATAGTAACTTCCGCACTAGCAGTTTTGGTTTGCCCTGCACCTGTTGCAGTTAAAATTACTTTAAATGTGTATGAACCTGGTTTTAGTTTATCGCCCTTTAATATAATTGTGTCTGTGGTTTCTTCGGCTAGTTCGGCGCCGTCCATAAACCACTTCACAGTGTAGTTAATTTCGTTATATTTTGTGTACTTTGCAGTTAGAGTTGTTTGCTCGCCGTATACTCTTTGGTGATTAGTTTTGCTATCCTCAATTGTTACAGAAGGGTCTACCATACTCCAACTAGCGGTTAGGGTTATATTTTTTGTGTAACCCTTTAAATCGGCTTCGGTTACTTTTGTTTCGCCGTTATACCAACCTGCGAATATCCAACCAGCCTTAGTTGGGGTTGGAAGAATAATATCGTCAGTTTCTTTAAAGTATTCGGTGTAAGTTGAATTATTTGTTGGCATTGTGCCATTTTTAGCGTCATAGGTAATTTTATGCAACTTGCCACCAACATTAAACGCTTTTAGTTTTGGTAAATAATATGTATCGCTTGTATTAGCAACTGCAGTGAAATAAGTTGAATTTAGTCCACCCATCTTTTCACTTGTTAGTGCGTCGGTATCACTCATTAAGTCACCACTACGAACGGTTACGCCGTCAGCAGTTTTGCCACCCATGTTAGACAATACATACACGCCTGAGATGGTTGTGTTAGCAACTGTTCCAACAGCGTTACCTGCGTTTGTGCCAGTTACTTTTGCAACACTATATATGCTAGTTAAGAAGACTTTAGCAGTTGCAGATTTACCAACTGAGCCACCAATAATTCCGCCTACTGTGTTTTCAGTTCCACCAGTTATATTACCTGTGTTTATGCCTTCTTCTATTTTTACTTGAATATCTTCACTTGCTGTAGTAGATGTGTTGGTGTTTGCTAGTTTTCCAATAAAGCCACCAACGTATGCACTACCTTTAACGTCGCCTTCGTTTAGTAGTTCGGTTATAACCACATCTTCAGCGGTACCAGCGATACCACCAACTTCGGTGCCGTCTGCTGTTACTTTGCCAGTGTTATGAACTTTGTTTAGTGAGACTTGGTTAACAGAACCTAGGATACCGCCGACTTTGTAGCCACCTATTACGGCTCCAGTGTTAGTTAGGTTTTCTACTGCCATTTTGGTCGTTGTAGTGTTTTGCAAACTGCCAATCACACCGCCGACAAAACTAGATGAACCTTGCTCTGCAGTTACCGTTGCACTGTTAGATAGATTAGATATTTCGGTGTCTACCGCAAGACCAATAACAGAGCCTACATAGTCGCCAGTTGCGGTGATCGAGCCACCTACAAGCCCGATGTTATTAATGTTTGCATTTACAGTTTTACCAAACAAACCAACATAGTTAGTGCCAGAGATTTTTACCCCACCAATCTTGTGTCCGCCACCATTAAATGTTCCCATAAATGGTGAAGTGTTTGTTCCGATTGGGTCTAATTCTGCATCTGAACTATTGGTTATATCTTTTAATACCGTGTAGGTTGCAGAAGCGTAACTAATGTCTGTGCCAGTTATAACCGCGTTTGCGTTAACCAGTTCAGCCATTCGTTGCAAATCTTCATACGAACGAATATAAAACTCCACCCTGTCTGGATTGCGGTCAAACGCCACATCCGAAACATAGGTGATTTCGTTATCTATATCGACTTTTGGGTTGACAGTGCTTGCTACACCGCCTACAAACAACAAGCAAATACAAGAAAGTATTGATGCTATACTTAGCGTTAACTTGTTTCTTAACCTTGCAATTCTTGCTAGGTTTTTAATCTTAGAATTTCTGGTGCTTCTGGTTATGTTCATTTGCACATTCCTCGCTAATTTTGTCTAAATTCACATAAGATGTCGATTAATATATATTTATAGTATAATTATACAATACCTGCACACTATGGGCAACTAAAATGACACCCCCCCCCATAGATTTCACAAATATTTCACATTTGGTTTGCTTGTATATTACATATACAAGTAAAAAACGCAAAAACAGCCAAGTTCCCCCTTGAAAACAAGCAACTAGAGTGTTTTTTCTCGCTCTAATTTTTTTTAATCACAAACTAAGCACAACCCATAGAAATGCTTTATTGATAGTTTAAGTTATAGACTTTAGTTTTAATTTTGGCAACTATATAAGCATTTAAAAATTAGCATATTTTGTGCAATTTGCACAACCAAACACCCAATAAATGACGCCAAATCCTATAAAAATTTTTAAATTTTTTCTACTAAAAAAGAGCATGGAGTAAACTCCACACTCTTTTTATTCGCCTATTTTAATTTAATACTGATATATTAAATTATTTCTTTTTTGCAAACATAATTGAAGAATAGTAAAGTTTACCAACTTCGATGTCTGCAGCGTCATTAATTCTATACATTCTATAGTCTAATTTACCATCTACAATGTATGCAGACTGAATTTCATAGGTTCTTTCTTGGTCGAATTTTGTAGGGTCGCTAGTTAATGCTTTAACGGTAATCTTGCCATCTTTAACTGAATATTCAGCAACAAGTTCAGATACTTCTGAAGCGCCAGTAAGAGTATTTTCTACTGTTGTTCTAGAAATAACTTCTTTACCCTTAAATTCAATTTCCATAGATTTGCCCATTTCTTCTTGGCTCTTAGCCCAAGTAGTAAATAGCTTTTCTTCTTCTTCGGTTAATGTAGCAGTGCCAAGGTCAGCAATTGCAACATTCTTTACTGAATATAAATAATATTCACGAAGAGTAAGTGTTTTGGTTTCGGTTACTTTTTTATCTTCACCTTCAGCCGCTTCCATTTTGGTAATAACAGTAAATGTCATACCATCATAAGCATAGGTTTTACCCTTTACAGAGTTACAACCAACAAATGCGAACATTGCTCCGCAAACAATTGCAAGAGAAAGTGCGCCGGCAAGTATTTTTTTAACTAATTTCATTTAAAAAATATTCCTCCCCATTAATTTTTTTAGAAGGTTTTTCCTTCTTTTGTAAACTGACAACCCATCTTTCAAGATTTTTACTTGGTGGATATTCCTCCCGACTCCTTAAAGCAAGGGCAAGTTAAGGCGAATGATAACCATAAACCCACTTTAGACTAGAGCCAAATAACTTAAAAAATACGGTTGCTGTTTATAAGTATATTATAAAAAATTTTCCTTTATGCTGTCAACTAAATTATTCGACTTGTTAAATTTTTGTGAAAACATCTTTACACAACTCCGACTAAAATTATTCAAGGTTCTCTAAAATTTTTATCGATTAGAGTTATTGTAATAAACGTGAAAGGAGATTAATAACATTAAGTAACAAGGGGGATTTTATGTTATTTGGTAAATTATTGGCATTTTTAAGCAAGATTTTTTTATTTACGGGAAAAGTCGGGTTATCTAAAAGTTTTAATTTTGAAAAAAAATTGTCTACCGCCGAAGAAAAAATGTATTTTGATAGACTTGCAAAAGCAAAAGCTAACCATACAACCGACACCGAAGCAGAAGAAATTTTAACCAAGCACAATTTAAGGCTGGTGGCTCACATCGCAAAAAAATATAAAAGCAGTTACAGTGATTCCGATGACCTTATTATGATAGGCAGTGTGGGTTTAATTAAAGCGGTTAGAACATTTAACCCAGAAAAAGCAAAAAACTTTTCGAGTTATGCTAGCGTGTGCATAGAAAACGAGATGCTAATGGTGTTGCGTTCGGAGAAAAAATTATCTAACGAAATTAGTATGGAAAGCAGTTTGGGTAGAGATTCGGACGGCAACGAACTTACAATTATGGATACTTTGTGCGACGAGCGAATAGACCTTGAGCGTACCGCCGACACCAATCAGAGCATCGAAAAAATTAAAGCGACCGCTAAAAAACTTTTAGACCCACGCGAATATAAAATTATAGAATTAAGATTTGGACTAAATGGTTCTGCCCCACTAACCCAACGTGAAGTTGCGAGTTTGTTACACATTTCTCGAAGTTACATATCCCGAATTGAAAGTGCCAGCATAGATAAATTATCTAAGGCACTAATAAATAAAATTTAGATAAACAAATAAGATATTAGTATTTAATTGAAAAACCTTACCCATTGTGATAAAATAGTTATACAAGGGGACAAAATTATGACAATTACCATAAACGAAAATCAAAACGACTGCATAGAAGACATTCAAATAATTAATGATACTATTGAAGAAATTAATGCACAAATTAAAAACATTCAAGATTTTTGCGATGCTAAAACAAAGTTATCTAGCCGAATGGAAAAGCGTGCCAATTTTTTAAGTGAATACCCAATTAAGCGAAACTCCATTATAAACACACGAAATGTTTTAAGAATGGAATGTGATGAACAAAGAGATAAATTAATTCAAGCAAAAAAGTTGGCGCGAACCGAAAAGCGTGAAATAAAAAATAAAATTCATGATTTTGAAAGGTATATTAAAGAAGTTGATGTAATGCTAGAAAACTTGGAAGACGCTTACACTAATGTCATGAATAAAAAAACCATAGAGCAAGAGAATAATATGTCAGCCAGACTTAGTAACGCACTATCTATAAAAATAGGCAAACTAAATAGTTTAATTAAAGACTATAACGAAGAAGCCGAGACCTTTTATGATAGTTACAAAATTAGAATACCAAACCTAGACCTTAGTATGCTTGTTGGCGCTGGCGAAAACGGAAGATTTATTGTTAAAGCCAAGTCTAATATTTGCCCTATTTTTGCACAAGACTCAGCCGTCAACACATTTGAATACGATATTGAATAGGAAGTTCCGCCTATTGGCGGAACAAAGTTGAAAGTGGAAAGTGTGCGTTTCGCCTGACGGCGGAACAGCAGGTTACTTCACTTACGTTTGCAACCAAAGTGGAAATAATGATGTAATTTACCTAGTTTGCGTTCCTAAAAAACAACCTTAGCAAAATACATACCACTACCAAAAACATCAAAACCACGTTTCTAGCAAATTCAATAAGATTTTAGAGAAAAAACGGCCAATGTAGGTTCGCCATAGTATCAAGTGTTACATGGCGGTTCTAGATTGGTCGT
>ENA-ORNF01002197-ORNF01002197.1-human-gut-metagenome-genome-assembly--contig:-NODE-2197-length-15010-cov-5.861117_pt1 | contig 15010 bp, 15 predicted proteins | sample MGYA00242110_ERZ509012 | MGnify/ENA primary metagenome ERZ509012 (study PRJEB26280, sample SAMEA2338714) | human gut metagenome | biome: human gut; feature: human-associated habitat; material: faeces...
TGTCATCCCCTATATCACGAAATGTCGGTGCATATACAATAACATAGCGGTCTTTGAATTCCGGATGTGCGGCATATACTTTCTGCTTTGTCTCATCCATCAGCTTTTCATCATAAAATGCATCCGTTCTCGGACATCCCAACGCCTTTACCTTGTGCACATCGATATCAAAGGCATCCGCATAAATACTTCTTATTCTGTCACTGCTTACCGTCACCATATTGTACTGCACATGATAAGCATGATCCGCAGCAATCGACATGTTGGTTCCCCGCTGTCCGAATTTCTTAAACGCACCGCAGGCATGCCACAACTGTACAACACGCTGGCTCTGACGCAGCTGGAAGTGACGCAGATAACGGTTATAGTCATCCGTTACAATAACACGGCTTGTAATATTTTTATAGTACATATAAAGTTTCGTAAAAGGATTATGTGGCAGACGCTTGGCACAAATCACTTTCTTTCCTTTGACATACGGATATAATGCTTTTGCATTGCCCTCTAGTTCACCGTCTTTTCGCACCGTAAAAAACAGCACCTGCTCTTTTACCGGATAGCGTCGCAGGAAATTTACCATCTTACGGAACAAAATCTGACCGATGTTTTCAGACGGGAAACGAAGCATCTTCGGCATAATCTCATTTAAATCCGGAACAATCTCCGGGCTGTTCAAATCTGCTTTTCTATCTACCAAATATTCCTTCATCATCGGAATGGTTTCCTTCGTTCCAACATAATCCACATATGTTGCTTCCAAATCCTCATAGAATACAATACGGTCATTCATAAACGTAAAATATCCTCTATGGTACCACTGTGTCAGATGTGACAGCAGACTTTTTGACTTATCTAGGGTTTGATTTTTCAAAAATTATATTAAAATATGAGATTAGTTACCCATCTGAGCTGCAACTTCTGCTGCGAAGTCTTCTTCTTTCTTCTCAAGACCCTCACCAGTCTCAAAACGAACAAAACTCTTAAGGTTGATGCTTACGCCCTCAGCCTTAGCAACGCTCTCTACATACTTTTTAACATTTTCTTTATTTTCTGCTTTAACATATTCCTGCTCAAGAAGGCAAACCTCTTTAAGCTCTTTGTTAAGACGTCCTGTAATCATTTTCTCAATGATTTCGTCAGGCTTGTTAGCATTCTTAGGATCGTTCTTAGCCTGCGCAAGAAGAATTTCTTTCTCATGCTCTTTATACTCAGCATCTACATCATCTGATGAAAGATACTTTGGATTTAATGCAGCAATCTGCATAGCTACATTCTTTAAGCACTCTTTGACTGCATCACTTGCATTGTCAGTGTCAGCTTCAACTAAAACACCAATCTTTCCGCCTGCATGGATATAAGAAACAACTGTTCCTTCTGTCTCAATCTTAGCGAAACGACGAATGTTCATGTTCTCACCGATAACAGCGATCATAGCTTTAAGCTTCTCATCTACTGTTACACTTGTATCAAGTGCCCAAGGCTCAGCAAGGAAAGCGTCGATGTCTGCTGCTGTTGTTGTCTTAGCCTGAGCTGCAACTTCTGCAACATAATCCTGGAATTTCTCGTTCTTAGCAACGAAGTCTGTCTCGGAGTTAACCTCGACCATAGCTGTAACATTGCCCTCTTTCATTATATCGACAACGCCCTCTGCGGCGATTCTGTCTGCTTTCTTTGCGGCAACGGAAAGACCCTTTTCGCGGAGAAGCTTTATAGCGGCGTCAACATCGCCGTTTGTCTCTACGAGAGCCTTTTTGCAGTCCATAAGACCTGCACCTGTTTTCTTTTTGAGGTCGCCGACCATCTGTGCGGAAATATTTGCCATATTATTATCCTCCTGTTTTTATACTGAATTGTTGCTTTCTGCCGAAATTACTCAGCAGCGGCTTCTGTAGCTTCCTCTGCTGTCTCTTCAGTCTTGGAAGCTGCATCCTCGCCCTGCTTGCCTTCGATAACAGCGTCGCAAAGAACAGAGGAAATAAGTCTGATGGAACGGATAGCGTCATCGTTTCCGGGGATGATGTAATCCGCATCGTCGGGATCGCAGTTTGTATCAACTATAGCGATAACCGGAATACCGAGCTTCTTTGCTTCGAGAATAGCGTTGTGCTCTTTTCTTGTGTCAACTACGAAAATAGCGGAGGGGAGACCGGGCATTGTCTTGATACCGCCGAGGTTCTTCTCGAGGGCTGTCATTTCCTTCATAAGGTTTGCAACTTCCTTCTTGGGAAGCAGATTGAAGGTGCCGTCCTCCTGCATCTTCTTGAGCTGAGCAAGACGGTCGATACGGGTGCGCATGGTCTTGAAGTTGGTGAGCATGCCGCCGAGCCAACGAGCGTTGACATAGTACATACCTACGCGGGAAGCTTCTTCCTTGACTGCCTCTGCCGCCTGCTTCTTGGTGCCGACGAACAGGATGCTCTGACCGTTTGCCGCAATGTCGCGAACGAAGTTGTAAGCCTCTTCGAGCTTTTTGACGGTCTTCTGGAGATCGATGATGTAGATGCCGTTACGCTCCATGTAGATGTACTCGGCCATCTTGGGGTTCCAGCGGCGGGTCTGGTGACCGAAGTGGACACCGGCTTCCAGCAGCTGCTTCATTGATACTACTGACATTTGTTTTTTCCTCCTGATTTGTTTTTTCCTCCGGGCACATCTTCCCTTCCCACAAACCGTAGTCACATGCGGAAAAGTCCGTGCCCGTGCGAAATGCCTTGATATAATATCAAAATTTCATCGGGTTTTCAATAGTTTTTTGCCATTTTGTCAAAAAATTTTTCTTTTTTTCTGCGCCGGCGCGGCTGATCGTCCGCGGTCTCGACAAGTATGATGTCTCCGCCGATGCGAACGATGCATTTCCACGGCAGGATATAGTCGTCCTCCCTGCCGAAAAGCCCGAAAAATTTTGCTTTCCCCGGCGTTATGAGCGAAATGAGCCGCCCCTCGGCTTCGTCAAGCTCCGCGTCGCACACATAGCCGAGGCGTCTGCCGGTGTGTACGTCGATGACCTCTTTGTATCTCAGTTCGGAAAAATAGCTTATCATTTCAGCGCCTCCGACATTTAAAATACCACCGTTATCATTCTACGGTGGTATATGTATGTCCTATTAGTCTTTATTTTTCGGGATAGATATGGTAAGTATCAGTTCATTATCAGTTTCCTCACGCTTCATTCCGGCAGCAATGCCTCCCTGCTTCATGAGATTGAGCCCGTGCAGGATGGTGTTTACGAAAACGCGCACATCCTTCATGATAAACGTCCGCTTCGGGTCGGGCTTCTCCTCAGGTGCACGCAGAAGCGACTCGATATACGCGTCGGCAGCGGCAACATTCAGATCATGCTCTATCATATATTCCAGCGCCATACGCTGAGCATTCTCGTCCGTCAGGCGCAGCAGAGCGCGGCCGTGACGCTCTGCAAGGCCGTTATCGCGCAGCGATTCGAGCACATCCTCCGGCAGCTTCAAAAGCCGCAGCTTGTTTGCCACCGCCGACTGCGATTTGCCTATTCTGCGCGCCGCCTCCTCCTGACTCATGCCGAAAAGCTTTATGAGCTGGCTTAAGCCATTTGCCTCCTCAATGAAATCAAGATCGCGCCGCTGCAAATTCTCGACGAGCGCGATGAGGCTCGCGTCCTCAAGGCTCACGTCAAGCAGGATGCACGGCACGTCGTACAGTCCGGCAAGGCGTGCGGCTCTCAGCCGCCGCTCGCCTGCGACGAGCTCATACCTGCTGTCGCGCAGTCTCACAGTCAGGGGATTTAAAATGCCGTACTGGGCTATGCTCTCGGAGAGCTCCTGAAGCTCTCCGTCAGGAAAGTTTTTTCGCGGCTGCACGGGGCTGGGCTCAAGCTCGTCCACCGGCAGCCAGATCACGCCGCCCCGCCGCGTTCCGGGGCGCAGCTTTGTCGCTTGCATAAGTGTACCTCCTATACACCGTAGTATGTGGTATATAGAGCTTACACTGTTTGTCTTGCAAAGTCTGCCGTATCGTGTGGTTTACATAAAAAAGTTTTGCAGGAGCATATCGGGCGATATGCTCCTGCGGGATTTGATTTTTTCTATCATTTTGTTAAGGCCGCTTCTTTGAACGCTAAAACACGCTTTGCTTCTTTTTTACATTTGGACGGGTAAGAAACAACTAAAAACACCATCCACGGCTCACTTTCGTCAGTCGGCATTTCATGTGTCCAATTTATGCTCTGTTTATGTTGCAAAAACTCATCCTTCATATCAACGTTAGATAAACACAGTATCCGACGCTGTATAAGTTGTCTGTATGATGGGTATCCCTGTTCGATGCACACATTAACATACACTTCACTACTCCATGGAATAAAAATCGTTTTTTCCATATCGGAGAAGAATATATGAGCACCTTCACTGTCGATAGTGATAAATGTTTTGCAAGTTGGATCGCGTAACATGTAGTACACGCAAATCACGTCGAGAACCACAAAAACGGACATCAGAATTAGCCAAAATGTTTCATAAGGCCACTTCAACAATCCATAAACCGAAACCACTGCGGGAATAGAATATCCTATGATATTTTGAACAAAGTCTCGTTTACCGGGATTATACGTGTTCGGCTTAAGGGAGTTTTTCACGTTGCTACCTCACACTTTCGTTCTGTGAATGGTACCCAAAAAGTATTTCAATGCCTATCAGTCACTGCACCGTCAGCTTATAAGCTCCGGGCAGAGCTCGGAGTTTATGGTTTCGGAACAGGCAGCGCACATGGCGGCGGCCTTCATTGCGGCCGACGCGCTTTCGACTATGCCGAGACCGTTGACACCGGCCCAGATTATCGCAGCCGTTGCCGCGTCGCCGCAGCCTGTGCAGTTTACGATCTCGGTCGTTTCGCAGGGAAGCTTTATTATCTCGCTGCCCTCCGCCGCGACGATACCGTCGCTGCCGAGGGAGACGAAGACCTTCTTCACGCCCTCGCGCAGCAGAGCCTCCGCCGCAAACAGCGAGGTCGTTTCGTTCGTCATGCTCTTTGCCTCGAACTCGTTGGGCTTGAAGGCGGTGAGCTTACTCAGAGCCGGTCTGAGACGCTCTGCCTTGGCGGCGGACACGGGGTCGGCGTACAGGGGCGCGGTAACATTTTCGGCTATCCATGCAACGGTCTCACGCGTGAGATTTGCGTCGATGACGACGGCATCGGCCGCGTTTATCTCCTTTATATGCGCCTTGAGATACTCGGGCGTAATGCTCGCGGATATGTCCGTATCGCTTACGCCGACGAGCATATCGCCGTTTTCGTCGGTGACGTAGAGATAGCTTGAGGTCCTGCCTCCGCTCATACGGCGGCTTAAGTGCATATCCATGCCGAGCCTTACACAGCTTTCATACACGCTGTCGCCGTAAACATCGTCGCCGATGGCGGCGATGAACTTAACGTCAATATCCAGCAGACACAGATTGTGCGCAATGTTCCTGCCCACGCCGCCGGGGCTGAAGCTGACCGTTCCGGGGTTTGAATCCTTCATGCGCGGCGCTTTGTCAGGCCGGCCGCATATATCCATGTTTACGGCGCCGATAACTACTACAGTCTTATTCCCCATATGCCCTCCGCATACTCTTTTATCGCGCGATCGGCGGCAAATATGCCGGCCTCGGCAGTATTTGTGATCGACAGTCGTGCACGCTCTGTCGGGTCGGATATGACCGAGTACATTCTGTCGTGAGTACTTACGTAATCGCGGTAGTCGGCGCAGAGCATATACGGGTCGCCGTTATACAAAAGGCCGGATACAAGATCCGAGTAGCTCTTGCCGTCGGCAAATCCGCGGCTTATCCTGTCAAGCACCGCGCCGAGCTCGGCGTCCTCGCGCGCATAGCGCTGCGGATCGTAGCCGGATGCCTTTAGTGCGGTGACCTCATCGGCCTTCAGGCCGAACAGGAACATGTTCTTATCGCCGAGACGCTCATACATCTCGACGTTTGCGCCGTCTAGCGTACCTATGGTAACGGCTCCGTTGAGCATGAGCTTCATGTTGCCCGTACCGGAGGCCTCCTTGCCGGCTGTGGATATCTGCTCGGACACCTGCGCCGCCGGCATGAGTGCTTCGGCTGCCGATACGCGGTAGTTTTCCATGAAGCAGACCTGGAGCTTCCCCTTGCACAGCGGATCGCGGCCTATATCGTCTGCAAGCGAGCAGATAAGCTCGATGATACGCTTTGCGGTGTAGTAGCCCGCGGCGGCCTTTGCGCCGAACACAAAGCTTCGCGGCGTGAAGTCGGCGTTGGGATCCTCGTGTATCCGCATTTGCAGGCGCGTTATGAGCATCGCGCACATAAGCTGGCGCTTATACTCATGCAGGCGCTTAACCTGAACATCGAGTATCGCGTCGGGATCGAGGGCAAAGCCGTCGTTTTTAGCTAAAAACTTTGCAAAATCGTACTTGTTGAGGCGCTTTATCTCGTTTACGCGGTGCTGCACCTCGCTTCTGCCGGCAAAATCCAGAAGTCCGATGAGCTTTTCGGGCTCGGTGAGATATTCATCGCCCTCCAGAAGTTCGCTGACAAGCCCGTGCAGGCGCGGATTTGCCTGAGCAAGCCAGCGGCGGTGGTCGATGCCGTTTGTGACGTAGGTGAATCTCTCCGGGCGAAGCCCGCAGATATCCTTAAAGAGGTCTTTTTTCAGTATCTCACCATGCAGACCGGAAACGCCGTTTATCTTATAGCAGGCCGCAAGGCAGAGGTTTGCCATGTGCACCTGTCCGTCGCGGATGATGAGGTTTTTGCCGACCTTTTCGCTGCTGCCGAATTTGGATACGAGGTACTCGCACCAGCGGCGGTTAATCTCGCACAATATCTCCCAAACACGCGGCAGGAGCGTCTGCACGAGATCCTGCGGCCATTTTTCGAGCGCCTCGCTCATGACGGTATGGTTGGTATACGCTACCGATTCGCTTACCTGCTGCCATGCCTCGTCCCAGCCGAGGCCGTACTCATCCATCATGATGCGCATGAGCTCGGGGATAACGAGCGCCGGGTGCGTATCGTTTATCTGTATCGCGTGGTGCTTTGAAAAGCTTCTTATGTCGTTAAAGCGCCGCATATGTGTCTTTATGATAGACTGTGCGGTTGCCGAGAGAAAGAAATACTGCTGCTTAAGGCGCAGGGTCTTGCCCTCGATGTGATCGTCGGCAGGATACAGCACCTTTGTTATGACCTCGCTCATCGTGCGCTGCTCGAGGCTTTTTACATACTCGCCCTCGGAGAAGAGGTACATATCCAGTGCGCTTGTGCTCCTTGCGTCCCACAGGCGGAGGATATTGACCTCGTTGCCGCCGTAGCCTGCAATGAGCATGTCACGCGGAACGGCGGTCACGGTCTGGTATCCGGTGTGCTCGGCGTGGTATCTCCCGAAGCTGTCCCAGCGCGGGGAGATCGTTCCGCCGAAGCGCACCTCGACGGCCTCGTCGTTATGCGCAACCAGCCAGCTTTCGGCCGCGCTGCGCCAGTCGTCGGCGACCTCGGTCTGCTTGCCGTCAACGATCTTCTGACGGAAGATGCCCAGCTCGTAGCACAGCGAGTAGCCCGTCGCCTGGATACCGAGCGTGGCCAGCGAATCCATATAGCAGGCGGCCAGTCTGCCGAGGCCGCCGTTGCCGAGACCGGCGTCGTTTTCCGACTCGAATATATCCGAGGCATCGCGGCCGAGATCGGTCAGCGCTCCGGTGAGTGCGTCCGCTATGCCGAGGTTGAATGCGTTTTTCATGAGGCTGCGACCCATGAGGAATTCCATGGACAGATAATGCACCTCGCGGTCGGGGCATCTTGTCTCTTCAACGGCGAGCAGTCTGCTCATTATTTCGCGGATGACGATGGCGCTTGCCTGAAACACCTGATCGTCGGTCGCGGTTTTTGCTGTCACGGCAAAGTGCGCGCAGAGCTTATCCTCTATTGCGCTGCGCACCTCGTCGCGTGAAATCTGGCTTGTGAACATAGTTTAGCTTAACTCCTTAGATTTTGGTGCCCTTCGGGAGCACTACCGGCAGCTTCTCGCTGCCAATGATGGTTTGGAAGGGCGATACGCTCGACTGCTTATCGGCAATGACGTTTTTCATGATAACGCCCTCGCCGAGCTCCGTTCCGCGCATGATGACGCAGCCGGAGAGCTTGGCGCCCTTGTGTATGCGCACATCGGAGGAGATGATGCAGTTTTCTATCTTGCCCTCTATTATGCAGCCGTCGGCAACGAGGCTGTTATGTGCGCTCGAGCCCTCGGCGTAATATGTGCTGACATCCTCGTGCGTTTTCGTGCGAACGGGACGGTCTGTCGGGAAGAGCTCGGCTCGGTTTGCCGATGAAAGCATATCCATATTTGCATTGAAAAACGCTTCGGTGCTCATGATGCGCTTGCCGTAGCCGCGGTGGAAATATACGTTTATCTTTCCGCCGTCTGCGAGGTAGTCGGCTATCGCGTCACGGTGGAAGTGATACCGGTTTGCCGCGGCGCAGGCCTTCATCATGTCAAGCAGAAGCTGCTTGGATATTATATACGCTTCAAGCGATGCCGCGCCCTCTCCGTCGGCGATCTGATTGAATATCATGCGCCGCGCAAAGCCGTCGGCATCGACGATGTAGCGATGATGCTTATAATCGAGCACGGTGTCGGTGCAGATCGCGGTTATCTCGGCGCCGGAGTCAAGATGCCCGCGTATCGCCTCGCGCAGATCGATATTGGCGGCCGTATTGCCGTGCATCATGACTATGTATTTCGCGCTGATGTCATTTATATAGGTAGACACGGCGTTTAATGCTTCGATCGTGCCGTTATAATTGCCCTGATGGTACTCAGGCAGGCCGAAGGGCGGCAGCATGCGCAGTCCGCCTATCCTGCGGCCCATATCCCAGTCCTTGCCGCTGGCGAGATGATCTAAAAGTGACTGATAGTCGCGGCGCATGATGACGCCGACGTCGTGTATTCCGGCGTTCATGAGCGACGACAGGGGAAAGTCTATCAGTCTGTATCTTCCGCAGAACGGAAGTGAGGATGCGGTGCGGCGGCGCACGAGCTCACCTAATTCGGGAACTGCGCCGTAAGCAAAGATTATTCCGTGAAAATCGCTCATTTTCAGACCTCCTCGCTCTTATATATCATTGCACCCGGCTTAACGCAGGCGTTTTCTCTTATACTGAGCCTCGGGCCGCAGGTCGCAACTCCCCAGCCCTCACTGCCGTCGGGAGCCGCGCCGACGTGCGCGCCGCTGTGTATTACGGTCTGCTCTCCGATGATGGCGTATTCCACCGTTGCGCCGGCCTCGACCTTTGCGCCGGGCATGAGCACCGAATAGAGTACCCTCGCCCCTTTTTCGACAACTGCCGACGATGAGAGAACGGAGTTTTCAACATGCCCCTCGATCTCGCAGCCCTCGGTAACGATCGAATGAACGACCGTGGCGTCCGGGCCGACATAATGCGGCGGCTGCGCTACGCTTCTCGAGCGTATCGGCCAGCTCGGATCATAGAGGTTTATGAGCGTTGTCGACAGCATATCCATGTTCGCGTCCCACAGGCTCGTTATCGTGCCGACGTCGCGCCAGTAGCCGTCGAAGCGGTAAGGCCAGAGCTTTTCGCCGGCGTGAAGCATATTTGGGATTATATTTTTACCGAAGTCCTTGCTTGAGTCGGGATCGTTCTCGTCCTCGATCAGGTACTTGCGGAGCTTTTTCCAGTTAAATATGTATATGCCCATTGACGCAAGATCACTCTTGGGCTGCCTGGGCTTTTCCTCGAACTGCTCAACATAGCCGTCGGCGCCGAGGTTCATGATGCCGAAGCGCGTGGCCTCCTCCATGGATACCTGCAAAACGGCTATCGTGCAGGCGGCATCCTTTTCGATGTGCTCGCGCAGCATCCTTGAGTAGTCCATCTTATAGATATGGTCGCCCGAAAGGATGAGCACGTTATCGGGATCATACATCTCCATAAAGCCGATATTCTGATAAATTGCGTTTGCAGTGCCGGAGAACCACGAGCCCGTCTCCCCCGCCGTCTGATACGGCGGAAGTATAAATACGCCGCCGTCTGTAGAGTCGAGATCCCAGGGCTGTCCGCCGCCTATGTAGCTGTTGAGCTGCAGCGGACGGTACTGCGTGAGTACGCCGACCGTATCTATACCGGAGTTTGCACAGTTTGACAGAGGGAAGTCGATTATGCGGTATTTTCCGCCGAAGGGCATGTTGGGCTTTGCCACGTCCTGAGTGAGGGCGTAAAGCCTTGAGCCCTGACCTCCGGCAAGGAGCATTGCTATGCAGCTTTTCTTCATGTCGTCCGTCCTTTCTGACCGTTTATAATTGAATAATGACGGCAAAGCGCCCGAGCCCCCTGCCGTCATTGCATAGGGGATAGACTAAGCTGACAGGATTTGAACGCCTGTCGATTTAACCCCTTGTGTTGAATTTATTCATCGCCTTATCCGCGCCCTCTGTGATATAGCACGCGACGGCGCAGGCCGCTTTTTCGGCAACAGCCTCCATGTCGGCTGCGTCCTGCCCCTTGAAGGCGGCAAGCACCCAGTCGGCCATGTCATAGTCCGGGTGCGGCGGAGCGCCGACGCCCAGACGGATGCGCGGAAACTGATCCGTTCCGAGCCGGGCTATGATGCTCTTGAGCCCGTTGTGCCCTCCGGCGGAGCCGCCGCGGCGTATGCGAAGCTTGCCTATCGGCAGTGCCGTTTCGTCGGACACGACTATGACGCGCTCCGGCGGCACCTTATAAAACTTTGCCGCCTGAGCTATCGCGTCGCCGGACAGGTTCATATAGGTCTGCGGCTTCATTAGCAGCACCTTGTGCGAACCGATATCGACCGTCTGCGTAAGTGCTTTAAAGCGCATTTTGTTTATTCTCACGCCCAGCTTTTTTTCCATTGCGTCGGCCGCCATGAAGCCGGCGTTATGCCTTGTTCCGTTGTATTTAAGTCCGGGGTTTCCGAGGAACGCGACGATCCACTCCGCCCCGCCTTTGGAGAAAAACATTTTTACTCAAACAGATTGGAGATGGATATCTCCTCGTAAACGCGCTGGATAGCCTCGGCAAATACCGGAGCTACGGACATGTACTTTATCTTCTCGCAGGGCTGTGCATTCTCGGGATACGGGATCGTGTCGAGCAGCAGCAGCTCCTTGATGCAGCTGTTGTCAATGCGCTCGATCGCAGGGCCGGAGAGCACGCCGTGGCTTGCGCAGGCAAAAACCTCCTTGGCGCCGCCTATCTCGGCAATGGCCTGTGCCGCGCCCACGAGAGAACCTGCGGTATCTACCATATCGTCGAGCAGGATGCAGGTCTTGCCCTCGACATTGCCGATGATGTTCATGACCTCGGACTGATTTGCCTTCTCGCGCCGCTTATCGACAATGGCCATGTTGCAGCCGAGCTTCATGGAGAAGTTGCGCGCACGCGCGGTGCTGCCGACGTCAGGGGATACGACCATTATATCGTCATTATCCTTGCCGAAAACGTCGATGTAATGCTTTGCAAAGAGAGGAGCACCGAAAAGATTGTCAACGGGAATATCAAAGAAGCCCTGTATCTGAGCAGCGTGGAGATCCATGGTAAGTACGCGGTCGGCGCCCGCAGCGGTAATGAGGTTTGCAACGAGCTTTGCGGAGATGGGATCGCGGCTTTTTGCCTTACGGTCCTGGCGGGCGTAGCCGAAATACGGGATAACAGCGGTTATTCTGCCTGCGGATGCTCTGCGCATCGCGTCTATCATGACGAGCAGCTCCATGAGGTTATCGTTAACGGGCTTGCAGGTCGACTGAACGATGAAAACATCGGCGCCGCGAACGGGCTCGTGAACGGATATGGAGCACTCGCCGTCAGCGAAGTTCGAGCATGTGCAGTCGCCGAGGTTCTTGAAAAGCTGGTTGCAGATCTGATTTGCGAGCTTGGGATTGGAGTTGCCGGAGAATACCTTGATCTCTTTGCCGTGGGAAATCATTTTAAATCGTCCTCTCTGTATTTATTCGGGGTCTCACCCATTGTCTTTATCTATTGAATTATACCAAATGCACCTTCATTTGAAAAGAGGCTTAATGAACAATTTTGTAACCGGACTGACCCCTTTTCTGTGTAAAAGGGCAAGTGCGTCCCGCTTTGATCCAACCTTGATGTGCATGAGGTATTATGATCGCAGCCTTATCCTCAGCAAGCCGGTATTTCGGAACAGGCTTGATTTTCGGTGTTTTTTTGCAAAGAATAACGGTCACACAATCCAAGGGGACTGTGTGACCGTATTTATATCAGTTGTTTTGCCTACGCTGCTGCGTCAACTTTTTATTGCTCCGTTTATGCTTATGTCCGCTTATAATCTTGATCGACTTTCAGGAAAGGCGGAACTGTTTGGTATATCTTTCTGCGAAAAAACGGATGGTGAGTTTCTTGGTAAGCTCAAAGCTGCTTTATTAAATGCGGAGCAAAGCAAGCTCGACAATGATTTTCTCAAGCCCTAATTTCATAAAAATTTTCAAAAGCCCCTTGACAGGTAACCGCTCGGTTGCTATAATTGTAGTGACCGAACGGTTACTGCTATTTAAGGAGTGATATTATGGCCGGAGATACCAAAGAGCGCATTTTGGAAACCGCGCTTGAACTTTTTGCACAGAGCGGATATTTGGGAACTTCTATGAGCGACATTGCCAAGGAGCTGGGAATCACCAAGGGTGCCTTGTATAAGCACTATACGAGCAAGCAGGAGATACTTAACAGCATTGTGGAACGGATGAACAAAATAGATTATGAGCGCGCCGAAGAATATGAAATGCCGGAATCGGAGCCGGATGGCTTTGCGGAGGCTTATCTGCAAACACCGATCGAAAAGATCCGCACATACAGCATGGCACAGTTTGACCATTGGACGAAGGAACATTTTTCTTCCAACTTTCGGAAGATGCTGACGCTGGAGCAATACCGCGATCCAAAGCTGGCGCAGCTTTATCACGATTATCTGGCGACCGGCCCGACTGAGTATATGGCGGCGATCTTCCGAAAGCTGACGGATTCCGATGAGGCCGCCATGCAGTTGGCACTGGAATTTTACGGCCCGATGTTCTTACTTTACAGTGTTTACGACGGTGCAGACGAAAAAGAAAGTATTGCCCCACAGCTTCGCACACATATTGACCGCTTTATTGCCAAGATCGAATCCGGCTACGGAAAGTCAGGAACATCCATATGAAAGAAACAATAGAAGAAAAGCAATGCAAGCATCTCACTCTGATAGCCAACAGCATCGGAGCTTTCTTTGCGCTGTCCTCGCTGGATGAAACGCTGGTTGACCGGGCTTATTTCATCTCTCCGGTCGTGGATATGGAGAACTTGATTTGCAATATGATGCAATGGTCGAATGTAACCGAACAGGAGCTTGCCGAGAAAAGGGAAATCGCCACGAATTTCGGAGAAACGCTGTCATGGGAGTATCTTTGCTATGTGCGCAAGCACCCGATCATCTGGAATGTCCCAACCTGTATTCTCTACGGCGAGCATGACAACCTGACATCCATTGAAACGATATCCGCATTTGCCAAACGGCATCACGCAGATCTAACCGTCATGCCCAACGGGGAGCATTGGTTTCATACCGAGGAACAGATACAGTTTTTGGATGAATGGATCCGAGAATATGTCTTAAAAGATGTTGATAACTGATGGTGCTAATTATTGTATTGGAGAGTGTAATATGAAACCGATTGTGATTGATCCGAAAACAACCACCCGTGCATCGGCATACGAGCTTTGGATGGGTGTGCCGAACCCGATGGTGACCTTTTTCAAGACGCTGGGTGTCACGCCGCTTGTGAGATTCAGCCGAAAGCACGGATATAAATTCAATATGTTGCTGTGTTGGTGTATAGGAAAGGCGGCGAGTGGGATCAAAGAATTTTATTTGCTCCCCGTGGGGCGCGAGCTGCTGCAATACGACAACATCGCTGTCAACACCATCGTGAAAAACAAGGCCGGTGAGGTCAGCTCCTGTGATGTGCCGTTTTCGGACAGTCTTGCACGGTTCAACGCCGACTATCTTGACATTTGCAAGAGTATGGTTTATAATATTACTAACGAATATTAGTTAGTGAGGGCAACCATGAAACAGGAAGATACCAAGCAGAAAATTATTGACAAGGCGCTTGAACTGACAAATGGTGCGGTTGTTGAGGCTCTTGACGGGCTTCCTGCACACAAAATACACTGTTCAGTTTTGGCCGAGGAGGCTGTTAAAGCGGCGGTTAAAGATTATTATGATAAGCACAATATCGCCTACGACGCCGCTAAGTTTTGCCCTAATGGCGCTTGCTGTTGCCATACACATAACTAGACAAGAAGTAAGTTTTGTGATAAAATTAACCTATGACGGAACTTGAAAAATATTATAACAAATTTAATGAGGACAAGCGGCTGAAATCGCGCCACGGGCAGGTGGAATTCGCGGTTACGACGCACTATATCCTTGATTTTATCGCGTATTTGCAAGAAAAAACGGGCAAAAAGGCGCTTGATATTATCGACATCGGCGCGGGTACGGGGGCGTACTCGGCGTTTCTTGCGGAGCGCGGGCATAACGTAACAGCAGTTGAGCTTGTTAAAAAGAATGCCAGCCAAATTGCCATAAAAAATAAGGCGATTAAGGTGAAAGTGGGCAACGCGCTTGACTTAAAAGTGGGTGACGAGCAGTTTGACATCGCGCTGGTTTTTGGGCCGCTTTATCACCTGTTTAGCCACAAAGAAAAATTGCGGGCATTAACAGAGGCCAAAAGGGTTGTGCGGCGCGGCGGCGTGGTGATGGCGATGTTTTTAATGAATGACTACGCCGTTATCCGCTACGCGTTTTGCGAAGGAAATTTGAAAAAATGCTTGGCCGAAAATAAACTGGATGAGGCCTTTAATTGCCTAGCTTGCAAGGATGATTTGTATAGTTACGTTAGGACGGATGAAATAAACCTGCTTAAAAATGAGGCAAATCTTACGCGCGCAAAACTAATCGGCGTTGACGGCGCAAC
>ENA-ORNF01002198-ORNF01002198.1-human-gut-metagenome-genome-assembly--contig:-NODE-2198-length-15009-cov-2.565267_pt1 | contig 15009 bp, 10 predicted proteins | sample MGYA00242110_ERZ509012 | MGnify/ENA primary metagenome ERZ509012 (study PRJEB26280, sample SAMEA2338714) | human gut metagenome | biome: human gut; feature: human-associated habitat; material: faeces...
CTACCACTATCAGCTTGCATCTACCACTATTTACTGCTTTTCAACCACTAAATGCAGCCGTTCACTATTCGCTAACAACATTACTCGTTCTGCGACGGTATGCCAACTGGCTGTCTGCTTGGTTATTTGTATACCTTGTGTATTGATTTAAAATATTGAATAATAGGTATTTATAGTTTTTAAGGCAAAACAAAAGTTTTCATAGGGGAAAACTTTTGGTTCGTGCTTATGAAACTTTAGTTTTCTTCTAGGGAAACTCTTTGTTCCCCTAAGGGAAACTCTTATTAACCCTATCGCTTTGCGCATGTCTTTCAAAAATAACACGTATTCTCATCCAATGCAAAGAAAAAGTATCAATGTCAAGTATAAGTGGTAGATGTTGAATGATAATTGTAGATGTCAGGCTATCTACAACCTATATGTAATGCTTTGATTTATAAAGCATACATGGCGTAGTGGTAGATATTGTAGATGTTTTCATAAAATCAATATTGTAGAATTCCTTTTATCTCAATTATGTATAGTTGCAGTCTGATATTTGGTTAGTTATGCTATTCCACATGCTTTAAGAAGAGAATCTTATAGCTTGTGATGATATGAAGTTTTTAGAGTAGAAAAATTTTTTACGTAAAAATCTTTGATCTATAAGTATTCTGTAATAGATAAAAACGCCTAGTCTAAACGATCGTTTATTCTAGGCGTTAAAGATAGGCTATATTTTTGAATAAAACAAAATCCAGAGAAACTTTTAAAAATTGATTATCAACGCATAAACGTAAATATGGACGCTTATGTGTTGAATTCAATAAAACGCCAGAATAAAATGATCGTTTAGACTAGTCGTTTTATAACCGATGATTTCGCATAACTGCTTGTAAATGATGATTATGAGAAGACTGATGTGCTGGAAACTACAGAGTTTATGAATATAGGGTAAATGTTTTAAATAATTGAATATTACTAACTTATAAAAATTAATCGTATGAAAAGAAGACTACTTTTCTTGTTCGCCGTGTTTATGGTGGCAACGAGTGTGGGGTGGGGACAGACGGATTTGTATGTCAGCACTTCGGGTTCTGATGGTAACGGAGGTGGTGTGGAAGCTCCTTTGGCTACAATTGCGAAAGCGATTGAAAAAGCCGCAGATGGGGCTACCATTCGTGTGGCAAAGGGAATTTATCCCCAAGTTTCACCTATTGTTATTCCAAAGTCTATTACAATTATTGGCAGTGATTCGACAAATTGTATTATAGAAGGGCAGCTAGATATTCAACGGGATGAGGAAGAGAGCGTAATCAATGTCAATTTGCGGAATTTACAGATTACAAAAGCTACAACATTAAGCCAAGGCCTTATTAATGTGATGTCTAAGAATGTGAATTTGAATTTGTCTGGGGTCCATCTTCATCAACTAACAGCAGGTAGTGGTGATGGTTGGGGTAAAACTTCTATGGGCATTGTTAATCTGGGAAAAAGCTATGATTCTAATAGTATTTGTGATAATGTGAATGTATCTCTTACGAATTCTTGTATTTATTTAGAAGGGTCTTACAATCGAGGGTTCTCTTCGTTTGGAAATACGACTAAGGTGAAAAATACTATTGTATTGGATAATTCTCATATTCTTTCTGCGGTATATCCGAAGAATGGTACTTATAGTAGAGGAATAAGTTTCTCAAATATGAATGGATCGTCCATAGAAATGAAAAATAATAGTACTATCAAAGGATTTTATTATGCAATAAATGTAACAGCGCTAAATGATAATCTTTCGATTTCAATTGTAGATTCAAAAATAGATTCATGGGCGGCACTCAATATTTGGTCATCTAATAATAAGTTTAAGATAGCTAATTCAACATTGGAGTCTCATAACTATCAACTTAAAGGATCAAATGATTTTGCTACGATTGTATTAAATAAAGATGAAGAAGACAATGCGATTAACAATTCCTTTGATATAAAAAATGCTAATTTGTTTGCTTTTATGGAAAGTACAGCTCTGCAATATCCTATTTCTGTTCGTAGTACGGGTAATACATTTAATATTGGTGAGGGCTCTGTACTGAAAGTGAATAAAAATAATGTAGGGGTTTTGATACAGGACTATAAAACGAATACTTTTAATTGCGACAATACGGTTAAGTACCAGATCGCGGATGAGAAATCAGCGATTACTGTATTCAACCAAGATGGTTCATTACGTAATGCGGCTTGCGATATGTCTGGTCTACTTTCTGAGGTAGATTTGACAGATCAAAATCGTATCGTTTTCCCGGAAGGAGAATATACTTTACCAATGACTCTACCATTAGATAAATCTATCACAATTCAAGGAGCTGGGCAGGACAAGACTATTATAAAAGGTGCGATCTTGGTTAATGGCTCTGCCAATAATACTGCTACCGATGTTAAAATAAAAGGATTGAGTATCGATTATACGCCAACGAAAGTTACCTCTGGAAAATGTACTCCAATTATAGAGGTAACCGGTAATGCGGATTTGTTGATAGATAATTGTATTATGAATAATAATACACAAGGCTATGGTGATCGTAAGAACCCAAATCCTGCGGAAGCATTACAAAATGCGATTCTTCTGGGAGCAACGGCAAAGGGGACTGTACGTGTTGAAAATACTACAATAAATTTGGCGGCTAACGCACAATCTGGAGTTCTTATTGATGGAGAACTGACGGATGTCTCTCTTGTTAATACAAAGATTGAGGGACAGGTGAACGGTTCGAATCAATTTGGTGTATATATTCACCATAAAAAAACGCCAGTGACGGTAGATAGTACGACAATCTTGCTAAATAACCATTATTGTATTTATGCTAATAACGCCGGCGATCAAAAATTGACAATAAAGAATAAATCGAACATCGTAGGATATGGTGCTCTCTATTTGTATGAGACCTCAGATATGAACGTCCATGTTTCGGGAGGGAGTATCTTAACAGGTAAGACAAAAAATAAGGGTGTTTCCGATAGCTTTGCGGCTATAGCGATATCAACAAATAATTCTACAGTGGGAGCTTCCAATAACGAGATTGTGATTGAGGATTCTTATATCGGGAATAAGTTTGCTGAACAAGAGACAATGGCAATGACTCCGATTAAAATAAATGGTAGTTTTACTCCTATTCCTTGTGATAATAAGATTATACTGAAAGGAAAAACAATTGTCTCAACTACTGATAACATAAAGAATCCAACTATAGTGGGTTATGGTATGAATCCTGATAAATATAATAATGTAATCATGCTGGAAGGCACTGATGTGCAATTGCAAGACCAGAACGGGAAACCTTGTGTAATCATTAATAAACCGGATGGTTCATTTAGGAATGCAGCGGTCTCTATAGTAACAGCAATCGATTTTGGAGAATTGTATGGGAGTACATATTACCATGAAGGCATTGCCTATGCGGGAGATATAATAATGATTCCTGATACGACTATAGCAGAAACGCTTGATGCTTTAAATGCGGCGGAATATACCTTCTTTAAAGCCCCTACTGTTCCCTCTGATCAAGGTACAACGCCTGCCATTTGGGAACCTTATGTTATTCCGGATAGTGTGATTTTTGATTGTAAGGACGGTTGTTTGGTGGCAAAGGAAAGTGCGGCTAAAACGTATGCTATCGCCAATCCTTATAAAAGGGTTTATTGGCTAAACCAAGGTGAGAAGTCTTTTTCTATAAAAGATTATGCGGTAGCTATTGAAATAAAAAATGATACTACGTGGGCCACTCCTTATTCGGAAAGGAAGGTGAATGTATTGGATGGAGCGACTCTGACCCTCTCTACTCCAATGGTTTTAGATACCGTTACAATGGAAGAAGGTGCCCAATTGCGATCTGCGCTTACGGATGTCAACCAAAAGGTAACCGCTAAGGTACTTCGTTTCGCTCCAAAATTATCCGGTAATAACTGGAAAGCGCTAGGTGTACCGTTTACGTCTCTGGAAGTAAAAGACTCGAAAGGTGCATCCGTATCAGCACCAAGCGCTCAAGAAGCTGATAATGGTATTTGGTTTGCGGATCTGAAGAATAATAAGACTCCTATATTTGAGGTGAAGACCGACAACTTTGGCGCAGCCGGATTATGGGCGGCTAATGGCGATACCTATACGATCTCTTCCGAAGGAGCTTTTGAATTCAAGACCTTGGAAGAACCTGCCGCTCCAACTGAAACAGGTACTTTCTTGATGTGCTCGAATCCGAATACATTTACGATTACCTTGAAACAATCCGCTTATATATTGACAGCGGATGGAACCTCTTTCGAGCAAGAGGCAAACCCGGAGATCAAGCCTTTCCAAAGCTTTGTCTTGACAGACGCCAAGACATTGAGTACGCTTCGCTCTTTACGTATCGGCGATGGCGTGGTTACGGGCAACCAGACGATCGAGCCGGTAGATGGTTATTACGTGACTACCGATCGTGGCGCTATCGTGATTCACACGCCGGAGCCTATGGACGTGGTGGTTATCAGAATGAATGGCAAGGTCGCTTATCGTGGCGAGGTTACGGACGGACAGCGGATCATGGTTCCTTCGGGCATCTATGCCGTGAACGGTCAATTAGTAAGGGTTAAATAACGATTAAAACAAAGATAAACATGAAAAAGAGTATATTAGCGATATTCCTTGCTGTCATCGCGATGGCACAGGTACATGCGCAAGATTCAGATTTACGTTCCGCCCCGGATCTTCCGACGTTCAAGGTGACATTGAATTATAGCTCGGCGAATACGGATCAAGGAACCATAATCAGTACGGTAGCCACAGGTTCCAAGGTGGCATATAATAGTAAACCCGTTTTCACGATCACGGCGAAGCCCGGATATGTCCTGTCGGATATAACGATGAATACGGCTACTATTGGCACGTTGCCGAGCGGTACTTTTCAAAATGATAATACGACCACTTATTCCTATACTTCCACCGCTTTAACCGGTAGTACGGAAATCAAGGCGGTGTTCAAGGCGAAAGAGCAGGTGACGGTCACGATCTCTCCTGAGTATGCCACCTTGGATGAGATAAGAGCGAAGGTGAATTTGCCCAAGGTTACTTTTGACCCGGTTATTACGGGGTATAAAGTACAATACAGGGAGGATGGCTCTGCTGCTTTGATGGATGAGCTACCCGAAAAGGCTGGACTTTATTATGTTGTCGTAACCAAGTCGGAGACTGATACGCAAGCCGTCATAAACAAGGAGATTCTATTCAAAGTACAACCGCCCCATACGCTTTCCTACTCGTTTGAGGAGGCGCAAGGATCTGTAACCGCTTCTATGGATGGCTCCACTATCGCTAGTGATGGTGAGATCGTTTATAATAAGCCAGCCGTATTGAAGATTACCTCCAAGCCCGGTTATGTGTTGAGCAGACTTACCGTAGATAATAATGAGGTGACTTTGCCGAAAGGAACTTTTAATTCTTCTACGAATGAGACTTCCTATGCGGATTATACGACATCGGCATTGACCGCTTCTACGGTTATTGACGTGCGATTTGCCGCGAAGAAAACCGTATCTGTAACAGCCAATCCATTATCTGCCACGAAGGATGAGGTTTTGGCTGGTAAGAATCTTCCGGTTATCACATTTACCCCCAATACGATAGCGGGGCAGAAGGTTCAATATAAGAACGCTTCCGGAGCTTTATCCGATAAACTTCCTGCGGCGGATGGTGTTTACACGATCGTTGCGACCAGTCCCGAGACCGCGGAATATGCCGCCTTGAAGGATGAGAACATGAAGTTCACGGTATCTAAAGCGAATGTATTAAATTATAACGTGGAAACGGCCGGACAAGGTACGGTTACCGCCAAGATGAACAACAAGGACATCATGAGCGGTGGTGAGATCGCTTACGGTAAGCCCGTCATTTTCTCGATCGTATCAAATGCCAACTATAGGCTAGGGGCTATTAAGCAAGCCTCTTCGGACGTGGATATCTCGAAGATCAAGGGAACGTATGCTAATGGAAATACCTCTTACACGTACACGACTCCTAATCTGATGAGTGGCGATAGCTATACTTTTGCGTTCGTCTCCAAGGATACGGTGAGGTTCGTGGCTAACAACCTTGTCCAGACGGTCGGCTCCATCAAGCCGGTCACGGTAACAAGCGCTGTCGGGGATATCAAGATCGAATATCAATTGAGCGGTAAGGCTTGGGTTACGACATTGCCTTCCACGCTGGCTGTGGGTTCTTATAAGGCCCGTTTGAGCCGTGCGGAGGACTTGACATACCGTAGCCTCTCTGATACGGTTACGTTAGTGGTGGAGAGCAAGAAAGAGGTGGAGAGTTTGGTGTTACCTACTCCGGGTCGTATTGAGGAAGGACAGGCTTTATCGGCGTGTACCTTGATCGATGGTACTTCTTCCGGATCATTTATCTGGAAAACTCCGAACGAGATCGCTTCTCTGGATAAGAAAAAGTACGACTTGATATTCGAACCGAATGATCCTGTTCTCTATGCGGCTAAAGATACGTTTATAACCTTGAACGTAATTCCTGTTTATTCTATGAATGTTACCGCTGGTAATTTCGGTACTGTCATCTTGGAGGGGCGTACCGCAAATGATAAATACGCGAGAGGCTCGGTTTTGAAAGCGACAGCCGTCGCGGATAAGAATTACCGGTTTGCCGGTTGGAGTGATGGGAATACATCGGCTACACGGGAGTTGCAAGCGAATACGAACTTGGATATCGTAGCCCGTTTCGATTCGATCGTTTATGGCGTGACGTTTACGAATCCGATGAATGGTTCCTTGAAGGTCTTCGCGAATGGCGTGGAGGTAAAGAATGGTGCTGAGTTTTTGCAGGGAACCTTATTGACTATCACGGCGACTCCGGATGCGGGCTATATGGTTCAGTCCGTGAAAGTGAACGGGGCTTTGGTGAATAACGGTTCTTATACTTTGACACAAGCCGCTGATATATCGGCTGATTTCCTGCAAAAAGAACCGGATAAACATTTGGTAAAGGTTGGGGAGTTGAAGAATGGTAGCGTGAATCTGATCGAGGTGGATACGAAGGCACCCGTTACTCCCGGTGAGGCTATCTCTGAAGGTGTGAAAGTGAAGGTGATAGGAAATGCGGATTATGGCTATGAGCTGGCATCCGTGAAAGTGGAAGGCGCGAATTATAATGAGGCTGATGGCTCATTTATGGTTGGGACCGGAGATGTTACGGTGAGCGCAAGTTTCCAATTGGTGAAATATCAAATAACCTCGGCGTTGAATATCCCCAATGCGGGTAAAGTCGTATTGAAAGATAAGGCCGGTAAAGAGGTGGCTTCCGGTTCTAAGGTTCCTTATATGACTCAATTGACCGCTTCTGTTGAGACGGAAACGGGATATCGTTTTATGAATATGATGGTGAACTCTTCCGAGATCAAGGATGGAGACGTATTCACCGTTTCTGGCCCTATGGTTGTTACCGCTAATTATGTGGAGAAGAAAGATTTGGCCTCGCTGATTGATAAGACGACGCAAACGGTAGTCTATAATAAGCAATACCGGAATTTCGAGGTTAAGATTACGGGCTATTCCGGTTTGGACTTTAAGGTCGCATATTCCCGGAGTGGGGTAGAAATGACAGAGAATCCTAAATCGGCCGGAACTTATAAAGTTCGGATTACCCGTGGCGAGGATGATTTATTTAAAGCCGTGGATGTAACTGCCGAGCTGATTATCAAGAAGGCTGGTATGGCATTGCTGGAAGTACCGACTATAGGAGGGGATAATTATGAAAAGGTTGATGCTAAACTTACTCAAGACTTCGAGGATGTGGAATGGAATCCTTCTACACAAAAATCGGCGCTTCGTGCGAATGTGACCGGAATCCCGACAAAGGATCAGGTAAATATTCTGCGCTTTACCCCACTTGACAAGAGTAATTATGAATCGGTAGATTATTCAATGCCGGTTGGTGAAGTAAAAACGTTTTCTTTAAGTACCTCAAATACGGAGGTTACGAATGGAGGCTTGGTTATTAGCGATTATTCGGAAGTTCCGGAGAATACGGTTTTAAAGTTGCGAGCGGTAGCTCCTAGCGAGAATCAGCGTTTTGATTCTTGGAGTGATAATGTCTCAAGCGCCGATAGAAAGAAACCAGAGATAACGGTTACTTTGGCGGCTGATGCGACATACACCCCGAATTTTGTGGATAAACCTAAAATAACGGCGAATCCTTCAGATTTGGAGTTTGTTTATAATGGTTCCGTAAGGCTTGTGGAATTGAAAGACATTTTGAGCGGTAGTTATCCGACAGATGTAAATATTAAATATTCAAATACGGATGGATCGGTTGCTACCCCATTGAACGCAGGTACTTATCTTGTGACTGTAACACGTACCGGGGATGAGAACTGGCGATCTTTCGAGGCAACCAAGAAATTAGTGATAAAGAAAGCGAAGGTCGTAGAGGTAGTAGCTCCTACCGCATCTACGATCACGGAAGGTCAGTCCTTGTCGGAATCCCTATTATCCGGTGGTGTTGCGAAAGGTGCCGATGGGACTACCATATCCGGTAAATTTGAATGGGCTGATGCGTCAGCTATATTGAAACCCGGCAATAGCCAGAAAAAGGAAGTGATCTTCACGTCGTATGATCCGAATTATGAGGATGCGACTACGGAAGCGGAGGTTACGGTGAAAAGTTCGGATGCGTTAGTTGTCACGTTCGCTCAACCGGAAAATGGTTCTTTGAAAGTCTATATGTTGAAGGGTGAGGGCGAGAAGACCGAGATAACGAGTGGAACCGCTGTGGCGAAAGCGACTAAGCTAACCATTGAGGCGGAAGCCAATCCGGATTATGAATTGGCCGTTATTCAAATAGGCGAAGAGAAGTATACGACTTCGCCTGTAGAGATTGAAGTCGATAAGTCCTTGGCTATTATGGCAGAGTTCAAGCCGGTTTCTACACCTCCGGGAACAGATGTGGCTGTTACGGGAGTTTCCTTGAATATCACGTCCAAGGCATTGGCCGTAGGTGAATCTTTTGCCTTGCAAGCGAAAGTTACCCCTAATAACGCCACGATGAAAACCGTCTCTTGGAGCAGCAGCGACGAGACGGTGGCTACTGTTGACGCAGATGGTGTCGTTACCGCGCTGAAAATCGGTACCTGCAAGATTACTGTGGCTACCGATGATGGAAACAAGACGGCGTCTTGTGTGGTAACTGTCTCCGGTACGGTAGGTATCGAGCAAATCATCAACGATCATCAAATCTATTGCGAGCGAGGTGCGATAACCGTTCATCCGGCCCGTCCAATCTCGATCCGTATCATAGCGGTGACTGGAGTTAGCCTGTATGGCGACTCAATTATCGGAACTACCCGTATCCCGGTATCGACAGGAATCTATCTGATAGAGATCAACGAGAATGGTAAGCGTATAACAGTGAAAGTGAACGTTCGCTAACAACCTTATTTTAAGAAACTAACCCTTGAGTCTTTAATGTTGGGGAAGGCCGCTAGGAATACTCAGTTCCGGCGGTCTTCTTTTTTATCCTATAAGCTTTACTTTATCTGTTTTTGTTCTGATATAATTAAATAAAACGTTATCTTTGTATCATAGAAAATTAAAACAGAAAGCCTTATGGAAAAAAATGAAGAAAAGAAAAAGGAAGAAAATGCCAAAACTAAAACAACTGTGGCGAAGACTGGAAAAAGAAAGGTAAGTAAGACATGGGAAGCTATGCAGCGGTTAAAGGGAAGTCTGATTGTAAATGACCCTAAATTTTTACTGTAAATGCGATATCTCATTGACACGAATATTTTTGTATATATGGCATCTGATCCCGAATATCTAAATAGGGATATAGATGCTATTATCCAAGAACCGGAAACCCTTCTTTATATAAGTGCCGAGTCCGTACGTGAGCTGATTGTCGCTTATCGAAATAAAGGACTGTGTTCTAAACGATGGAAGTCGGCAGAAGCGATGATCGTCGCCATAGAAAAGGAGTTTTATGTGAAAATATTGCCATTGAAAAAAGAACATATGCAAACGTATGCGCATATGGAGATCAATGAGGCGCAGGGACACAAAGATCCCTCAGACCACGTAATTATTGCGCATGCCATAACGGAACATCTACCGCTTATATCAAGTGATACCCGTTTCGGATTCTATAGAAGTCAAGGGTTGGACTTGGTATTCAATCAGAAATAATCTATATATTGTATATGTACGAATGGCCTTTGTTAGAGTTGTAGAGGTTAAATATTCTAAAACCCTTTCGGCTTACTTATTTTATTCGTTCTTTTGCAAGAAAATTGGGAGGTGTGTTCTCTGTACGCATCTCCTTAATTTATTTAACGTTAATAAGTGAGAGTCTGATGGCTGAAAATAAAAAAGTTAGTTCTGTTTCTTTCTTTAACTCCCGGCTTACGTCTGTTATTAGTATCTCCTTGGTACTATTCTTGCTAGGACTCATTCTATTGATAGGGATGTTGGGTAATAAACTCTCCGTTTATGTGAAAGAGAACTTATCTTTCTCCATCGTGCTGAAAGATAACCAAAAAGAAACTGAGATAAAGAAAATGCAGAAGAGCTTGGATGCTCTTCCTTTTATAAAATCAACCGAGTATATATCGAAAGAGCAAGCCGCGAAAGAGTTGGAAGAAGAACTGGGCGAGAATCCGGAAACCTTCTTAGGCTTTAACCCTTTACAGGCCTCGATTGAGGTGAAACTGCATTCGGAGTACGCCAACCCCGATAGCCTCCAAGTGATAGAGAAGAAGATTAGAAACTATACGTCGGTCTCGGAGCTGCTTTACCGAAAGGATATGATGGAGATGGTCCATAATAATATGAAGCGGTTGGGCTTGATCCTGCTAACCTTGGCTGCGGTACTGATGATTATCTCGTTCGTGTTGATCAGTAATACGATTCGCCTGTTGATTTATTCCAAACGATTCTTAATTCATACGATGAAGCTAGTGGGGGCTACTTCCGGCTTTATACGTAGGCCTTTTGTGAAATATAACATAGTAAGTGGCATTTTCGCCTCTATCTTGGCAATATTGATGCTAACCGGAGCGTTATATTATTTGCAAAATGAATTGAAAGGTTTTATCCAGATATTGGATATGCAAACATTATTATTGGTTTATGTGGCAGTGTTTGCTTTAGGTATTGTCTTGTCCGTGATCGCGACCATTTTTGCCGTGAATAAATATTTGCGGATGGGGGGCGATAAGTTGTATTATATTTAATGTACGAATAATAAAGAGTTGAGAAAGATGGCTAAAAGAGATTTTGCTTTCGGAAAAGAGAATTTTATACTGATTGCGGTAGCGGTTGCCTGCATCGTGCTTGGTTTCATATTGATGAGTGGTGGAGGTTCCGGGGATAATACGTTCAATCCCGATATATTCAGCGCCCGCCGTATCGTGGTAGCTCCGGTGGTTACGGTTATTGGTTTCGTGATGATGATTTTTGGAATCTTGAAGAATAGCAAAGATAAAGAAGTAACAGAATGAGTTGGTTTGAGGCCTTGATACTGGGTATCGTACAGGGATTGACCGAATATCTGCCGGTGAGCAGTAGCGGTCATTTAGCGATTGGCTCAGCTTTGTTTGGTATAGAGGGAGAGGAGAATCTTGTGTTTACGATCGTCGTACATGTGGCGACCGTATTCAGTACGTTAGTGGTTTTATGGAAGGAAATCGATTGGATATTCCGTGGTTTGTTTAAATTTCAGATGAACGCGGAGACGAAGTATGTGATTAATATCTTGATTTCCATGATTCCGATCGGGATCGTTGGGGTATTCTTTAAAGATACGGTAGAACAAATCTTTGGATCAGGTTTATTGGTCGTTGGTTGTATGCTGCTATTGACGGCGGCTTTGCTGGCATTTTCGTATTATGCCAAACCACGCCAGAAAGAGTCGATCTCGATGAAAGATGCTTTTATTATCGGTCTGGCTCAGGCTTGCGCCGTGATGCCGGGTTTGTCACGTTCCGGATCAACGATCGCTACCGGTTTGTTATTGGGAAATAATAAGGCGAAACTAGCCCAGTTCTCTTTCTTGATGGTAATACCTCCGATCTTGGGAGAGGCGTTGTTGGATGTGATGAAGATGGTGAAAGGTGAAGATGTGGCCGGGAGCATTCCCGCATTATCATTAGCGGTAGGTTTCGTGGCCGCTTTTGTTTCCGGTTGCGTGGCCTGTAAATGGATGATCAACATCGTGAAAAAGGGGAAACTGATTTATTTCGCTATCTATTGCGCGATCGCGGGATTGGTGACAATTGCTTGTACATTACTGAAATAAAGAATGGATTTTATAGCTGGAGAAATTTTATATTTTAATAAACCGCTAACGTGGACTTCTTTTGACCTAGTTAATAAATTTCGCTATAAGCTAAGTCGGAAACTGAAGGTAAAGAAGATTAAAGTTGGACATGCGGGGACACTGGATCCCTTGGCTACAGGTGTGATGATCGTTTGTACCGGAAGGGCTACGAAGCGGATCGATGAGTTTCAATATCAGACGAAGGAATATATCGCTACGTTGAAGTTGGGAGAGACTACCCCGTCTTTCGATTTGGAGAAAGAGATAGACGCCGTGTATCCCACGGAACATATAACCCGTGAGCTCGTGGAGGAGGTTTTAAAGACATTCGTGGGTACGATCCAACAGATTCCCCCGGTGTTCTCCGCTTGCAAAATCGAAGGTAAACGTGCTTATGAGCTAGCCCGGAAAGGAGAGGAGGTTGAACTAAAATCCAAGACATTGGTTATAGACGAACTGGAGTTGCTGGAGTGCGATTTGCCTGTTATAAAGATACGGGTGGTATGTAGCAAAGGTACCTATATTCGTGCGTTGGCTCGTGATATCGGGAAGGCCTTGGATTCCGGCGCTCATTTGATTGGCTTGGAACGGACTCGCATCGGAGAGGTAACCTTGGATATGTGTATGTCTCCGGAGGAGATCGATGATTTCTTAGAGAAGAATGTGGTAAAAATAGAAGAAGAAAAATAAATAGAGTGCATTATGAAGCTTTCGAAATTCAAATTTAACTTACCGTCGGAATTAATCGCTTTACATCCGGCGAAGAACAGAGATGAGTCGAGGTTGATGGTCGTTCATCGTGATACAGGTGAGATCGAGCATCGCGAATTCAAGGATATTCTAGACTATTATGGAAAAGGTGACGTGTTTATCTTTAATAACACGAAAGTGTTCCCCGCTCGCTTGTACGGTAACAAGGAGAAAACAGGGGCGCGTATCGAGGTGTTCTTGTTGCGCGAGCTGAACGAGGACTTACGTTTGTGGGACGTATTGGTGGATCCGGCTCGTAAGATCCGTATCGGTAATAAGTTATACTTTGGCGAGGATGATTCCATGGTCGCGGAGGTAATTGATAATACGACTTCGCGTGGTCGTACGCTCCGTTTCTTATATGACGGGAACCACGACGAGTTTAAGAAGGCTTTGTATGCCTTGGGAGAGACTCCGCTGCCTAAGTATATCGAACGTGAGGTGGAACCGGAAGACGAGGATCGTTATCAGAATATTTTTGCTGCGGAAGAAGGTGCGGTTGTGGCTCCTGCTGCGGGATTGCATTTTAGCCGTGAGTTGATGAAACGCTTGGAGATCAAGGATTGCCAGTTCGCTTTCTTGACATTGCATTCGGGCTTGGGTAATTTCCGTGAGATCGACGTGGAAGATTTGACAAAGCATAAGATGGATTCTGAGCAAATGGTCGTAAATGCCGATGTAGTGGATATCGTGAACAAGGGAAAGGATGAGGGGCACAAGGTTTGTGCGGTCGGAACTTCCGTGATGCGTGCGATTGAAACGGCAGTAAGTACCGACGGTCATCTGAAAGAGTTCGAGGGCTGGACGAATAAGTTTATCTTCCCTCCGTATGATTTCAGCGTGGCTACCAGCATGGTGACAAATTTCCACATGCCGTTGTCTACATTATTGATGATGACAGCTTCTTTCGGTGGTTATGAGTTGATCATGGACGCTTACGATATCGCTTTGAAAGAGAAATATCGTTTCGGTGCTTACGGCGACGCTATGCTAATCCTTTAATCCGGTTTCTATGGCGACAGCTTACCTTGGATTAGGTACGAACGTAGGTAATAAACGAGGAAATTTGGTGACAGCGGCGGCGCTGTTGGCTGAAAGGGTGGGAGATGTTCTTGCCCTTTCTGATATGTATGAGACGGAGCCTTGGGGATTTGAATCGGACAACACTTTCTTGAACGCCGTGATCGTTATGACGACGGAACTTTCCCCTATGGAATTATTAGACGCTACCCGTTTGATCGAGATCGAGATGGGACGTATCGAAAAAAGTGACGGTGCGTATCATGACCGTATCATCGATATCGATCTGTTAATGGTGGATGAGCAAATCCTGCATACGGAGCGGCTGACGCTACCGCACCCTCTGATGCACAAACGGTCGTTTGTAATGGAACCGTTGGCAGAAGTAGCTCCGTCGGTGAAACATCCTGTGTTTGGCAAGACGATGCGTGAACTTTTATCCGAATTATAAGTTTTAATTATGAACTACGAGATTTGAGTTATGAATAAAGAAATTAATAAAGCGATGACGCAAGGGATCGTCTTCAAGAAAGCGAAAGGCGAAGCGGAAGATTCGAATGGTAAGAAAATCAAGTTCTCTGATTTCTTGAAAGGGACACATGGCTCTGATTCAGCGAAATGGAAGGCCGGTTTTAAATATAAAAAAGCCTTACGTAATTCCAAAAAGAAGAAATAATTTTCAATTTTCAACTTTCAATTCTCAATTATTGCGTATCTTTGCGAATGAATTGACGTGGATAGATTTGTATTGCTTGCAACCACGGGAAAAAATGCTAAAAACATATCCTTTTCGTTGCCGTCCGGCAGAAAAATCCTTCCAAGTTCAATTCAGTTGTAGATTAGTAATCTTTTCAATTTAAAACGATGAGTTATTTATTCACCTCCGAATCGGTGTCTGAAGGGCACCCCGATAA
>ENA-ORNF01002201-ORNF01002201.1-human-gut-metagenome-genome-assembly--contig:-NODE-2201-length-14996-cov-2.293287_pt1 | contig 14996 bp, 9 predicted proteins | sample MGYA00242110_ERZ509012 | MGnify/ENA primary metagenome ERZ509012 (study PRJEB26280, sample SAMEA2338714) | human gut metagenome | biome: human gut; feature: human-associated habitat; material: faeces...
GCAACGACCATGTCTTCCTTTTCCCACGCCTTAATGCTTCCATACGTATCTACCAGCTCGTTCGAGTACATGATGTACGATCGCACCGTAGCGTCGTCATACCCCTCATGTTCTATATTTAATAGGGAAAGATAATAAGGAGTCACAAAAAAGGGCATCCCCTTCTTTTTGGCACGGGCCAATAAGCTCATCGTCTCGTCCGACAGGGAATATCCCAAAAAGAAGTTCAATTCCGTAGGACTCTTGATCGCCATCGACAAATGGAAACGAGCGGTATTCCACCATTCACGTACCCGGGCCTCTTTCTCCTCATAGGAGATGCCCTCGGCGAACTGAAAACGTGACGAAGGGCTATGGCGTCTTTCTATCTTCTTGATCAAGCAAGAGATGATACGCTCCTTGTTCCTCTCACGGATAGCGATTACCTCCGGGTCAAGCCCGGTCGGCCAACGGCTCATCTGCCTTTTCACCAATGCCCGGTCCGGTAGGATCTCAACCGGATATTCCAATAAATCAAACTGATGGTATAGGTCAATGAATAAATCAGGAGAGACCTCATTTTCCAAATGGCCGATCAGGAACTGCCAAAGATAAGTGACCGTCCGCACCGGAAGACGCTCGCCCGTAGACAGCTCGTCCACGAAAGTATCATCATGCTCAATCAAAAGAAGGATACGTCTCGCCACCGCCATTCCTACGTTTTCTTGGGTACTTTCCTTTTCCGTGAGCCGGGATAAAATAAGAGAACGCAAAGCATCCTTAAAATACTTTGCGTTCTCACTTTCTTCCGCTAAGGTCACCAACCAAGGGAAGCTCTGATTATATACTTTTTTTAGTTTAGAAATGTCGGATACAAGATGTTCTTTTTTTATCATAAGCATGTCATTTTTGTAGATTAGAATACATTTGTAAAGCGCCCTCTTGACGATTTTCTACAAAAATAACAAAAAATACGGCAAAATGCCGTTTATACAAATCTAAAACATCTTAATAAATCCTTACCATACGATCGACGGACAATACTGCGATATCGTATTTTTCAATACCTTTAGATTGATCGGCTTCGTGATAAAACCGGAAGCCCCGGCTTCTTTAGCGGCTTCCATATCAGAGTCGAATACATAAGCCGACTGCATGATTACGGGGATATCTTTCGATAGCTTACGGATTTCCTTCAAGGACTCGATACCCGTCATCTCAGGCATCTTTATATCCATCAAGATCAAGTCCACCTCGTTTTCCTTAAAGAGAGCCAAAGCTTCCAAACCAGTTTTAGCACGGATCAAATTACAATATTTATGTAAAATGGTCTTCAGAAGTAAATAATTACTTTCCTCATCCTCCGCGATTAGCAACGTGGGCTTTCCTCCACTCAAATCATTTTTCACATCCATATATATAACGTTTTATTCTTTTAATCAAAATCAAATAAACTCTGATGAAGCAAAGATAAAACAAATATTAGAAAGTAGACATAAAATTCAAGGAGATATGAGTATTCGGGGAAGTTCTTTTTCCACCCATGCTAGAAAGTTACGTCTATACCTCCCATAAATATCGCCTTCGGCATCGGGAATCCTTCGTTGATGGAATAACGGGTAGCCGTTAAATTCTCTCCTTTGACAAATAGATTCAAGCCTTTATCACGTGTACCGAAACGGTAGGCTGCCTTCGCGTTCAAAACCGTGTAATCCTCTTTCACCTTGTCCGCCGTATCGATATAAAGGTCGAAAATGGATTGTACGTTCACGTTGAAAGTGAAACGTCCCGGGGCATACATCACGCCAGCGAAAAATTTATGTGCCGGAGCCGCCAGCAGGGCCTTGCTCGTATGCAAATAGCTATAATTCATATCGAGGCTCAAATTCTTGAGAATCTGGTAACGGGAATCGAACTCGATACCTTTATTCGTAAAAGTACCCGTATTGACATTCTTAGGCCGTCCGTCTATACGTGTCGTCTCGATCATATCCTGCCCGTCGATAAAAAAGGCAGTCAACTCCGTAAACAAGTTGCCGTCCAAAAATGTCTGCCCGATGGATACCTCGTAGTTCATCATGCGCTCCGGTTTCAAATCTGGGTTCTGAGGCGGGAACATGTACATCTCCCGTATATTCGGACTCCGGAAGCCTTTCGACAAAGAAGCCTTTATCACGTTTCCCTCGAACGGACGTACCGTGAAGCCGGCCTGCGGAATCCACTCGCCGCCGAAGATACTGTTATGCTCATAACGAACCCCGGCGTTCAAGCTTACCTTGTCAAACAGATCCTGCTGCATGATAACGTATCCGGCTACCTCGTTCACGGTCTTATTCACCAACTCATTCTGGTTACCATTGATACTATCCTGCCATGCGTGACCACCCCAGTTCTTATAATCGATGCCGACCGTAAAACTATTCCCTTTCACCAAGCGGAAAGACTGATAAAGCAAGAAACCCGCATTATGATCGTCCGAATAAAACAGATAAGGATTAGGCGTCCCGCCCGGATTATACCCATCATCAATCTTATGATGGCCCCAGTTGTAGAAAGCACGAAGGGCACCACTTGTCTTCCCGTAATTATTCTCTAAAGCGAAGGAGGTAGTACCTCGCAGGATATTCATTATATTATCGATAAGCGGATTTGTTATCTCTCCCGGGTTCTGGTTCTTGAACTTAGCTAAGCTTACGTCTCCCGTCACCTTATAATGATCATCAATCTTATATCCTAACTTAGCGAAACCATTCGTGATATGAAACTTCGAATCCGGACGATGTCCATCCGTGCGGTCATGATTCAATGAGATATAACTACTAAAGTTACCGATATTGTACCCATTATTAATCATATACTTCTGGGTGTTATACGAGCCGTACATGATACGGGCTTGTGTACGTCGTCCCGGCCGATTATGCTGGCGGGTAATGATATTCACGACACCTCCCATAGCGTTCGAGCCGTATAATAAGGAACCCGGCCCACGGATCACCTCCACCCTTTCCACGTCCGAAGCCACATAGGTATCCGGAAGCGAATGGCCGAATATACCGGCCCATTGAGGCTGTCCGTCGAACAACATCAAGACCTTATTACTCTGTCCGACACCCCGGATATTAACCGTCCCGGCCGCTCCCTCGGAGACGCCGAAACCTGTAATCCCTTTTTCCGTGACAAACAGCCCGGGTACTCGCTCCGACAATACGGGAAGCAACGCCGATTCACTGCTAGCCTCAATCTCCTCCCGTTCGATGACCGAGATAGATAACGGCACACTGTTCCGATTCACATGGATCTTATTGGCGGAAACCACCACCCCTTTCAAATTGATCAGACTGTCAATCTCTGCCGGATCTATCGCAAACGCCATGGAGCCTATCAACAGTCCGGAAACTAGTAAAAGTTCTTTTCTCATATACTACTTACATCTATAATATTTATCATTTTAAACATCCCGTAGTGGCACGTTCACCAGAAAACGTGTTACCAAACCCGCAAAAAAAAGCATTAATCCGCCCGGCTCATCACCAACTTACCATGCTTAATGCCTTTGATTGTCGTCAACTTATCCGACAATTCCGTCAAGCGGTGGGCCGTTCCCATCACCGTCACTATATGCAAGCAAAAATTCTGATTGATATAATACTGGGAAGACGACAAGATCACATCCTTATAATTTTGTTGGATACTCGTGATTTTCAAGGAGATCTCTTTCTTGACTTGGTCATACATGATCACGATCGTCCCGGCTACGATATGGTTGCATTGCCATTTACGTTCGGCTACATTCTTCTCTATCAGAAAACGAATCGCCTGTGAACGATTGGCGAAGCCATTCTCATTCACATATTGATCCAATGATTCCAACAGATTGTCTTCCAAAGAGACACCAAAACGTTTTAAAGACATAAACCCTTTTTTTATAATTTTCGGTGCCAAAGGTAGTGTTTTTTCAAGAATCTCGGTATTCTATCGGCAGGAAGAGGAAAAATTAGTCGCTAATCACGAAAATTCACTCCGGTATCCCACCATAAGCGAGTACCTCCGGTATCCGGACCTCCCAAATACTCACACAAGGCGGAATATTGAGCCGGGTTACCGGAAATAATGCTAACCGGGAAATTCAAACGACGAATCATCGTTCGCATATCGATCTTTCCATTGCTTTTATTCACCAAAACCGGGAACAAACGGGGATAACCGGTACGCCTCTGCTCCGCCCAAGCCTCACAGCCCTCGGGGTAACAAGCGATCCATTTTTGGGTAATGATCTTCTCCAGCTTGGTCTCCCTAGAGGCTTCTTCATCCCATGCCGGAGACACCAAGCAAAGCGCCTTCGCTGAATATTCGGGAGTAAACGTATCCACGAAATCGGCGGCTACATGATCACTTTGTAAATAAGCGTTCGCCTCTCCTACCCTCCATTGATTGAACGATGATCGTACGCCTTGCTCATAGCAAGTCCCGGCGTCCTCCCCGGACCAGCCCCGCAAGGCTGCCTCCGCACGTAAGAACCAAACTTCCGCAGGCGTCATTAAGATAGCGTCCGTTTTCTGGGTAATCGTGCTTCTCGAATGCTCACTATAGCGGGAATGATTAAATCCTGTCCCTTGCCGGATTCCACGGTACTCCCCGGAATATCCCTGTCCGGTAGCAGGCTCAAAATAACGGGATAATCGAGGGTCTTTATATCCTTTAAGGATCGATTCCATATTAGCGTTCATAAAAACCTCTCCCCACGCCTTATTGATCTCCCCCAGCGGATTCGAGTAGCCGGTTCCGGCGGTAGAAACCGCAACGACCTCATAAGCCTCCTCCAGCAAACCGGCTGGATGTGTCAGCGACTTATGCGCCTCATCCCTTGCCTTATCAGGGTCGGCCATAGCGATACGAATCGCCAAGCGCAAACGTAATGAGTTGGCGAAACGCATCCATTCCCCAAACGTCCTGTAATTCTCCGGCATAATCATATCGAAACGAGAAAAGGTTTCTTCTCCATCATATTCAGACAGCAGGTGAATAGCCTCCCCCAAATCTTGGAAAAAAGCATAATAAGCGTCTTTCTGGGAATCCGGCATTACCCCGGCATCCGACTCCCCAAACTTTGTATACACAATCGGGCCATAATAATCCGAGATCCGATGCATGATCTCTACTTTCAGTATTTTAGCGATCGCATAGAAAGCCGGATATTTATCACGGGAATGATCTTCCGTCTGCTTTATCTCCGTCATGATATATCCATACGTATTATCCCACATCGTACCATTCCAGCCATCCTGCAAATTATAGACCGTATTCCCCAATCCTGCGTTGAAGGGTTTAAAATCATGCATATAACCGGAAAACATATCCGCATTCAGATTTTGCATCGTCTGGAAATGCCAGTTCTTGCCACTCCCCCAATCATAATTAAAATAAATCCCCATCTGGACTACCTTTAGCCAGACACCGAACGTATTATAATCATACGTTTTCTGCTCATCGGTAAAACCCGTATTATCGGTATTATACTCCTCGAATTTACCCGTACAGGAAAAAAGGAGTAATACAGCCAACAGAGCTGCCATCTTATTCAGAAATCTCGTCTTCATACGCTTAGAATGAAAGTTTCACATTAAAGCCGACACTTCTCGTAGTCGGTATCCCGAATATATCAATCCCTTGATTGCTATTGCTCGCCGAAAGCACGGCATCCGGATCAAATGGAGCCTTTTTATAAATAAAGAATAGATTCCGGGCGACAAAAGACAGTTCCGCCTTTTTGAGAAATTGTTTTCTCCCCAGCAATCTCTTCGGTAGCGTATATCCCAAAGATAACTCCCGCAAACGGATATTGGTAGCATCGTACATATAATATTCAGTCACACCGTTTCGTCCTCCCACCTGCTCATAAAATCCTTTTATGTTATAAATATGATGCCCTTCCAAATCCACATACCCCATCGTACGGGCCTCTCCGGAAACCTTACTCACTCCCGTTTGGTCAAGCACAGCCTGAGTCTGGGCCAGCACATCTCCCCCAAAATGCCCGTCAATCAAGAAATAGAACGAGAAATCCTTATACGTGAAACTATTTCCCCAACCCAATAAGAACGCCGGATTGCAATTCCCCACCTTAGCCGTATTCCCGCTGCCGATCTCTTGGGGCAAGCCGTCCCGACCATACACGATCGCACCATATTTATCCCGCTCAAAAGCTTTCCCATAGATATCACCAAACGAGCCACCTTCCACCAAACGCATCGTATAGCTAGAGGAGAATCCTTCATCTCCTTGAATAAAGCTAGCCAAATCATCATGTAGTTTCTTTACTTCATTTTTATTCCGGGAAAAGTTGAGTGTCGTATTCCATTTAAACTGATTCGTTAAGATAGGAACCGCACCGAACGTCAATTCCACTCCCATATTCTGTATATTTCCCGCATTCACAAAATAATACTTGTATGCGGCTCCAGCGGAAGAAGGTAAAGAGAAGAGTTGATTTTTCGTATTGGTCTTATAGAACGTAAGATCCACGTCCATACGATAATCAAAGAATTTCCATTCGGTACCTATTTCAAAAGAACTGCTCATCTCCGGCTTCAAGGTACCGAACGGAGCCGTATCATTCGGCTGGGGAATCCCGCCCGCGGCGATATGGCCTACCGTATTGCTAACGAATAAGGGTATATCATTACCCACCTTACTCCAAGAAGCCCGTACTTTCCCAAAAGATATCAAGGAAGGCATCGAAAAGGATTTAGGGATAATCCAAGAAAGACCGACTGAAGGATAGAAAAAACCTCTTGATTTACGTTCCGTAAACGCAAGGGTAGATGACCAGTCATTACGTGCGGTCACATCTAAGTAAAGGCTTTCCTTATATCCCAACTGCGCCATAGCAAAAAAGGATTGCATTTGCCGGCGTGCGTCATCCGACTCCTCGATGTAGGCACTGGACGACATGTTAATATTAGCAATCGTAAAGACATTCGGATAATACAAGGAAGCCGTTTTCGAATCCAGCCTCAACGCACTGGTGCGTGTGTCCGTTATGCTCGTACCGATAGCGGCGTTCAAGGAGAAATCATCCCAGCTTTTATTCAATTTGGCCATCAAATCCCCATAGAGCAACGTAGTCTGGTAGGTGTAATAAATGTAACGCCCGTTCTCACCGGCGATACCCGGAGAGGTAGAAGCGTATATTTCCTGCTGATACTTATCATTCACATAATCGATATTTCCACGGCCCTGTAATGTAAGCCAATCTGTCACCTTGAAACTAGCGGAAGCCAACGCCAACACACGGGCACGTTTGTCCTCGTTTTCCGTACGGTTGACCAACCAATAAGGATTTTGCTCAAAATCAGTAATCGTAGTATACCAGTTCTGGACGTTCATATTCCGTTTCTCGTTATATACCTCAAAGTTCTCCTTATAAGGTGCCATATCCATCCCTCTAGGAAACGTGTATAAACCTTGTAACGGGTTCATATAAAATCCCCCGGCCGTAGGTTTTCCTTTGATTGTTTGGAGTATCAAGTTTACCTGCCCCTCCAAGATCAAACGATCATCAAAGAAAGAAGAACTTTCACGGAGATTAAAATTATGCTTGCTTAAATTATTCTTAGGAACGATGCCCCGTGCGGTCGTATTGGCATACGAAAAATAATTTTGCACCCTGCCGTAAATATCAATGAGTTAATAGCGGTAATACCCGTCCGGAAGAAATCGCCGACAGGGTCATAGACCGGAAGAGAAGCCCGGTCTCCCCAACAAGTTTCCGCCCCTTCCATCCGTCCGAACTCATTCTGAAACTTGGGGAGACTGATCGCTTGATCAACAGTCAGCGACGAGGAGAAATGAATATTCCGTACCCCGGCCTTACCTCTTTTCGTTTTGATCAAGATCACACCGTTCGCCGCTTGTCCCCCATACAACGCAGAGGCCGAAGCCCCTTTCAAGACACTCAAACTCTCTATATCATCAGGATTTAGATTAGAGATACCATCGCCCGCATCCCGGTTACCGGCATCGGCCGTACCACCGATCGTTGTCAAGGCTTGCTCACTGCTAATGCTCAAGATCGGGACACCGTCTATCACATACAAAGGCTGGTTATTTCCGGATGCGGAACGACTACCTCGAATAATCACCCGGGACGAGCTACCCAGACCGGCGGAAGTCCGGTTAATCTGGAGTCCAGCCATCTTTCCGGAAAGCGTACTCATAAAATTAAAATCCTTGGCCCTTACCAATTCCCCACCTGTGATTAACTGGGTGGCATAAGGCAAGGAAGATTCTTTCTTCTCGATACCAAGAGCCGTAACAACTACCTCGTCCAAAATCTGGGCGTCATCCTCCAACTGCACATTCAATGACAATTGCCCCTCATACTCAATTTCCCGTGAACGATAACCGATATAAGAAAAAACCAAAGTAGCCTCCTCGGGAAGCTCCAATACAAAGCTGCCATCCATATCCGTAATCGTACCGTTTCTCGTTCCTTTTTCCACCACATTCACGCAGGCAATAGGCTCTCTTTTGTGATCGGTCACGATGCCTTTTACCTTACCATCCAGCTTTTGTTGCATTTGGATTATCGCCTCTTTCTTATTCAAGATGATCTGGTCATTCATGACCGTATAGACGATCTCCGTGTTCTTAAATAATAAATTTAAAATCTCGAAAACCGTACGTCCGGATAAAGATTTACGCACTTTCTCAGATAAATTGATCACCTGAGCGTCATAAATAAAAGAATAATTGGTTTGACTCTCAATCTCATCCAGAGCGCCAGCCAAGCTAACCGGGGGAGAGATACGAATATAGGATTCCGAACGTTCCTGTTGGGCGCCCAGCGGGAATATACATAATAATAGTAGAATGAAGATATAAATATATAATCTCATAATTTACACACGCACAATTTATCATGGGTAAATGTAAGAATTATTATCTAATACTATTCAATTATAACAAAAAATTCTCGCTTGGAGTACTGTTCTTCACAGATAAGTATCTCCAAACGAGAATAACCATCAGCTTCTGTTAAAGCTCAATATAATCAATCTGTCTGTTTATTTATTTTGAAGATGTGCAATAGTTGGAATTCTTATCCCACCAAATCGGGGTCGAAACCACATCACCTTTCCCACCTAACATGGATTTGCCTTTCTCATATTCAGCAGCATTTACCAATTGCTCTTTCATCGGGTATTTCATACGTTTGATGAAATTTTGAGGATTCAAGATATTTGTATCACTATTATTATATACAGCTTGATCTCGATAAACAGCCACATCCAAACGAGGCAAGTTCAAACGACGCTTGTCATTCCAAGCTTCCTGCGCCAAATCTGGAAGTCCGGCGATATATTTCTGCGTGATGATCTTCTCTAAAGCCGTATTGCCTGCGCCTTGTTGATCGTCATATTTCGCGCTGGTACCAGCCTCATTCTTTTCCGTGGAAGCCAAATACTCCTCAACATCACCCGATACACCCCAAGTCTCGAAGGAAGCACGTACCCCTGCCTCATAAGCAGCTTTAGCATCACCGGCGACCAAATTACGGGCGAACAACTCAGCTTTCAAGAAATCAACTTCCTCAGAAAGGAACATATCATAATGACGAGATTTATACGGAGCGCCATCTTTAATAATAAAGCCCATCTCTGCACATTGCTTAGACTGATAAATACCAGTATTCGCCTCCTCTGCTTTCGCACCGTATACCAAACCTTTCCAATCACCATTCTCAATACCCGGCTGGAACATCTTCGGGGCACGAGGGTCTACCTTAGCGGGATGTACATTCGATACGGCAACTCCGGATGTCTGGTTTACCACGCCGGCAGGCCAATCGATATTACCGATATTAGTCACTAATTTCTCAAATGACTTAGACATACAGATCGGACCGCTCCAAGTAATCTGGAACATCGTATAGTTATAGTCCTGTCCCCAAGAACCATCCGCTTTTGGAGGCATATAAGCATTATCAGCCTTGCTTGAGATCAAACCACAAGGAGATGTCAAAGCGGCATTTGCCTCAGCGACACATTTCTCTCGATCCACCTCAGATAGACGAACAGCGAAACGAAGACGCAAGGAGTTTCCAAATTTTTTCCAAAGAGAAACGTCATTCTTATAGACCAAGTCGATACCTGCATCCGAGAATATAGGCTCAGCGCTATCGCTAAAGCTATTCAACGCCTCATCCAATTCCGTGAAATATTCATAATAGATATCCTTCACCGATTTATAAGGAGGATTATCTTCTACGGTAGCATAGGCCGGGAAAGGCATCGGACCAAACTTATCCGCAGCCAGGCTATGGATATACACACGCCAGATACGAGCGAAAGCGATCGTATTAGCGTATAAGTCCTTATCTTTTTCCATCAAACTACGGATCACGATATTGATAGAAGAAATCTGTGTCAGATACGCTTGCCATGTTAAATTGTTCCACTCGTCATTTTGGATATAATTCTTAGTTGCCCAACCACCGCCATCGACCAACATTTGAGAGTAGAAATCAATTTGCAAAGGTTTCAAGCGTTGTTCCACATCACCATCGATAATCATCCCACCACGTAGCGTAGAGGCCAATCGAGGTTCGCTCATATTGTAATTTACATCATCCGTCGGCTTATCCGGGTTATCATTTATACCTGTCAGGTCGCAACTGGCCATACTCGCCATCATAAACGAACAAGCTGCTAATATCTTTATATTACTTTTCATAATAATTCCATTTTTAGATTTATGTTTCATTAAAATGCCAAATTAATATTGAAACCTAAGCTTCTCATAGTAGGCATAGAACCGTACTCGATACCTTGGGCGTTACCAGATGTATAAGCAGCCTCCGGGTCGAATCCCTTTGTCTTACTATAAATCATGAACAAGTTACGAGCCACGAAACTCAAGCGAGCGGAAGTAAATGGAGTCTTCGCCAACATCGTTCTCGGGAAATTATAACCCAAACTCAACTCACGTAAACGGATGTTTGTCGCATCGTACATATAAGCCTCTGTCACATTATTGCTAGAAAGACCATTCCAATAAGCTTGAGCCGTAATACTCTTCGTATTGGGAGTACCATCGGCCAATACCCCCGGAACAACCATACCATCACGACCATCCAACGTCATCTCTAAATTACCGGATGAAGCACCCGCACGGATAGATCCCATATACACATCACCACCATAACGCATATCGAACATGAAGTTCAACACGAAATTCTTATATGACAAGGTATTGCTCCAACCCATCATCCATTTCGGCTGGTTGTTACCCAACAATACCATATCGTCCGTTCTCAAAGGAACACCATCGGCACCGATAATAATGTTGCCGTTATCATCCCGTTGATAAGCGTAACCGTAAATATCTCCATAGGCTCCACCCTCGTGAGCGACGATCTTCAAGAAACTTACTGATGCATCACTAAGGATCTGCTCTTTCGTATCATCTGTCAATGAAATTACCTTGTTGATATTCTTTGACCAGTTCAACTGAGTATCCCATTGGAAACCACTCTCGGAGATATAAGGAGTAGCGTTAAACGCAACCTCTACACCCTTATTCTCAATATTACCGGCGTTGATCATCTTTTTCTTGAACCCTGTAGCGGAAGGAACATCGATCTTTAAGATCTGGTCTTTGGCGTTCTTCTTATAATACGCTACGTCAACACCAACCCTATTCTCAAACGCCTTCAACTCAAGGCCTAACTCCCAAGAGTTGATCGTCTCATTCTTTAAATTTGGATTTGCCATCCAATCCTCGTTGCTGGCATTAAAAATACCCCCTTTAATATCATAACTGATATTATAATAGTCACGCAACATATAAGCGTCCGTATCATTACCTACCTGAGCCCAAGACGCACGGATCTTACCGAAAGAAAGAATACCCGTGTTATGCCCCATCTTATTCAACATTTGGGTGAAAATCCAGCTAACACCTACCGACGGGTAGAAATAAGAGTCATTGTCTTTCGGAAGTGTTGAAGACCAGTCGTTACGAGCGGTTAAGTCCAAATACAAATAGTCGTCCCAAGACAATGATGCCGTAGCATATAGCGAGTTGATTTGTTTACGGTTGCGAGTATACTCACCACCATGTGTCTTACCGTTGGCGATCGCATGGAAATCGGGAATCACAAACTCACCGGATGATTCCTTGTACCATGTAGAATTACGGTACATCATATTACCACCTACCGTACCTACGATACCGAATCGATCCCAGTTGCCTTTAGCTGTCAATAAGAAATCGGAGTTGATCTCGGTGAATTTCTCCATATTGGCAGTCATGCTACCGTTGTTCTCCCAATACGGGTTACCTGTCGCACGAATCGTCTCATACTGGATGGTGTAATTATCCATACCAGAGCGAAGCTTCAAGCTCAACCAATCCGTAAACGTGAAATCCAAGGCCGCGAATCCGATAAAGCGGTCTTTCTTATCCTTGTTCGTATTGCGGTAAGCGGACCAATACGGGTTATTGGCGTTGGCTCCCGTGTCGATCAGATAACCAGCGGGCTTTCCGTCCGCACGTTTCCAATCATTATCTTTATAGGCGTCATAGTCAGAGAAGCCCACACTTCGGGGCATACTTAAATAGTTAAGGAAGATATTATCCGGGTCGCCCGCTAATTTCACACGGTTGTTCGTATGCTGGCTTACATAATTAACCTTCACGTCGGCCGATAACCATTTAGACAGTTTAGCCGTAGAACGCAAGTTGATAGACGTACGATCCATTCCGCTATTCGGAACAACACCCTTATTATCCAAGCGTGTCACGCCGGCACGGAAAGTGATATCCTCGGAACTCTTGCTCAAATCCACGCTGTTTGTCCAAGTGGTACCAGTGCGCAAGAAGTCCTTATATAAATCATTGTCTCTCGCCGCATACTGGTAAGAACCCATCGCCATATCCTTAGAAGAACCGTCCATAGCGGCACCCCAGCTCGTCGCTTTATTATTATCGAAAGCGCCGTCGATACCTTGTCCGTATACATCTTGGAACTTCGGGGTTTGCATCGGGTTCTCAGCCGTGAAATTCGAGTTGATACTTACGCCCCAACCTTTATTCTGGCTACCTTTCTTAGTCGTGATCATCACGACACCGTTACCTGCACGGCTACCATACAACGCCGCGGCTGCCGGGCCTTTCAATACGGACATACTCTCGATATCATCCGGGGAGATATCAGAGATACCGGAACCTTTATCCACGTTACCGTTACCCCAATAGTCATCCGTACCACCGCTAAAGTTATCGATAGGTACACCGTCCACAACAATCAACGGCTGGTTATTACCAGTAATAGAGTTATTACCACGCATCACGATACGCGCGGAACCACCGACACCGGTCCCATTTTGCTTGATCTGCAAACCTGCTACCTTACCAGCCAAAGCGTTGGCCACGTTAGCATCACGGGTTTGCGTCAGGGACTCACCTTTCAATTCAGACATAGAATATCCCAAAGCCTTTTTCTCTCGCTTGATACCCAAAGCGGTTACCACGACTTCATCCAAGGCTTGCGTATCATCGACCAATTGAACCTCGATAGAAGGTTGTCCGGTAAAGACGATCTCTTGCGTATTAAAACCGATATAGGAAACTTGTAAAGTCGCATTGATAGGAACATCCAACTCGAAACGGCCATCCATATCCGTGATGGTACCGTTGGTAGTTCCTTTGACAATTACGTTAGCACCGATAATAGCCTCGCCCGTTTTGTCCGTAACGACACCGACTGCTTTTCGTGTCTGTTGTTGAGCGTTTAAGACTGTGACTTCATGCGTGTTCTCTGCGAAAACCATGGCCGGTACCAAACAGAATGCGCATACCCCCATGTTAATCATTAACGGAATTTTTCGAAAAAGAGAATAACTATTCCCCCTTAAAGCATTTAAGGTTACAATTTTATTCATATTTTTGTAGTGTTACTATTTATAATAAAGTTATTTGTAGCTGCGCCAACAGCTCTTCTTGACTTTTCGTACGGGAGAATACGCCAATATTCTTCCGTATGTTTTTAATCCTTGTTTATTCTTTCTTCATGGGCAGACGTATTTTAGAAGGTTACACATTATTTCTCATTTTGATATTTCCACGACTGAGGTTCCCGATCCACTGTCCTTAACGGTAGGTTTATGTATCGCATACTGGATTCCCGACGCCAATTTCAGGTATTCCAATACTTGAGGCAATTGCTCGTCCTTGAAACGGGCTGTTATTATGGACTTGAGTATCTCGTTATCTTTTACCTCGAATACTACGTGATAATGACGTTCCAGCGTTTTCAATACTTTATCCATCGGATGGTTCCTGAAGATAATCTCCCCGTTCTTCCAAGCCGTGTCATATTCGGTATTCACGTCGAACACCTTGATCTTGTCAGCACCCTTTTGATACTCAGCTTTCTCGTTTGGCTTCAACATCTGTGTCATTCGCTTTCCTCCGGACACGACGTTCAACTTTACCGATCCCTCTACCAAGGTGGTCTCTATCATACTCTCGTCTTTGTAAGCGGATACATTGAAAGAAGTACCCAACACCTCTACCGAGTAATCTTTATCCGCTTTCACAATAAAAGGCTTATGGGCATTCTTCGTCACCTCGAAATATCCTTGTCCGGTTAATTCCACCGTACGGGTATCCGCATTGAAATCCGAAGGATATCTCAATTCGCTATTGGCATTCAGCCAAACCTTAGAACCGTCAGGTAAATCGAATGCCGAAACCACCCCAGGATTCGTGCGTACGCACGTTCCCTTGACCCTGCTGTATGAACAAATAAGCGGATAAAAGAAAGACTGGAATGAATAACACGGCCGCAGCCCGTTGAATAACACCTAACACTTGTCTTAAAGCTAATCTTTTCTCTTTCTTATGGATTCTTGATTTAAAACGAGACAACGCCTCGTCCGGGTTCACGGTCCGCATGACTTTTAGGCGACTTGCCACTTGAGTCGTAAAATAGACCTGCTCCAACAGTTTCT
>ENA-ORNF01002207-ORNF01002207.1-human-gut-metagenome-genome-assembly--contig:-NODE-2207-length-14956-cov-5.799611_pt1 | contig 14956 bp, 18 predicted proteins | sample MGYA00242110_ERZ509012 | MGnify/ENA primary metagenome ERZ509012 (study PRJEB26280, sample SAMEA2338714) | human gut metagenome | biome: human gut; feature: human-associated habitat; material: faeces...
TCCGCCCTCATAGGTGCGCTTCTCTGAGATGTAGGAGATGATGGTGGCTGTGCCCATGTCGATCATGATGATGGGCACCGGGTATTTTTCCAATGCCGATACCGCGTTAGCCACAATGTCCGCGCCCAGCTGCTGGCTGTTGAATTCCATGCGGATGTTCAGCCCGGTCTTGATGCCTGCGCCAACTACCATGGGCGGCTTGCCCAGAAGGCGCGTCAGCGCCTTTTCCATCATGAAGTTCATAGGCGGTACCACGCTGGATAAGATCGCCCCGCTGACATCGTGGATATCACAGCCGTAAAGTGTAAATAAATTCATCAGATCGATGCTGATCTGGTCCGCTGTCTTGCGGCTGTCTGTGTCAATGGATGCCAGAAATTTCAGCGTTTTCTCCCGGTCAAACAGCCCTACGGAAATATTTGAATTGCCGATATCGATGGCCAAAAGCATATATGTCCTCCTCCCTATCCACCTTTCCTACTGGTGCTATCATACCACGCGGCGAACCGCTTGACAAGGGTACGGACGCAAGAAATCTCCCCCGGCAGGGCCGGGGGAGATCGTATATATGCCGCTTATTCCTGCGCCATAAAGGCGTCCGCTTCGTCCACGGTGTGCATATGCTCCAGCATACGCACCACCATGTTGCTGTAACCCCACTCGTTGTCATACCAGGCGATGAGCTTCACGAAGTCCTGATCCAGAGAAATACCCGCTGTCTCGTCAAAAATGCAGGGGCAGGGATTGCCGATCAGGTCGGTGGATACCACCTGGTCGCGTGTATAGCCGATAATACCTTTCATGTACGTCTCGGAGGCGTGCTTGACCTCGTAGCAGATGTCCGCATACGATGCCGTCTTGCTGAGCCGCGCCGTCAGGTCCACCACGGATACGTCTGCGGTGGGTACGCGGAAGGCCATGCCGGTCATTTTGCCCTTCAGGGAGGGGATCACGCGACCCACGGCCTTGGCCGCGCCGGTGGTAGTCGGGATGATGTTGTTGAGGATGGAACGGCCTGTACGCCATGACGCTGCGGCCGGTGCGCCAGTCCCGGCCCGCGCGGGAGTCCACGGCCTTCTGCTTGGCGGTGGAGGCGTGGATGGTGGACATCAGGGACTGCTCGATACCGAACTCCTTGTGGATGACATAGGCCAGCGGCGCAAGGCAGTTGGTGGTGCAGCTGGCATTGGAGATGACCTTCATGTCGCTGCGGTATTCATCACTGTTGACGCCGAAGACAAAGGTAGGCGTGGCATCGTCCTTGGCGGGGGCCGTCAGGATGACCTTCTTGGCGCCGCCCTTGAAATGGCGGGAGGCCTTATCGGTGGTGTTGTTGGCGCCGGTGGACTCGATGATGTACTCCGCGCCGCAGTCTGCCCAATTGATCATGGCGGCATCGGACTCGCTGTATACCTTGATCTTGCGGCCGTTGACGATCAGGTCACCGCCGGCGTGCTCCACGATTCCGGGGAAATTCCGGAATACGGAGTCATATTTCAGCAGATACACCATGTAGTCCACATCCGCCTTCCGCAGGTTGATGCCGCATACCTCGAAGCGCTCCGGATCGTCCGCAAGTATACGCAGCACCACCCGTCCGATACGGCCGAAGCCGTTGATACCGATCTTGATTCCCATGTGATTGTCCTTCCTTTGTTCCACCGCCCGGGGCGGCCGTATTTGTTCCAAGTACATTATACCAGCTTACATAAATTTGTCACTATAAAAGTAAAAAATATTTCACAATAATTGAGGTTTTACACCTGTTTTTCTACCGAAAAATTCAAAAAACAATGAAATCTAAACCAAATGTTCCATACGTTTCAAACCTTGTAAACGTGCAGTTTCTTATGATATACCGCCTTAAACAGAGCAACCAGGCGTTTGCCCGGCTGCTCTGTTATGGAGAATATATCCGGTGTTACAGAATAATGCAGATAAGTCCGCCGCCGCCCTCGTTGATTATGCGTTCCAGCGCCTGGCGCAGCTTTGCCTGAGCGTCTGCCGGCATACGCTTCAGCTTTGCCTGTAGGTCCTCTCCTACGATCTCATGGAAGCTGCGGCCGAAGATGTTGGACTGCCACAGCTTTCCCGTATCGCCCTCGAATTCCTGCAGCAGATAGTTTACCATGTCCTCTGACTGCTTCTCGTTGCCTACGATGGGGGAGACCGTCGTCTCGATGTCCGCCCGGATCAGGTGTATGGATGGCGCGCTGGCTCGCATCCGCACGCCGTAGCGTCCTCCCTGCCGCACGATCTCCGGGTCCTCCAGGTTCAGCTCCTCCACGCCGGGCATCACGATGCCATAACCGGTTTCCCGGGCGGAGCGAAGGGCCGGCGCCACCTTGTCGTATTCCCGCTTGGCCTCCGCCAGCTCGCCGATGATCTGCATCAGGTCGCCATCGTCTGCCACCTGCAAGCCGCTGCGCTGGCTCAGCGTTTCAAAGAACAGACGCCGCGGCAGCCGTATTTCCACCTGTGCCACGCCGCTGCCCAGATCAATAGTGCTGGCTGCCGCGCTCTCAATATTTTCGCCCTGGGACAGCGCTGTCAAGCATGGAGGCAGTGCACAGATACGTGTCAGTTGGGACACAGCCTCGCCGATCTCCTGGTACAGTCCGCTGCGGATGGGGTGTTCACCCGGCAGCGCATCTACCCATTCGGGAAGAAAAACATCCAGTTCCCGTAAAGGGAACTGATACAGCAGATCCCGCAGGATATCGCCGATGTCTTCCTCCGTCAGTGTCAGGCAGTTGACACAGCGGCAGGTCACGCCGTACCGTGTCTGTATTTCTGCTGCGGCAGCAGCTGCCCTGGGATCCTCCGGCTGGGCAGAATTTACCAGCACCACGAAGGGCTTGCCGATGTCCTGCAATTCTCGTATGACGCGTTCCTCCGCCTCGCGGTAGTCCTCTCGAGGAATATCCGTGATCGTGCCGTCGGTGGTCACCACAACACCCACTGTGGCATGGTCGGTAATGACCTTGCGGGTACCGATCTCCGCCGCTTCGGTCATGGGGATCTCGTGATCGAACCAGGGTGTCATCACCATCCGCGGCGACAGGTCCTCAAACTGCCCTACGGCGGAGTCCACCATATACCCCACGCAGTCTACCAGCCGTACCGAGAAGGCCGCGCCCTCCGCCAGCCGGAGCTCCACGGCCTCCTCCGGAACGAATTTCGGCTCCGCCGTCATAATGGTGCGCCCAGAGCCGCTTTGCGGCAGTTCGTCCTGTGCCCTGTCACGCCGGTAGCTGTTTTCGATGTGCGGCAGCACCAGCGTCTCCATAAATCGTTTGACAAAGGTGGATTTTCCCGTGCGGACCGGTCCCACAACGCCGATATACACGCTGCCGCCGGTACGCTGAGCCATATCCTGATAAATAGACGTTGTCTCCATCATAATGCCATCCTCCGAATGCTGTCTGTTGCCTTATTTCTATGCGCTGTCTCCGTGGTTTAGAAGTGCCTGATCTTCCACAAGAGTAAGGCGGTTTTGTAAAAAAGCCTTGTTCTTTCTGCCTTTTTGTGCTAAAATCAACACAAGGTCAACTATTCGGCAGATCAAAAAGAGTGCGGAGGGTATTGGTATGGAAGAGAGAGGTATTGACCGGCGCGTCAGAAAGACAAAACGACAGCTGCGGCAGGCCCTGATGGATCTCATGTCTGAGAAGCCCTCCAAATCCATCTCCGTCCGCGAGTTGGCTGAGCGTGCCGACATCAACCGCGGGACCTTCTATATCCACTATAAGGACGTCAGCGATCTTCTGCAGCGGCTGGAGGACGAAATGGCCGAGCGTTTGATCCTGGTCTGTAAGAAATACGCCTACTCCACCAGCGAAGTCGATGCGTTTCCCTACCTGACGGAGCTATACCGCTTCGCCCGGGACAATGCAGACCTATGTTTGGTGCTGCTGGGCCCCAATGGCGATCGGGCGTATACCGAGCGTATCTGCGGCATCCTACGCAGTTATTTCCTGCGTGACTTCCTGGCCCGGTTCTATTCCGGGAGCAGCGACCGTCTGGACTATTTCTGTTCCTTCATCGTCTCCGGCAATCTGACGCTGACGCTGGAGTGGCTCTCCGGCGGTGCAAAGGAGACGCCGGAAGAGATGGCCGCCCTGGCCGGTGCCATCATCATGGACGGCGTCCGGACACTGTGATATATGCAAAGAGACAGGGCGTCTGCCCTGTCTCTTTTATACAGTTCCATCGCAGACTGTGTATCGATGATGACCTTTTCTGTGCCGCGTATCGCGGCACACGCTTTTCCATCACGCTCGATCCGTTCTATTGTCAAATAATCACTCTCCCCATAGATAAAGGCGGCCGCGAGGCCGCCTTTCGTATGTTCTCCAATCAATCCTGCTGCCAGTTATGCCAGACGTTCTGCACGTCCTCATTGTCATCCAGCATATCCAGAAGCTTCGTCATGCTGCGGACATCGTCCTCACTGGTCATGACAATGTAGTTCTGGGGAACCATCTCGATCTCCGCACTCTCGAAGGAATAGCCCTTCTCCTCCAGCGCCTTGACCACGTCGTTGAAGCTGTCCGGATCGGTGGTGATCTCAAACACGGGGCCGTCGGCCTGCATATCCTCGGCGCCGGCATCCAGTGCATCCATCATCACGGTATCCTCGTCCAGCTCGCCCTCTTCGTTGTCGATGACGATCACACCCTTGCGGTCAAAGGACCAGCTGACGCAGCCCTGAGCACCCATGCCCTTGCCGAATTTGTCAAAATAATGGCGGATCTCGGGTGCAGTGCGCTGACGGTTGTCGGTCAGCGCCTCCACGATGACAGCAACGCCGCAGGGGCCGTAGCCCTCGTAGGTGACAGATTCATAGTTATCGGTATTGCCGGAACCCAGTGCCTTGTCGATGGTGCGCTTGATGTTGTCATTGGGCATATTGGCTGCCTTGGCCTTGGCGATAACAGTGGCCAGGCGGGAGTTGTTGTTGGGGTCGCCGCTGCCGCCCTGCTTGACGGCCACGATGATCTCCTTGGCGATCTTGGTGAATGCGGCGCTGCGCTTGGCGTCGGCCGCACCCTTGGTCTTCTGAATATTGTGCCACTTGGAATGTCCTGACATGGTTTACTTCTCCTTTATGCAGTATTGGATGATCTCGCGGCTGTGCGAGGTCGAACATAAGACGTCGACTGCGGGGAATACCTCTGCCAACCGGTCTCGCAGTGCGGGACATACCACGTTCTCCGTGGGAAAATGACCCGCATCGATCAAATTTAGCCCCTCCGTGTCCAAAAAGTCGTTATATTTCAGGTCGGAGGTCACAAAGGTGTCGCAGCCTGCGGCGATAGCCTGCGGAATATAGCAGCCGCAGGCACCGCCGCCCACCGCCACCCGGTGTACCGGCCGCCCTGCGTCCACATAGCGCAGTCCGTTACATCCTAACAATTCTATCACAGAATGGGTGAACTCCACAAGGGGTATTTCACATTTTAACGTGCCGATCCGCCCTATTTTTTCCTCCGTCAGCATTTTCAGGTCGGAAAGGCCCAGCTTCTGCGCCAAAACCTCATTGACGCCACCGGCCGCCGCGTCCAGATTGGTGTGCATACAGATGGCGGCGATGCCGTGGCGTATCAGCTCTGTCAATACCCTTCCCTGCCGGTCGTCGGTGCGGACTGTCTGCACCTGGTTCCACGCACAGTTCATCACCGGATGGTGTGCCGCGATCAGCTGGCAGTCTTTTTCAATGGCCTCGGCCACCACCTGCGGCGTTACGTCCAGCGCGACCAGAACGCGGCGCACCTCCGCTTCCGGGTCACCCACCAGCAGACCCACATTGTCCCAGCTCTCCGCCAATTCCCGCGGTGCCCAGGCGTACAGATACTGTTCGATATCCCGTACCGTTGTCATAGGGTTTTCCTCTTTTCTTCTATCTGCTGTGCCAATGCTTCCGCGGCCTCTGCTCGGTGCAGAGCGTCCTCTCTGCCGCTGCGGCGCAGACCTTCCGCGATATGAAGCAGCTTTTCGGCGTGCTGGGTGAGATAGTCCGCATACAGCGGGTCGCCGTCCAGCAGAACACCGGTCAGCGTCTGTAATTCCGTCAGCGCCGGACAAATGCCGCCGTTCACGCGCAGCACCGGATACAGATAATTCTTGTCCCACACCAGCCGCTCATCTGTAAAGGCGTAACCATTTACAGATAGCCATCGGCGCAGCTCTGCGGCCTTTGTCATGGGTTGAAGCAGCAGCGTATGCGCGCCGACCTTCGTCCACGGTGCACTTTCCAGGATGGCGATGATGGTCTCTCCGCCCATGCCGGCGATGATCACTGTATCCGTTTCCTCCGGAGAGATATTGGCCAGCCCGTCACACAGGCGGAAGCTGATACCCTCCACGCCATATTCCTCCGCAGTCCGCCGCGCGTGCGCCAGAGGCTCTGCGCCGATGTCCGCAGCAATGGCGCTTTGGATACGCTCTCTTTGCAGCAGCCACACCGGCAGATACCCGTGGTCCGTGCCGATATCTGCCAGACGGCAGCCCGCCGGTGTCATGTCCGCCAGCAGCTGGAGCCGCGGTTGTAATTGCAGTCGTCTCTCCATATCTTCCCACACAAATGGCCACGCATACGCTTGCGTATGCGTGGCTTTGTTTTTTTGTTTACTCGGCGATGGGCTTGTTGGCTTCCTCGTTCACCAGCTCCAACAGCTTATCCACATCGATGCCGTGAACAGCGCAAGCCTCCTCCACCGTCTCGCCGCGGGAGGACGGGCAGCCCAGGCAGTGCATACCAATGGACAGGAAGATGGGCGCGGTCTGGGGCGCAACGTCCAGAATATCACCGATAATGGTGTCTTTCGTGATCTCGATCATGTTGGAAAACCTCCAAATACAATATTGTGCTGATAGTATACCCCAAAATGCCGGAACTTTCAACAGGATTTTTCTCATCCTGCGCTATAAAGAACCGCCCTCCGGTACGCCGGAGGGCGGTCTATTCTATCTACTTAACAGTGTGCAGTCAGCAGATCAGCCGTTCTCACGCATCTTGGCGAAGCAGTCGCTGCAGTACACAGGACGATCGCTCTTGGGCTCGAAGGGAACCTTGGCCTCGCCGCCGCAGGCAGCGCAGACAGCGGTGAAATACTCGCGGGGACCACGGGCAGCGTTCTTGCGCGCGTCACGGCAGGCCTTGCAGCGCTGGGGCTCGTTCTGGAAGCCGCGCTCAGCGTAGAACTCCTGCTCACCGGCGGTGAAAACGAACTCTTTGCCGCACTCTTTGCACACTAAGGTCTTGTCTTCGTACATGATTTTACCCTCTCTTTGAGAAAAATATATTGCGCTCAGCCTTTGCTGATATCGCCGGATAGAAGCTGCCGCGCTATTTTGCGGCGCAAACGCTGCACGGCGTTGTCCACCGATTTGGGGGACCGGCCCACAGTTTCTGCGATCTCACGGCAGGTGAGACCGTCCAGATAATACCCTAAAATCTTTACCTCGAATTCGGACAGCAGCTTGCGCGCGTTTTCCAGCAGAGCGGCAGTTTTTTCGCAGTCGATGACCCAACCCTCGGGATCGACGTGGGCAAAGGAGAGATTCGCGTCAAAGAAAGAGGTATCCAAAGGAACGGCTTGGTTCAGAGGTGAATGCTTTCCGGAGGCGGCAGCACGCAGCACAGAATACAGCCGCCGACGAATGCAGGTCTCGGCAAAAGTGCACAGAGAGGCCTCGTGTCCTGGCTCGTACTCCCGTATTGCCTTGATAAGCCCGAACATTCCCTCCTGCAAAAGGTCCTCGCTATCCCCTCCCGCCAGAAAGTACGGACGGGCGCAGGAGCGCACCAAACGGTGGTAACGCCCTACTAGGATCTCCTCGGCGTCGCGGCTGCCCTGCTTTACCAGAGCGCACAGCGCCTCGTCGCTCAGCGTCTGCAGATGGTCATATTCAGCCCTTGTATCATTCACCATACGCTATTATACCTTTTTACAAAATAATTTGTCAAGTCAATCGTGTAACTTTGTCAAAAATAACTCAAATTTGACGGCTTTCTTGCGGAGAACAACCGAAAAATTCCACCGAACCGTCTCTGCGCACTACAATTCCAGCTGCTGCTGGCCCGTAAACGCAATGTGCAGATGTGCATAGGCCTTCTGCGTGACGCAGCGCCCTCGGGGCGTTCGGGTCAAAAAGCCGATCTGCATCAGGTATGGCTCATACACATCCTCCAGCGTCACCGACTCCTCGCCGATGGTGGCCGCCAGCGTGTCCAGACCTACCGGGCCGCCGCCATAGTTTTCAATAATGGCCTGCAGCATCCGTCGATCTACGTTGTCCAGACCCAGATAGTCTACCTCCAGCGCCAGCAGCGCCTTGTCCGCTACGGACTTGGTGATAACGCCGTCGGCCATCACCTGGGCGAAGTCCCGTACCCGCCGCAGCATCCGGTTGGCGATACGGGGCGTGCCCCGGGACCGCCGCGCGATCTCCATAGCGCCCTCCGGTTCAATGGACACGTTCAGGATGCCGGCGCTGCGCGTCACGATTTTTGCCAGCTCCTCAGGCGTGTAGAGCTCCAGCCGCAGCGTCACGCCAAAGCGGTCCCGTAGCGGTGCAGACAGCGACCCTGCCCGTGTTGTGGCGCCGATCAGGGTGAATTTCGGCAGATCCAGCCGGATAGAGTTGGCAGAAGGTCCCTTGCCGATGATGATATCGATGGCGTAGTCCTCCATGGCCGGGTACAGGATCTCCTCCACCGCCCGGTTCAGCCGGTGTATCTCGTCCACGAACAGGATATCGTTCTCACTCAGGTTCGTCAGCAGCGCCGCCAGGTCCCCGGGCTTCTCGATAGCCGGTCCGGAGGTGATGCGGATATTCACGCCCATCTCCTGGGCGATGATGCCCGCCAGTGTGGTCTTTCCCAGTCCCGGAGGGCCGTGCAGCAGCACATGGTCCAGAGACTCTGTCCGCCGCCGCGCCGCCTCAATGAAGATCGACAGGTTTTGCTTGGCCTTCTCCTGCCCAATGTATTCTGTCAGTGTGTGGGGCCGTAGAGAACCTTCGTTGGCATCCTCACTGAGAAACGTTTTGGCGACGATAGGCTCCTCGTACAGGTCCGCCCCGAAATCAATGCTCATGTGCGCCCCTCCTCTACTTCATCATGCGCTTCAGCGCCTGCCGGATGATGTCCTCCAGCGTCAGCGCTTCCATGTCGATATCTTTCAGCGCTGCGGCGATCTCCGCGCTGCCGTAGCCCAGCACCGCCAATGCCGACTGCGCCTCATTTTTCTTGCTGTGGGGCACCGCAGCCATCGCGGGCGCGCCGCCCTTAACGGATGTGCCGCCCAGCGCTTCCTCCCGTGCCAGCTTGTCCTTCAGTTCCAGTATCACCCGCTGGGCGATCTTTTTGCCGATGCCGTTGGCGGCAGTCAGTGCTTTTTCATCCTCTGTCACCACCGCCAGCGCCAGCTGCTGCGGTGTTACGGCGGACAGGATAGACAACGCCGCCCTGGGGCCTACGCCGGATACACCGATCAGCAGCTTGAAACTCCGCAGCTCACTCTGATCGGCGAAGCCGAACAGCTCCATGGCGTCCTCGCGTACATTCAGATAGGTGTACAACTTGGCCGGTGCGCCCTTTTTCAGCTGGGAGAGCGTATAGTTCGTCGTGGCACAGGCGTAGCCCACGCCGCCGCAGTCGATGACCGCCAGCCCCGCATCGATCTCCGCCACGGTGCCATTCACATAATAATACATATCAGACAGTCTCCTTCACGTCGGGGTCCTTACGCCGCAGCAGGCTGGTAGCGCTGCGGGCATGGCATATGGCGATGGCCAGCGCGTCTGCCGCGTCGTCCGGCTTCGGCACTGCCTTCAGCTTCAAAAGCCGCTTTGTCATGTCCATCACCTGCTTCTTGTCCGCCAGGCCGTAGCCGGCCACCGCCTGCTTCACCTGCATGGGGGTATATTCGAATATGGGTACGCCCAGTCGCTCCGCCGTACACAGAATCACACCCCGCCCGTGGGCCACGGCGATACCTGTGGTGATGTTTTTGCTGAAAAACAGCTCCTCAACGGCGATCTCATCAGGCTTCAGTTGGGCGATCAGCGCGGTCATGTCGTTTTCGATCTGCACCAGACGTGTCGCCAGCGGCAGTCCCGCCTCGGTAGTCACAGCGCCGTATTGCAGCATTCGCACACTGCCCCGGTTCGATTCGATCAGCCCGAAGCCCACAATGGCGATGCCGGGGTCAATGCCCAGTATCCGCATAGCTGCGCCCACCTCCCAACATTTGTTCTATTATAGCAAACTGGAATAAAAATAGCAACAAAAACCGCCCGGAAAACCGGGCGGTTTGATAGGCTGTTATGCACGGGGATGGGCCTTATTATATACATCCTTCAGCTGCTTTTTGATAACGTGTGTATATATCTGCGTGGAGCTGATATCCGCGTGACCCAGCATCTCCTGAATGGATCGCAGATCGGCGCCGTTTTCCAGCAGGTGTACGGCAAAGGAATGGCGCAGGGTGTGGGGGGTGATATCCTTCTCGATGCCCGCTTTTTCCTGATAGTACTTGATGATCTTCCAAAAGCCCTGGCGACTCATGCGTTCGCCGCTCATATTCACAAACAGCGCATGCTCTTCCTCATCGGCGATGAGCCGGGGACGAATATCCCGCACATAGTCCTCCAGAGCCTTCACCGCAGCGGTGTACAGCGGCACGATGCGCTCCTTTCCCTTGCTGCGGCAGCGGATAAAGCCGGCGGACAAATTGACATCGCTGACGTCCAGACCGATCAGCTCACTGACTCGAATTCCGGTGGCATACAGCAGCTCCAGCATGGCGTGGTCACGGAATCCCTTTTCGTCCACGCATTTGGGCTGCTCCAAAAACAGCTCTACCTCCCGGTTGGTGAGGATCTCCGGATACTTTCGTTCTACCTTCATGGCCACCACGCTCTTGGCCGGGTTGCTCTTCACAGCGCCGCACTGCATCATATAGGCATAAAATGACTTGATCGAGGCTGTGGACCGCGTGACTGTGGCGGGGCTTTTGCCGCTGTGGGTCATATGCAGCAGATACTCATTGATCGTCTCTTTCTTCACCTTCCGCATATCCGTTACGCCCACGGAAAGCAGCCAGCTGTGAAACTGGGTCAGGTCACGTATATAGGAGCTGAGGGTATTGGCGGAGGCGTGCTTCTCCTCAGTCAGATAGTCGCGGTATGCCGCGATAAAGTCCGTCATGTGTCCCTCACTCCTCTCTCTTTCAAGTCAAGCCTGGCATCAGCCATGCAAAAAGCCGCGGCACCAGGGCGCACTCCGCCACTGTACCGGTCAGCAATACAAACACACAGATGATCACGCTCCGCCGGTCTCTCACCTCCGGCTTTTGACGTTCTGCCCGGCGCCACGCACACGCAAAGCTGTCCGCTGCTATCGTCAGCAGACATGGTATGGTGAACAGACACCGCAGTCCCAGCGCCGCCAGCGCCAATACCACGCCCTGCTTTCCCAGTGCAGCGGCAAAGCACTGCACCGCGAACGACAGGAAGAAGCCCTGGGCCGCGCACGTCAGCGGGATCAGCATCACGCCCCAGGCTGTACAGCCCAGCAGAAACGCCGCGGCCGGATAGCGCAGATAAGTCCATAGGACCTGCCACAGCCCCGCGCTGCGCGGTTCTTCTGCATTCAGCCTCGCATAGCCTGTCACATAGCGGCTCAACGACAGCAGATCCTCCGACGCCACAGCCCGCCCCGCTAAAAAGCCCGCCAGGATCCCGGCGGCAAGAAACAGGCACAGTATGTACAGCCGCGCCTTCGGCGGCTGGAGAACAGGCATATGGCGACGATGCAGCTTCATAGGGCTCACCTCGTCCACAGTGTATGAGCCAAGCCCTCTCGATAGACGTGCCAAAACGTAATAATAAATATATGGCATAATTCACAAAACCGCAAGAGGTTTTCCGCAAAAACAGATTTTTTGTAAATTATGTCAAAATGTTATGTCAACTTAATTATGTAAACAAGGTATACCGGGGTGCTGACGCGGTTTATAAAAATGCCGAAATCCCAATATCCGGGGAAATGCCGAAAATACCTGCACCATATCTTGAAAAGCGTGATGCGGCGAACGACTCCCCTGCCGCCCGCCGCACCGTCGGATAAAAAATGCCGCAAAAACACGTTTTCGTTATTTTAACCATGCGCCGCTTTATGTTACCGCCCGTTTTCGACGGTCACCGCTCTTTCTGTGACCGCTGCGGGGCCTCCGCCGCTTCTGCTTCGTTCCGATCAGTCCCGCCAAAAGGCCGCCGCCCCACACGGCGCAGGTCTGGGCAATGCCGCTGCCGGCAAAATGTATCGCCTCGTTTCCCGTCAGCGCCGCGATCCACATTGCACCATATACACAGGCGGATACTGCCAGCGCCCGAGGCAGCGGACCATCGCCGCCCTGCCGTATGGCCATACGTCCGCCGCAGAAGCACGCCAGAACGCTGCTGCCCCATACCAGCGGACCCATCGCGCGCTCCGGCACGATCCCCCGCAGCAGGAGCAGTGACGATACGCCCAGTGCTGCCAGCAGTACGACTGCCGCTGTGGCGGTGCCCAGCCACGTTCCTTTGCCGGCCAGTTGCTTCCAAGACATAAGAATACCTCCCGCATCAGCTTTGCTTCAGCTTATGCGGAAGGTCTGCATCACATGATACACCGGTACTGATCGCTGTCAGCGCAAAAAGAGCGCCGCCCTCCGGGCAGCGCTCCTCTCGGTCTGTATTACTCGGCGTCGGTTTTGTCAGCCTCAGCGGGAGCCTCGGTGACCTCATCAGAGGTCTTCTCCTCCACAGCAGGAGTTTCCTCCGCGGCCTCTTCCTTCTTAGCCTTCTTCGCCGGACGCTGCTGGGCGGCAGCCTGCTCGTCCAGGGTACCTACCTGGCCGATAGCGGACTTCAGGAACTCCACGCGAACGCGGTCCTCGCTGGTCTCGATGACCACAGTACGGTCGGTGATAGCCACAACGCGGCCGTACACGCCGCCGATGGTGGTCAGCCAATCGCCCTTCTTCAGGGAACTCCGCATCTCCTCGGCCTGCTTTTTCCGCTTGTTCTCGGGGCGGATCATCAGGAAGTAGAAGATAGCGATCATCAGGACGATCATCAGAATGGTGGAACCCATGCCGCCGGTGGTGGTGGCAGCGGCAGCATCAGCGTAAGCGATCTGAATCATGGAACATTACTCCTTTAACAACAAAGTGATACTATTATACATAGTTCTTTTGCTTTTGGCAAGAGGTTTATATCTTCTCCGCCAGTTTTTTACTGTATTCCTCCCGGAATGCGTCAAAGCACCCGTTGTCCAGACTGTCACGGATACGTTCCGTCAGCTTGTTGTAAAAATACAGGTTGTGCATCACCGCCAGGCGCATTCCCAGCATCTCCTCCGCTGTAAACAGGTGCCGGAGATATGCCCTGCTGAACTGCCGGCACACCGGGCAGTCACATTCCGGGTCGATGGGCTGTTCGTCCAGCTTGTACTTGGCATTTTTGATGTTCAGCGTGCCCTTCCAGGTAAACAGCTTTCCGTGCCGCGCGTTGCGCGCCGGCATCACACAGTCAAAGAAGTCCACGCCCCGAGCCACACCCTCGATGATGTTGCTGGGCGTGCCCACGCCCATGAGATACCGCGGCTTATCCGCCGGCATATACGGCTCCACCGCGTCGATGATCTCATACATCACCTCCGTGGGCTCACCCACCGCCAGTCCGCCGATAGCATAGCCGTCGCAGTCGATCTTGGCGATCTGCTGCATATGCCATATCCGCAGATCGGCGTAGGTGGCACCCTGGTTGATGCCGAAAAGCATCTGTCCGGGGTTTACCGTGTCCGGCAAAGCGTTCAGCCGGTCGTGCTCCTTTTTGCAGCGTTCCAGCCACCGCAGCGTCCGTTCGCAGGAGGCCTTGGCGTAGTCATAGGGCGCGGGGTTTTCCACGCATTCGTCAAAGGCCATGGCGATGTCGCTGCCCAGATTGCTCTGGATACGCATACTCTCCTCCGGACCCATGAAGATGCGGTGTCCGTCCAGGTGGCTGGCAAAGGTCACGCCCTCCTCCTTGATCTTTCGCAGCCCTGCCAGAGAGAACACCTGAAAGCCGCCGCTGTCGGTGAGGATGGGGCCATCCCAGCGCATGAACTTATGAAGTCCTCCCATTTGCCGCACCACGTCGTCGCCCGGCCGCAGATGCAGGTGATAGGTGTTGGATAGTTCGATCTGCGTCCCCAGCCGTTCCTTCAGGTCGATAGCGCTGACGCCGCCCTTGATGGCGGCCTGGGTGCCTACGTTCATAAACACCGGTGTCTGCACTTCGCCGCCATGGGCACAGGTAAACACACCTCGCCGGGCTTTTCCCTCTTTTTTGATGACCTTGAACATTTCTCTCTCCTGCTTTCACTGAATAAACATCGCATCGCCAAACGAGAAGAAGCGGTACCGTTCCTCCACCGCCTGCTGATAGGCCGCCAGCACGTGCTCTCGTCCCGCCAATGCCGATACCAGCATGATGAGTGTGGACTCCGGCAGATGAAAGTTTGTTACCAGTGCGTCCAGCACCTTGAACTTGTACCCCGGATAGATAAAAATATCTGTCCATCCGGCGCTGGCACGCATGGTTCCATCCTCCGCTGCCTGAGATTCTATCGTGCGGCAGCTGGTGGTACCCACGCAGATGACCCGCCCGCCGTTTTTCTTCGTCTCGTTGATAAGATCGGCCGTCTCCTGGGGGATCACACAGTATTCACTGTGCATGGTGTGGTCGGTGATCTCGTCCTCTTTCACCGGGCGGAAGGTCCCAAGTCCCACATGGAGTGTAACGTATCCTACCTTTACACCAATTGCCTGTACTCGCTCCAAAAGCTCCGGCGTGAAATGAAGCCCTGCTGTCGGCGCCGCGACCGAACCCTCGTTTTTCGCATAGACAGTCTGATAGC
>ENA-ORNF01002208-ORNF01002208.1-human-gut-metagenome-genome-assembly--contig:-NODE-2208-length-14949-cov-11.482745_pt1 | contig 14949 bp, 18 predicted proteins | sample MGYA00242110_ERZ509012 | MGnify/ENA primary metagenome ERZ509012 (study PRJEB26280, sample SAMEA2338714) | human gut metagenome | biome: human gut; feature: human-associated habitat; material: faeces...
CACTAACAAGAGGTTATGTTTCAGTAAAGAATAACGAGCAACCTAAACCATATAAAGGAAAGTTTGGTAAAGGTTACACAATAAGAAGAAATAACCCGAACTCAACAAGATATTGTTTTATTATATATTATATTAAATAAGAAATAATGGACTTGCTTAATTAAAGGCAAGTCCATTATTTTCTTCAACATTTTACATATAGAAATTCATAAGATTAATATTAATGTCATGAACCGCTCCACCTAGTGGGTTTGAAACAATAATATTCCCGTTTGTGTCTATTGTAACATCTGCTGGCACTCTCCTATAATTGTCTGCCAAATCTTTTGTCAGTCCAGCAACAAAATAATAATATTTGTTCTCACTTGGCATAGGAATATTAGCTGGTAGTTTGCCTATTGCTATATTTGTTCCTACCTGTGTAGGACTTGCCACCTGTAAATGCCCATTAATGCTAATTAAATTCATTTTTGCGTTGTAAATAGCGTTTACGTTTCCGCTTAATCCTGTTACGGGTGTCATTCTATTTTTTAATGTGTTCAAAATAGCAGCGTTTAGATTTGTGACATCAGACTGTGCACCGTTAGCTGTTGTTTTTACGCTAGAAACTTCCTGTTTTAAAACGCCAACGTCCTTTTTAGTCTGTGCATTGTCTAATGTAAGAGTAGTTACAGATGCTTTTACCTCTGTCATATCATTTTGCAATGCTTCAACACTAGGAGATAAGGCTGTTACTTTAGCTTCTGCACTTCCTGCCGTCTGATTAGCTGTTGTTGCTGTTTCCTGTACTTCGTGAATTCCGGTATCAATTTTAGACATATCTGAATTATAATCACCTAAATATGTCGGCTTGTCTGTTCCAATGTACTGACTTAATTTGTAATAATTTGTTTTGTTTGTTGAACTCATTAAATTATCCTCCTTGATTACTATAATTTTAACGCTGTTTTTGCGTTACTGTCAAATGTATAAGCGCTTAACGCTTTAGCTTCAAACCCTGTTACGGTTAATAATAAAGCGTCAAACTCACTCGCTGTGATAGGGTTATTAAAGTGTAACTCTGCAAGTTTATAGATGACATCTTGATAGAATACGTATTCACCTGTAAATGGGTCATGCATATATAAGTTGTTATCAACGCGAAATCTTTTTGCCGCATATAAATCGAATTCTGTGCAACTAAGTAATAAGTTATCAAACTCTGTGCAAGTTAAATTTAATGAATCAAACTCGTTGCACGTTAAAGCGTTGTATCTTAAATTATCATACATATCACCCAACGCTTGATTTAAACTCGTGTAATAACCCTTTACAGGATTCAGCACTTCCATATTATTCGGTACATAATTATTGATATAATCATATAATTTTGTTATAGAAGTGTCAATATAATCTCTTGTTTCACTGTTTAATTGATAAATAATAATGTTTAATTTGTTGATTTGCTTAATTAAGTCATTTTGCACTTTAGTAATTTTATTGTCTAGTTCTTCGTCTTGTGCGTTCATATCCTGTCGGATATTTTTTTCTACTTCTGTGATATGCTTATAAATGTCAGCATTAAGATTGTCAATATATTTCTTTAATATTGAAATTTTTTCGTCCGTATATTGCTTATATGCGTCTGTAAAACCATTGATTGCATTAATACATTCATTGACTTTATAACCGATATAACATAAACACTCGTAATAACTCTGCTTATTGCTATATACAGATGGAACATCACAACAAAGTAAAGGCATTAATGGTTTTAATTCTTCTGACATATATCTCACCTCCTTTTTACCAAACTTTCATGAATAAATCTCTACAAGCTTCTACAAGTTCTCTGTTGATATTTTGAATTTGATTGCGATACTCTTCGATAGCTTCGCTTGTTGATTTACCTCTCAATCCTATCTCTTTTGTTTCTCTGTCTCTTTTGCTGTCCTTGTTATCGTTTCCTGTGTGATTATTGTTTGCTGTAGTTGTGGTATTATTGATAGTTTCGCCCCTACTCATAGCGCTTGCATAGTCTTGTGTAGCTACTGTAACCTGTGGGTTATCACTGTCAATATTTTGATAGTTTTGGTTGTTTTTTACCTCACTGTTTCCTGTATCTGTTGATTTAGTTGTTGTTTTTTCGTTTCCTTTTTCTGCTTCTGTAATTGTTATATTTGTATTTGTAAAAGGGTTGTCGTGTTGTATAGCATCATACAATTTTGTATAATATGGTGTCAATTCATGCATTTTTGACATAAAAGCTGTTTTCCACATTCCCAATGTTTCAAAACCTATATAATTATTCCAATACCTAAGTAAAAAATATGTTTTAAAAGTATACAAGTCTTTTCTATCCTCAGAATAAAAAGGAAAATCAAAGTCAAAAAATTTGTCCTGTGTTTTATCTATTATCCTTTGCACAGATAAGTCCATGCTCCACAGTTCTTGAGATGGGATAAAACTTTCGCAAATATCTTTTATTGTAGTCGTGTATTTACTCAATCTCATCACCCTCTTTCCCTTTTTGCATGTACTTGTCGGGTACATATCCATTTATCATGGTAGGCAATTCACTGTTAAAGTCAACTGTCACATTCATACCCCATAATTCATTGATAGTTCTCGCGCATCTTCTTCTTAATGTGAGGCCGACATTTCGATTGGCTTCAATTTGTCCGTTGTTTCCTGCTGTCTCACCTGTAACAAGTCTTTCACCTTTTTCTACTGGATTGCTTTCATAGCCTAGCGATGTTAATACCTGTGACCATAAATCCCTCAATTCCTGTTCACATTTATCAACAATATAAGGTGCACCCATGTTAAGTGCTTTGAGGTCTTTCAAGTTCAATGAATCGGAAATTTTTATAATAGGTAAATAGTTGTCGTACTCTTCACCTACTACTTCAAAGCTTAATTTTTCATTGTCTGAAGAAGAAAGCGCAATAGGTGTACGTTGTGCATACATATTAATACCTTTTGTTTTCCAAGTATTAGCCATAGCGTCAGCGTACATTAAAGCTTTGTAGTAGTACGGCATTGTTGAGTAGTTGTTCCATAATATACAACTATTTTCTTTTCCGTATTCCTCTATATAACCGTTAGCTGTGTACGCAATTCTATCTTGAGGAATATTGTAAATATCGGGCAAACCCGATAATGCAACTTTCATAAAAGCGTATCCTCCTATATCATCTTTGATGAATACACCCAAACCATTCCAAAAAAGCGTTTGCTCAATATACATAGGTAAAATTTCTTCGGGTAGATTTTTCCATGTATATCTATTTACAAATATGTCGAAAATATCATAAAAGAATATAGATTTAATTGTTTCAAAATCACTACATTTCTTTTTGTTGATATTTTTCTCAAAAACCCTTAACGGATTCCTCATTTATATCCACCCCCCTTAGTCGTTGGATAAACTATAATTTCCTATATCATCAGTATGCCACAAAGTAACCCCATTGTCAAATATATTTCTCAATTTTTTCAACTGGTCTAAGTCAATGTCACCAGTAAAACCACAGTGAGACGTTTTTACATAGTTCCAATCTGAACGGGAATGCAAATAAGGCGTTGTTATTTTATTAATCGGATATCCAAACTGCTCGAAAAAACTATCTGCCATTTCTGCAAATTGTCTTTTGCATGACATTTCATAGAAATCAATACCGCACTCCTTTATACCAGTTAGCACATTTTCTGATAACGCTTTTCCATGTGTTACTCCTGCATTTCTAGCTCTGTCTGTTTGATTGGCCAACATCCCAAGAGCATCCCAAAAAGCGTTCGTTGTTTTACCCAGTCCGTTAATACCTCCTTGTATACTTCCACCAGCCAAACCTGCTAAAGCTGTACCTGTCCCTGTAGTAGCATCTACAGCTGTGTGTACTTGAGATAAAGCAATAGAGCTTTTGTTTTGTGCTAACCATGCTCTATAAGTATCTGAAGAAAAGGAACACATAGGAAATGATGAATTAATAAGTGCTTCATTCATTAATCCATGCCCTAGTTCTTCACGTGTCTTATAATTTTTTGGTGCTGTCAAAACTTGCGGTAACGTTGCAATTGTTCCATAGCTGTCAAATTCAATTGACTTATCTCTGTTATAACTGTATTCATATCTGTAAATGTGTGTATTGCCTTGATTGTTATCGGCCAAACAGAATAACCATGGATAAGAATATAACTTTTTATTTTTTGGCTTATATCCCTCAAAAACATTATCGGATATCTGCATAGATGTTATTTTAGGTTTTATCTCTTTTCCACCTAGCGCAAGTGTACATAATTTTGGCGACATAAATAATCCTATGACTGCATCTTGCGCGCCTTGTTTGTTGTAATCCTCCAGCAAAGCGTTAATCCCTTTTAGTCCATCTTCTGTAGTAACATCATAATGTCCAATACTACCCCAGCAATATACACCATTTTCTACACGTCCCTCAAACCAGCTTTGTTCTGTTGTTCCTCTTGTTACAAAAGCACAACACTCCGTTGGCGTTAAATCTAATTTTTTATGACGTGATACAATTGTTTCACCTGTTTCTATATTGACTGGCGTTAGATTTGCTCCTATCTCATCGGCACTTCTAGGAATATGATGATACTCTACAAAGCAAGGCTTGATATTTGCATCATAAAAGTTATTTTGAAAAACATCTAAAGAAAAGTTAATCCTAGTTGTTTTTTCGGATAACCACTCGATAGAATCAATAAAGCAAAAGACCCATTCGTTAGAAATACCGCTATTTTGAAAAGCTAAATAATTGAGATTAAGTGCTTTCATCTCTGTGAACGGTACACGGATATCATAATTTCCTACTTTAATCGGAGCAAGGTGTGACAAATCAATACCATTGATATGTTTACGATACAACTCTAAATGATTTAACAAATCTTCTTTTGAGTTGTATAATCTGACGTGTTCATATTCATCAGACCACGGTACACCGCTGTATAACCTCAATTTTGTTTCGGGGTTGCGCGGTGCAACCCCTCCTTGCGTTGGTAAATTTATCATAGATAATTACCTCCATTAATTACTACGCTTTTGTGAAATTTGCCGTTTTTGTGATAGTTTCATTTGGTCTGTAAATCGCTTTCAATACGATAGTTCCTGTCTCGTCAGCTCCTGTGTGTAATAGATGTGTTCCCGGGATAACATATGTCTTAGCTGATGTAGCTCCACTATCGACTTCCAGTGTTACTAAATTCTGATGATATGTGCCTGTTCCACCTGTTACCGTTACTTTTACTTCCTGTGTCTGTCCTGCTGTATAAGTTCCAGCTGTGACACTAAGTGTAGGCGTATCAACAACTTTATCAGTCGTAAATACTCGGATTGGATAAAACGGACTTGCACTAACCATTTCCACCTGCGTATACATGTAGTTCCATGATAACACATTAGCAAGTCGCTGGTCAGTCATTTCTTTGAACTGGTCGCGCACATTAAAGAATCGAACGTCACAAAGAACTCCCTGTATTGAATCATTAGCAAATTTGTCTACAATCACTGTCTGCACAGATACGTCTGCTTTGTCCATATGGAACGCATACGCTAAAGCGTCTACGCTAATCTGAGCATTTACCTCTGGCGTTGTAATCCAAATAAGGTTAGTTGGCAAAGCGTGAGAAGTTGCTCCTGCTGGATTGTTTTCTGGCAACGGAAAACCAAACTCTCCGACCGCTCTTTTAACCTCAATCAATAATTTTTTAGCCGATGCTTCATCTATAATTGCGTCAACAGTAACTGCTGGAAGCACCTCTTTTTCATATCCTACATTAATCAAATCGCGCATAGCAAGGTATTCATCCCAGTTCGCACCCGTGATAGCACTCTCCATTTTTGCCATAATCATGTCTCGTATACCATACTCGCTCGTAAAAGCTTTTCTCAAGTTGTCATATGTAACCGTGACAGGGTACTGGATTTCAAGATTGATATTATGGAACACACTCATGATGTAAGACTGATACTGCTGGAATGCATATTTAAAATCCGCCTGCGAATCATAGACACGTCCTTTACACATATTTACGTATGTTTCTTCATGCGTTTCACCATAACGCATAGGCTCTTTTTTGAACCTTGCTAACGGGTTTCTCCATGCAATACTATCTACGGTCTGCATTCCGATACGGTTAATCAGTGACGGAACGATTTCATTTCTAACAGGGGCAAAATTCAGAATGTTATCATACACATTCTGTAAATTGTTTGAGACTTCTACCGGTAAATGGTTCTGAACTTCAAAAGAAAGTTCCTGCTTTACAGCTTTTAGAATGTTTTGATTTGTTGCGTCTGCCATTTATAATAGCACCTCCTTATTCTGTCTTACCGTTAAAGTCCAAATCTTCTACGGTAATTTTTTCTTCTTTTTCATCTTTCTTTTCTTCATTATTTGCGTTAGTAGCTGATTCTTTCATACGCTCTTTAAAACGCTTTTTGTACTCACTTTCGAGTTTCATATACTTGTCTTTCCACTCACTGTCAGTTTCACCGCTTCTTTCACTCGCATAATTCTGTAAGATTTCAATAGCATCACCATGTTCTTCGACGTCTGTAATCGCGTCTATTAATTCGTTTAAAGCTTCTTCAAAATCCATATAACAGTCTACCTCCTTATATTTAGTGTAACCCTTTTACAGTTTTATTATATCACCATGGCATAAAAAAGTAAAGTGGCATTTTTGTTTTTCTTGCATGAGGGTGAATTGGGTATGGGGATAATTTCTGTAAATACGCGTACCATTTTAGCGCGTTCTTTTTTCTATCTTCTTCTTTTTCCACGCCAGCACGCTCGAAGTTTTTTAGAAATACTGACGCGAGGTAATCGGGTTCTTTTGTGGACTTTCTAAACTCTTCCCACGATACAGGATATTTAGATGTTTCTATCCACTGCCCGCTCTTTACTGTTTCTTCGTCGAGCCAAATGCACTGGTAATATCCGTCTGTGATATCGTACCCGTGAGCGTTCGCCCAATCTGTATATACTGTTGCTGGTGTCCACTGAACAAGACCGTAACCACCGTTATAGTTTCCCTCTTTTAGCGACTGCCATAGTTCAGGGTTGATATTGGATTCTATCTCCATGTTTCCTAGCATTCCAGCTATTGCATTCAATGTGAAATCTTTGAAAAACATTGTGCTATAGAATACATAAGCGTTGTTCTTCATTTCATCTTCTGTAAGATAACGGTTTCCATGTACCCATTCAAGGGGCATTCCTGCACTATCGCCATAGCGATATATTTTAGTCCATGCTGATGGTTTCGCTATATATGTATTAATGCTGACTTGTTCGGTCAATGGATAACGCCCACTGTGTGCGCCCATGGTAATACCTCCGTTACCTGCTCCTGCCCCTTGATACACCATTTCAGTGTGACCGCTACGCCATACCACGTCCCCAGCTTGCCATGCTTCATTTATATTAATTTCTTTAAAACCAGCCTGTAATAAATAACCCTCTTCTGTCCTTGTGGTGAACCACGGATTGACAGTGAAAAATCCTGCTTCTGTTAACGCTTTTGAGATAAAAGAACTGCAATCATAATAAGTGATACCGTTAACAGTCTGCCCTCTTCTATATTGCTGTGAATAACCAATATTCGGGGCATTGCACGCATTAATCGCCCACTGATAGGCTACATTGATATTTGGCATTTTTACTAGCCTCCTTAAAATGTTTCACGTGAAACATTTTTGTATCACGTGAATAAAAAATTAAATCATATATAACATATCTTTCGCGTAAACGAATTCAGTACCACAAGCGCGTGCAAGACCTCCGCCAAATGTTCCTGGACATTCTACACCATTCGGGTCTTTGCCTTGTAATAAGCATAAGATTTCAAGAGCCGTAACAAGATACTGTGTTTCTCCACGCTTGACATAATGTTTTCCTGCTTTTGCTAAAGTCTTTCTGCCTACGATACCGTCCTCTGCGATAGTATAACCGTAGTCCTCATTCATAGCTCTTTGCACAACACGAACTGCCATTCTTTTCGTATTTCTTCCTATAATACCATCAACAGAAATTTGAACGCCTGTAAAATTAATAGCGTGCTGTTGACCTAAAGCAATCAATTTATTTCTTGGTTTTGCCTGACTAATAGATGGCTGTGGTGTAGTAGGTGTAGCACTTGAAGCTACATAGTCTTTGTATACATGGTTCACGTCACATCTACCATTAATACCGTCAACAAATCCATTACTGGAGTACTGCCAAATATCCACGTTATTCATACCTAGAGCATTCGAATATCGTGCAATCCACAAGTCGTACCCCCATGTTTCACCAATGTAATTCTCGAACCATGATTTACTAGCATAGATTCCTGCCTTGTAACCATTCGTCAGCATTGCATCACAAAATCTTTTTGCGTTGTGCTTTGCAACGCCTTGCGTCCCTTTTTCTTCACTGTCAAAAAATACAGGGAGACTAGGCGTGTGGCCTTGTAACAATCTAAGACAGTGTCTAATTTCTCCCTCGATTTTTGCTGTTGTTTTTGCATAGGAATAGAAATATACACCGTATGGAATACCCAATCTTTCACATTCACTTACATTTCGATTCCATTGTTTATCGTCCTGTGATGTCATATCCTGCCCGTAACCGCAACGGATGATAACATAGTCCACGGCGTTTTTTAACCGTTCAAAATCAATAATCCCGTTGTGGTAAGAAATGTCTACTGCTTTTTTTACTGCCATGTTTAATCCTCCTTTTTCTGTTCAAATGTATCACATATTCTTTGTAGTGCTAATGTGTTGTTATTCAATGCTTCTGTGATATCTGTCATTTCCTGTTTATGCGCTTCATTTAATTTGTCTATGCGTGCGTCGTTTTTATCATCTCTATATTTCACATACCACATTGACGCAATAGCAACAACTGTAGGCAATCCCAATGTATTAATAGCCATCATGACTTCCTGCATAATATCACCCCCTTTTTTCTATCATAGCACAAATAAATTTATTTGTAAATAAAAAATGTTTCACGTGAAACATTTTTCACGTGAAACATTTTATGTACGTTACAAAATAATCGAATCAAAGGGAACGCAAGACCAAAAATTGATATCAGACTACTTGTCTATGTGCGCGTATATCAATTACAATGTTCGTGTTATTTTGGGTACATTGTAATTATAGCATACATAATTTAAAATGTCAATGTTTCACGTGAAACATTAAAAAGATATTACATCAAATATCATGTTCTTGCATTCCAAATTTTCAAACAAAAGTAATCCTCTGTTGAAATATTCTCGTAGCATCGTGACGATATAATGGGTTGAATTTACGCGAATAGCGGTATTATCTACAACGTCAGTTTTCGTAAAACATATTCTTATTGGAAAACTTTCGTCAGCTCCTGTTGATATATACATATAGGTATCATATCTTCTTACATTGTACATTTTTTCGTTAAATCTAATTGTACAAATATAACGTGATTGACCACTAGGTTTACCTATTAAACAATCATTGTCATTCAAATATTTATTTTCACTCGCATATTCATTATAAGACGCACCTTGAAACGCTCGCGCAATGCCACTTTCCTTATATGCTGTTGATGCATTTTCATTATAAGTCCGTTCAAACACCCAACCATCACCACGTAAAAATTTAGTGTTATGTTTTAACATTTTATTAATACCAAAAACACTATAATAAGGGTTCAATAATGACACGGTATTCGATGCCATATATAGCATAACTCTTCTGTGTTGCTTCCCGTGCCCCGCGCTAATAGTTGTTAGCAATGATAAAAGCTTATTTACTTCGTTTGGCAAATATACGTTATCTTCGTCTTGATATTCGTCAAAAAATACAGAACGGATATTTACAAATAAGCCACGCATTTTTTTATATTTTCTAGCAACAGACAGTGCTAAACAATACCCGCATGGTTCTTCATTCAGATATAATTGTATCAATGAACCATTCATCAAACTTTTTTCAGTCATTACATAACCACCAAATTTTTCAGATATGTCGCCAAAATATGTATCAGCACAGTTTTTCATATCAACTACATTTCTATACAAATATATAAATTGATTTTCGGGTCTATATTTATCTTTTAAAAAATCAGATACTTGTCTACACTTAATGGAATAACTTTTACCTGCTGTTCTGTTTCCATCAACTATATAAATATCGGGGATTTTTCCGCTTTTATCTTTCAATGTCAATAATCTATCACAGTGATAAAAACCATCATTTTTCATTTTTAAAACCTCCTTAATGTTTCACGTGAAACATTTATTTTTTAAAAAGGAGTGGCGTACAGCCACCCCTTTAGAAGATAACATAAAATGGTATTCTCACGACATCATGTTATAAATTTGATACATCTAAGGTGCAATTAATATAATCGCGTCCTGCTTTTGTCTTTCCACTAATTTTAATAATAGAGAATTTTTCACCATCCATCACACTTTCAATGTCTTTCAAAGACTGTCTAAAAGTTGCAGACTGTCCAGAATATACTTTCTTGTCTGGCGTAATAATGCTTACAATCTCCTGCACATCACCGTTATCCTTTACATCATTAAAAATGATATATCCGTCAATTTGGATTGATTCTCCGTCATCAATATTTTTTAATGGCTCAATGTCGGGTGCTGTAGTCATAAGATATTTCTCTACCTTTGTGAACTCTCTACTCATTTCTTTAATTTCTACCATATCAATTTCCTCCTATTTTTCCTGCTAATCTTCCTTTTTCATTTCCTGCAATTCTTCTTCAGTTACAATTTTTTCGCTCTTGACATCTGAATTTAGTAAGAACTGTTCATCAGTCATGACACGTTTCTCTAATTTAAATTTAATATCCAAAATGGAAACGATATCCCCTTTGTACTGTTTTTCAATCAAGATTTCCGCTTTTTCTCTTGTCTTACAGTTTGCTAATTTCTCGTCAAAGCAATCTTTCTTAATTTCACCTGTCTCCTTGTCTTTGTAGATTCTTTCTACAGATACTTCTGCTGTTACTAATGTCCTTGTAAACATCTTTTTTCCTCCTTTTTTCTGTTTTCGTGAGTGTGAATGTAATGTAATATGTTTTATTTATTACATTATTATAATAGCACAACGACTAAATATAATCAAGTATTATATTATAATTTTTTTATCTTTTTGTTCATGTATATTAAAGTCTTTATTTCTTAATACAATCCCTCCTTTTACGCGCTCTGCTTTTAAATTACAAGTTTCCATACTAAGTCCAGTGGATAATTCAGAGATATCTCTCCCATCTTCGATAAATTTCCTTTTCGCTTGGCTACTCATACCACAAGCCTTTATATCAAGATAAGGCTTACAAGGTATATGATTCTCTTCAATAATATGCTCAGCGTATGTCTTTTGACGCTCATAATATGCAAAATCAAATGTACTTTCGCACTTCCAACAACAAAAATTACTAGAGTGTTCTACAACCTTTTCTGCTTTTTCTGTACCTATAATATGTATCGAATCTGTATCAGCGTAACAAAATCGTTCATAATTCGCCATAGCATGCCGTATAGTAAAATTCATAGCATAAGAAGTAATAGCACTACCAATTGGAATATACCCGACTTTCTTTTCATGTTCCTCATGTAGTGTAAATCTTATAATTCCGTCATTGTCAAGATAAGGCTCTTTATATGATGAATTGTCAGACATGGCAAATTTTCCATAAAGGTTATTTAAAAAGAGTTTCGCTTTCTGTCTTTTAAAACCTTTTGATGTTCTTTTTTCTTCTCCGTATTTGTCTATATATTCATCAAAAAATCCTTGTCTAGCATAGAAACATATGTAGTCATAAATAACCAAATCATAAATATCATAAGTTTCTTGGAACAACTCCCAGTCAGTGCAAGTCATAGTTAGAGTGACGTTAGTATCATGCATTTGTCCGTCAATATCGCGGTAATATCGATAATATTCATCTTTATACCTGACATTAGAAGTGTATAAATTTTCATTTGATTTGTATAAAGCACTATTCCTTATATGTAACCATGGAAATGCCCCTGCTTTTAACTGAAATCTACAATTGAATCGAATAAAAAAATATTTATTTGTAGAGTTAATAAGCTCATCGGGTGGTGCGCCTATGTGATATTCACCGTGCCCAAACGGGTATTTATTCCCACTTATGCTATGCATCATAGACGGATATAGAGAATTTACATCATATACTAACCCCTCACCTACTACCATATGAGCATAACGTGGATTTACATAGCACCAACCTCCGTGGTATGACTTATGAATATAGTCCCATTGATTCCATACACCTGTAATAGATTCGTCTAGGTAATCTTCTCTAATGTCGGGGAATAACTTATCATATTGCTTAGCATCGTAAAACCCTTTAAATTCTGATAAACAACATGACCCTATAGTCAATTTATCATGTTTTTCATTGAACATCATTTCTAATGCTTCTTTTAACACTAACACATCATTTTCAATATACTTTTTCTCATTTTCAGATATATCACAATAAGCGTATCTTTCTCCCTCATATTCCATGTCTAGCTTTTGGTGCTTTGTGCCAAATGATTTTCCGATATTTTTTAATGAAGATGGCATAAGCTTTAAAGAGTTGCGGATTTCTAAAAAAGTCTTGTTCCATTTTAATTTAATCCAATACCATGCCCCCATATCAGATATACAAGTTTGAAACTCTTTTGACCTCATTTCTTTATCTTTACAATGAACCCACGTCCAACCCTCTCTAAGTAAAAAATCAACTATAAAAGACCCGTCAAAAGCTAAATTATGAAAATACAATATATTATTTCCTTTCATTGTTAAAAATCTATTTAAAAAATCCCTTATAGAATGAGTTATTGTAACTGTTTCAGATTCGTCATATAATGCCACATCAGCACCACACCAAACTTCTGTACTGTCTTGTTTTTTACCTTTTTCCTGTTCTACTTTTTGACCCCATACGGTCGTCTCAAAATCGCACGCCCAAAAAGTAATATTCTTTTTACGTGACATTAGACCCACCTCTTTTTATTCTTTTTCTATAACAATATCTTGCTCTTGCAAAAATTCTTGAAAATCTTCTGTTGTACTAATAACGCCCATTCTATGCAAAATGTTCCAAAATACAGCGTCAACCGTAGCTTTGTCCATGTATGGCTCTGTTGGAAATGCTTCGGGGTATTTAGCGTATGTATAGGCAAATAACACCCTTTCTTTATTAGATGCGTTAGATAATAAAGCGTCTGTTTTTTCTCTTAACCAGTTAGCTGTTTTTGGTGCAAAACTTTCTAAAGAATCGTACCAAGAATCTATAATTGCTTCATAATCTAATACAGGCGTTTCTATATTTACCTTGATACCTGTCTTTTGTAGTGCTTTTAATTCCTTTAAACCAAAATCATGTAGTCTAGCATATTCCTGTTCCTGTGGCGTTAATTTTATAAAAACTCTGTTTCTTTCAAGTGCTTTTTTGCGACCGTACTCTTTAGCTGTTATTTCTTCTCCTGTAAGCATATCAACAACAGACGCGTTCTCACGTATTTTTTTAGCTGTCTGTCTTTTCAATACTTCAATAGACGCTTGAGTAGGATTCTTGACCCGTTTAATAATTTTTACTTGTACACCTTGTTTTTGCTGATTTCTAACACGTGCAAGGTAGTTGGTGTACTCTTTAGAATATAACTGTTGAATAATTTGCTTCTTTGTTTGTTTCTTTTTTATACGCTTATTTGCCATCTTTTAGTCACCGTCCTTTTGCACTTTTCTTAATAGCAAGCCGTGAGGTACGCGCGTGTATTCAATACTATCCCCGGGGTGAATATCCAAATCTCGTATCGCTTCTTTTGGTATCATAACGCGAGCGGTGTAACCACCTGTCCCCCCTTTTGTGAACATTACTTTGTACCGTAATAATTTATTTGTTAATTTTGCCATGTTGTTTCCTCCTTATAAAATGCTAAATACTTTCCATGTAAACTCTGAAAAGTGTTCTGCTATATATGATACAGAAGATAAGAAAAGATATAGCAAAAAGGTTGCCATTATTATGACTGATAAGATTCCTAAGAAAGAGGATATTTTTTCTAATTTGGTGTATGGTTCTTTTTCTTCTGTGGTTATGTTCCGTGCTATCCATTCTGTAGGCGTTTCATGCAATGTTTCACGTGAAACATTATCATTATAGAACTCATTATTATTGATTTCATCGAAACCAGTGTAAACACTTTTATTAGTTTCTAAATTTTCCACCCAGTAAGGAGGGTCAACAAATAATGCTATGTAATTGTTTAATGAGTTTTCAGTGTAAAAGTCGTGTACTTCTATACCGAAATCTGTAATATTATGTAGTCTGTATTTAATCATTTTTTTCCTCCTCATGTTTTCCAATCTTTTTTAGTGAGCCTATTGATAATTTTGAGTAGTATCTTGTTTCCCATATGTTGTCTATACACATAATTAATTCAGTGATATCATGTTCGCCATAACTTTTTAACAATTCTATAACCCGACCGTATTGAATATGATATGCGTCTCTTGCATTATCATATAAACCATTTATCACATCATAAAAAAATTCAAGATAACAATGTTCAATCATAGAGGACTTAAAAAAATATTTGTCGTCCCAATACAAGCAAAACAAATCATCTCCGCATACTAAAACTGTTACATCTTCTGAGATATAGTCTTGTACTATACTAGATATTGACACCTCTGTGACAGCTGTAATCTCTCCACATAAACGCCCTGTATTATCATCAATAATTTTAATATTAAATGTACTCATGTTATTTTATTCCTCCTTATTTTATATGGTTTCCTTGTTTCTATAATTATAATACCACAAGCCAGATTATTTGTCAAGTATTTTTTCGTGCTTTTTTAACAAAATGGGAGACATTGTTTTGGCGGCAACTTGATTCTGTTATTAGCGCGAAAAAAAGGAAATA
>ENA-ORNF01002212-ORNF01002212.1-human-gut-metagenome-genome-assembly--contig:-NODE-2212-length-14927-cov-5.104357_pt1 | contig 14927 bp, 10 predicted proteins | sample MGYA00242110_ERZ509012 | MGnify/ENA primary metagenome ERZ509012 (study PRJEB26280, sample SAMEA2338714) | human gut metagenome | biome: human gut; feature: human-associated habitat; material: faeces...
CCAGCGTCAATAACCGAAAGAGTGATTGGATCAAAAGCGGTACTTTCAGAAAAGGCAATTTGATTTTTATTTGCATCGCTCAATTTAAGCATGCCTTGCCCAACCTTTCTCATTTCATTTGTAATTTCACTGATAATGTCGTCATTGAAGTCAAGTGCACGAAGCCAATCAGGCATTTTTACTTGAATTGACTTAACAGGAAATTCCATAAGCACATTTTCAAAAATTTTATCCACATCTTCGTCTTTAAGTTCAAGTGCATTGATTGGAATAACTGGTGCGTCATATTTTACAGACAAACTTTGTGCCAACTTTTTGTTATCTTGGGAGTGTGGATTTTTGCAGTTAAGGGCAATTACAAATGGTTTGCCAGCATCTTTGAGTTTCTTTACGACCCTCTCTTCGGCTTCAACATAACTGCTTCTAGGCAAATCGGCAACAGAGCCATCAGTTGTAACCATAATACCAATTGTCGAGTGGTCTTCTATTACCTTTGTCGTTCCAAATTCAGCAGCTTCTTCAAATGGCATTTCTTTGTTAGACCAAGGGGTTTTAACGAGCCGTGGTTTATCGTCTTCGGTGTGCCCCATAACTCCACTCACAAGATAGCCCACGCAATCAATAAGCCTTACCCTCATTTCAGCGTTTGCGACTTTAATTTTTACCGCTTCGTTGGGAACAAAGTGAGGTTGAGTTGTCATGATTGTTTTTCCGTCCGCACTTTGAGGAAGCTCGTCGAGAGTTCTTTCCTTCGCGTTTTTTTCAGTAATGTTTGGGACAACAAGTCTTTGCATAAATTGACTTATAAAAGTGCTTTTACCCACTCTAACAGGTCCAACCACGCCAATATAAATATCGCCATTAGTTCGCGATTTGATGTCCTCATAGATTTCAAATTTTTCCATAAATCCTCTTATATTCGCTTGCACTCATTATATCACACTTTGAAACCTCTTCCTCTCGGTTTTTTAAAATTGTCGCTGAATCATCAGACAAATTCTTGTCACGATAAGCAATTCCGGCCTTCGTGTTCATAAGTCCGTAATCGTATTCGGTTAGTTCGTGCTGAATTTTTGATTTGTCTAAACTTGCAACCGTGCCGAACTGAGAATTGTCCAAAATAATTTTGCCAAGATTAAACCCTAAATCGAAAAGCGTCTTTCGGACAGGTGTCGAATTTGAATATGTGGACAAAATTCCATGCTCGTCCATTTTCGATTTTAAAAGCGATAAAAATTCATAACTCCACAACAAAGGTTGCTTGTGAGGGGTAAATGCGTCTAAAAACACAAAATTATACCCAGATTTGATATTTTGAGCAGAAACTCGTCCGTCATCGAATAATATCTCAAAATAAATATTAGCCCACTCATTGGCTTTTAAACCGACTTTCATGCTATCTGATATATTTTGATAATATATATTATGTAACAACTCAAGAACGCCCTTAGAACCCTTGCAACTATACCACTTATTTATATAACTTTCAAAAACAAGGCATATATTGGGGCAAAAGTAGTTTTTCTTGATATCAGGCTCTTTTCGGAAATAGTCCTCAATGTACTCGATAAAATCATCGTATTTTTGCAAAAAATGAGCCAAAAGATACAAGTTTATCTCAGGTGTTTCATATCCGTCGATGATAAATGGAGATAAAAACGCAACTTCTTTTGAAATTTCGAGAGCGGTGATTTTAAGTTTGATTTTTGGATTGTTTTTTAGTGCAAAATAAATCGCCGCTTTTGTATTATAGCCGATTCCAAAACAAATATCCAAAACGTTGGCGGAATTATTTTCTTCGCAAAATTTTTCAAAGCCTGTTGAATAAATAAATTTGTCAAAACTTTCTTTTTTTGCACCTGTTACAGAGTGAAAAATATCCTTCGTTATGCCGTCATACATACCGACAGACCCGTCTTGCGTAAAATTGAAATCTATCTTTTCCATACTAAAATTTTATCCATGTTCTTTGGCATTTTCACCTTTTTAATCTATCTTAATTCTTTATTCGTGTACTGCAACTTGTTATTATACAATTTGACCTCGTGTACCTGAAAAGTTTCCCCTTATCTTATTTAAAATTTATATATTACATCTCATTTTATGAAAATTTATAAAATGTTACTAAAAACAATCTCGTTATCATAATATATCGGAAGACATATAGTAGTTTCTTTTTGTCGATGTTATCAGAATATATCATTTCGACATATCTAGTAAATCGAATAGAGATATTTGAATAATATCAGAATGTTATTAATATGTATCTTAAAGATACATTAATATAATATCAAAAAACGGATTATCACATTGTATCTATTAGGTATAATGTGATAATACAAACAAATGGGAAAAACTATAGTTTCAAAAATTTTTCAAATTGTTTTAAATGATTTTTTGGAAAAATTATTTTACCAAAACTTCTTTCAAAATATTTTTGTTCAAATCTTTGAGAATTGTAATTATATTTTTGTATAATTTTGAGTCTGTTGAATTAACTTTTTCAAAGAGAATGATCTTGTCATAATTTTTGACAGAGTTTACAAACTCGTCGGTGATATCGGCTGAAATTATTGTGTATTTGCCAAGATACTGCTCTTTTACATCTTCGATAGCATCATCGAAGGCAACGAGTGCAATGTTGCTGTCTTTATTGGCTAAGAAGCACATTTTGAGTTCTGTCAAATTGTCCATAAAATTATAAACAACGTTGTCGCCAAGCATTGAATATGTGAGTTTTTTGCTTGTTGTTTCTGCAAAAATCAAAGCAAAAAGTGCCGCAATTGCCCCAAATACAATGCCTAAGAGGATATTAATCAACAATTTCGGTGAAGATTGGTCGTAAACTTCAGGCATAAGAGGGGGATTGATCACCAAAACCTTAGAGTTGTCTGACATTTCTGCGACTATTCTTGCCCATTCCAATTTCGATGCCAACTGTGCTGCCTTTGTCGCATTTTCGGTAACTTCGATTTCAGAACGTTTGCCTGAAATGAATTGACCTTTTAAGTTTCCGATAGCCTTACTTGCTGATGCAGAAAATGCACTCATTGCGGAGATATTGCCCATACCGCTAACTGCAGAAGCAGGCAATCCTGAGGATTGACTGAGTTTTTCGTTAAGTTGGACTTTTGCCTTGTTATATTCTTTTTCAAGAATTGCTTTATCCGATTTTGATTTTTCGGTGTTCAAAGATTGCTGCAAATTAATGTAGTTTGAGATTATTGAATTTACAACATTATAAGCCAATTCAGGCTTTTTGGCTGTGTATCTAACTCTTAAAACATTTGTACCTTTAATGTTTTCAAAAGAAGGGTTTTTGCCTTTTTTATTAAATCTTTGAGCAGGAATCAATTTACCTGTTTTTTTAGTTGTAAAAATACCAAAAACTTTTCTATATTTGATATCATTTTCATTAATAACCTTTTGCATAACGAGAGGAGATTTGATTAATTCAATTTCGTTAGCCAATTTGTTACTTGCTGTTAAAGAAAATCCGTCTTCAACTTGAGATTCAATCGCATAAGGGTTAAATTCGGCAAGGTTAGTGGCATTTGACTTATTGATGTATAAATCAGCCTCAACCGTATATTTTTTAGGTGAAATAAATGTTATACATATAAAAATAAGCAAAACTACGACAAATACTTTTACTATCAAGTATTTTCTTGACCAAATTGTCAAAAAGATTTTTTTCAAATCAATCGTCAATTCATCTTCTAATTCGTTATCAAAATTGTTATAACCTTGCGATTCTTGCATAATATCTCCAATACACATAATTTTTTCATTATTGTATCATGAACAAGTTTCATTAAGACTATGATTTTAACAATTTTAAAGCAAATTTTGTATACAAAATTGCAACATACAACGACGATGCAAAACAAGCGATACAAGGGGACAAAATACCAATTTTAAAGGTTATCAGGAGCATAAATATTGCAATAAAAATTGCAACAACCTGATTTGGAATTTTGTATTTTTGATTGCCGCTTGCTGTGATATAGGCACCGTAAATATTTGCCATAGCAAGCCAAATGTTTGACATAGAGAGTATTAACAGCGGGACATAGGCATTTTCATAATACGCTTGACCGTAAAATAATCTCAAAATAAACTTTCCAGTCAATGCGAAAAATATTAAAATAAGCAAATTAACCTTCAACAACAAAAAGAAATTATTTTTCAAAATAATTTTTGCTTGTGATTTATCAATATTGATCAACTCAGGAACGATTTTTTGGTTTAAAGCAGCTATAAATAAATTAATTACAGATGAAATCGTAAACGCTGCAAAATAAAGTGCCGCATCAGTTTTCGTTAAAAAAGTCGAAACATACAGCGACGGGATTTGCGAATACAAATAAAACGAAATTATTGTCCCTGCGTAAGCAAAAATCGATTTATCAAGCATTTTGAAATATCTGACAAGATGCCTTAAAACAATAATATACCTGATTTTTGCATAAAAAGAACATTGAATAAAATTGAAAAGTCCCAATGCAATATTCAAGTACAAAAATTTCACAAGAGATAATTTAAAAATATACGCCAATACCGCAATTGCAGTAATTCCAACTGCGTAAAAAATATTAACGTATGAAATTACATTAAACTTTTTTGCTGCCTGAAAGTAAGGCAAAATCAGCAGGAAAAATATCGCATCGAAAAATGACCTTATTGCAACAAGGTAAAACAAATAGTGATTGTCCATTTTGAAAAGAGAAGAAAACAGAAATGTTAAAACCAAAACAAAAACAGCATTCACTATAAAAAATGAGATTTTTTGTCTTACCTCTTTTACATTTGCCCTTGAAGACACCAAAATGTATTCGTTAAAGCCCAGATTAGCGAACATCAAGCAAAAAATCGCAATATTTTTATAACTCGAAAATAATCCGTATTCATAAACGGACAAATATCTTGCAATTACAAACAGCACAACTGTTCCCGCAATTTGCCTTGAGTACAACGACATTGCGTAGAGATTGTTTGAAAATAAAGAAATTAATTTTTGCTTGATATTATTTAAAGTCACTAATCAATCTCCTTAACGGGACCACAATGCCTTTAATGATAACATAATAAAATAATTTGTTCTTTTTATACCAAACATCAACCTCCGAGATGAACTTTTTGTTTAAATCCGAAAACTTCTTCTCTTCTTCGATTTGCACGTCCTGCTTATGTTTTGACATACTTTCTATAATATTTTTTAACGCAAATTCCTTTATGTCTTTGATAGAGTTATTAACCGTTTCAAAATCGTAATTTAAGTCGTATTCTTTCAAGTCGTCAACGCTTTCAATCAACTTGCGGTCAATTCCAAGGCGTTTGAACAAGGAAGTAAATCGAACGGTTGCGTGTGAGTTTTTAAGGCAAATGAACGGCTTATTGAAAATAAGTGCAAAACATACGCAGTGAAAGGAATCAGTTACAATCAATTTTGAATTTATAACTGAATATAGCCAATCCTCGACGCTATCTGCTTTTTCATTTCCAAAAAATTTTACGTTTTCATTTCCGTCAAACGAAAATTCGTCGTAATCACCGCTATTTAGCAAATAATGATTAATTTCACTCGTTTTTTCATTCGGGTACAAAACGTAACTCATTACTGTGTCTTTGTTGAATTTTAAGTCTGACTTTTCAGCCAATTTTTCATACTCGGATTTGTCAATGTAAAATACAGGGTCGTTTATCCAATCGGCAAAAACACCGTATTCATTTTCAAATACTGTTTTTCCATGTTCTTCCCTTGTTGAAACATAATCAAATCTGTTAAGCAAAAATTTTATGTACTGTTTTTGCTCATTGGACTTTAATTTTCCGTCCCAACTGCCAATAGAGCCTGATATCATAATTCTTTTTTTATCAGGTAAAGTGTAGTTAAACAGGCAATTTGAAACATATTGAAAACTGTTTGTCGAAAGATTAATCAAATTATCAGAGCCTAAAATGAAAGTGTTTGTCAGTTTATTGAGTTTTCGATAGTCTTTTGAATTAATACATAAATCCGTTAAATTCAGGTATTTTTCGACAAATTTTTTGCAAAAACCGTAAATATTGACGTAATGTATGATTTTATTCGTATAACCTAAATTTGACATACACAGGGAAAGTGCATAAACCGTAAGCAATGAGCCGTAATTCGTCAAACCGTATCCTGTCATCAACAAACAATCATAGTGTTTTTTTGAAAATAAAATCTTATACATATTTTTTATAAACCGTGGAATATAAGACATTATTGAATAATAAAACATCTTGTTGAAACCGAAATTTTTTTTGAATAACTTATTTAGCCCATCATAGCCGTTGTTTTTGTATTCTTCAAGGTATTCAGTTGTGTTGTTTAATTCTCGTTTTCTCAAAGGTCTGTTATATTGCTTTAATTTTTCAACATTAACCTCGTGTTTTATAATTTTTTCAGAAATTTTTTCGCAAAAAATTTGCCCTTTTTCTGAATTTACAAGCGTCAAGGATATTCCGTCATTTTTATCAAAAATCCCGCCGTTTTCTTTTAACAAAAAAGGATACGAGTCGTCAATTCCCCAACAATCAGCGATTGTGATGTCTGAGATTCTCTCCATTCCCGAAAATTTACAGGTTTGGCAAGATTTTCTTGTTATTTTATTAGTCAAAAATAACGTGTGGTATGAGGAATTTACCCCTTTTTCAATGTGAATTTTGTCCTTGTTGTCGACGAAAACGTAGCCATTGCAAGCCCAACCGTTATATTTTTTGTTGCGAAAATAAAAATCATAAATTTGGCAATTATGTTTATTTTCCAAAAATTTGACGTAATCATTGAAAAGACTTTGGTTCGGAACTCCCGTGCAACTCAAATCAACGGTTAATAAGTTTTCATAATCTTTGTTCAAAAAAGCCTTTAATCCTGCGATTTGACAAGGTGTTCCCGAAAACAGGACTTCTCTGTTTTCCTCGAGATATTTTTTCGCTTCGAGGTAGGAATTTTCGATATCGCTTTGAACATATTTTGAGCCTTGAAGTTTATACAAATCTTGCTCATTTTCAACAGAAATATGCTTTATGACAAATTTATCGTCAAATTTTTCCATTGCACAGCCGAAAACGACACCGTCATCTGATAAAACAGATTTTGCAAGTTCTGCAAACATTCCGCCCGAAGAGGATTTTTGGCTCAGTTCGGTATTTTTAGAGGAAACAGCATAGGTTTTTAAAGGATAAGATTTATTCAAAGCATCAATTCTGTCGCAAACTTTGTCGCAAAGTCCACAATTTACGCATTTTTCCCTGTCAATCGACGGAAAAACAAAACCGTATTCGTCTTCTGTCATTGAAATAGCACCTTTGTGGCAAATATTTAAACAAGCACCGCAGCCTGTGCAGTTTTGATAGTTATTCATATAAACTCCATTAACTCTTTACAGAGTCAGAATATACCTTCTCATAAATTTTTATCATTTTATTATAAAAAATTTCTTCCGAATATTTTTCATTTGCTTTTTTGTAGGCATTTTCGCCGTGTAATTTTACCAAATCCGTATCTTCCCAATATTTAAGAATACAATTTTTTAATGCTTCGCTATTTCCGGATTCAAACAATAACCCTGTTTTGTTTTCATCTATAACATAAGGTATACCGCCAATATTTGCCCCAATAGAAGGTTTGCCGAAGGTTGCCGCCTCAATTGTAATCATTCCGAATGTTTCAAACCATTCCGATGGCATTATTACGGATATACAATTTTTGTATTCTTCCCGTAATGTTTTCTTATCGACTGCACCTAAATATTTTACATTGTAGAGGTTATGTTCATTACAATAATTTGTGAATTTTTCTTTTAGTGCATCAGAGCCTGCGTGTCCTAAAATATGAAATTCAATATCTCTCGGCAAATCTTTTATTGCTTCAAGCAGGGTAAATATACCTTTCGGTTGCATAATTCCGCCGGCATATAAAAAATAACCTTTATTCGTTAAATTCATCTCGTTTTCATATTCTTTTGAATTGATACAATTTTCAACTACAATAATTTTTTCTTCGGGTATATTAAATTTTACTAAAACATCCTTTGTTGCTTGACTTGGAACAGTAATGCATTTCGCAATGTTAATAGGAAACAGTATTCTGTCAACAAATGACTTAAAAGCAAAGTATAATGAAAATATGAAATTATTTTTAATGCATTTATTAAAAAGACAAGGTAATGTGTTATGTCCTTTGCATTTATTGCAACGTTTTTTACCGATAAATGATATTGCAGGGCAACAATAACTAACATCATGTGCAGTGTAAATAATAGGAATATTTCGCTCCGTAATAGGTTTTATAATTGAATAACTAAGTTCCCAAACCGAATGAATATGAACTATGTCCGGTTTGATTTCATCAAGCATTTTTTCTATGTTCTTTTTGGCTTCCTTGTTATACACTTTTATAAACAGCCGTTTGAAGTAGCCGCTGATGGTATTTTTATCGAGATTGCTTATACCTTTCGGAAAATATTTGGTATAAGGATAATTGTCGTCAATATAAGGTTTTTCGTCTGTCGCAAATATATAAGGTTCGTGTCCGTTATTTTTCAAAAAATTCCACAACGAAAATACTATTGCGCTTGCACCGCTTGTAATTGCGTTTGTATAATAAATATGTATAAATAATACTTTCATTATCCTATTCCTCCGGAAGATAATTTATTCTTTTTCGAAAAAATAATATAAGCGATTAAAATTGAAAAAACAAACCACATCAGCGTATCCGTTATCAAAGACCAATATGCGGAATATATTATGTAATTTATTCCGACTAAGTTCAAATCTCTGATAAATCTTGTTTCTTCGTTATTTTGCTTTGTCTTTATAATTTTATTTACCGTCAAAATTGTTTTTATAAAAAATATATACAATAACGCCGCACCGATAATTCCGGTCCAACACAAGGTTTGAAGCAAAATATTCGCAACGGTCAGACCTTGGTGCATATTGTTACTGTTTATAATCTCATCGGTCAAAGGAATTGGAGAATTGCAAATTTGGTTATACATAACTTCCTTAGTATTTGCATAACCGTAGCCCACAAACGGGTGCTTGATAAAAACTAACAGCGAAATAGCATACAGACCGATTCTTGTAGCAAAAGAACCGTCTGCCACAATCAAATTGCTCATACTGTTCATATTTTTAATTGTCACAAATATTCTTGAGAGAACTTTTGTGTCTGAAATGTCAAAAATTTCAGATAGAAGTGCGACAGCACCGATGACAAATGCAACTATCGCAAAAATCAACAATAGCCTTTTTATTGAAAAAAATATTTTGAAAATATTTTTTCTGAAGTGGAATGCCGTATATATCATCGCAAACACCAAAAATATAGGTGATTTCGTAAGCAACAGGTTAATCCAAGTCAAAATTAATAAACTCAGTGAAAACAGAAAAATTTTATTATTAAATCGCATTGGCGAATTTAAAAAATTATTATAAACCAAGGGCAAAAAGCAAAATAAGAAAGCACCGAAAAATGTCGGTTCAAAAAATACACTCATTGCTCGGTTCAAAATTCTGTCCTCAAGCGGTAATGAATAGAAAAATTTGAAAAGAAACAGGTGTAAATCAGGAGAAATTACCTGTATTAAATAGTCGAAAATACCATAAATATTAACTATCAATATAATGTTCAACAAAATTTTCTTCAACTTCGTAAACGAAATGTATTTCGGAATGAAAAAAATTCCAATCAAACAAAATGGCATTACAAAAACAATATAATCTCTCAAAACTCTTGCGATAATTTTTGGTGCATTTGAAATACTTGTCACGAAAAATGACGATAAAATTGCCCATAAAACAAATAAGATCAAGAATTTTAAAGGAGTTTTCCAAAAATAATATAAAATCTTATTTAAAAATTTAGACTTTTCTTTAATAAAAAAAATGAAAAACGAAAAATAAACAACGAAAATCGAATACGGAATAATAACGGTGCCTATTCCAATTCCCGCCGTCCACAAAAATATTAATGAAAACATTAAAATAAATAAAATTTGCAGATTTATCGTAATCATAATAACAAAATTATAGAATAAACATTATTTATATAAAAGGTCACAAAGCGAATATTTTACTTTAATATAAGGGATTTTTAACAATAATTTATACAAAATAACCAAATTGTCTTTAAAACTCAAAACTTTTTTGTTTTCCGAAATATCCTCTTGAATGTAACTCAAATTATACCCTGTCGATTTTATAAAATTAAACAAGCCAAAAATCGGCATTCTCGCTCTTTTCAAAGGTATGCTGCGTTTTAAAAGAGGACAGCCTTGTTTTATTAAATTCTTATAATCATAAATATACGCATCAGAATGAGAAAGACTCGACGGACAATACACTTCCCACTTATATCCGCAATCCTCTAACTTCTTTGTTACTCCGCATTCGTATTCAAAAATAATATCTTCTTTGGAACTCAATTTTGAAAAAGAATGTACTAAATTTCTGAAATATTCCGAACAGAAAACACTTTTTCTGAACGCATAAAAGAAACTTTGGATATGCAAAATGAAATTTGTGCTTTTGGTTCTATTTGCAGTAATTCCCCAAAAATCGACATTCTTTTTGTCCATTGTTTCAAACATTTTTTCAAAAGGTGCTAACGGTGCATAACAAGAATCGTTTGCAAAAATTAATTCGTCAAAATCGTCCAAAATACCGCTATTTAAACAATACTCAAATCCGATTTTATATGACCCGAAATCGTACTCACCGTGGTGTTTTGCAATGTTTTTTACCGTAGAATTTTTAATCTTTTCCAATTCTTCATTAGACAAATCAGAATCGGAAACAAAAACAATTTTTGCACCGCAATCCACCAGCGATTTCAAATAATTTATTACATAATTTTCAATTTTATTATGTAAGTCAAAATGGGCAAAAACAACTAATCTTCGCATTGTTTATCTTCCAAACAATCTTTGAGTTTTTGCAAGTACGCATAGCCGTATTTTTGGTCAGGTTCAAGGTGTGCCCCTTCTGCCCATTCGTTCCAAGCATTGATGAAAACAAACTGTTCATCTTTTGAATGACGCTCTTTTGTCCATTTTATTACGTCTTTAAGCCATCTTTCAAAATCATCTGGTGTCATTTGATAAACAACAGAGCCTGAATATGCCTTTCTCGCACTGTTATCCCAACCGGGGGACAAACACTTAAAGGTCTTATAATTGTGGTCTATCAAGTGATATCCTTTATCTAACGAAGTTTTAATATCTATGACACGTCCCTTAAAATGCGGATTTACAAACCTTCCCGACAAATCCAACAACGATGTAGCCATTTTTGATGTAGTTTGTTCAAACTCAACCACGCTGTCAAATCCAAGCCCGTCTGTATCAATTTCGCCGTACCCGACATTTGTCGTCATAAAATGTATGCCGTCAAAACCGTATTCTTTACTGCGTTTATCGAGATATTGAATGAATTTTTTCGTTCTTTCCGCCGAAAAACCTCTTGATTTGATAATCATCAAAACAGGCTTATTGTTGATTTTAATGTAACGGTCGTCTTGGAAATATTTGAGGGTATCATTAAAGAATTTTTCATCATCGGTATCGGAAAGTTCCATTTTTTTGATAATTTCTCTTTCGTGCTTACCGTTAGTGCCCCAAGTCTTCGTCCAATCGCCATTTACCCACATTAAACAAAAAGGCATATCCAAATCTTTATTATTGAGGAAATTGATTATCGGCTTTTCAAGCAAAGTTTCGTCTGAATACCAATAATAGTAAAAACAAAAACCGTAAATACCGTACATTTTTGCAAGTTCGACCTGTCTGTACATAATATCGGGGTGACTTAAATCATAAAATCCGACATCAACAGGCAACTGAGGTTGATAATGCCCCGTAAATTGCGGAATACAAGCAGAAACGTTGTACCATTCCATAAAACCTTTGCCGAAATATTTATTGTTCAAATCGGTTTCGTAAAATTGCGGCAAATAAAAAGCAATAGTTTTTGTGTCAATTTTATCTCTGTCAACAGGCTTATCAGTAATAGGGACAAAGTCTTTCTCCCTGTTGAAATTTTCATCGTTAAGCCAATCAATGTGCTTTGCTTTCAATTCATAAGAACTGTTTTTTACTTTCCAAACGCAGACGTTGATTGTTCTTTGGACAAAACGTTTAACAAATGCAAAAATCATTTCTTTATTCATAATAAATCCTTAAAAAAATCACTATAACACTTTTTGAGATTTTCTAAATTGAAAACTGTTTTGACTCTGTTTTTTGCATTATTTCCGTATTCGTTTCTTAAATCATCGTTGTCGCAAAGTTTTTTTACGGCATTTGATAATTGTTCCGAATTACAAGGTTTAACAGTCAATCCCGTTTCATTATTCAATGAAACAAAATTAACACCTGTGCCTAAATATGTATTTATGACGGGTTTTCCGTAGCACATTGCCTCTAATTGAACAATTCCAAATGCTTCACTTTTCATAACTGAAGGGAAAAGATAAATATCACAAGCCTTATAATAACTGTCTAAATCCTCATCTGAAACTCTTCCTAGTAAAATAACTTTTTCCGACAAATTGTTTTCTTTTATGTAATTTACAAATTCTTCTTTTAAAGTGCCGTTTCCACCCAAAAGATAAACTGCATTGTCTATGTTTTTCATTGCTTCTATTGCATATTTAAAGCCTTTGTACTTTACCAATCTTCCGCAAGAGAAGAGAATTTTTTTGCCTGCATATTTATTTTTTATTTCAGCGACTTTATCTTCGTTAGAATTATCTTTGGATAACTCTATTCCGTAAGGAATTACTGTACATTTGTCCTTAAATTCTCTCAATAAATCCGAACTTTCGATTAAATCAGGCGAAAGAACGTGAATTTTATCAACTTTTGAAAGGAAATATCTGTAAATACCCCCAAAATATTTCATATACTTATCGTAACCAACAACATCACTGTGGTACGTAATTGTAAGTTTTTTATATCTCGGAAACCCGAATAAGTGCAAAATAGCCCATATTATGACGCTTTGCATCACAGGCATATGTAAATGAAGAATGTCAGTCTTTAAAAACATCATTCGGAAGAACATTTCGGGAGATACAGAATTAGCAGCAAATTCAAAAAGATACTTGCAGCGAACGTGTTTAACGCCTTCATCAACAGAAGATTTTTCTGTATTTGAACAACAATACACTTCCTTTTCAAATTTATCATCTGGCAAACATTTGTTAATCTGTTCTATAACTGCCTCAACACCACCTATATGAGGATAAGCAAAACGTGCTACATGCGTTATTTTTAATCTTTTATTACTCATGTCTTCCGCCCAATGCGAGGAACACTGCTTTAACTAATATACCAATTTCCCAGAACAAATTTCTATGCTTCAGATAATACAAGTCATACTGCAACTTTTCCGAAATATCATCATTCATTACGCAATGTCCTTGGTTAATTTGTGCCCAACCTGTCCAGCCGGTCTTAACCCACATTCTGCAAGGATAATAAGATATTTCCTCTGAGTAAATTTTTACCAAATCTTCCCATTCAGTTCTAGGTCCGACAATTGACATTTCTCCCTTCAAAATATTTATCATTTGAGGAATTTCGTCAAATCGTGCTTTCCTTACAAATTTACAGAACGGAATAACTCTATCATCGTTGACGTTTGCTGTATTTTCACTAATTTCGCCCGCTTTGGGTTTGTAATCATTAATATACATCGTCCGCAACTTATACATCTTGAACTTCTTGCCGTTTTTACCGACACGAGTTTGTGTATAAATCGCAGGTCCGCCGTCAGTCATTTTAACTCGAATACCGATATAAAGCAATATCGGAAATGTTACGGTCAAAATAATCGTTGCTGCGATAACGTCATATATTCTTTTGCAAGCATCATACAACATCGACCTTTTGTTCATATAGTCGTAAAACAACCAATTTATTGACATTTTGCTTACAAAATATTTTCCGGTTATCATCTCGTAAAATTCCGGCATTTTATAGACCTTCACGCCTTCTGGGATACTTCTTACCATGTGAGTAAGCCATTGTTCCTCCATACGGCGTTTTACAGCGATAATAACCACTGAAATTCTTTGTTTTCTAATAACTTTTGCCAAATCGTACGGGTTCAAATAAATCGGGATTCCGCAATCTTCGACAAACTGATAATTTTCATCTTCAACATCTGTAAAAAAGCCCGCAACCTTCATTCTCAGTGCTTTTTTATTGATAATTTCTTCAGCAATAATTTTCGCATTATTGTCAGAACCAATTATCAAAACGTTTTTGACTTTTTTGAAGTTAAAAAGATAATAATGAAATAAAAACCTGTATAACTCAAGTGCCACATAGGTTAAGAGCATTGTTAACGCATAATAACAAACGAGAGACATTTTCGGAACAAAGAAGAACAAAAGTGCAAAAGGCACGATATTAAAGAATATCACACCCTCAAACAACAAATAGTAGTTTCTCTTTGTGACGTTGAATTCTCTGATTTTATATTGTGATTTCAAATAAAGAACGATTGCCCCCAAAATAGTCGTCAAGACGACAGTCGGGATATGAAATCTTTGCGGCAAACCGAAATAACGGTACGAAAAATAAGACGCTGACGCAATCGCCAACATATCAAACAAAAACATTAAAATTACTGATCTTGATATGATTCTTCTCATTTTCCCTAGAAATGCAAATTTTAATTATTAATAAAAAAATTATAATATAAATACACATTTATTGAAAAAATTTTTTGCTCAATGTAAACTAATTTTAAAATTTCAAAGTTACAAAAATATATCGAATAAAGCAGTGAACAGTGCATTAAACAATATAAAATCGAATAATAATGTTATCGGTATCCCGAGGGCTATTTCATATTATAATAATTTTCCGATGGCAACTCGG
>ENA-ORNF01002215-ORNF01002215.1-human-gut-metagenome-genome-assembly--contig:-NODE-2215-length-14918-cov-3.740362_pt1 | contig 14918 bp, 10 predicted proteins | sample MGYA00242110_ERZ509012 | MGnify/ENA primary metagenome ERZ509012 (study PRJEB26280, sample SAMEA2338714) | human gut metagenome | biome: human gut; feature: human-associated habitat; material: faeces...
CCATATTCAAAACTGCTTCACAGAGGTTCGATCCGATAAAACCGGCACCACCGGTTACTAAAAATACACTTTCTTTGTCAAATACAAGATTCTGATATCCCATTGCGTTATCCTCTCTGCACATTTGTCCAGCCATGCCATTCATAAGCTGCCGATTTTAATTACTTTTCTTTCGTAACTATTCAGAACTCCATTCGCAAAACCGCTGTTTCACAGCGTAGTTTACCTCATGTAGTTACTTCGCCATATAAAATCTGTCAAATATGCTCCGAAATGCAAGCATTTCGATCATATTTATCAGATTTTGCATAGCTCTGAATAGTTACCATTTTATCACATTGATACGTTCCAAGCAACTCTGCCACTACCATGAGATACGACAGATAAAACAGGGAAAATCCATAAATCATATAGCGTGACAGGCACATAATGGTCAATGCCACTGCCGCTGTATTCCCTGCAATAAAAAGAAGGGAAAGGCACATCATGGGAATTGCCGGACTCTTCCGGTTTCTCTTCCACAACCATATGGTGACTGCAATTGCGGATGCATAAATCAACATTGCTGCAAAATTAATCAGCGGATGAACCACTGCAATGCTCCTGATCAGTCCGTAATACACAATTCCGCAGTAGGTCAGCAGCCAGTTTTTGAAGCATTTCGGGAAGATCCCCTTCATAATTGCTGCTGCCTGTTCATCTGCTAAAAGGTTCTGGGTAATATAATCCGTTGTCACATTCTGATCATAATATTGATAAAAAGTGTCCTCAACACAATAAAATTTAATATCATCATGCTTCTGCTCTATATGCTCTGCACGCTGACTCAAAGAACTTCCTGCAAACTGATAATTTCCTTCGATCTCCCATGCCTTATCAAAGATTTCATAGAAGAAGGCTCTCGTCTGCTCATCCTTTATGTTTTCTCCATCTTCACGGTCAGATGCATAAATCATATCCGTTACCAGATTCACATTTCCATAGGTGTTGTTGATAAATCTGCCATGCACAGCTAAATTATAGCATCGTACCGTCAAGGTACGTATACCAAAAGCTGCTGCCAACAATATAACCAGCCCAACCACAGAAACCAGTATTCTTTTCTTATGACAGACAAAAATGATCCTGTATAATTCCACAAGAAAGAAGATCAGAACCGTAACCATCATCTGACTGCGTGTGAGACTGAGCAGAATGGAGAGCAGCAGCATTCCCACTGCATTCTTACGCTTTCCTTCCCACAAAAGCTCCAGTGCATTCATCACCCATAACGTAAATAACGGAAAAGTCAGCGCTTCGCTCATCACCGAATTCGTAATAAAAACACTCATCACCGAAAAATATTTCGTCATCAGGTGAGGGAACACCTGAAGTAAAACAAGAAGAAGCTGCCAGCCAATGGAAAGTGAAAACTTCCGTGCTATAGATCCTGTCAAAAGCCAGATAGAAACTGCCATAAATAAATTCTGCAGGATTCCCATAAGAACCAGATAATGTTCCGGAGTACACAAACGAAACACCCACAAAAACAGGGGATATAACGGTTCCCGATGAATATGCATCTGCAGATACTGCTCCGAATCATTATACACCCCCGGCCCGTAAGCCAGAAACATTCCTTCAAAAAATAAGAGCAGAGCTGCCAGTAACAGAAAAGGAATCCACCGTTTCTTATTACTGCCTGTCTGCTCTGCCCATTTACTCATTTTATAATCTCCAATAAATATAATCATCGGAAAGATATTCTTTCCGGTCAAGAATTCCCTTAATATCCATCAACACCTTCTTGTCATAGGACGGATTGAAAAACTCACTAATCTGTTCTCTGGTATAAGAAAGGAACTGCTTATGCGCTACCGCAATGACAACTGCATCCATATTCTTCACAGCATCCATGGTTTCAAAGGTAATTCCATAAAGCCGCTTTGCTTCGTCTGCATCTGCTGCCGGATCTACCACGATTGGGGTAATTCCATATTCCCCAAGCTCTTTATAAATATCAATGACCTTGGTGTTTCTGGTATCCGGACAATTTTCCTTGAAGGTAAATCCCAAGATGGCTACTTTAGCTCCTCTTACCGGAATCTCTGCCTTAATCAGATTCTTGACAAGGGATTCTGCCACATATTTACCCATATCGTCATTGATCCGGCGTCCGGATAAAATGATCTGGGAATGGTATCCAAGGGATTCTGCCTTATAGGTCAGATAATACGGATCCACACCAATACAATGTCCTCCGACAAGTCCCGGAGCAAACTTCAGGAAATTCCATTTGGTTCCTGCCGCTTCCAGTACAGACTTGGTATCGATGCCCATCTTATTAAAGATCATGGACAATTCATTCATAAAAGCAATATTGATATCTCTCTGGCTGTTCTCGATTACCTTGGCAGCCTCTGCCACCTTGATCGACTCTGCACGGTATACGCCGGCTTCCACAACCAGTTCATAAACCTTCGCTACGGTATCCAGTGTTTCTTCATCCATACCGGATACAATCTTCGTAATTGTTTCAAGGCGGTGAACCTTATCTCCCGGATTAATACGCTCCGGGGAATATCCGATCTTAAAATCCACACCACATCTGAGTCCGGATTCCTTCTCAAGGATCGGTACACAGATGTCTTCCGTAACTCCCGGGTATACAGTTGATTCAAAGACTACAACAGATCCTTTGGTCAGATTCTGTCCTAAGATCCGGCTTGCACCCTCTACCGGTGTCAGGTCCGGTGTATGATCCGCATTTACCGGGGTCGGAACTGCCACGATATGAAATTTCGCTTCCCGCAGCTTTGAAGGATCTGCCGTAAAGTCTACGGTTGTATTCTTAATCACTTCATTTCCGACTTCATTCGTTGGATCAATCCCGTTTTTATAAAGTTCAATTTTATGTTCATTTAAGTCAAATCCGACAACCTGAATCTTCTTTGCAAAGGCAACTGCAATCGGCATACCGACATAGCCAAGTCCCACCAGAGACAGCTTCGTTTCCCTGTTTAATAGTTCTTCAAACAAACTCATATCTTCTCTTTCTCCATTTCACTTTCGCATTAAAAGACATAACATCTCAAAAAGATGTTAGTATTATACCACTACCTGTCTATATATTTCAACAGAGAACTCACTTTTGAAAACCGCAGTATTACTTTTCCAATCAAATTAACCTCAATGCAAATTGCTTTTTCTCCGGTTTATATTTATAATTAATTTGTAATTGCAACACCAACCAAGATGAGGTTTCTATGAAAATTTTAATTCTGTCAAATTATGCAAACGGCTTATTTTTATTTCGTAAAGAGGTAATATCCTCTTTTATTCAAAAAGGAGCAGAGGTTCTTATTAGTGTTCCATTTGATGAAAACTGCACCAAGTTAGAGAATCTGGGTGCCAGAATTGTTTCCTGCAATCTGGAAAGACGTGGTATGAATCCTGTAAAGGATCTCAAATTACTGAAGCAGTATCAGGCTCTTCTGAAAACTGAAGTCCCTGATCTTATACTCACTTATACCATAAAACCCAATCTTTATGGCGGTATTGCTGCCAGAGGCTGCAGAATTCCTTACGCAATGAACATTACCGGATTAGGCACTGCATTGGAAAATCCGGGATTCCTCGGCAAAATATTATTGCTTTTATACAGATATGTTGCCGCAAAAGCCTTGCGTGTATTCTTCCAAAACGAAGGAAATCTGCAATTTATGCAAAAGCATAAAATCGCATTACAAAACGCTCATTTACTTCCAGGCTCCGGCGTCAATTTAAAAGAGCATCCGTTTTGTCCCTATCCCTCTGAGAAAAATGGAATTCGTTTTTTAGCTGTCCTGCGCATTATGAAAGACAAAGGAATTGAGGAATACCTTTATGCCGTACAGAAGATATCTGAAGCTTATTCCAATGTCCATTTCGAACTTGTTGGAGAATATGAAGAGGAAAGCCGCTCCACATACGAACCCATGATTCAGGAATTAGAGTCGCAGGGCTGCCTCAACTATTATGGTCACATTGACAATGTCCCGGAGGTCATGGCAAATTGCCACATCCTCATTCATCCCTCCTATCATGAGGGACTTTCCAATGTATGTCTGGAAGCAGCTGCCTGTGGGAGGGGAGTCCTGACAACAGATGTTCCAGGCTGTCGGGAAACGGTCACTGGCCAAAGTGGAATTCTGTTTCCGGCAAGGAGTAAAGAATCCCTTCTTAAGGCAGTGCAGGCAGTACTCTCCTGCTCACCCGGAGAGCGCTGTAATATGGGAATACACGGACACCAGCATGTGGAAGAGAATTTCAACAGACAGATTGTAGTAGATGCCTACCAAAACCTGTTATCCAGACATTAAGCCAGCGTCCTAAACCAGCAGATGAATTCTCCACTGGTTCAGGACGCTGTCTTATAATTACCCGCATCTCTGCCCGGATAGTTCAGGAATTGTTCCAACTATGCTGTAATCAGATTCGCATCCAGTTCACTTTTCTTTTTTATAACAACACTGTCATACATCATCATGATTACATCTTCCTCATAATTTCCAATATTTTCCGGATTTTCACGCCCTTCTACATTCTCCCTGATTAATTTCACAAAATCCACCCCGGCACCATATGCATGCAGATAAGCACCTCCAAACCTCGGATTAATTTCTGATAAATAGTATTGTCCGTTCTGATAGAAAAAATCCATATCCAAAGGTCCGTTAAATCGTAAAACTGACATTACCTTCTGTACAAACCCGAATAAGTTATCATCTTTAAAGGATATGGTTTTATTGGCACCACCTATTGTTGTAGAGAGTTTTCTTTTTGAAAAAATGGCAACAGGCTTGTGGCTCACTGTGTCTACATATACGTCTGCGTCAAGATCCTGCCCTGTCATTAATTCCTGAATAATCAGACTTTCATCCTGCTCCGTCACCTGCTTTAACAGCTCCGGGGTATCAATTTTTCTCGCCCCCACACTGCCGCTTCCGGTTCTGGGCTTCACAAAAACAGGAAAAGAAATCTCTCCCTCTTCATAATCCCGCATAAATTCCTCATAGGTACCATACGTTTTGATCGTGGGGATATTCTTTTCTACCAGAAAACGATACATCTCATATTTATTAAAGCACAGCCTTGCAGTTTCTTCGTATGGAGCAAGAACCAGCACTCCGATTGCTTCAAACTCTGCCCTGTGTTTTGCAAGAAGCATGATTTCCGGATCAATCAGTGTTGTTACAGCCTGAATATCCTCCTTCTTACAAATATCTAAAATAATTGAAATATAAGAAGGATCCGTAATTAATGGCACAAGATATGCCTTATCTGCAAATGCCATTGCCGGTGCCACGGAACTGTTATCCGTAACAACTATTTTCAGCCCGTCTCCCATTGTCGTCCGAAAATCTTTTAATAATTCACATCGTCTTCCCACACTACAAAATAAAATGTTCACGGCTTTACCCTTTCTTTCTGTTCTATTATTTCTCCGGTGTTCCTTTAAATGCTTCCATTGTAGCATCGGTTGCACTGCTTATGCCTTCTCTTTTAAAAACGGCCTTTACTGTCTGCAACAGAATCCTGCAGTCCAGCAAAAACGAGAGATTTCTAACATATTCTACATCATACTCAAACTTCTTTTCCCATGAAATAGCGTTCCGTCCATTTACCTGTGCTAATCCGGTCAATCCCGGACGGACATCATGCCGGTGCCTTTGCTCTTCATTATAAAGAGGTAAATATTTTACCAAAAGCGGGCGTGGTCCAATGAGGCTCATATCCCCTTTGAGAATATTAAACAATTCCGGCAATTCATCTAAACTGGTACTACGGAGCATTTTACCAAAAGCAGTCAGTCTTACCTCATCCGGAAGCAGGTTTCCATTTTCATCCCTTGCATCCGTCATGGTACGGAATTTGTATAGCGTAAAGATTTTTTCATTCTTACCCGGGCGCTGCTGCTTGAAAAACACCGGGCTTCCCAGTTTCACCCGTACCAGAATAAAAAGGATCAGGTAGAGCCAGCACAGTAGGATGATTCCGGTTAAGGATAAAAGGATATCCAGCAGGCGTTTGATGCAGTTTTTGTACATAGAGGAGGCCTCCTTTCGTGTTCTGATTCTGATTCTGGTTCTGATTCCAATTCTGATCCCGGCACAGCATACTTGTTCCAGGGCGGACCTCCGGCGCTAAGAAGTTCTATTTATTTCGATCTGGTATATTAAATACGGACGCAACCGCATCAACGAGCCATCCGGGCTCGATTGCTGCTTGATTGGACATCCATGTCCAATCCTTGCTGCCTGCGTACGAAATAAATGAACTTCTAAGCACCTCCGCTATGCCCTGGAACTAAGTATGCTTGTGCCGCAGAATTCAATGAATGCAGATATCCACAGAAGATCATTTAAAGCAGCCTCTAACAATTTCAATAATTCTCTGCATGTCTTCTTGGGTGTTCTTAATGTCACTTGGCAGACATAAGCCTCTGCGGAAGATATCACCGCTCACGCTTCTATCCCAGTCTTCGCCATTATCACCCTTTACCTTCGCGGTATTGAGCTGCTGCCCATCTGCCATAAAAAATTCGGCATCCGCGTAAATGGGCTGTAAATGCATCGGCTTCCAGATCGGTCGGGATTCAATGTTTTCAGCATCGAGTGCATCCATAATGTCATTTGGCATTACCCTGCTTCCCTCCTTAAGCGTGATGCAGGAAAGCCAGTTGTTGGCATCTCCATCCGGATTTAAAGGATTCATGGTAATTTCATCAATATCTGCAAGGGCTTCCTTATACTGCCGATAAATGGCCTTCTTCAATGCTTTATGCTCTTCCAGGTGAAGGAGCTGTCCCCTGCCGATTCCGGCAACCACATTGCTCATACGGTAGTTATAGCCAAGCTCGGAATGCTGGTAATATCTTGCCTGATCTCTTGCCTGCGTGGCAAGGAAGAGAGCTTTCTTCGTAATTTCTTCATCTGCGGATAGCAGCATGCCGCCGCCGGAGGTGGTAATAATCTTATTTCCGTTAAAGGAGATAATACCAATCCTTCCAAAGGTTCCGGTCTGCTTTCCACGATAGGTACTGCTTAAGGACTCTGCTGCATCCTCAATAAGCGGCACATGGTGTTCCTCGCAGATCGCCATGATTTCATTAAGCTTTGCCGGAGTTCCGTACAGATGAACCACAATTACGGCTTTGGCATCCGGATGCTTTTCAAATGCCTTGCGGAGTGCCTCCGGATCCATGTTCCAGGTGTCCTTTTCGGAATCAATAAATACCGGTGTTCCCTTTTCATATACAATCGGATTACAGGTTGCATCAAAGGTAAGGCTTGGTGCGAATACAACATCTCCCTGTCCGATGCCTAAAATGCGCAGTGCCAGATGAATGGCTGCTGTTCCTGCGCTCAGTGCACAGGCATGTCCGCCACCCATATAGGCTGTCATTTCCTGCTCCAGTGCATTGACATTCGGTCCCAACGGAGCCACCCAGTTCGTTGCAAATGCTTCGTTAATAAATGCCTGTTCCTCGCCATGCATGGTCGGGGAAGAAAGGTAAATCCGCTTCTTTTCCATACTGCATCCTTCTTTCTGTTTTCTTTCTATGTGACAGGTCAGCATGCTCCATCATTTCTGCATGGTCTTCTGTTACAGTTCAGCCATGCCCATTCATAAGCTGCTTTCTGGTTCTCTGTCTGAATTGTACTTCTTCCAAAGCAGCTTATTTCATGTCGGGCGTCCGCCCTATAGAAATGATGGAACTGCTATCGGCATAATGATACGTCGGTACGATTTCTTTGACCAGCGCCCGGATATCATTACTCTCATCCTTCGACTCTTCTTTGAGTTTTTTCAACTGTACAAAGAATTCGGTTTCATCCAGTTCGATGGGCTTTCCAATATAAATCATCTTATTATCGGTTTCCTTAAGTCCCTCTTCCTCCATCAGAAGCTCTTCATAGAGCTTCTCACCGGGACGTAAGCCGGTAAATTCAATCTTGATGTCCTCTCCGACGCGATAGCCGGACAGTTTAATCAGGTTTCTGGCAAGATCCAGGATCTTCACCGGTTTTCCCATATCAAGGACAAAGATTTCTCCGCCCTTCGCATAGGCACCGGCCTGTAACACCAGTGATACCGCTTCCGGAATGGTCATGAAATACCGGATAATATCCGGATGGGTTACCGTAACCGGGCCTCCCTCCATGATCTGTTTTTTAAATAACGGAATGACACTGCCGTTACTTCCGAGTACATTTCCAAACCGTACCGCTACAAATTCGGTATCAAAGTGCTTATTAAAGGTCTGGATAATCATTTCACAGATCCGCTTGCTGGCTCCCATGATATTGGTCGGGTTTACCGCTTTATCTGTAGAAATCATAACAAAACGCTTCGTTCCGTTCATGGCTGCCGCATAGGCGGTCTTCCAGGTTCCGAAAACATTATTCTTTACAGCTTCATTCGGACTTGTCTCCATCAGCGGAACATGCTTGTGTGCTGCTGCATGATAGACAATTTCCGGCTTATAATGGTCAAAAATCCAGTTCATCCGGTTCGTATTACGAACCGATGCAATCAATACTTCCAGATTCAGATCCGGAAAATGGGTTTTCAGCTCCTGCTGCACGTCATAAATGCTGTTCTCATAAATATCCAGCATGATGAGCAGTGATGGCTTATGGGAAGCGATCTGACGACACAGCTCACTTCCGATGGAGCCGCCGGCTCCTGTTACCAGAACGCGCTTGCCCTGCACATAGGAAAGAATTGATTCCAGATCAACCTCAATCGGATCTCTTCCCAAAAGATCTTCCACTTCCACATCACGGAGCTTGCTGACGCTGACTTCCCCGTTTACCAGCTGATACATTCCGGGAAGGGAACGCAGCTTACAATTTGTTTCTTTACAGATATCCAGAATACTGCTCATCTGGGATCTGGAAATCGAGGGCATTGCAATAATAATCTCATCAATATCATATTGTTCCGCACATTCTATAATCTTATCACGACCGCCTGCAACCTTGATTCCCTGAATGAATTTCCCCCATTTTCCCTTATCATCATCGATGATGCAGCGGATGACCATGGTAGAGAAATTACTGTTCACAATTTCCTTGATAATGACATTTGCAGCTTCTCCGGCACCTATAATCATGACCGAAATCGCATTTTTCCTGTTCTGGTTCTTGTGCTTCAGACTTCTCAGGAACCGGTAAGAAAAGCGGCTTGCAAAAATAAAGCTGATCAGCAGGAACATATAAAGGAAATAGTAACTGCTAGGTACGGCCTGTCTTCCGTAGAAACGGAAAAACTGTAATCCAACCGCCTGTAATGCGGAGGAAATGATGCACGCACAGATCAGATTCTGCAATTCCGTCTCTCCCGCATAAGCCCACAGGCTGTTATACATCCGGAAAATATAAAGAACAATCAGTGTAATCACAATACTGAACGGCAGGAAATCCGTAATCGGCTTCAAAAAATGTTCCGGAATCTCCGACACCGAAAATCCGTAACGGATCATCAGTGCAAGATAGCTTGCCAGAATCACACTGATAATATCGTAAATCACAAGAAACGTTCTTCGATAAAATTTTTTCACATTAAAAGGCTTTTTCATCTCTTTGATCGCTTTCAAAACTATCCTAACTATTCAGTCCTTCACAGTTCCAATACAACATACCCACTACTGCTTCATTTTCTTATAATCTCAGCAACAAATACTTTGGCCTGTACCAAATAGTTTCTTTTATTCTTTATAAAGTAAAGGAGCCAGTACCAGCATCAGCACAAAGCCGCTGGGACTGCTTAAGTGGAAAATCCACTCTACCATTCCTGCAATTGCAAAGGAAAAAATAACAACCATCGGAAGTGCAGCACCGATTATCGTATCTTTCTTTTTCACATAAAAGATTACCGCATACACAAGAGATACCGCACCAAAAATCACAAACAGGATTCCCACACCGATTCCGTGATCGTATGCCACCTGCAGATAGATGTTGTGCGCATGTACTGCAATCTCTCCATTAGGGAGAACAGCTCCCATCTCATCGTGACCGGTCATATTCAACTGTTCAAAATAGGATCTGAAAATCGTTGTTCGTCCATTGGAATAATCTCCTTCATCCTTCATATCTTCCGGAAGCTCTCCCGTGCTTTCCGCATACAGTGGTTCCACATAGGACGGAATATAGTCAATTGACGCTACAAGCTTGGGGATTTCATTTCCATTTTCATCATGGGTTGCCTTGTATTCCGCAATTTCTCCATAAAAATCAAAGGTACCTTCCGGTATGCCAAAAATCTTATTTGCAAATACATCCACAAATCTTCCGATCCGCATATATCGTATCGAAGTCAGATTATGCCCGCGCATCACCTGATCCGGCCATTCCTCAATTTCAAACGGCACCGGCTCTCCGACAATTCCGGGGATATTTCTCTGCAAGGTAAATGTTACCGGAAACATCACAAGTACCGCAAGCACCATAAGTCCCAGATTGGTAAGGAGACTGTGAATACGCACCCTTCCCTTTCCCCTTGCAATCATAAGCCATGCTGCAAGACCGGCAAGCGTTACCGCAAACAAGCCGGTACGTGCCATGGTAAATAACATATAAGAAGACACAATCCCGAACAGAATCAGCTCTTTATAGATTTCCCGCAGCTTCGTCGTACGATACAGCTTCATCAACAGCAGTACAATCACCGCACATTCCACAGTCGTAAGATAAGTTGCGGTTGTCGTTACCGTGTGGAAAACGAACGGATAACGGGCATACCGGTACGTAAGATAAGGGCGGTGCAGCAGCGCATATCCCATGGAAATCAGGAAATGAAGCACAATTCCCCATAAAACATTGGTAAGGAAATGGCGACGGTGCTCCCACATTCCGTAGCTTAAGTACAATAAGGTGAAGCTGACTGCCAGTACAACTGTCCACCATCTGGTATTCCGGAAAATCACAATACCTGCAAAGAACAACAGTGTAAGCGCCCCATACCAGTAATTGGGCTTTGCCAGCTTCCTTTTGCATAAGCAGACCAGGGTACGCAGAAGAATAAATCCGAATAAAACGGCAATCAGTACGGTGTTTCTCAGTACCTCCACATTCATTCCGATCTCTGCCTCTACTTTAAATTCCCGTACTGCCAGGGCATCAAGTCCGTTATGATAATAAATTGCTCCGGCAATGCCTGCAGCAATCGCATAAAGCAGGGTATACCGGTTCAGAATTTCCTTTAAGGAAAACATGGTAAGAATCACCAGTGCAAAGAACAGCATTTCCCTGCGCTGCGCCACCTGATGATGAATTTCATAGAGTCCGTTCATATAATCGCAGCATGCAGCAATTGCGCCTGCAATAAACAGGATCTGTAATCCATCTGCCAGATGCTCTCTGATAAAATCTCCGGTAAACAGTGTTCCCTGTCCGTCCCGGTTATGGTTAATCGCATAGAACAAAATCACTGCAAGGAAAATAAGGCTTATCGTATAAAAGATATTATCCAATGCATAATCGCTTAATCTTCCGGTAAAAACCATAAAAAAGCCGGCAAGTAAAAATAACGCAGCAAGAGGATTGGCGGCGAACCGGAATGCACGTTCCACGGTAATAAGTGCATCCTTTTCGTGATCCTTATAAATTCTGCGGATGATCGCTAAAAATAACAGTGCAGCAAGAACGATTCCTCCTGCAAATGCCAGTGTACGCTTATAGCCAATGGGGACACTGTAATGATACTCTGCTGCCAATCCGGCTCCATAGATCTGTTCTCCATCATAATAAAGAATTCCGGCACCCGGCATTGTATCCGGTGTGATAAATTCATAGGCAAGGGTAACATCTGCTGCCGGAACATCCAGGATCTCTGTCTTGAGATCCATTCCATCCGGTCTTGTCCCCTGCACATTCAGGAAATAGGTTTTCCCCTCCTCCATAATCAAATCCATGGGGACATCCACATAGGAAACGGCAGCTTCCTTAGAAACAATGACCTGTTCCTTCGCCGCCACCTGTTGCTTTTCATTCAGAATTGTCACATAAAAGCAGCCATCTGACTCCACACTTGTCGGATAAAGGCGCAAAGAAGCAAGATGATCTCCCTGGGATAAAAAGGTCTGCATCACCGAATGCTCTTCATTCACTGCTTCTGTACAGGTTCCGGTTGCCGGAGTAACCGAAAGTGTCACATCCTTCTTCCACAGGCGCATCGGCCAGAGTGTTGAAAGAATGATCACTGCCGCAAGCAGGATGATAAATTGTATCGCCGTACTTTTATAAATAACCTTTTTCATACTTCTTCCTTAATTATGACAGGCAGATAAAACAGCCTGCGCTTCATCGTTGACTATTAAGTATAACATAGATTCGTACTGCAAGCAACGGCACCAGTACCCACCAGAACACCACATAACGTACCAGATAGGTCGGTCCCAGTAAAAATGTCAGGAAAACCAACATCGGAAGCAGAAATGGCAGAACCACTTCCGGGTATCTTCCCTGCTCCTTCTGATCCAGCAGGAATCCCAGTCCGAACAGCATACACCAGAACAGAAACCCCGGTGAAAACAGCATGGAAATAAACGGAACCTTCTGCTGAAATACCGTAAGGGACATCCTCCTATAAAGCTCGTCAAGCATAGGCAGCAGACTCGCTCTTGTTCCCGGCTCTTCCACCTCATAACCAAAATAAGAGCTGTCTTCATACGTATAAGTAAACACCGTGTTTCCACGATACACGTCAATCACCGTATCCGGATACCAGAATCCATACGAAGTCATCAGCCATGCATTCACATAAGAAAACGGATGATGAATCAGCATCCTGGCCCACAGCTTCCAGAAATCTCCGGAGTTTTCTTCATAGGCTGCATTGGAAAAAGAGATTTTCACCCCGTCGGATACCTTCGGTGTATACCGCTGCAGGGCATCCTCCGGCAGATACCGGAACAGCACTTCGCGATCCTCTTGTGTAAAGGCATCCGGCTCATACGCATAGGTCCGTGCAAGCTGCATAATAGGAACCGTCAGCATTTCCTGATGCTCACCCCCACTTGCCTTTGTTACAAATGCAAGTCCTTTATTTAAAATCAGATACAGGCAGATCAGCAATACTCCATAAGCCAGAAGCCTGGCAGATCGTCTTCCTGCCTGTATCCGGTCATTGCCAGAGAACGCTTTCTTTTTAACAAAAACAGCCAGAAACGGAAGGAATGCCAGAAATGCGTAGCAGCCGTTATGGCGAAACAGCATCATCAGTATGGCAGATACCGCAAACAGAACCATTTTTTTCCTGTCTGCCCAAAAGGCTTCCACATCCTCACACAGATCCAGTAAAAGTAGTACCTGTATCAGCAGCATCCCCATGAACAGGCCGTCCTTTGCCGAGCACAGGCTGAACATGACAAGCGGCGGACAGATGCCAAGATAAAGAGTAAGGATCCACTGCCCCCGTTTCCTGAGTCCATGTTCCCCGAGCTTCCAGATAAAATACCCGAAAATCAGTGACAAAGCAACCATCTGAAACAGGGTATAGGCTGCAATTCCCAGATTGATGGAGCCTGTCAGTTTATACACAAGCTGGACAATTCCTCCCAGCATCAGCACATGAAACAGAGGGTGATGTGTGGTAAAGCTCCTCGTTACCACTTCCAGATATTCCTCCTGTGCATCATAAACGAAAAAACCGGGATAAACTGCCAGAAATACCACGAAATAAAGAAGAAAGATCACTCCACCGGTCCGCAGCAGAAAAAATGCCCCTCCTTCCGTCCTGCCGGTCTGTGTTTCCGAAACTCTGCAAATCTCCCGGGAGGCTTTCAAATGCGGCAAAGTTACCCGGGATTGCTGTCTCTGTGCCATCGCACTCCAGAGTCCGCTTACCATCAGAGTCATCACTACCGCAAAAGCAAGAACGGAAAGCCACATCCATGGATTCATGAATGGAACACTGCCCTTTTGATCAAGCTGTGCGCCAAATACCATACAAATTGAAAAAAGAAACCCGAACAGCACGGAAATAACGGTTGGCTTCCCGGGACGAAGCTTCCGGATCACCATAAACGCAAGCAGTGCAATCAGCACCGGTAAAATGCTGTTACTGAAGTCCAGATAATTTTCCATTGGAAAGATCCATGTTCCCATTACGATTCTCCTGCCTGAATTTCCTCAGTATTTCCTGACCGGATTTTCCCGATGCTCTGCATCCTGCCCCCATCCTTCCCGGCGGGTTCCTCACTGAAGGTTGTCTGCCGGATCACATACTGGGGAGAATTATTCATGGCAACATACATTCTCCCGATATATTCTCCCACAAGTCCCAGCATCAGCATGAGCATTCCCCCCATAAAAACCAGAACAGACATCAGGGCGCTGAAGCCGGTAACCAGTCCGGGCGGATTAAAGAACAGCTTTTTAATGATTGTATAAATTCCATATAAAAACCCTGCAATGGCACAAACCGTTCCTGCTGCTGTTGCAATCCGCAGCGGCTTCACACTGAATGCCGTAAAACCGTTAAACCAGAGATTCAAAAGCTTTCCCAGTGTATACCCGGAAACTCCTGCTTCCCGGTCACGGTGATTTACATCCACATTCGTAATATTCTTCGTGGTACGGAGCACAAGACCGATCACATAAGGAAATGCATAGGTATAACGACTCATTTCATCTACCACAAAGCGTCTGGCTGCAAAATAACTGGATACATAGAGCTCCTTCGGCTTTCCGAGCATCACTCTCGTCATCAGCTCATTCACATGGCTTCCCCAGTTGCGGAAGCCGGAATGATGCTTATGCGCATATCTGGCATACACCACATCAGATCCCTGTTCAATCCCCTCAAGCAGCTTTCCCACTTCGTTCGCCGGCGTCTGTCCATCATCATCCAGACACACGACAATGTCTCCTGTCACATAATGAAAGCCC
>ENA-ORNF01002220-ORNF01002220.1-human-gut-metagenome-genome-assembly--contig:-NODE-2220-length-14888-cov-8.320502_pt1 | contig 14888 bp, 15 predicted proteins | sample MGYA00242110_ERZ509012 | MGnify/ENA primary metagenome ERZ509012 (study PRJEB26280, sample SAMEA2338714) | human gut metagenome | biome: human gut; feature: human-associated habitat; material: faeces...
AGATCAGCGAGCAGAACAAATTTCTGATCCGACATAAAATAGATACGCCAGAGCAGCTTGCCGCTTTGAAGGAAAGCGCAGAGTACAGTATAAAAAAGCTATCTTCCAAACGAAAGGAGCTGATGAATGAAAAGCGGCGTGTGGGGATATCTCCCAAGCAACAGACGGACATATCCGCACAGATGGCCGGTCTATCCATTCAGTTAAAAGCATTACGAAAGGAGGTAAGACTATGTAAAGAGATTGAAGAACGGGCGCAGGAGATTGCTCGGAAGAATGAGCAGGTGAAAGCGCAGCAAAGTATTCAAAAGGAGGAGGCACAGAGAACAAGTAAACAGAAAAACCGATAATATTTGTTTAATATTTTCTCATAAGTGTTGATATTTTAATACTTATGGTGTACAATCCAAACTAAAGGAGGTGATTCGCTGTATGAAATGGTATGAATCGCTTTTGAAACTCGGCTGTTTTTCCTTTGAAGAACTTGCTGCACTTGTGGGTGTTGAAGCAACGGCAAAATCCATACTGCGTTCCTATTTGAAAAAAGGCTATGTAGTCAAGGTAAAGCGTGGATTGTATGCGGCGGTCAACCTGCTTGACCATGAGCCGGCCGTGAGCCGGTTTGTCATCGCTTCTAAAATCAGTGATACCGCCGTGGTTTCTCACCATTCGGCCTTTGAGTATTACGGATATGCCGAGCAGGTATATTTTGACATGACGGTAACATCGAAAAGCAAGTTTAATGCGTTTACTTTCAATGAGTACCGATATAGCAGAGTACAGCCGACCATATCAAAAGGTGTTTCCGTTCATCCTGACGGAGAGCGAGTCACCGACATAGAGCGGACTGTTCTTGATTCTATCAATGACTTTGAGAAAAATATGGGCTTTGAAGAGCTGATAAAGTGTATTTCCGCTATTCCGTTGCTGAATGAAAATAAATTGCAGGAGTACCTTGCGGAATATGATAAAGCCTTTTTATATCAAAAGACAGGATATATACTAGAACAGTTTCAAGCCGATTTCGGTATCAGCGATGTTTTTTTAGACCATTGCAAGAATCGCATGGGCAGCAGTTCCAGGTATTTGGTGAAAGACATACCAAAGGAAAGCATGGATTTCAGCAGCCGATGGCACTTGACCGTGCCGAGGGACTTGTGGTGCAGGACGTTAGGAGGTGACGAAAATGCAGAAATATAGCAAAGCGTTTTTAGCGGAAAAAGCTAAAGAACTTTCCGTACCCAGAGATACATTGGAAAAGGTCTTTCGCCTGCATGATGTTCTTCGCTTTTTCAGTGAGACTGAGATACTCTATGACGAACTTGCGCTCAAAGGAGGCACAGCGATCAACCTGTTGTTCTTTGACTTACCAAGGCTGTCCGTAGATATTGACCTTGATTTTTGCAGGCTGTTGTCACGGGAAGAGATGCTTTCGGCACGAGCCGAAATAAAGGCTCTATTGGGAAAATATATGTCTGCGGAAGGCTATGCCCTCAGCGCAAAATCCAAGACGCCGCACAGCCTTGACTCTCTTGTATATGATTATGTAAACGCCGCCGGGATGCGAGATAATATCAAAATAGAAATCAATTACTCTCTGAGGGCGCATGTGCTGCCTGTTCAAAAGATGGAAATGAAATCCCGCATCGTTGACGGAGGTTTTGATGTAACCATCGTAGCACCCCTGGAAATCTATGCAGCCAAGACTGTGGCGCTTATGACAAGGGCTGCGGCTCGTGACCTCTATGACCTTGACCATATGGTACGTTATGGCTTGTTTGACGAAAAAGAACTGGAAATATACAGAAAGTGCGTCATATTCTATCTTGCCATTGCGACAAATACGCCGCTGTTGTCCTTTGACTTCTCCGCCGCAGACGCCATTACACCCCGCAAAATAGCAGCAGACTTGAAACCTGTATTGCGCAACTGGAGAGATTTTCATTTGGATGAAGCAAAATCTAATGTGTTGTCTTTCCTGAACAATACCTTATATATGCGGGAGCAGGAGCGTCTGTTTTTACGGCACTTTCAAAACGGACAATATTCACCCGAGCTACTGTTTGAGGACAAGGATATTTTGAAGCGTATTGAGAAGCACCCTATGGCAATATGGAAAACTGAAAGAAACAAAGGGGGTGCAGAACGCTGACTCCTGCAATTAAATGCTTGCATGAAATATGAAGCGCCTGTTTCAAATAATGGGCGCTTTTATATTGCACAAAAACAAATAAAGAAAGGAGCTGATGAACATGTCTGCACATGGAGAAGCAGCGGAACAAGTGGTCGATATGGCAACAAAAGTAACCGTAAAGGGCGTTGAGGTTGTTGCAAACTTAACCGGCAAGGGGCTGATTTCCCTTGCTACTTTTTTAATCGCCACACTCAAAGAACAAAAACGAACCAAAGGGAAAACCCGCATTGAAGCCTTTCGCGGAAAACCAACCAAGGTGTTTGTCATGCGCAGGGAGGATTTTTCGCAGTTTGCTGCGGAAGCAAAGAAATACGGCGTCCTGTATGCCGCGATCATGAGCAAAAAAGACAAGGACGGTATGGTAGACGTGGTTGTCAATGCCAATGACGCAGCAAGGGTAAACCGTATCTCCGAACGATTTGCCATGTCAGCCGAAGAAGTTGAAAAACTGCGTGAAACCATACTCAAAGCAAAGGAGGAAAAATCCCAAAATACAGCTCATAAGGAACGCACAGACCCCACCGCGGAAAAAGACGCTCACACTGTAGACGACGCAACGCTGGACGAGATGATGGGCAATGCGACGCCTGCGCAACAAACACAGCACAAGCAGCCTGTGGAGATTTCAGAAGACGGCCCAAACCCTATGAAGGCGGGGGCGGCGAAATCGAGTCCGTCCGCGCCTTTATCCGAGCACAGCGCAGGTATCGAAACGGACAATTCGGCTGAAGGCCGCCCATCAGTTAAAGAACAAATCAGGGTTATTCGGGAGGAACGCCGGGAAAAAGCAGAACAGGGCAAGTCCCAGCCCAGGCATGAGAACTACAAGGGAACCACCCACCAGCAGCCTGAAAAACAAAAATCGACAAAAGCAAAGGAGCGATGAACAATGGAAAGTTACGATGCGGTCATCAAAAATGAAGGCAAGCAGGACACGCCCAGGATGTCCACAGAAGAATGGATCGAGATGAAAAAACGGGAACGGGCCGACCTCCATGCCATTGCCAATGATATGGCAGACAAGGCGCTTTCTGATCCCAACACCCTTGCCGCCTATCTGACGTTACAGGCGAAGCTGGGCAGGTGTTCCCTGAATAACACACTTCTGGTGCTGTCGCAGAAGCCAGACGCCACTTTCGTCTGTGACGCAAAGGCCTGGCAGGACCGTGGGCGCGGCATTCGCAAAGGCGAAGGCAAAAACGCCATCAAGCAGTTTCAGCAGGATAAAGAGTACATCCGTGAGGACGGCAGCGCCGCCATGGGATACAAGGTGGTTCGATGCTTCGATATATCCCAGACCTATGGCAAGCCGGTTCGCCAGAGGGTAGTACTTACCATGAACATGAAAGAAAAAATCAAAGCCCTGACAACCAATGCCCCTGTTCCTATCAAATTAACGAATGACATTTCCCAATCGGTCGGCGCCATCTATTCTGAACAGGAGAACGCCATCCATGTGGCCCGGGGCGTGGAGGGCGGGGCACTGTTTTTCGCCGTGGCCCGTGAGCTGGCGAGAGCGAATGGCTGCAACGATACCTTCCTCTGCGATTGCGTTGCCAATATTGCCTGTATCCGCTTTGGTGTAGAGCCAAAGTTTTGTGACCGCATCCCGGAGGATGTGGTGCTCATGGAGCATGGAGATAAAAAGGCCACCCTTGCTGCTGTGCGTGAGAGTGCAAATGAGATCGTGAGCCGTGTGGATCGAAACCTGTACATGGAGCGTCAGCAACAGAAAAATCAGCCCGAGAGGTGATGGAGATGGAAGAAAAAAGAGTGATCGAAGTAGACGAATACGACCGGCGCTTGATTATTGAGTCGCTCAATGATAAGCGCAACGCACTCATTGAAAAAGGCGCAGACACCGACCATGTGGACGACGTACTTCTGGACGTGATCGACGCGCCGACCAGAAAACAGAAACGCAAAATGCGGGAAATGGAGAGATAGCCATGATACTGTGCATAGAAAGACTGGGAAGATACGAAAAAGAAACCGAGGAAAATGAAGATGAAGAATCCTCATGACGAGAAGCAGACGGCAAAGGTTCTGCTTCTTTTGTTATTGTTTCCCGTGATATGGACGGCCTTATGGGTCGCCCCTTTTTCATCGGAGGGACTGTCAGGTATCATTCAAGGATTTACAAACGGTATGAATCACCCTTTCGCCATACAGTGGTGCGAGAACAGCTTAAAAACGATCTTAATTTTCGCCGTCTGTTATGGACTGGGCGTAGGTATTTATTACGCTACACGCCGAAACTATCGCAAGGGCGAAGAACATGGCAGCGCACAATGGGGAAGCCCCAAACAGGTTTGCAAAAAATATGCGGATCAAGACTTTTCAAAGAATATCATTCTAACCCAAAACACCCGCATGGGGCTTGATGGGCGCAAACATCGCCGCAATCTCAATATTCTTGTGGTGGGCGGCAGCGGCGCCGGCAAGACACGGTTTTATGCGAAACCCAACGTCATGCAGGCAAACACTTCCTTTGTGGTACTTGACCCAAAAGGCGAGATCCTAAGAGACACAGGCGAACTTCTGAAAGAAAAAGGTTACGACATACGTGTGCTTGACCTGATTCACACGGAAAAAAGCCATGGCTTCAATCCTTTTTCCTATCTCCGTGACGAAAAAGACGTGCTGAAGCTGGTGAACAACCTAATCCGCAATACCACCCCCAAAGGCGCATCGTCAAACGATCCCTTTTGGGAACGCGCGGAAACAGCGCTGCTGGAAGCCATGATCCTTTACTTGATGAGCGAAGCGCCGGCCTATGAGCAGAACTTCCCGATGGTGATGGAAATGCTCAACGCTGCGGAAGTTCGCGAAGAAGATGAAAGTTATGCGAGTATCCTGGACGAGCTGTTTGAACGGCTCGCCATGCGGGAGCCGGAACATCTTGCCGTGAAACAATACCATATTTTCAAAATGGCGGCCGGCAAGACAGCAAAATCTATTCTGATTTCACTGGGCGTTCGGCTGGAAAAATTCAACATCCCGCAGGTTGCTTCCTTTATGTGCCATGACGAGCTGGATATTCGCTCTCTTGGCGAGAGGAAAACCGCACTGTTTGCCATTATACCGGACAGCGACAGCAGCCTGAACTTCATCATCGGCATGATGTACTCGTGTATTTTTCAAGAATTGTATTTTATTGCCGACCATGTTCACGGAGGAAGGCTACCTGTCCATGTGCATTGCGTCATGGACGAATTTGCCAATGAAACACAGTTATAAAGATGACGATGTTGCATAGGAGCGCAAAGGAAGGATGTAATAATTCAAAATGTATCGTTCCCAATTTTTTTATTCATTCATTTTTTTGATATCATACTTGCTTTACCTTCTTGAAAAAACAAAACTAATATGGTATAATCTTAACGACCATTCACTATGTTACAGGGAAGGAGGTACTATATTGCGCCCTCAAAATGAAGAAGCCCGCAGAGCAAAGCAAATTGAGATAATGGAAAACAGTTTCAACTGCTATGCGGATAACGGATTTTCCTCTGTCGGTGTAAAAGCGATTGCAAAAGCCTGCGATTGCAGTGTTGCTACATTGTATTTGTATTTTGAAAACCTCGATGACCTTATCGTTAAGTCCACCGAATACTGTATGAGTAAGGTGGAAGATGAGTTTATGGCGAAAGCCCCCACCGATGTGGAGGACCTGTGGCGGTTTATAGACGAGATACCCTATTGGACGGCGAAAAAGCACGGAAAGAAATACCGCCTGATGTATCAAATCTACACTCACCCGAAATACAGGGAATACGGTCAGAAGTTCTTTAAGGGTGTTGATGAACGATATACCGAATATGCAAAGAGCTTAGAAGGGAAGCTGGGGATTCCCCACGAAAAGCTGACACCGCTGATTTTCATTCTGATCCGAGCCTGCGTCCATTATGCACTGTTTGAGGATGAGTTCTATCTGAAATCCCAGATAGCTGTGCTGAAGGAAACCCTTGAACTCTTTCTTGCGAAATATAACCCGAAAGCAAGGTCGGGTACTTTTACAGAGTAAACCAGATTCAAAAATATCTTTTGGGAGGAATATCAATGAAAAAACGAATTTTAAGCATTCTGCTTACCCTGTGCATGGTGCTGATGCTCTGCCCGGTGACGGCCTTTGCGGATGACTACTATACGGTCACGCTGAATTTCAAGTACGGAACTTTGGCCCGTATTCCGGAGGCAGAAAACCCCCATACTTTCACAGTTAAGGAGGACGAGACTTTCGTGCTCACCAAGGTCGAGAACTGCGCGCCCTACGAATTCGTGGGCTGGAAGGAGAGCGTCTCCGGGACGGTCTATGAGCCCGATGAGATCGATTACATGACTTTCCATGCAGCTAACCTGACCTTTGACGCCGTCTATCAGGTGCAGGGCAGCCTCGCCATCACGGTCGACGGCTTCCAGGTGGGCAATACGCCGGCCGACTGCACCTACAGCTTCGAATCCACGAACCTGGGTGTCGAATTCAGCGCCGACGATATTCAGTTTTTTGACTGGAAAAAATACTTTGAAGAATCAGGGGGCAACCGGTGGGAGCCCATATATGAAACCGAAGCATTCGAGGCTGGTGCAAGCTATCGGATCACGATGTATCTGGACAACAAAGGTCTGACGGAGGCGCCGGCTGTCACCGTGAACGGCAAGACGCCGGAAGATTGTACGATTGAAACCAGCAATGGTGTGCCGATTCAGCTCCAAATAGACTCTACCCTCGGCACGCCGGTGGAGCCTACCCCCGTCATCACGATCAACGGCCCGGATGTGGTCTGCGCGCAGCAGGACTACGAATTCACCGTCACGCCCGCGGACGGCGTGACCCTCGACAAGGAGTTCGGGTATGACACCGGCATGAAGGGCGGCGGTGCCGATCTGACCGTGGATGCCGACGGCGTGGGACACGGCGTGGTGCCCACGAATTGGTACGATCTGAAGACGAACTGCTTCACACTGACCGCACATGGAAATACGGCAGACGGAACGCCCGTGACCGGAACCAAGACGGTGCAGGTTTCGCAGGATCACATCTTCGTGGACGGCATCTGCGGCTGCGGCGCGGTGCAGCAGTACACCGTGGAATATATCGGCAGCGGCGATGACCCCATTTGCATGGACACCAAGACCCACGGCGAGGCTCTCACCCTGCGCGGCGAGACCTTCACGATGGACGGCTTTGTCCAGACCGGCTGGGTGGACAAAGAGACCGGCGCGGCCTATCGTCTGGGCGATACCTATACCGAGAACGCGGATGTGACCCTGAACCCCGTTTTTGAAAAGATCATCACCCTGACCGTGCCCTACACCACCACGGTGGCTCTGGGTGACGTTGGCGTACCCGGTGAGAAGACCTTTACGCTGGCGCTCATCGGCGACAGCGCACCCGATAAGGATAAATCGAATGTGACCATCACCGGCTCCGTCACCACCAACGGCAAGGGCAGCTATAACGGCACGCTGACCATCACCGGCACCGAGCGGACGCTCTGGGTCATGCTCAGCGAGGGCGCGTTTGTTCAGCAGGTGGACGCCGGCGAGGACGGCTGGACGGTGGACGACACGGTCTGGGGCGTGCTGATGGAGGAGATCCCCGTCGCGTACGCAATGGGCGATGATGCGATTGCATCGGGATATACCGCGTATGTCGTGCCCGCGTCCATCGACGGCAATGGGTACTATTACATCGACTTGGAGAACCTGCAGGCGGCGGATATGGCCTTCACCAACACCTACACCGCCCACGACTACGCGCTGAAGCACGACGCCACACACCACTGGGACGAGTGCGCGTGCAAGGATGTGCAGAACAAGGAGCTCCATAAATACGGCGACTGGACGGTGACGAAGGAAGCCACCGAGCAGGAAGCCGGCGAGAAGGAGCACACCTGCACGGTCTGCGGCTACACCGAGAAGGCGGAGATCGAAAAGCTGCCCGCCACGACGGAACCGACGAAGCCCGGCACGGATACGAAGCCCGGCACGGACACGAAGCCCGGTAAAGACAACCCTGCGACCGGCGACAACAGCCATATGGCATTGTGGATTGCACTGTTGGCGGCAAGCGTGTTCGGGTTAGCCGGAACCGCTGTATACAGCAAAAGAAAAAGAGTAAGATAACATAACATCAATCAAGTGTGCGGCGCACATTCGCACACATCCCTCCTATCGGGTACAATGTATCTGACAGGAGGGATTTTTTATGGAACTGAAAAAGCATATCATAGATGAAAAGACAGGTATCAGCTACACGCTCTGCGGAGACTACTATCTTCCCGACTTGGCACTTCCCGAGGAAAAGTATTATGAACTCGGACGCTTCGGTCGTGCAAAGTTCCGTTACTTACAGAAATGCCACAAGGTACTGCTGACGAGCCTGCGGACAAGCGGGACGCTGAATGAATATCTGCACAGCGTAGACGAGGACTGCGAGGAAATGTTCTCCCGGCTGGTTAAGCAGTACGCCGAGCGTGAGGGCGTGACCGAACAGATGAAAGCCGACAAGATGATGAAGTGGGTCGGGCTGATGAACAACATCCGTAGCCGTGCGGAGGAGGTCGTTATGAGGGAGTATATCTATGAGGAAGATTAAAATTAAGGTGGACGATTTTGAACTGCGGCTCATTATCCAAGCCTTGGCGGAATGGCGGAACATCTTGATTGCCGAGAATAAACCGACGGAGGATTTAGATGAGCTGCTGATACGCTTCTGCAAATGACCGCTTACAACTGAATACAGAAAGAGAAAGCACTTATTTTCAGGGAATTATCCCACAAGAAAATAGGTGCTTTTTTTGTACCCAAAAGGCGGTATTTCAGATAAACCGGCAAGACGGTATAAAATCCTTACCCTGTTTTTTCCGACCTCTTACAGCGAAGAAAAACGGCGATTTTCACCCCGAAACTATGTCATTTCAGCACTTGATGACACAATCAGGTGCTTTTTTCTTTTTCCGGCTGAAAAAAGTGAGGGTCATATTTTTTGTAAAAAGGGTTGCCGTTTCATCTTTCTCAGTGGGAATTAGTGAAAGGACAATTTTTTCAATTATTTTTTTGAAAACACCCCCCAAAAACGCTCTCCCATTTCAAACAAGTGAGGGGCAAAATTTTTTGAGAAAAAGGGTGTCCATTTCATCTCTCCCGGTGGGAACAAGTGAAAGGATAAATTTTTTCGGAGTTTTTTCTCGCAGAGCACAGATTTTGGGTGTGCATTTTGACCCCCTTTGTCCAAATGAGTGAGGGGAAATTTTATTTTTGGTTTCCAAAACACCCGATAATTTTTCCTTTCCCAGTCCGAACAAGTGAAGGGATATAGTTTCCCGACACCTTTTAACAACTGAATGACCGTCCGATTGGGATATGACCCTGCGATGATACGAGCAGGGCAACGCCGCTTAGATGGGGGCAGGCATACAAAAACGGCAATCGGGTAAAGCGGCGGTTACATACCCACGCCTTACGGCTCGGGTTGAAAACTATGGGAGGTGGTGAAAGTGCCACGAATGAGTAAAAAGCGGAAACAGGAATGGGCGCTGTTTCTGAATGAGAGAAACCGTATCACCGTGGGCGAGCTTTGCAAGAAGTGTCAGAACGACTGCAAGCAGAGCTTTCGGGTGCTGGTAATCGAATGCCCGAAATATTTGAGGAAGGAGAGAAAGCGAAGAAATGAAGCTTGAGATCACAAAGGCAAGCGAGGTTCAGGTAAAGAGCGTGGAATGGCTGTGGTATCCGTATATTCCTTATGGCAAGGTCACGGTCTTGCAGGGTGACGCCGGAGACGGCAAAAGCACCTTGATTCTGAAGCTTGCCGCAATGCTGACAAGGGGCGAGCCAATGCCCTTTACCGACGGCGATGGCGCAGAACCGGTCAATGTCATTTACCAGTCCACAGAGGACGACGCAGACGATACAATCGTTCCCCGCTTTATTGCCGCAGGCGGCGATACGGACAGACTGCTGTTCATCAATGAGAAGGAACAGTATCTGAGCTTTTCCGACGAGCGACTGCTGGAAGCCATCCGACAGACCAAAGCAAAGCTCATCGTCCTTGACCCCTTATCCGCATATATCGGGGAGTCAACCTCGATCAATTCCGCCAATGAAGTCCGCAGACAGTTTCGACCGCTGATTGATATAGCAAAGGAACAGGGCTGTGCGATTGTCATCGTTCATCATATGAACAAGGCAATCGGGCAGAAAGCACTGAACCGTGGCGTTGGCTCGGTGGATATTGTGGGTGCGGCAAGAAGCGTTCTGCTCATCGGGAGAACCGATAAGGAACGTCCCGATGAGCGAATACTGGCACAGGTCAAAAGCAATCTTGCCCCGACAGGAAATGCCATTCTCTTTTCGGTTGACGAGGGCGGTATTCACTGGCTGGAGGAAACCGCAAGGACAGCAGATGAAGTTTTGGGGAATGTATTTGCGGGGGTCGGCAGACCCGATGAGCAAATGCAGAAAGCAAAAGAAATGCTGTCCGCTTTACTCGCTGACACCCAGCCAAGGCCGCAGAGCGAAGTGATGCGTCATCTGAAAGAGGCGGGGGTCAGCGAGAGTACGGCAAAAAAAGCAAAAGCACTGCTGGGCATACGCTCTGTGAAACAGGGCGTGCAGTGGTTTTGGTTGTTGCCGGAGGACAAGGACGAGCAGGATTTCGTGACGGATAATGACACGAAAAGCTGTGAGGATTTGCCCTTTTAAGGGAGTCAAGGGGGAACGCCTTGCCCACCACCTTGCTTGCAAGGTGTAGTGGGTTACACTGCAATGCACCGGGAACGGAAAACCCACGGTTTCCGTTCGGTTGGCAGTGATTTTTGCGAGCCGCCGGATATGGCGAGCAAAATATCACGGACAACAGCACCCCGGGATTGTTTACGAGCCGCAAAGGACGGTGAGCAAACAAGACCGAAAGGCGGCAAGAGGTGCTTTGCTGTGTATCAATCGTTCCTCCCGTTCTCCGCAAAATGATACAGAGGAAGATAATTCAACGATACATTCTGAATTATTACTTCCTTGAAAATGAAACGATAAGGAGAGAAATGCCTATGGCAAATTACGCGATTATGCGCATAGAAAAACGCAAGCTCGGCGCTGTCGGCAGGATATGCAATCACCACGAACGACTGAAAGCCGAGTATAAAAGCAATCCCGATATTGACCCTTCGAGGACGCACCTGAACTATCACATTGTCGAGCCGACGGCAAAATACCGCAAGGCAGTACTGGACAGGATTGAAGAAGTCGGAGCTAAGCGAAGAAAGGACAGCGTGGTTATGCAGGACTGTTTCGTGGGCGGAACCCCTGACTGGCTGAAAGGAAAATCCGTTGAGGAACAGAGAAAATACTTTGATTATGCCTACCGTTTCTTTGAAAACAACTTCAAAAAAGAGAACATCATCTCGGCAGTTGTGCATTTGGACGAGGCAACTCCCCATATGCACCTTTGCTTTGTTCCGATAACGGAAAAAGGCAGACTGTCCTCCAAGGATATTATCGGAGGACCGAAAGGGCTTGTGGGCTGGCAGGATAAATTCTACGAATATATGCACGAAAAATATCCCGACATCACAAGAGGCACACCGGCAAAGGTATCCCACAGAAAGCACATACCACCCTTTATGTTTAAGGTTGCCGGCGAGCTTTACGACCATTACGGGGAGATATGCGGTGCAATCAATGACATCGGGCTTGTGAACAACGCAAAGAAGAAGGACGCTGCCATTTCCCTTCTCGGCAGGTATGCGCCGGAGATGGCTCAACTCAAGGTGCAGCTTCAAAGCACGGATAAGCACATCGCCTATCTGGAACGAGAACTGTTCAGTGAGCGTGACAGCAATTCCAATTACCGCAGTATCAATTACGAGCAGGAACTGGAACTCAAACAGGCAAACCGAAAAATTTATGAGCTGAACCAAAAGCAGAAGGAGCTTGAAAAGGTGATTTCAAAAATACCGCCGGAAGTACTTCAGCAGATGGCACAGCAGGAAAAAGAAGCGAGAAAACGCAAATCGAAAGGATGGGAAAGATAAATGAATGTTACAGAAATCAGGGTCGTTGACTGCGTACCCTTTGAGAATTATCCGTTCAAGATACAGGATAATTCCGATATGGAAATGCTGATTGACAGCATAAAGGAAAGCGGTGTGCTGATACCGATAGTGGTACGCCCGAAAGGTAAGGAATATGAAATCCTGTCGGGTCACAGAAGAATTTATGCTTGCAAAATGGCAGGGATCGACAAAGTCCCTGCCATTATCCGTGAGCTTTCCAGAGATGAAGCGGTCATCTTTATGGTGGATTCCAATCTTCATCGTGAGGGGCTGTTACCCTCCGAAAAAGGATTTGCCTACAAGATGAAGCTGGAGGCAATGAAACATCAGGGGCGAACTTCTGCCCAAGTTGGTCAGAAGTTAACCTCCGTTCAGGCGCTTGCCGATTCTTCTTCGGACAGTAAAACACAGATACAGAGATATATCCGACTGACCTTTTTGGAAAAGCCATTGCTTGACTTGGTGGACGAGGGGCGCATTGCCCTGACGCCTGCTGTGGAGCTTTCTTATTTACTGCCCGAAGAACAAAGGAACTTAATCGAAACCATAGAAAGCGAGGACTGCACCCCCTCTCTTTCTCAGTCGGTCAGAATGCGAAAACTGAGTAATGACGGATTGCTGACAATGGATAAGATATTCGAGATTATGACCGAGGTCAAGGGCAATCAGGTGGAGGTTTTGAAGATACCGACCGACAGAGTCCGGCAGTATTTCAAGCCGAACACCACCTACAAGCAGATGGAAGATTATATCGTAAAGGCATTGGAACATTATGCGCTTTACCTGAAAAGACAAAGAAACAGAGACAGCCGATAACGGCTGATTATTGTAAAGGAGGTTTTAAGATGAGCAGAAATAACAGACCGGTGATAGATATTCAGCGAATTCCCGTTGGTGAAAAGCCGCTTGAGGAGCTTGCGGCGGAGGTTTACGGCTGGCTTTTTCAGAGCAAAAGCACAGCAAAGTCATCAGACGGCACATTCGCAAACCGTAAAAAACAGCACTACAATGACAGTATAAAGATGATTTCAGGAGGAAAAGAAGATGACACAGCAGCTTAAGAAGACAGCCCTTTATTGCAGGCTTTCCAAGGACGATGAAAGACAGGGTGAGAGCCTGTCCATTGAAACGCAAAAGTCCATGCTCGTGCGCTATGCACAGGAGAACGGACTGATACCCTACGAGATTTATGTGGATGACGGGTATTCGGGTTTGAACTTTGACAGACCGGACTTTCAGCGAATGATTGATGATGTTGCGACAGGCAAAATCGGTGTGGTCGTTGTTAAGGATTTAAGCCGTTTCGGTCGTGACCATATTGTAGTCGGGCAGTATCAGGAATTGTATTTTCCGTCCAAAAAGGTGCGTTTTATCGCATTAAATGACGGAATTGATACCCTGAACAGTCACAGCACCGACTATGCGGCACTGAAAAATGTAATCAACGAGTTTTACAGCCGTGATACTTCAAGGAAGATAAAAGCCGCCTTCCGATCCAGAGCGAAAGACGGAAAGTATCATTCCAAGACTGCGCCGTTTGGGTATCTGAAAGACCCGGACAATCACAATCATCTTATCCCTGACCCGGAAACCGCACCGGTGGTGGTCAAGATTTATGACCTTGTGTTGAAGGGCTGGGGCAATCACCGTATCCGTGATTATCTGAGGGAAACCAAAGTGCCGGTGCCGTCCTGGTATATGCACATCAGGGGCATTGAGGACAAATCCCATATGTTTCCCGATGAAGAATCCAAGTATATCTGGAGACCCGATACGCTTCGTCTTTTGATTCGAAACCGTGTGTACTGCGGCGACTGTGTCCTCTGCAAATCCGATACGGTTTTCAAGACCAAAAAACACTTCAAGACAGATGAAGCCGACTGGATTACGGTAGAAAACACCCACGAGCCTATTGTATCAAGAGAGACTTGGGAAAGAGCAAACGAGCTGGTTGCCGTTAAGCGCAGAGAATACAAGGAAACGCTGAAGGACGATTTGAATATCTTTTCCGGGCTTCTTAAATGCGCTGACTGCGGAAAGGCACTGAGCCGCAGAAAATACGGCTCCAACAGTTCCCATATGATTTATGTCTGCGGAACCTATGCCACCTATGGCAGTCATAAATGCACTCAACACAAAATTTTTGAGGAGGACTTAACGGCGGCAATGCTTGCCGATATACAGGAATTGTTTTCTGCCGTTAAAAAGGACAAGGCGAAGCTGATTGACCTGCTGATAAAAAACAAGGCAAAAAACGAGGGCAAGGCTCTGAACACTAAAGACGCACAGTACAAGCGAGTCTGCAAGCGTATTGAGGAGGTCAACCGCCTTGTTGACAAGCTGTACGAGGACAATATTTCGGGGAAAATCAATGAAACCAACTTTGTCCGTCTGCTCAGTAAATATCAGCAGGAACAAGAAAGCATACTTGCCGAAAAAGAAAGGCTGGAAAGCGAAACCGCCGCTGTGCGTGAAATCCGCAGTGATGCGGAGCAGTTTGCAGACCTTTTGGAGCGATACGGCGACATTACCGAACTGACGCCTGAAATTCTCAATATGCTGGTGGATAAAATTAAGGTGTATGAGCCGAGAGCTGTTGACGGTGTTATGCGACAGCAGATTGATGTTTATTACCG
>ENA-ORNF01002225-ORNF01002225.1-human-gut-metagenome-genome-assembly--contig:-NODE-2225-length-14867-cov-5.884216_pt1 | contig 14867 bp, 16 predicted proteins | sample MGYA00242110_ERZ509012 | MGnify/ENA primary metagenome ERZ509012 (study PRJEB26280, sample SAMEA2338714) | human gut metagenome | biome: human gut; feature: human-associated habitat; material: faeces...
CCGCATCTTTTCCCCGCATAAACATATCATATCTGCGATACAACTTCCTATACTGCGAAAAACAGATGACGGATGCAATAAATGATATGAGTGTCAGGATCGCCAGAACGATCACGATAATTCCCGGATCGATGCCAATCCCGCTAAAAATACTGCTCTCCATCTTTCATTCCTCATTTCCCATCATCCGTCCCCTGGGACGAATTTTGTGTGATTACTGTCTTAATGACTCCAAAAGCTCAATCAGACGTTCCAGTTCCGCTGATGAATAGTATTCGATCTCGATTCTGCCTTTATTCTTATCCTTGCGGTTGATCGAAACCTTCGTTCCCATAACCCCTTTCAGCTTCTCTTCCACATCCTTGAAAAAGACCTCCATATCGCGTTCCGGATCTGCTTTCTTTTTCGCCTTTTTCGGCTTCAAAAGCTCTTTCACCAGACGCTCGACCTCGCGGACGCTCAAATGATTTTCTACTGTTTTAAGCGCCAACTGGTACTGTTTTTCACCATCTTCCAGCGAAAGAAGCGCTCTCGCATGACCTCCGGTAAGCCGGTCCTGAATCAGCATCTCCTGCACTCTCTCATCCAGTTTCAAAAGACGCATGCTGTTCGTGATCGTCGCACGGTTCTTCGCTACGCGCTCTGCCACATCCTCCTGACGCAGCCCAAACTCCTGAATCAGCATCTGGTAGGCTTTCGCCTCCTCAATCGGATTTAAATCTGCACGCTGTACATTCTCGATCAGGGCGATCTCCATCGTCTGCTGTCTCGTATACTCGCGCACGATCACCGGAACTTCCCGAAATCCTGCCAGTTTGGCAGCTCTCCACCGGCGCTCTCCGGCAATCAGCTCATAACGATCACCCTTTTTCTGAACCAGAAGCGGCTGATGCGCCATATCAGCTTTTCGGGCCTTGAGGAGGTGGCGGCAACGCTCAGCGACGGCCGCGATATTGTGCTGTATACCAGCCACTTCGGCAACTGGGAATACATTCCGCTGATGGCCGCGGCGATGCCGAAGGAGAGAGACGGGATGGTGTTTGCGCATGTGGTGAGGCCGCTGAAGAATCTGTGGTTCAACCGTTTTTTCCACCGTTTGCGTTCGCGGTTCAACACGTCGGTGCCTCAGAAGCAGACGGCGCGGGCCATGATAGGGTGGCGTCGCTGCGGCCAGCGCTTCATAATAGGGTTTCTGAGCGACCAGAAGCCGGGGCGCTACACGCAGAGCACGGAGGTGGATTTCCTGAACCGGCGCACGCCGTTCATAGAGGGCACGGAGGTGTTGGCGGCCAAGCTGCACACGGCGGTGTTCTACACTGACGTTCACCGCGAGGGGCGCGACCGTATTCGTGTTGACCTGGTGAAGATGGCCGACGACGCGGCGGCGTTGCCACCGGGAGCGCTGACGGCTGATTATGCGCGGCGCCTCACGGACTCGATTCGCCGCGACCCGACGGCGTATCTGTGGAGCCACAACCGCTGGCGTCTGAAAAAGGAGGACTTAAGTGGCTGTTAATTAGATATTTGCTTGGTTATGAAACGTCTTGGTGTTATAATTCTGAACTGGAACGGGCTTAAGCTGCTGAAGGAGTTTATTCCCACGGTGGCGGCAACGACAATCAGCGCCGACATTGATTTGGTGGTGGCCGACAATGGCTCTACTGACGGCAGCTGCGAATGGTTGGAGGAGAATTTTGCGCAGGTGAGGCTTCTGCGCTTCGACCGCAACTATGGCTTTGCGGGGGGCTATAACCGTGCGCTGGCAAAGACGCGCTATCCGCTGACGATATTGCTCAACAGTGATGTGATGACCACTCAGGGATGGGCGGAGACGCTGCTGCGCTACATGGACGCTCACCCTGAGGTGGGTGCGTGTCAGCCGAAGCTGCGCAGCTATCGCGAGCCTGAGAAGTTTGAGTATGCCGGGGCTATGGGGGGTCTCATCGACGCGCTTGGTTATCCGTATTGCTACGGGCGTCTGTTCAACTGTGTTGAGACGGACAAGGGGCAGTATGACAGTCCGGAGGACCGGGATGTGGCCTGGGCCAGCGGGGCGGCGCTGATGGTGCGCACTGACATCTATCTCGACTTGGGAGGACTCGATGAGTCGTTCTTCGCGCACATGGAGGAGATTGATTTGTGTCTGCGCATCTGGAGGGCCGGTTACCGCATCACGGCGGTGCCGTCGGCGGTGGTGTATCATGTGGGGGGTGCGAGTCTGGATGCCTCGAACCCGCAGAAGACGTATCTCAACTTCCGCAACAATCTGCTGCTGCTGCATAAGAATATGCCGCTGAGCAGCAGTAAGCCGCTGTTGGTGAAACGGCGCCTTCTCGACACTCTGAGCTGGGCTATGTTCATGGCAAAGTTCCGTTTCGGCCACGCCAACGCCATTCTGCGCGCCCACCGCGATTTCCGGCGCATGAAGGGCAAATACAAACGTTTGCCGAAGGAGGACATCTACTTCGATTTGCCGGGCACGGAGCGCCATATTGTCTTCGACAGGTTCCTATTGGGTAAAAAGAAATGACTATGAAAACTGAAAAACCGCTAATTCTGATAACTAACGATGACGGCTACGGCGCCCAGGGCATTGAGGCGCTGATAAATTTTGTAAAGCCTTTTGGCGATGTTTGGTGTGTTTGTCCGGCCGAGCAACACTCGGGTCAGTCCATGGCCATGACAATCAATGATTCTCTGCTGGTGAAGCGGCAGGATGACCTTGACGGTGTGCCTATGTTCACGGTAAACGGCACTCCGGTGGACTGTGTGAAGATGTCGCTGCTGAACATCTTGCCTCGGCGCCCGGATTTGGTTTTGGCTGGTATCAACCACGGCTCGAACGCATCGGTGAATGTGCTCTATTCGGGCACTATGGGAGCCGTGCGCGAGGCGTGTCAGGATGGTCTGCCTGCCATTGGCTATTCGCTTACCGACCATGCGCCGGATGCTGATTTCTCTTTCTGCCGGGAGTATGTGGAGCGCATCACGAAGATGGTATTGGAGAAGGGTCTGCCGCGCGATATCTGCCTGAATGTGAATGTTCCGGCGGGCTGCAAGCCGAAGGGGATGCGCGTAACGCGTGCGTGCCGCTGCCGCTGGAGCGACGAATACCGGCGCTATGAAACGCCGTGGGGACAGCCTTTCTACTGGCTGGCCGGAGAATTCCTCAACTCGGAGCCTGACTGCGAAGACACGGACCAGTGGTGCCTTGACCACGGCTATGTGAGCGTGGTGCCCACCACGGTGGAGTGCACCGCCCCCCGCGCCGACTGGCCTGACTGGCTCCGCTGAGAGCAAAGGGGTAGCTAAGGTAGCTATGGTAGCCGGGGAGCTAAATTAGCCGCTCTGCCCTCTGCGCCTGCCTTAAACTCCTTAAGCTCCTTAGCCGCGCTTAGCTCTGCTGCGGCGGCAGCCCGGCCTCAAACTCAGCCACGGATTCCTTTTCGCGCTGGTTGTAGGCCTCCACAATGCGCTGCACAAGCGGGTGGCGCACAATGTCTTTTTTCTCGTATTCTATCACGCCGATGCCTTTTACGCCGCGCAGAATGCGGAGCGCCTGCAGCAAGCCGCTCTGCACCGTGCGCGGCAAGTCGATCTGCGTGGTGTCGCCGGTGATAATCATCTTGCCGTTCATGCCCAGGCGCGTCAGGAACATCTTCATCTGATGGCGCGTGGTGTTCTGAGCCTCGTCGAGGATTATCACCGCGTCGTTGAGGGTGCGGCCGCGCATGAAGGCCAACGGAGCAATCTGTATGGTGTCGCTCTCAATGTATTCCTTGAGCTTGAGGGGTGGCAGCATATCTTCCAGAGCGTCATAGAGAGGGCGCAGATAAGGGTCGATTTTATCCTTCATGTCGCCGGGCAGGAAGCCGAGCTTCTCGCCGGCCTCCACAGCGGGCCTCGACAGGATGATGCGCTTGCAGAGCTTGTTTTTGAGGGCGCTCACGGCCAGAGCAATAGCGATGTACGTCTTGCCGGTGCCGGCCGGACCGAGAGCAAAGGTGAGGTCGTTGTCGGCGAAGCTCTTCACCATGCGTTTCTGGTTGGCGTTGCGCGGCGAGATGGGACGCCCGTTCTGGCCGAAGAGGATGACGCCGTCGGAGGCCACAGGCTTGGGCTCGTCGCCTTTGATGATGTCGGTGATGTCGTCGGCCGTGAGCTTGTTGTATTTGGCGCCGTAGGCTTCCAACTGGTGCATCTTGCGCTCGAACTCAGCCGTCTCGCTGTCTTCGCCAATCACCTTGATGACATTGCCGCGCGCTCCCATGCGAAGCTTGGGAAAGAGGTTCTTGATAAGGTTGATGTTGCTGTTGTTGACGCCGTAGAAAGTCTGCGGGTCTATTTGCTCTATGATTATTGTGCGCTCGGTCATTTAGAGGATAGTTGTTTGGTAGCTACCGGGTTTGAGGGTAATTAGCCCACGGAGCCTTCGAGGTTGATTTGCAGCAGCTTCTGGGCTTCTACGGCAAACTCCATGGGGAGCTTGTTCATCACCTCTTTGGCATAGCCGTTTACAATCAGTCCTACGGCCTCTTCGGCGGGAATGCCGCGCTGACGGCAGTAGAAAATCTGCTCTTCGTTGATTTTTGAGGTTGTGGCCTCATGTTCTGTGGTGGCTTTGTCGCAGTCCACCTCAATATAGGGGAAGGTGTGAGCGCCGCAGCGGTCGCCGAGCAGCAGCGAGTCGCACTGAGTGTAGTTGCGCGCACCCTCGGCGGCAGGAGCCACACGCACCAGACCGCGGTAGGAGTTCTGGCTCTGTCCGGCCGAGATGCCTTTGCTGACGATGGTTGAACGCGTATTGCGGCCCAGGTGAATCATCTTGGTGCCCGTGTCGGCCTGCTGATAGTTGCGCGTAAGAGCCACGGAGTAGAACTCGCCCACGGAGTTGTCGCCTTTCAGCACACACGACGGGTATTTCCACGTTATGGCAGAGCCCGTTTCCACCTGCGTCCACGACAGCTTGGAGGCGTTGCCACGGCAGAGACCCCGTTTGGTGACGAAGTTATAGATGCCGCCGCGGCCATCCTTGTCGCCGGCGTACCAGTTCTGCACGGTGGAATATTTCACCTCGGCTCTCTCTTCCACTATTATCTCAACAATGGCGGCATGGAGTTGGTTTTCGTCGCGCATGGGGGCTGTGCAGCCCTCTAAGTATGAGACATAAGCGTCGTCGTCGGCCACGATGAGCGTGCGCTCGAACTGACCCGTGCCGGCGGCGTTGATGCGGAAATAGGTACTCAGCTCCATGGGGCAGCGCACCCCTTTAGGGATGTAGACGAAGGAGCCGTCGGTGAAAACAGCCGAGTTGAGAGCAGCCCAGTAGTTGTCGCGGTAGCTGACCACATGACCAAGGTATTTGCGCACCAGGTCGGGATAGTCTTTTACGGCTTCGGATATGGAGCAGAAGATGATGCCGAGCTCTGCCAATTTCTCGCGATGAGTTGTCTTGACGCTGACGGAGTCCATGACGGCGTCGACGGCCACCCCGGCGAGTTTTTTCTGCTCATTGAGCGAGATGCCGAGTTTGTTGAAGGTGTCGAGCAGCTCGGGGTCGACCTCATCGAGACTCTTTTTGAGCTTTTTGGGCTTCGGGGCGGCGTAATAGCTGATAGCCTGGAGGTCGATGGGGGGAATGTCGAGATGCGCCCAGTGGGGTGGCGTGAGGGTGAGGAGATAGCGGTAAGCGTCGAGGCGGAACTGCAGCAGCCATTCGGGCTCGTTTTTGAGGCGCGATATGGTGCGTATGGTGTCTTCGCTCAGTCCCGGCGGCACAATCTCTGTGTCGATGTCGGTGACGAAGCCGTATTTGTATTCTTCCTGCTCGGCGCGGCTGAGGAAGTCGCGGCCCGATTCGGCGGAAGCGTTATTGGAACCGTTGTTGACAGCCTTTCCGGCGTTCTCGGTGTTCTCGGCGTTCTCGGCGTTATTGGCTGCGTTATTTGGTGTGTTATTTGGGAATGTGTTTTCAGCGGGCATGATAATGAAGGGGTGAGGGGTGAGTAATACAAGTCAAGCTCTCCGCCGAGGCGCCTTATGAGGCGTTCTGGCGGAAAGCGATATGTGGTGTTGGGAGCAAGGGGCTGAGGGGCGGATTATTTGCCCTGAGCGGGAACTTGCTGTGCCGGAGCCTGCTGGGGAGCGGCGGCCGGTGTATGCTGTGTGGTGGCCGGCTTGATGCCCGAGGTGGCTATGGGGGTCTTGATGGTGTAGGTGGACAGGATGCTCAGCACGCAGATGATGATGGCCAGGCCCCAGGTGGCTTTCTCTATGAAAGCGGTGGTCTGACGGTAGCCCATATACTGGTTGCCTTCCGAGTAGTTGGAAGCCAGGCCGGAACCTTTCGATTTCTGTATCAGCACTGCGCAGGTAAGCAGGATGCACGCCAGCACAATCAGGATTGCGAAAAAGATATACATTTGGTGTCTTAACGATTTTGATGTTCTTGTATTTTGATTAGTTTCCTGAGGAAACGTATTTGGTCTGCAAAGATAATACTTTTTTCGGGATTAGCCAAATTGAGTTCATTTATTATCTCGAGGGCCTTGGGGTAGTTGCCGTTTTTTATCATCATGGCAGCCAGGGAGACGGAGAGGGAAGAGGCTTTGGGGCGGGTTTGCGCGGAGGGCGCGGAGGGCGCGGAGGGCGCGGATAAGGAGTTTAAGGAATTTAAGGAGCTTAAGGTATTTAAGGGGGGCGCAGAGGGTTTAGCGGCAGAGGGCTGAGCGGCAGCTTGGGCAGAAGAGGCTGCCGGGGAGCTTAAAGTATTTAAAGCGGCGGCAGCAGGGGTTTCGGCAGGGGCTTCGGCCTCCTCTTCAAGGTGGCGGAGAGCTTCGGGCACGCGGGCAGGCTGGCGGCTCGTGGCCAAAAAGGCATCTATGCGCGTGGCTGTGGCATCAGGGGCAGGTTCGGCGGCAGCAGAGGCAGCTTCTTCAGCGGCATCTTCAGAGAGGGGCGCGCGGGCACCGCTGTCGAAAATCATGCGCGTGAGCAGGTCTGTCTCGTGGTCGCCGGGGGTGCCGAAGCGGTTCAGGAAGGCGTCGATGGTGTCGTTGGTAGTGAGCTTCACCGGCTGCATATCGGGGTAGAAATCGGCAAAGTCGGCGTCGGGGTCGAGCACCCGCATCAGCGCCTCGCGGTCGCCGATAGCTAAGGCGATGCGCGTGCGCAGCTCCTGCGCCTCCTTGCCCGACACTATGCCCTGCTCCAGAGCCTGCAGATCGGCATACACATACCAGGGCCAACGCTCGTGAATCTGCTGCAGCGTAGCGGCGCTAAGCGGCTCATTACCAAACACTTGCTGAGTTGTAATAGCATTTTCTTCCATATCGCGGCCGGGGTTTACCAGTTGCCTAAAGTGGCGTTGAAAATCAAATCCACTAACTCCTCCGAGATTTGCTGACAGAGGTCGTCCTGCACGTCGGTGAGCATGAGGTCCGACGAAAAATCGCGGTATGCCGAGAAGGTCTGGTCGATGTCGTTGGCGGAGTTGATGTGGTCCACATACTTCACCCTGACGGTGATGGTGAGCCTTGTCTGGGTGGCGTAAGCGTCCTGGCCCACAGCCTGCGGGCTGAGCGAATAGCCGGTTATTTCGCCGCTCATCTCCACATTGGCGTCGGCACTTGGCACCACACGCAGACGCGTCTGCGCCTGAATCTGGTCGAGGAGCCGGTTTTCAAACGTCTGCTGCAGAGGCGGATAGACCAGAGCGGCGCGGATGGGGAACTCGCTGACGCGTATGGTCTTGTAGCGGTCGTAGTCGAGCGCTGAGCCGTTGAGCTTATAGCTGACGCACGAGGTCAGCACTAAAAAAAGCAGCGTGGCGGCCAACGGCAGGCACCGCAGAAGGGGGCCTGAGAGGGCGGTGAGAGAGTTGCGGAGAGGATGTTTCATATCTTTGGCGGGGCGTCGTGCTGGCCGATGCCGTATTCTTTCATTTTACGATAAAGTGTGCGTTCGGAGATTTTCAGCTCCAGGGCGGTGCGTTTGCGCGAGCCGCCGTTTCGGCGCAGAGCCTTGGCGATGGTCTCGCGCTCGCTCATGTCGAGGGGCGACTGGCCCGACACGTCTTCAGCCTCCACAGCCTCCGTGCCCACCGGGATGACGGGGTATTCGGCCCAGGGAATGAGAGCCGATGAGGAGGGAGCGTCGACAGCAACGGACTCGCCGCGGGTGATGACGTCGAGGCGGCGGCGCAGGTCGGCAATCTCGGCGCGCATGCCCATAACCGTCTGCCACAGCATCTCGCGTTCCGTCTGATAGTCGGGGGCTGCGGCGGCGGGCAGATGCGACTGTGCGGCGGGGTTCGGCAGCGAGTCGGCCATGTCGCGTGCCGTGATTTCGCGCCCGGCGTCGAAGAGCGCCAACTGCTCAACCACATTCTTGAGCTGACGCACATTGCCCGGCCAGCGATAGGCGTGCATGAGGCTGCGCGCGTCGGCCGAGAAACGGATGGGCTCGGTCATGTAACGCTCCGAAAAATCGGCGGCAAACTTACGCGCCAGGAGATCCACGTCGTCGCCCCGGTCGTGCAGGTTGGGCACGTTTATCTGAATAGTGCCAAGGCGGTAATAGAGGTCCTCGCGGAAGCGACCCTCGGCCACGGCCTTCTGCAAATCCACGTTGGTGGCGGCCACGATGCGGATGTCGGTTTTCTGCACCTGGCTGCTACCCACCTTCAGGAACTCGCCGCTCTCGAGCACACGCAGCAGCCGAGCCTGCGTGGTCATGGGCAGCTCGGCCACCTCGTCGAGGAAGACGGTGCCGCCGTCGGCCTCCTCGAAATAGCCCTTGCGCGCCCCTATGGCGCCGGTGAAAGAGCCTTTCTCGTGGCCGAACAGCTCGGAGTCGATGGTGCCCTCGGGGATGGCGCCACAGTTCACGGCGATGTATTTCTTATGCTTGCGCGGACTGAACTGGTGTATGATTTTGGGGAAGAACTCCTTGCCTGAGCCGCTCTCGCCTAAAATCAGCACCGAAAGGTCTACGGGCGCCACCCTGACGGCGCGGTCGACAGCACGCAGCAGCAGCGGCGAGGTGCCGATGATGCCGAAACGCCGTTTCACGTCTCTGAGTTCGTCGTTGTTGCGGAGTGCCGCAGCGGTCTGGGAGTCGGGGTTCATTTATTTGATTTTGGCAAGTTGGTAAGTACGCTCGCGGAGCAGGGCGCCCAGGGCGTCGACGTCGGCGCAGGCTTTCTGCTCCTCAACGGTGATGGGTTCGCCCACGCTGAGATGAATCATGCGGCCTCGCATGCGGAACACCTCGGCGGGCAACCGCAGCGTGCGCAGACGCCAGTTGATGACGCCCAAGATGTTGAAAAACACCGAGTTATGGCCGTGGAAGTAGATGGGCACCACGGGCACGCGCAGCTGACTGATGAGCTTGATGATGGAGGGCTGCCAGCGGCGGTCGCGGATGTGGAGGTCCCACTTGAGCTTGCTCACCGCGCCGGCCGGGAAGAAGCCTAACGGATGCCCGGCTCTGACGTGCTGAATGGCCTCGCGGATGCCCTGAAGCGTCATTTTCTTCTTCTCCGGGTCGTCGGAGCCGCTGGGGTCGACGGCGATGAAGCCGGGGCGCATGGCCGACAGGTTGTTCAGAAACATATTGACCATGACCTGATAGTCCTGCCGGAAGGTGCCCACCTCGTGGAGCAGCACGATGCCGTCGAAGGCGCCGAGCGGATGGTTGCTCACCGTGATGAAAGCGCCCGTGGGGAAACGGCTCAGAATCTCCTCGTGGTCAACGCGCACACGCACCTTGAACTCCTTCTCCACCAAAGCGTGCGAGAAGGGAATTCCCGGCGTGGCGTGCCAACGCGCGTGAACAGCGTTAACCTGGTCTATCTTCAGAAACTTAAAGATGGACTTCACCAGCTTGGGCTTGTTGCAGAACCACGGCACCATGCGGCACACGTCGTCTTGCGTAAGCACCTCAGGGCGTATCTGATAAGTCTTTCCGTATTCGTCGGTATATTCCATTTCTGTGAGTATCAGCCTGCAAAGGTACAAAAAATTCCCCACACTGACAGCGCCGCAGGGCGTGCCTGAAAATTTTTTAGTAACTTTGCTGCCTGAAAGAAACGTTTATGGCACAGAAAGGAGACGTGGTCCGCTATCTGAGCAGCACCGGCGGCGGCACCATAGCACGAATAGAAGGAAAGACGGCCTGGGTGGCCGAGGACAATGGTTTTGAGATGCCCGTGGCGCTGAGCGAGCTGGTAGTGGTGCAGCCGGCCGGCACCAAGCCGCAGGCAGCGCATCTGATGTTTGACCAGAAAGCCTACGACCAAGGGAAAATGAGCCGCGAGGAGGAGAAACCGCTGTCGAAGGACATTACCCCGAAGCCCGAGCCGGAACCGGAGTTGCCGCCGCAGCCCGAGACGCCCCACGGCAACAAGATAAACGTGGCGCTGGCCTTTGAGCCGGGCAATCTGCGCGAACTGGGCAGCACGGTCTTCAACGCCGTGTTGGTGAACGACTCCAACTACACGCTTCAGTTCACCTTTATGCGCGCCGCCGAGCAGGACCGCGAGTTCACCGCCGTTTACAGCGGCGTGGCCGGCCCCAACGAGCTGATTGACATGGCGCAGCCTACGCACGAGGACCTCAACGGCTATCACCGCGTGGCGCTGCAGTATGTGGCCTATAAGGCTGACCGGCAGTTCGAGCTGAAGGCGCCGGAGAGCGTGGTGCGGCGCCTCGACCTGACCAAGTTCTACAAGCTGCACTGTTTCCGCCCGGGAACGTATTTCACCAACAAGGTCTTGGAGATAAAGCTTGTTACGGACGATGTGCCCGACCATCCGCTGCAGCTTGGCGACGCGGCTCGCCACGTTGACACGTCAGCCACGCCGGCCGACAAGCGTCTGGTGCGCGAGCTGTCGGGCAAATACCGTGTTGACCGCGGTCGCCGCCGCACCAACGCCGACGACCCGGCGCGTAACCCCAACAAGCTGCTGCCGCCCATCGAGATAGACCTCCATATTCACGCTCTCACCGACTCCATAGCAGGCCTCAGCAACGCCGATATGCTCACCATGCAGCTCGACGCCGTGGAAGCCGCCATGAAGGCTCACCGCCGCCGCATAGGACAGAAGATTATCTTCATCCACGGCAAGGGCAACGGAGTGCTGCGGCATGCTGTCCTCGACCTGCTGAAGCGCAAATACCCCACTGCCGAACTGCAGGATGCCTCTTTTGCCGAATATGGCTTCGGCGCCACGCTGGTAACCATTCACAACTCTTAGCCATGGACGAAAACTGGTGGACAACTCCCACGGAAGCTGAAAACGGCAACCGAATAATCGTTACCGGGCGCGATGACGTCGACAAATTCCGCAGCTCGGGAAAATACATCTATCGTGTGGAGGTAATCTGGCGCTACGAGGGCGGCGGTATGCCCCCGGCCGCCGACGCGGAACTGATGCAGGAGGCCACGGAGGCTATGCAGCAGGCGTTTCACCGCGACAAGGTGGGGGTGATGACGGGCATCTACACGGGCGACGGCCAGCGCGACTGGATTTTCTACACCAAATCGCTGCCGGTGTTCAACACGGTGCTCAACCGTGCGCTGCAGGAGCTGCCCGCGCTCCCCATTGTGATAGAAGCCTACGCTGACCCCGACTGGGAGGAATACTCCGAAATGCGCGACGCCACTTTCATTGACCCCAAAGGCGAATAATCTTCTAAATTAGCTAAAACAGCTAAATTAGCTAAATTAGCTAAAAGGCTCCCGCATCCGCCCAAGAAACCCCTCTATGGCAGCGTCTATCTGGCTCCTCGTCTCCAGGCGCTCCGAATCAGTCTTCACGGCGGCCATGGCATAGAAGGGGTTTCGTGCCTCGGCCATCTGCCGTAGCCGCCGCCGCAGAGCCTCACCCTCGAGCCCGGCCAACAAAGGGCGTTTGTCGGGCCGCTGGCGGATGCGCTGCATCAGTCGCTCCTCGCCGGCCTCGAGCCATACCGTAAGTCCGCGCGAGCGCATATACTCCATATTGTCCGAATGGCAGGGAGCGCCGCCGCCGGTGGCCACCACCACATCCTCAAACTCACCAACCTCGCGCAGCATAAGCGCCTCAAGTCGGCGGAAGGCCCTCTCGCCACGGTCGGCAAACAGAGCGCGAACGGTGGTATGAAACCGGTTCTCGATGTACGCGTCAAGGTCCACGAAACGGCGCCCCAAACGTCGTGCCAGAGCCCGCCCGAAGGTGCTCTTGCCACTGGCCGGCATACCCACAATAAAAATCGGATTTGATTCCATTGTGCGAATTTACTACTTTTTTTGCCCCCGGAGCGCAATAATCCAAAAATTATTCTTAATTTTGCATCTGACTCGTGAAACAAAACGCTATGAGCACAACAATGAATCTGGAGCCGAAGCTTGAAAAAGTACAGCATACCACCGCCAAACCGGGACGCACTATAGGCCTTCTTGCCAATAACTACGACAGCGACGAAACGCGTCTGCTGCTCACCCCCGAAACGTGCGGCCGCCTCATCATGAACGGCTGGGAGATAAATATGGAAACGGAAGCCGCCACAACCATCAGCTACACCGACTCCGACTACGCCCAATACGGGGTGCAGATAACCGACCGCGCTACCGCCCTGCAGGCCGACATCGTACTCAGCTACGCCCCCATTCAAGACGCCGACGCCGAGAAAATGAAACCCGGCAGCGCCCTGTTCTGCATGTTCTCACACGCCTTCTTCTCACGGTCGCTCATCAACATTCTCAAACAGCAGCGCATCACCACGCTGGCTCTCGACGAGGTCATCAGCCACAACGGCGTTCAGGTGTTCGCCAATATCGTCGACGACGTTGACGGCTCGGCAGCCATCTGGTATGCTCAGGAGGCGCTCTCCTTCCTCGGCGGCGGCAAAGGTGTCCTCTTAGGCGGTATCCCGGGCATAATGCCCTGCGAAATCCTTATCTTAGGCATGGGCCGAAAGGTGATTCAGGCAGCCAAGACGGCTCTCGCCCTCGGCGCTCAGGTAACGCTCATGGACAACGATATGAGCGAGCTGCAGGTGGCCGAACAGCTCTGCGGCGACCGTCTGGTGACCTGTGCCATCCATCCGCGCCCCTTGGCATCCAAGGTGAAAACGGCCGATGTAATCTTCATCGACTCCTGCACCCACGAATTTGAATTCTCAAACCAGTATAAGGCGATGGTGAAGAAGGATGCCTTCATCCTCGACTTCAACCTGTCGTCGCCCTCCATCTCCACGCCGCGCACGGTGACGCAGGGGCTGGCCACCTGTCTCTACAACCTCTTCAGCGAGATTGACCTCAAGCAAAGCCTCGAAGCCGCCATCAGCACCGACAGCGGCGTAGGACACGGGGTGATAACCTACGCAGGCCATCTCTGCAACAAGCTCACAGGCACGGTGGCCGGTATACATGTGGTAGACCTCGACATCCTCCTGGCCAACAAAAACTAACCCCATACCACCACCGCACCTTGCGACGCCTCCTCATACCCGTAGGCTACGCGGCCTCACAGCACGAAGCACGCATGGCTTTGCGCCTGGCAGCCCTGCGCCATCAAGGCTGGCAGACAACGGTCTATACGCCCGACTCGCCCGCCCTCGACGCGCCTTTCCGCAACGCCGCCATCGACCTGCGACACCTGCCCATGCGCAGCTACTCCGACTTCCACAGCATTCGCGTCCTGGCGCGGCATCTCTCTGGCGAACAGCAGGACACGGTGATACTGGCGCAAAACAGCATAACGGCCTTCATCTCGCTCTGCGCTCGCAAACTCGCCGGGCGCCACGACATCCGCGTGGTTCTCATCAGCAGCACCAACAAACCGCCGCGCACGGGCTTCCTGGCCAGGCGCATGTATCGCAACCTGTCGGCAGTGGCCTTCACCAGCATTTACTCGCTGGCAATGCACCGAATGGCCGAACAACAGACCGGCCGCATCCTCATCCCCCCGCACCGCATCCATGTGCTCTACACCGGCGTCGGCGAACCGCCAGAGCAAACTCACGAACCGCCAAAAGGCCCCTTCATAGCCCTCTATAACGGCGAACTGCGCCCCGGCTGCGGCCTCAGACACCTCATCGACAACCTCGACCAACTGCGCCATAAACGCATACGCCTCATGATAGCCGGACAAGGCAAATCCGACTATATGGACCGTCTGCGCCGCCACGCCATACGCCGCGACGTGATGGACCTCATCAGCTGGCGCCGCGAACGACCGACCCTCAGCGAACTCACCGCCACCGCCCACTTCGGCATCTTCCCCTACCGCCACGAGAGCCTCTTCAGCGACGCCAACATAGAGCTGATGGCCGCCGGCATGCCGCAAATCCTGCCTCCCGGCAAACTCGCCCACGAATACCTCTCCACCGACGGCGGCGCCCTCTATACCCCCACCTCCCCCTTTTCCTCTGACGCTCCCTCTGACCCGCTTATTGCCGCCATGTTGCGCCTGGCCGCCTCCCCTGCCCTCTGCGCCACCCTCGGCCAATCCGCTGCCGCCCGCTACCGCCGCCACTTCCTCCCCGACCCCTTGCTCACCGCCCTCCCCTCCCTCCTCCAATAACCCCTTCCCGCATGCAAGTAACCATAATTTTGGTGCCGGCGAAGGCTTTAGCCTCGAACCCCGTCAGCCGAAGGCTTCAGCCTCGAACCCCTCGCTTGCCCGCTTGCTCGCCGCTGCTCCCACCCTCCCCACTTAAGCCTCTTAAGCTCCTTAAGCTCCTTAATCTCCCTAAATTCCTTAACCTCCTTAAGCTCCTTATCCTCTCAGCCCTCATGCTCCCTTGCCATAATTTTGGAGCCGCTCGGGCGCTTCAGCGCCTCTTTTTCGCCGCCGTTGCCGCCTTAAGCTCCCGAGCCGC
>ENA-ORNF01002235-ORNF01002235.1-human-gut-metagenome-genome-assembly--contig:-NODE-2235-length-14825-cov-8.027624_pt1 | contig 14825 bp, 12 predicted proteins | sample MGYA00242110_ERZ509012 | MGnify/ENA primary metagenome ERZ509012 (study PRJEB26280, sample SAMEA2338714) | human gut metagenome | biome: human gut; feature: human-associated habitat; material: faeces...
TTATGATATTTTCGGTAAATATTTTATAGCCCTCCAAGCTAATCCGATGCGTACGTCATATAGATTCATTCAGGGGGATGGAACGATACAGAACTATCCATTTAATAATCAAGGACTGTTTGACTATAAGGCTTATTACCAAGGAATGTTATATTACTACAAAAATATGGCCGGAAAGAATAGTAATATTTCAAGAGATTATTTTGATAAACTCTATAAAATGTATGCGGGATATTAAAAGAAAAGATTTGTGCAAAAAGACAATTTCAAGGAAAAAAATTTAGTCCCCAATATTAGATATTGCGGTCTCTATCAAGGAAGCCAAAGTCTGCTTATAGACTTTCTTCAGTAATCTAATGGGTTACAGATGGCAGATGTGTGATAGCTGACTTGTACTGTGGTAGATACTTATTGTGTTTTCTTTATATTCTTTTCTTTATGAAGAAACTCTAAAATTTCAGCTTCCATTCGTAAAGCTTTTGTTCCTTTTTTCTTTATCGGTTGTTTTAAAAGATAATTTCCCATGTCGATGGCTGCATTTATATTTCCTTTGTCTATATAAAGCTGGAATAATTTGTACGAAGGAGTGATATGATGTGGAGTCATGGCAGCAGCCGTTTGATAGCATGCTTCAGCTTGAGCGTAATCTCTTTTTTGTTTCCAAAAATCTCCCATCTTGATATATAGTTCACTATTAGGAGCAATTCGGGCAGCTGTTTGTAATATTTGTGGTTTTGTATTTAAAGGATAATCTTCCAAACTACTTTTTGAGTAGATGTACATTAACTGTGGATTATAACAAAATAATGGGTATAATGTGGATAGTTGAGAATGGGCTTCTTCGGATATTTTATTTTTATCCACTATCCTGATAATTGTGGTAAAAGTTTTATGGTAAATATGATAGGACCAGATTGATATACATATAATAGAGATGGAGGCTATACTTCTAACGATGTATTTTGCTAAAATAGATATTGTAAACACTTTTATGGTTTTGCTTTTCATCATTCCTATTATGCTGATGAATAATATTTCTAATGGAAAAACCTGGCCAGGATAAGAAAAAAAAGAGAAGACTAGGAAAGTGGTTAAGGCGGATTTCAGACAATGGTCAGTATTATTCTTTTCTTTATAACTAAATAATGCATAAAACAACCATGAAACAACAACTAATCCAACTATTCCCTGTTCTGCTGTTATATATAAAAATTCGTTGTATGTATAAAAAATGTTGTCAGCTAATAATGTGTATGGAGAATTTGTAGCTTGTAAGAAATATTCAGCTTGGTAAAGCATGTAATTAGCTTGCCATCCTCCGGTCCCAATACCGAATAGAGGATAATCTTCTATCATCTTTATTGTGTTATACCATATTAGCAATCGGCCATCTGCCGAATCTCTTCTTATAAAGTAGATTGATATGATAAAAACGGTGATGATAAGCAGAAAACCTGATTTCAAAAGAGTTGGTTTGACTTTGATTGTATGTTTTCTTTTTAACCATTGCCATAGGAATATCATGCTTCCTACCAATGCAGCTGTCCACCCGGCGCGTGAACCAGATAATAGTAAACCATATAAAATAAAACAGGCTATCATGCAAAATGATAATGTTAATATACGATGCTTGTTTTGTATGTTTTCATAAATGAAAAAAATAGATACTATCCAGCATACTGCTAATAATCCGCCTAATGGTCCTGGATTTCCAAACGTTCCTGTGATTCCGAAATCATGATGATTGCTCTCTAAATAATTCACTTTTTGAAGTGTTGAAATGATTACTTCGGTAATTCCCCAAATACAGACTATGTATAATAGGCAATAGCACTGTCGTTTTGGCATAATGCGTATACACGTATATATAAGGCATAATACAGTCACTCGCCAAATTGATGAGTAGTCAATAGGTACAGCTCTATTTAAGAACAGTAATATGCAAATTGATATAAGTAATATATCTTGTATTCTGATGTTTTCAATAGAATAGCTTTTCATACTGTTTATAAGGTACATTTAATTTAAGTGGAAATATATTTATATATGATTTATCCTAAAGATGAGCAATGTGTAATCTAAATTTTCCAGCACTCTTGGTTTTGTTTTACACAAAGAATGCTGGAAAATAATAATTTTCATAATCGATCGGCACTAATTTTTACAGAACTGTACCGTATAATAATAAAACTTCTTAATCTATATATAAATTCTTCTCATATCTTTTAGAAGTTAGTTTTCCTGTTTTTTCATCATTAGAATATGTTGAAAGAAACAAATGTGCCCTTACTACATTATTGGCTGGGATAGAATCCAAAGGATAGGAGAGTTCTATTCTTCCTTTTGGAGATAAACTCTTGTGTAATATCCATTTCCCGCTTTCAAGAGTAAATAGACAAATCGTCAAATCCGCGCTTTTCCCATTAGAAGATTCTGTTAAAACAATATAGCTTCCACTAAATTCACTTAACCGCCCTTGATTCATAACTAAAATTTCTTTGTCTGTATTATTAGTAAGTATAAGGGTTAAAGAATTATTCGGTTTATCATAAGAAAATTCAATTTTTACTTCTTGGGCGGTACAAAAAATAGAAATGCCCAAAAGTACAATACCTATAAATAAATGTTTACTTGTTATCATTTAATTTGTTTTATGGGTAAATCATTTTTATATCTTTTGCTAACTAATTTTCCTGTCTTCCTATCTCTAAAATATGTGGAGAGGAATAATCTAGCTCTTGTAACATTATTTGCAGGGATAGCTTCAAATGAATAAAAAAGTTCTAGTCTTTCGTTAGGGTTTATTGTTTTAGAACGGATCCACTGTCCATCTTCATAGTCATATAACGAGATGATTAGATCACTCTGTCCATTATCATGTTTTTCAGTTAAAATAATGCAGCTTCCAGATGATTCATTCAATAGGCTTTGATTCAATACTATTATTTCTTTATCCGTATTATTGAAAAGTTTTAGAATCAAAGCATTGTCTTGTCTATTATAAGCAAAAGTAATTTCTAAATCCTGTGTTTGTCCCTTGCTAGGAATTGACATACACAATAATATACTTATAAAAAAAGATTTAATTGTATTCATAATTTTATTTATTTGATGATTGTTCTGTAGCAATTATTAGAAGTTGTTCATAAGTCCATTCTAACCAAGTTCTTTCATTCTCATAATAATGTGATACCTCTGGAAAGTTTTCGCGTTCTGCTTTATGCGTCTCTAATTCATTTTTATAATATTCTATTGTTCCATAGCGATCAATGATTAATTCTTGCTTAAAATCAGCTTCTCTTGTTTCGGGAGTCATTATATATTTGCCATACATTATATCTAATCTTTCATTCAATATCTTTTCAATATATGGTGGAGGATTTAGGACAATTGTTTTTTCGAGAATAGTCATTTCAAGTTTTCCATAATGCTTATGGTCAATATGGTACATCTCATGCCATATTGTGGCTATTCTATCTATTTCTGTTAAATTATCTGAGCTAAAAAATAATTGACATAGTTGAAGAACTCCATCCTTGCTTGTACGTGCAGTTGAACGACAATAGTTTTGTTTTTCAATTGTGTATTTCGTTCGATCAATATTCTTAAGCTTTTCTAGTTGGATTAAAAGGCTATTTACTGCTTTTTTTTCAGCTGTAGATAAAGGAATAGATTTTTCATCAGAATTCTGGTCACCATTATTATTTTCTGTCACAGTATCATCTTCCGTACTCGTCGATTCCGGTTCTGTCGGTTCGGGGTCTATTGTTCCACTATCGGGAGGTGCTATGATTTCCCATTCATCGTTTCCGCCACTTGTTTCATTATTATTTGATTCTGGAGTAATTATGACTTCTTCAAGTGTCTCACCAATATAAGTGTAATCATCTTCATTACCATAATCATAATCGTAGTTATAGTCATCTTCTCCACGCGTTAAGACCATCTTTTTCTTTTGAATATATACAGTAGATGCTAATGCGCGAGCCTGCTCATACTTATCTGATAAATTAGTTTTCCCTGAAGCATTTAATAGAAATACCCCTCTCGTTTTTACTCCGTTCTTAAAAGTACTTATACGAGCTGTAACTTGTGAATATACACAGGAATATAATGCTACTCCTGTAAAACCACCCTTGTCTGCACAATTTATAAAGTTGTTACAAGTTTGTGCACCATTTCTACTATCATATAATTTGGAGGGTATCAAAGTTAAGATGTATTGATCCATTCTATTGCTCTTTACATCTTTTACTATCACTAGTTTCTGATATACATTGACTTTTCCTGCAGAAGGCTTGCCATTTCTTTCATCTACATAAATTGCTTTAAAGTGATAAGTCGGAGTTATAGGAATATCATAGCAAGCGAGTCAGTTGTTGGTAGAACTGACTGCTGCATCCCAGTTAGGTACGAAATCACCGGGGGAAACTGTTTTATTCCTTTTGTTATCCAATGAACGACTTAATGTTAAATTAGCATGAGCTTGAGTTTGAAAAAAGTTTTTAGCTTCTTGCAAACTAAAATCTTTCATGTCAGTCTGTAAACCTGATTCTAGCAAATCTTCATCTTTGCAATTTACTATACTAATGACAATTGCAATTACACATAAAACAGTATAAATATAAGTTGATTTTTTCATAAATAAGTTTGCTTAATACTATAAATAACATAACTAGCAAACATTACCTGCAGAAATGTTATCAGACATAGACAAATTAAAACATAAAGAATATCCATTAATAAATGTATTCATATCACAAGCATATATATCATTTTGATGCTTCATAAATCCATAATTTATCTTTTTAGGGAACTCAAATCTATCAATAGATGTTAATTTATTACTAGGAGTAGCAAAACTCATTATATCATCTAAATAAGAAAATGAACCGTTTTCTTCTCCAAAATTTTTAAATTCTAATGGAGTTGTTTGTTCTATTTCTAATCTATCTTCATAATATAATTTTTCTTTAGAAATCAAAACATACATCTTTCTATTCTCTGCTCTTTTTACACTTTGACCGTAATCCATTAAAGCATAAGGTCTGTGTTTAGCATATACACTTGTATAATAATTCTTTAATACATAATCTTTTGTTCCATAATACAATACTTTTACAAATTTAGAAAAAATTGAAATTTCTCTATGATATATAATTATATCATCATCATATACACAAGAAAAATACATAACCCCTTTTATTCTTTCGATGTTCCGCTGAATCCATTACATAATTAATTGCGGAAAAAACATATTCTGGTTTGAAAGGAAAATCTTTCTTCATACTAACAATAGAACAAGCCATTATTATTGGAAAGGATCTTAAATATTTACATATAAAATCAACTGTGAAGTCTTCGTTTTTTAAAGTTGGCGCAACTAAAAAATCGTTTCGAATATCTCTTGGATTAATAAAAGAAAGGAACTTCCATTGATCGGCTTCATCCTTTTTGTAGTCAAAAGAATACTTTGAATAATAAAATGAAGATGGCAAACCACATTCTTTCCAAGCAATATTAAGTGATGTAGCAAGATATAAACATGGTTGTCCAGAAATGCTAAATCGTTCGTTTTTCACTAAATATCGCTCAGAGTAAGGAATATGGAATAAATCTAGCAAACATACGTCATGATCTGGTTTGTCAATATGGGAGCGTATTCTATACAGTTCCGGGTTGAACCCCTTATAATTGTTTATATTTGTGACGCAAAAATCATTTTCTACATCTTTTAATAATTGGTCAATCTTATTCTCGCCGTTGCTATATTGCGAGTTATTAACCGATTCAAGAATTTCTATCACAGTATCGAAAGCTACATCGATGCAGTCTTTTTGTTCAGCAATTCTCTGGTAGATCGAATCGGAGTATCCTCTTATTGGTCCATTAATAAGCAACTCTGTAAAATCAGACATATATTTCCCTTTGTATTGCCGAACAAATGCCAACAAATCTTCTCCGTCATAATAAGCTGGAAGAGGATACTTTCCCATAAAAGAAGCAAGATTTGTCTCAAACCAATTATATCTCAGTACACTATTGCACATTGTTATATCTCCATTATATTTCTCAGTTGATATGTCTCAGATTACCCCACTACCAACTTATTTGTCTTCTTCAAGAACTTCGCCGGGATCGGGCGGTCCAACTGCCAGGTGATATTCATCGGCCTGCTGCCCGTGTGCTTCGCGTAGTTCGCCGTGCCCAGATAGGTGTACGCTTCCGCACCGCCAGTCATACAGTCCGCCTTAAACTCACGCACAAACAGCAGCACCTTACTGCCGCGTTCCTTGTGGTGGATATAGCGCTGGCCGGTGGGTGAATTCTCCGCCGTGGTGCTCTGGCTCTGCCAATGAAACAAGCTCTCATTGATGGAATAATCGTTGTACATGGTGGTTGGCGAATAGTCCTTATCCGCCTTGTTCAGCGTCACAAAGAACACGTCGATGTTTTTCTCCGGCAGCCACTTCACGCCCTCACGAACGGTGGACGGCTTCATAAAGTCCATCGCCACCAGCAGCTGATCGCGGGTATAGGTGCAGTGCAGATCCAGCGGGCAGTCGAAGCCCAGCTCCACCGGCTCGTCGATGAAGTCGATCTGCTCGAAGCGATAGCGCAGCAGCTCTAAGAGCTCGCCGAGCAGAACTGTGCTGTCAGACAGGGCATAGAGGTTACTAAGCACCTCTTCGTCGTCCCAGTCCTCCACAGCCTTGCCCCAGACGGTGACATAGAACATCTGCATCATCCGCTTTTCCGCATCCGGAAGCGCTGCAAAATCAAGGTTGTCCAAACGCGGAAGGACATCCAACAGGAACGAAATCCAGCGGCGGGAGTCGATCACAGCGAGCTTTGCAAACGCTTTGGTCAGAATATCCTCCAGCGGTTCTGAAAAGTTCTCGATGGCATCCGCTCTGGCACAAATGCGAGAGAAGGAGGAAAACTTGTAGAACGCCCGCGGGTCAAGATGGTAGTAATCCAAGAAACTTTTGAGCGTCAGCTCCAGCCCACTGTCCTCCGTGAAGGAGACTGCACGAGCCACCAACCCAGCCGTATTGCCATAGGACGCGCGGATATTCTCCAAAATGTATTTTGCCGCCTTCTTCTCCAACTGGATATAGCAGCCCTTGGGAACGGACACAAAACCGTCCTTGATCTCCCGGCTCACGCTGCGGGTGGCATTCGACAGCAGCGCCGCAAACTTATCCTCAAAATTGTATTTTCTATTTGCCTGACCGATGAAGTCCAGCACGGTCAGGCATTCCTTGTCCTCGGATAGACGCAGACCGCGTCCCAGCTGCTGCAAGAAAACCGTCAACGACTCCGTGGGTCGCAGGAACAGAACAGTATTGACTTCCGGAATATCCACGCCCTCGTTGTAGATGTCCACAACGAAGATGAACCGCACCTCGCCGGACACCAAGCGCCGCTTGGCCGCCGCTCTTTCCTCGTCCGAAGATTGCCCGGTGAGGCACATGGACGGGATGTTGTGGTCGTTAAAATAACGGCACATAAATTCCGCGTGATCGACCGTCACGCAGAAGCCGAGACCCTTCACCTCGTCAATGTCCGTCACATATTTCAGCAACGCCGTCACCACATGGTCGGCGCGGCGGTTGGCAACCGCCCCGCTGAACGTGTAGATGTGCTCCAGCTCGCCCTTTTGGTAGCCACCGGCAGACCATTTGAGCGCATCCAAATCCACCGTATCGGTAACGCCAAAATACTGGAACGGGCACAGGAGCTTTCGATCAATGGCTTCCGGCAGACGGATCTCCGCTGCAATGCGGTTATGGAAGTATGGCAGGATGTTCTTACCGTCCATACGCTCCGGAGTAGCGGTCAAGCCCAGCAGGATGCGCGGCTGGTAGTAGGACAACAACTTCTGATAAGTCGGTGCTGCGGCATGGTGGAATTCATCCACGATGATGTAGTCGTAAAAATCGGGACTCGTCTTTTCCGTGAAGCTCTGTGAGTTGAAAGTCTGGATGGACAGAAACAGGTTGTCGATGCTCTCCGGCTTATAGTTGCCCACAAACAGCTCACCAAAGTTTGCGTCCTTGAGCACAGCGCGGAAGGTGTACAAGCTCTGCTTGAGAATTTCCTCCCGGTGCGCCACAAACAGCAGGCGGCAGGGTCGATCCGGATTCTGCTTGCGGAAAAGCTTGTAATCCAGTGCAGAAATGACCGTCTTGCCGGTACCGGTGGCCGCCACCACCAGATTGCGCGTATAGCCACGAACAGTGCGCTCTGCCTCCAGCTTGTCCAAAATCTACTGCTGATAGGAATAGGGGTTGATGTCCATGGTGTAGACGTCGGCATTGTTGGTGTCGAAATATTTTTCCGCCTTCAGCGCCCGTGCCAAGCGCTCTTTCTGATCCTCCGCGTAGTATTCAAATTCGCGGTCATTCCAGTAATACTCAAAGGTAGCGGCGATCTTGTCGATGGTTTCGGGTAGGTCGCGCCGCGTTACTTTTGTGTTCCATTCCAATCCGCTGGTCAGTGCCGCATTGGACAGGTTGGACGAGCCAACATAGGCCGTCGTGAAGCCGGTTTCGCGGCAAAAGATATATGCCTTGGCGTGGAGCCGGGTCGCCTTGGTGTTGTAGCTGACCTTGATGTGCGTATTGGGCAGCTTTCGAAGCTCCTCAATGGCTTTCACGTCGGTAGCGCCCATGTAAGAGGTGGTGATGATGCGGAGCTCGCCGCCGCTGTGCGTAAACTCTCGCAACTCGTCCATGATGAGTCGCAGACCGCTCCATTTGATGAAGGACACCAGCATGTCGATCCGGTCAGCCGAGACGATCTCTTTCTTGAGTTCCGTGAACATCTGAGGCTCATGCACGGCCCCAGTGAATAGGGAGCTTTGTGCGATGGAGGTTTCCGGGCGGATGATCTCAGCCCTTTCGTCCAGTGCCAGCACATTGTTTTTCTTATCAAAAAGTGCAAGAAGCTGCTCCGCACGCTCTGCAACGGAAAGCGTGTCGAAGTCAGCTTCTTTTGTTTCAGTCATAATGGTGGCCACAATGCGGTTGACAAGCTCGACCTGAGAAGTGAGATTGCCGCCATTGTCTTTCACGTTGTTTAGCCCCTTTTCAACGATCTCGGCAACATATTTTGCTAATACTTTAGACGCTTCCGCACTATCAATAGGCGCAGTTTGAGAGAGCTTGTCCGTTACGGAAAGCTCTGTATCCAGACCCTTATTTATGATTTGCTCGTAAAGTCCGTTGTGTAGCATTCATATACTCCTTTGGTAGAAACAGCATTTATCCAAAGAACAAACTATTTGTTCTGGCATGACTGGCCCTCCATGTTACTTATCGATTTCCGGGACAAAATCCATAATATCGTTTGGTCTCACATCAAGCGCGGCACAGATTGCGCCGATCACGTCGGTGGTTATATCCTTATCGTTTGCCAGCTTGTACATCTGATAATGGGTGATGCCGGCAGCTTCTTCCAAATCCTTCTTTTTCATATTCCGATCAACAAGAATATGCCACAGCTTCTTATAACTAACAGCCATTTTGAATCTCCTTTATGGGCTATTTGGTGTCGGGTACAATAACGCAAATATAGCATATCGCGATTCGACCGAGAAATCAATAATATGATAAGAATTTCAAACTTTTGATAGGCACAAAAACGTTATGACTGATTTGACGGTTGCGTATAATTGCCGCTATCGGCGAAAACTGAATACTATTCCATCATAAAATCTTGATATTTTGCCGATGATGTGCTATACTATCCGTGTGAAGAAAGTGAGGGTTCACTATGAAATTTATTTCTGTCGCCGAAGCGGCGAAAAGGTGGGGCGTTTCCGAACGCAGCGTGCGCGGGTATTGCGCCGAAGGAAAAATCGACGGTGCATTTCTGACCGGAAAGACATGGAACATACCCGAAACCGCGGAGAAGCCCGATCGCATTAACAAGAAAACCGATACACCAAAGACACTTCTTGAGGTGCTGAAAGCCGAAAAAGCGGCGAAGCTGCACGGCGGTATTTATCATAAAATCCAAATCGATCTGACCTATAACTCCAACCACATTGAGGGCAGTCGCCTTACCCACGATCAGACGCGCTATATCTTTGAGACGAACACCATCGGCGCATCGGACGGGACGGTCAAGGTTGACGATGTGGTCGAGACCGCCAACCATTTCAAGTGCATTGATATGGCGATCGACAATGCCAATTACGCTCCGAGCGAGGCGTTTATCAAGCAACTGCACGCCGTTTTGAAAAATGGAACTTCCGATTCCCGCCTCGATTGGTTTGCCGTCGGGGATTACAAGAGACTGCCCAACGAGGTCGGCGGCATGGACACAACTGCGCCCGAGAATGTCGGCTTGGAGATGAAGAAGCTGCTTGCCGAGTACAACGCTATCACGCGCAAAACCTTTGACGATTTGCTTGACTTTCACTACCGCTTTGAGCGCATCCATCCGTTCCAGGACGGCAACGGCAGAGTCGGGCGCCTACTCCTTTTCAAAGAATGTCTGCGGAACAACATCGTGCCGTTTATCATTGAGGACGACATCAAGATGTTCTACTACCGTGGCTTGAAGGAGTGGCAGAATGAGCGCGGCTATCTGCGTGATACTTGTCTAGCTGCACAGGACAGATTTAAGAAGTATTTGGACTATTTCCGAGTCCCGTATGACCAATAAGCAAATCCGCCCCTGTGCGATACAGAGGCGGATTGCTTTTTCGTAATAAACCCGTGCGTCTATGCCGTAAAAATGTAGGATTTTCAATGTGTTTTCGGGTGTTGCTCACACTTCCGTATCACGCTTCCGGACCATAAAACCGCCTGTTTTCGGGCGGTTTTTTCTTGTTTTATGAACTTTTTCGGGCTTTTCAAAATTCGTGGCAGCGGAATAATTCAACTTTAATTCAACTCGCCTGAAAAAATTCATGCTTTTTTGAGAAAAACGTCGGCCAAAATGTCGGCGTTCTTTTTATCGGCAGCCTCCATGACATGGGCATAAATATTCGCCGTTGTGCTCACCTGTGCGTGTCCTAAGCGCTTCGATATGCTGACGCTGTCCACGCCGTTAAAGTACAGCATGGAGGCCATCGTGTGCCTAAGCTCGTGGAAGCGGAAAACAGGGCATTACTCGTGGTAGCGGAAAGCAGAATATGCTATAATGCAGACAGGCTATGGTTTTGCCGTAGCCTGTTTTGCATTAGAAGGAGAGGACTGCGCATGGCACGAAAAAGTCGGAAGCGTCAGACTGTAACGCTGCCACATCTGCATTCAGAGACTGCCGGGTACATCCGTTTGTCTGTCACAGGAAAGGGCGGCGATGATTCCATAGAAAACCAAAAGAAAGTTATTGAGGCATGGGCGCGAGAAAACCAGCATCCCATATCGCGATGGTACATTGATGCAGGATGGAGCGGCAGAACATTCTATCGACCGATGTTTCGGGAGCTGATAGCAGACATTGAACGGGGCGAGGTTGACTGTGTTGTAGTCAAGGATCTCTCCCGCCTAGGCAGAGATCACATCGCAGTTGGATATTATCTGGAGGTCTTCTTCCCTATGAACTGTGTTCGTTTTGTTTCAATTAATGACGACTTCGACACAGTAAACGGCTTGACCGATCAATCCCACCCACATGGAGCTAGAATTCGCATTCCAATAAAGAACGCATTTAACGAACAGGTTGCAGTAGAAATCAAACAGAAAGTTGAGGCGACTTTGCAAATGAAAATAGACCGAGGAACATTTGTTGGGCCGAGAGCCCCCTTTGGATACCAAAAGTCCGAAGCAAACCACGATCAGTTAGTCCCTGACCCGATTGCGTCCATCACAGTGCGGAAGATTTTTGAGCTGGCGGCAAACGGAACTGGCGTAACAGGTATCGTCCGCTATTTGAATGAAAAAGGATTACCCACTCCGATCCAATACGCCCGTTCCAATGGACTGACCGGGAGTTTTGCGGATGGAACGGGCGATTGGAACAGTCGATCTGTGAAATACATTTTGACTAACCGAACCTATACTGGGATGCTCATACAAGGCAAGGAAAAGCGAGTTGTAAAGGGCACCCATGAACCGCTGGTAGACGTTGAAACCTTTGACAGAATCCAAAGTGAATTCAAAGCCCGTTCATTTAATATCAGTCCCACACCGGAGGCGAGCGAGAATGTTTTCAAAGGCAAAGTTATTTGTGCCTGCTGCGGAGGAAAGATGCAGCGAAAGCGCGGAACGAACCATGCGGATTGGTATTTCTTCACCTGCATTTCAAAAAATCGGTTAGGTGCGGATAAATGTACAGGAATGTATGCCAGAGAGGAAGATGTACTCAGTGCTGTGTACTACCTGCTAAAACAGTACATCGATCATCACTTTATTACCAAAGATCAATATAAGCAGGAAATACAACGCATGGATTCCATCATTGAAGCAGCTTCTCTCAAATATGAGGAAGCTACTGATTTCAGCATGAAGCAATATGAAAAGTATGTCATGGGTGAAGGTTCTAAAGAAGCCATTGCGGCTGCACGGCCTGCAAAGGAGCAGGCCGAAGCGGAACTGAACAGGGCGATTGCAGACAAAGAAGCCTATGAAAAACAGTATCAGGTGTTTTGCAAACTGCTGAAAGCTAGCAGAAAGGAAGTCCCGTTGAGCGAGATTATTGATTGTATTGAACGGATCGTGGTTGATGTTGATCGAAAGATTATGGTAAAATGGACTGAGTAAAGAAGAAGGCGCGCGGTCAGATACTCAGAATTGATAAAGCAATTCCCGATACAAACAGCGTAATATGATGGAAAGAAAGAAACCCTTCGGCAGATGTTTGCCAATTCTCACGTCGATATGATTTATGGCTCTGCTGGTACCGGTAATTCTACACTGATTAATCACGACGCCAGATTATAAAGGTGAACGAAATGGGAGTAATCCAAGAATTCTTTAATAATCGAGAGATAGCTATCGGGATTTGGGTTATTATTGGTCTTGCTGTCATTCTCCCTACTAAACCTGCAAGACAATTTATAAAAACTGCTATTCCAATTTTGTTTTGCAAGAAATTTGTGATATTTTACATTGTATTTCTCAGCTTTTTGGGTTTGGTGTTGTTCGCATTAAATTGGGCAGGACTTTGGGATCTCACTTTGTTAAAAGACACTGTCTTTTGGGTATTGTTTGTTGAACTTCCTCTTTTTGCCAAGGCGATTGAGAAAGCAGACGGTGGACGATTCTTTTCAAAGCTAATTCTGGAAAATGTTGCTATTGTAGTTGCAATTGAGTTTTTTGTAGGATTTTGGGCTTTCAGTTTAATAACGGAAATTATCCTTATCCCTTTAACAGTTTTGATTTCAGTCCTACAAGTATTGGCTGGACAAGATAAAAAGCACCGATCTGTGAAACGCTTCTTTGATGGTTTGCTGGTACTGTGGGGAATAATACTGTTGATTAATGCAATTTACAGCCTTATCCATGCTCCAAATCAATTTTTAAGTTTTGACACCTTAAAATCACTATTGCTCCCGCTGGTACTGTTAGTGTTCAATCTTCCGGTTGTATATGGATTGGCATTATACAATACTTACGAACAAATCTTCATCAGAATAAAAGGTTCCAAATCAGAACAAAAGAAAATGAAATGGCAAGTAATTCGCTTTTCTGGAATAAACCTTTCAAAAGTATCGGCTATCAGAAAGAGCCTACCAAATACAATTGTTTGTTGTCGAACTTCAAATGACCTACAGATAAATCTTAAAAAACTGGCAAGACGATTGGACTTACAGATAGGAGAAAACTACATGAAACGCTCGCGTTATTATGTATTAGCTTGTATAGCCGGATTGATTCTGAGTTTTATTGGACTCATAGGTGCTAATTCGGATGTGTCCTTAAAAGACCTTGTTACGTTGAATTTTGTATTTGATATACCAAGAATCAAGGAAATTTTGACAAATATTTTCTCTACAATGATTGTTTTCAGTGCAACATTGTTTTTCTTTGCAATTGGTTTTGCAAAAAAGCAGAGAGAAGATGTTTCCCAAATCAAGAAATATGCCTTATATGAGCTTTTGCTATCCGTTAAAATGCAGCATTCTCAACTGGTAGATTACCCTCCTATAGACGAACCCGCGGACTTGTTTTGTGCTTACGTACATAATGTATATGAAGTTCGGGCCGCTTGTGATAAAGTGTTGGCTGCATATGAGAATCTACTAACAACATGGGAGCAAGAAACGTTGAAGAACTTACAGCATTCTGCAATGGTCTTGTCAGAGGACTTTGGCATTTCTGCCGAAAATTTTAGAGAGTATTCTGCTACCCAATTTTGTAATTTTTATGATGAAAAAGTTCGAACTGCTCCGCAGAATGAAAAAATCAATGTATTTACTCACAAGATCAAAACGGATATAGAAAAATACTCAAAACATATTGAGCAGTTTTGCGAGGACTTTAAGCACTATTATTGATCCAATTCAACAGACGATGTCTGTTGCGTTGAATCAACTTGTGTCACTCTTTGCATCGCTCTTGTTGGCACTTACGAAAATATTCTTCAAAAAGTATTTGACCATCTTGCACAGTATCATTGTTCAATATGCAAGAGCAAAAAGGTCAGCATTGATGGTGATGACTCAGACGAGAATGGAATGGTTCAAAAATGCTACTTACGCTGCGAGAAATGTGGTTCCATAACAGAAGTCGATTTTGAAAAAAGTAGCGGCGATAGCCCATCGTATACTACTGGCAGGGGTGTTGAGTAATACTGGTTTTCAATAAAACGGTTAAGAACCGTTTTATTCGGCTGCTGTTTCAGCAGCCAGCGGCGCAGCCGCAAAA
>ENA-ORNF01002246-ORNF01002246.1-human-gut-metagenome-genome-assembly--contig:-NODE-2246-length-14791-cov-7.361903_pt1 | contig 14791 bp, 15 predicted proteins | sample MGYA00242110_ERZ509012 | MGnify/ENA primary metagenome ERZ509012 (study PRJEB26280, sample SAMEA2338714) | human gut metagenome | biome: human gut; feature: human-associated habitat; material: faeces...
TCAGCTCATTTTCATTCTTAAGCTTCTGATTCTCATCCTTTAAATACTGGATATAGTTAGTATACCAGGTTTCCATTACTGCAAATCCTCTTCCGTATAATACGTTCCAGACATTGCCGCATTGATTTCTGAAATCTCACGCGTTCCATTGATGTAGTCCGCATAGATTTCCCAGAGGTCCATCTCTCCTCTGCTGTCGATACCGTCTTCATCGGGAATCCACTGTCTAATCAGTGCAATCCGCTGTTCCTTGGTTGTATTTGCAATGCTGTAATCTTCCATCGGTGTTCTCTCCTTATCTCACGTAATGAACTCTGCTCTCGTCATACCGATCTTCCTGTGCACGCTCCTCTGCCGGATATCCGCACGGAACAAGCGCAAATGCATGAAGGTGTTCTGGCAGGTGAAGTACATTCCTGACTGCCTCCATTCTGCCCTCATCCGGTGAAATGCCCATCCACACGGCACCAAGTCCCTGTGCATCCGCCTCCAAAAGCAGATTTTCCACTGCCGCACTCAAATCAATGTTAAAATATTCCGGTGCGATTCCCTCCGACCGGAAACATGGAACAAACACCACAGGCGCATCCTTTGCACATTTTGCATACGGAGATGCCTCGGAAAGTTCACGGATTACGTTCTTATCCGTCACAACATAAAACTCCCACGGCTGCTGGTTGCAGGCGGAAGGTGCTGCCATTGCCGCCCGTAACAGCAACTCGATTTTTTCCTGCTCTACCTCATTTTCTTTATATTTTCTTACGCTGATTCTGTGAAAAATGCTCTCCATCTGTATTTCCTCCTTCTTAATTTCTATCGGAACAGTTCGCCGCATCAATTGCAATGGCAAGCATCAATGCCACGATTTCGTCCTCCGGGTTTACAATGTCAATCACATACGTATCTCCCCAGCGGAACAGCTCCTTGGAGATATGCACGGCAACACTGCATCCTGCATACACATCATAGTCCCACGAAAGAAAATCGCCCTCACACCGCCATCCATTGTAGTCAAGCTCATACTTCGGTTTAAACAGGGAAAACTGCTTTTCGATGCTGCCAAAATCCATCCCGTTTATCTCAATGTCAAACGCCGGAAGCAGGGTAAACAACCGTTGTTTTACCATTCCGACCTCCTGCTTTGCGCTATCATAGACATGAATCTGGTGTCCGAGTGCCAAAAATTCTGCTTTTACAAAGTACTTCGCATTTCCCGCCTCGTCATAGATATCATAGGTATCTGTCCAGGAAAATACACGCTGCTTAATCAGTAATTTCATCGTCTTCCCCTCCCTCAGCTGTCTGTTTCCCCCATCATACCACAATTTTTTTGCACACACAATGCACGGTTCCCTTCGCTATTGACTTTGTTATTGTATTGCATTATGCTTTGTATTAGAAGGTATATGCAAAGGAGGTTTTCTATATGGTAGAAACTATTTTTTCCTGTGTTGTCGCCGTCATCTGTATGTTCCCGGTGTTTATCTTCGGCGTCGTTCAGTACCACAGCAAAAAGCCTGTCGGGTTCTGGTCTGGAACGGAACCTCCAAAGGCTGAGCAGCTTACAGATGTAAAAGCCTACAATCACAGGCACGGCATTATGTGGATGGTATATTCGGCTGCCTTTGTGCTCTGCTTTTTCATCGGTCTTGTTATAGATGGTCCCCATGGATATGGCGCCGCGATTGCGGGCGGTATCGAGTGTCTCGGCGGTCTGCTGGTTTTAATCTGGTATCATAACCGGCTGAACTGCAAATATTTAAAATAAATTTTGACCAGAACGGAAAACGCCTGCCAGAAGCTTCCCCTGACAGGCGCAAATAAGATACTACATTTATTTTTATTCAATCAGACCGCTCTCCCGCAGAAGAAGCTCAATGTCCGTTCCGTGAACCTTTCGCAGCAAAACTTTTAACATTTCCTTTTCCTTAAACGAAAGTTTTACATCTGTGATTGGTTTCTTGTCGATGGCATAATAGCAGGCACGTAAGAGTTCTCTCACATCGTACTTGCTGCCCCAGACCTCCGGCACACCGCGGTCAATATCAAGCAGCGTGTATACCGATTCCATACCGGTACGCATTGAGTACTCGATGGTAAAAATGGTGTCGCGCGGCGTTTCCGCAAACTGTCCCAAAAATGCAAAGTTCACTGCGCCATCCGGCACGACGTGCGGACGGTCCTCATTTTTACGCGGCTGGAAAAAGGCATTGATATACGGCATGAAGCAGGTCGTCGTGTTGCAGGCATCCTTTGCAAGCTTATCAATTTCATTTTCCGGGATTCCGATATGGTAAAGCCACTCGCGGCAGACCTCCTCACCGGTGCAGTCCCGCATCGCCTTTTTCACGTAATTTCCTTCCCGGTTCGTATTCAGAGAATACAGCCAGACGAGAACCATATTCTTATCCTGTGATTTAAACTGCGGCTGGCGGTTAATCGTCCAGGAAAGATACCAGTTGTCAGTGCTGTCCTTGACCGTCACAATTCCTCCGGTTGTTACTTTTCCTGCACGCGGGTCACGCTTACAGATTTTCATGATGTGCTCAATCACTTCTTCATTTGATGTTGCAACCGTCGCACTCATCCAGTTTGTCGCATCAATATTGCTGCAAAATGCATCCGGATTTCCGAATTCGCCATGCTCTGCCTGCGCTGCAATTGCCTTCCACATATCCCAGGACTCGCCATATCCATCCTTTAACTTTGATAAATCCGGCTGATGCGTCTGGTCTCCATAGCAGGAAGAATCCGTACAGCAGCCATTTGTGATAAAGACCAGATCATCCTCAATCAAATCAATTGCCTGCTCTTTCCCGTCCTTCACATACAAAATCTGCTTTGCAATCTTTTTGTCACCGACCGTCTCAATGATGACATTTTTTACATCCATGCCATACTCAATCTGAACACCATGAGATTGCAGATAGTTTACAAGCGGCAGAATCAGGCTCTCATACTGGTTTAATTTTGTAAAACGGAGCGCACTGAAATCCGGCAGTCCGTCAATATGATGGACATAACGGCACAGATACCGCTTCATTTCCAGGGCACTTGACCAGCGCTGGAATGCAAACATCGTCTGCCAGTAAAGCCAGAAATTCGTTTTCCAGAAAGAATCCGGAAGTACATCCGAAATCTTTTTGCCCTCCAGCTCTGTTTCCGGTGTAATAAAAAGTCTCGAAAGCGCCTGCGCCGACTCCTTATCCAGGTTGAATTTCTTGTCAGTGTGCGCATCTTCCCCGCGTTCCACCGTGGCACGGCAGAGGGAATAGTTCGGGTCATGCTTGTTCAGCCAGTAATATTCATCCAGCACGGAAACGCCCGGGGTCTCTAACGACGGCACATCGCGGAACATATCCCACATTACCTCAAAATGGTTGTCCATCTCACGTCCGCCACGCATAAAGAATCCTTTCGTGACGTCCTTCCTGCCATCGCAGCTGCCGCCGGCAAGTTCTAACTTCTCAAGAAGATGAATATGCTCCCCTTTCATCTGACCATCGCGGACAAGGTAAAATGCTGCCGTTAAACCGGCAAGTCCTGTACCGATGATGTATGCTGATTTTTTGTCCACATCCTTTGGTTTTTCCGGGTGTGCGAATGATTCGTAAGTTCCTGCAGAATAGTACATAATGAAAACCTCCTCGTCTCAGATTTCTGTTCTGATTTCATTATATCCAGATTCGCAGAGTTTACTATAAACAGAAAGAACTGCCTGATAAAAGACTTATCAAACAGCTCTTTTTGATAAAAATTCAGACTTTAAAGCGGGACAGTGCCTTCGGAATAGAACCTTTTATTAAAACGGCAAGCCGCTCCACAATGTCCTCCGGGTTCTCCTTCATGTCATCCTTAATCCAGTCCAACATCAGCCCGACAAAAATATACGAGTACACCTGTGCAATAAATTCGCGGTCTTCTTCCCGCACCGTAATTCCTTCCGCTTCCTCATTAATCACGCCAAGCAGTAGATTGTCCACAAGCGGCTTTAAATATTTTTCCACCTGTTCTCTGTGAACGCAGCGGTACACGTTCATGATAAACGGCTTATTCTCCAGCACGGCCTCAAATATCTGCAAAAATCCCTGCTGCCAGGTATCATACGTTTTCTTTTCTTCCAGTGCCTTGCGCGCATCCTCCAGGCACGACCATTCCACCAAATCATAAATATCCTTGAAATGGTAATAAAATGTCATGCGGTTTATCCCGCAATCCTCTGTAATATCGTTGATGGTAATCTTCGTCAACGGCTTTTTTAACAGCAAATTTTTTAATGACTGCTCAAGTGCACGCTTTGTAATCTGCGACATTGGTGTGCTCTCCTTCCGTTTCACCGTCCATAAAATTTCAGCAATTATCTGCTTCTAAATTCTCAATAATATGTATCAAATCCTTAATAGATTCTCCCGCTTCAAGAATTTCCTTTAACTTCATTTCTACCTTTAAATAGGATATCTGTTCCGGAATCATGCCATCGGCGACACCCGGATATTGATTTTTGAGATTATCAATCATTGTCTTTACAATGCTCTTATTGATTACTTTTGCATAATTCGTTCTGCAATAATCCTCTATGTCTGTTATGACTGTCTCATAAAAATGCTTATCATCCGGTTCCACAACACCATGGAACACGGTTTCGCCATACACTAAAATCCGGTATGAATTCTTTTCCAGATTACAATTGTCTCTAAATCTGAGTATCGGGAGAAGAAGTCCGTTTTCTCTCGCCAGCCGCTTTCTGCTTTCCTGAACGAGCGAAGTCTTTAAGCCTTCACAAATCAGTTCCACCAGTGTCTCAGAAAACTCGATTACCAACGGTTCTGCAATCAAATTTGTTTTTATTTCTGCATCTTCCATTGGATTGCCGCTTTCTACCACCTTTTCCGAAATTCCCAATAAGGTGTCTGCACTTATTTCCAATACGGAACAGATTCCTTCTATGAGTGAAACGTCCGGCAATCCGTTGCCTCTTTCCCACTTACTTACCGCTTGTGGTGTCACTCCAAGTCTTGATGCAAATTCATCCTGTGTCATTTTCCTGCTCTGCCTGTACTGGCAAATCACTTCACCTAAATCATAGCCCATAAATCAGTCCTCCAATCATTTTTTGTAATTTCATGATACCAATACATAGACTCTGCGTAAAGCAACCGACTGTTGGCATACGCTCAACGAGCATTTATCGCAGTATACTTATCCATTTCTTTTCTATCTATACTGCATATTACCATATCATTTCTTTCTCCTGTAAGAAAATTCATTCTTCTGCCTCTTAAAACAGCCTCTTTTTTAAATCCCAATCTCTGTAATATTTGCTCTGATGCTTTATTACTCGCATTGTATTTGGCTTCAATCAGGTACATGCCATATTCTGTAAAATATATATGCAAAAGATATTTGAGTGCTTCATATGAATATTTATTTCCCTGGTATTTTTCACCAATAACATACCCCACTTCGCCCACTTTCAATGGTTCATATGGTATGTCAAATGTAACATATCCCACGATATCATTACTTTCTTTTTCAACGAGAACCCACGCATTTTTTTGTCTGGACATACTTTCAACAAAATTTTTCATTTGGACAATATCCGTCATAGGGTAACCTATTATGTACCTTCCCAGATTCGTGTCTTTGCCCCAGCTTTCCATACACTTTTCCACATCATCCGGTAAAAAATGTCGCATTATAAGCCTGTCTGTTTCATACACTATTTTATTATCTCCTCAAATTCCCTTGCAAATTTCTCGGATGTATAAATGCGTCAATTGTAAGAATGATATACTCCATTTATCCCAATCTGATACAGGTCCGCCAACGACTCCGTCCAGCTTAAAAACATTTCCCAGCCATCATTTAATATGTCTGAACGAAATACAATCTTATCGTCTCTGGTCTTTAATACCAGTTCCTGGCGTTTCTTCTTTGTCACATAGTGATGCTCTATGCTCCTTACCTCACTCCATAAAATATTCTTTTTCCGAAAAACGCCTGATACGACAATTTTAGTTCTCGTGTAATACACCTTATAACCACAGTACCGAAAAATCACGTATATACTGTAAACATGAAATACGACTGCATACACAAAAAAACCAAGCGCGGTCTTCCTATCCTGCATCAAATCTGCTATCAAAGCCTGTGGATTTTCCTGATATTCGGGCCACGACATCACAACCATCATAATATCGATAAGAATCGTGGCAATTGGCAGCATAAAATAAAGAGGACTGCACTTTAACAGCTGATAGGTTTCACCTGCGAAGCAATCCGTCTCATTTTTCCTGTCCCATATCTTTTTTTCGATTCCCGTACAGCAATCGACTAATATCAGAAGCACAGAATTGACCAATACTATGATTCCTGTTTGCATTGCAATTTTTTTTACCATCGCTGCATCTTCACCCATGGCTGCCATGGCAATGGCAAATGCTACATTTGCGATGACAAATACAATCACAAAGAGTAAAATCAGACTCCCTGTTGAAACATTATGATTACGGTTCATTGGCTTTTCCTTTTCGTCTTTTGCATCTACTGTTGACAGTTCACTTTCTAAGTATAACATAACCTTTGTTGTTCTGCATTATGGAGTTTAGGATACCGGTAGGCATATCAACGCAACACGTAAAAAAGCTCCCAGTGAAAACCCTGGAAGCCTTAATTTTACTGGATAATATTTAATTACTCGATAACGGCAGCAACACAACTGTCAATGTCACAAATTGTATTGTTTTTATTAATTCTAATGATGTATTATTTTATGTAATAATACATTTTGTGATTATTGTATCTATTTTCAAAATTTTTCAAGCCCCCAAAAACCATGGACTTTTTACCTCCAATTCAAATGAAAGGACTTGTATCAATGAAATTGATACACACAAGATATAACCCGATGCACAACAGCATCGACATTAACTGCTATAACGGCTACCTCCTCCAGATTGACTGTAATCAGGTAAAAGCCGAGATACGACCCACTCCTAATTCACAGAGATACCTAAATGCTCTAGCGATTGATAATCCGCTGGAATATGCCAGGCTTACGCTGGATGGCGAGATGCAGGTATGGGTGGATGCAGAGGATAGTTTGGAAGCGTTTTAATGCACGAATATCGGATACTCATTTTAAGAAGTATCCGATATATTCTTTTCTTACTGTATCATATCTTTTACAATTTCCCGCCAGCTACATTTGTTGACCAGATTCTCCATGCACAATTTGCTTGTACGTTTTATTATTTACTAAAACTCGATTTGGTGAAATAACTGAAACATTAACCCCATTTTTATCCCTCTTCTTTTTTGTTATGTCTCCGTATGCAATAACAAAAATTTTATCAGGGTATTTTTCTACTAATTCTTTTATCTTTGATATGTATATTTCAAATTCATCCATCCCAGCTGACAATTCATTCGAATAGAATGCCTCTGGAAAAGCAATGTTTACGGTACTATGCTTTGTTGCCAAGTTAAAATATGCATATTTTCTCTTATTCTTATCCTCTTCTAACTGAACATTACTTATAAATCCGTAAACCGATTTTCTACATCCAATATCATCAGTACTTATATATTCAGCATCCTCATAGTGAATTCTTGGCATACATTCACTCTTGTTGCCGTTTTCATCACTTTCAAATACTGCAGCTTCATCCTCGCCAATTACATCGACCTCCATACTACCATTTGGTGGATCAATTATATCTTCGTCAGAATATTGTCTAAGTAATCCCTCCATTTTTCTTTGTAATCGGCGCAAAATAGTTTCTTCACTCAGTTCTATGCTTTCATAATAAGCACTAAGCTTTTTTCTTCCCATTTTGCCCTTATAATCAACATGATAAGGACAACCCTCTTTGTGTAAGTGCCCCTCTTTATTCCATGTGCTAAAGAATTTAACATTATTTTTTCTTTCTGTAAATTTGATTTTAGCCGGACAACCCTTTATACAAGTCAAATACCCTTTGTATTTGGTTTCATAGTCATTTTTATCTAAGTCTCCGCAATAAATTTCCTTTTTAAAATCTCCTTCGACATTTGACTTTGCAAACATAATTTTTTTTGCCATGCACCACAAACTCCTTTCTCCCACAAAATTGTTACTCACAATTTTTGATTTGTAATAACATTCTTAATAAGTTACGCACTTTTGTTTATTACACACCTATAATAACGCATAACAATTCTAATTATTCAAACGTAATCTCTTCCTCGGCTTTAACATAAACATCAACCTGTGTATGCACATCAAGTCTGGAAACAACCCATCCTCTCATCATACACATCTTTATAAAGTCATCTATTCTGTTTTCACCATTCATTTCTCGCAAAGTTACAACAACACCAAATTGCAGTCCTCTTCCGGCTTTCGGATCAAGTCTTTCTTTTGTTTTAATACTTAGTCCCCACATTCCCGATTGATACGCCTTGCGTGGACGACCATTCTCTTTCAACGCTTCGCTAATATGCTTGACATTATCCCACTTACGATACAATTTTCTCGCATCTTCTTCGTAGATTGTATTGAGACCTTCTTCTGCTTGTTTATTATAATCTATAGCTTTAATTACTGCTTTTCCCTTCTGCTCCGCAATTCTTCCAAAATGAATATCCATCTCCGTTGATGTATAATCAACACCTTGGTTTCGATCGCTTTGCGGAAAATAAGCAAGTGTAGCCTTTGCGAAGAAAGGATGTGCATTCATATCTTGTGGAACCGGAATATTATAAGTATATACTTCATACTCATCTATGCTTCCAGACATAATAAATCTTATCTCATCCTCTCGAGAATACAAAATGTCCTCTATCCTTCTTGGTACAATGCCATATCCTTTTTCATATTTAATAGTATCTTGTCGATCCCATCCTGCCGCAGAATCAATTATTAAAGCTTTTGCCACTTCACGACTTAAACCCATAACATGTATAAGATACGCCATTTTACGAGTTATCCAAGGTGCCGCAAACGACGTTCCGGTTACAGCTGCCTTACCCAAAGGTTCACAAACAACAATTTTGTCAGGACCATCTCCACCATAGTAACAAACATCAGGCTTATAGAAGAAAGATAGTACTGGACCTCTACGTGTATAAGATGCCGGTTTACCGTTAAAATCCACCGCATTCACAACCAATGAATTAAGCGAATCTGCCGGAGCGCCAATTTTATCAACATCCGAGTTCTTCTTTTTATTTGTACCTGCAACTATAAAAACCACATCATACTCGTATTGAATTCTGTCCAATTCAGCAGCTTCAGGGGATATGAAATTTGCATCAATTTCCATTGCAGAACCCAATGATAAATTCCACACTTTTATATCACGATTCTTTCGAACAATATCACGGATTTGCTTTAATATTGCGAACGAACTAAATCTGCCTGCTGTAGCTACTCCAAAATGACGAACCCTGAAATTACCACAATTATCTTGCAAGTTTGGATTGAAAGACGGACCGTCAACAATAATAGATGTTACAGCCGTACCATGAAAATAATCTTCTGTATGCAATTCAATATCATCACTGATACATCTATGATACTCTACCCAGTCACCAAAATATACTTTCTTATCAAACTGGGTATCGATAACTCCTACAATTGGCTCATTTCCAGGCTTTCCAATCGATAATTGTTCTTCATTGCCCTTACTATCTGTAATATCATAGTCAATCTCTGCAAAATCCTTAACACTCATTGCAATCAAATAAGGAGCTTTATCACATAAAATGTCTATCTCTTCTTTTTCCATTCGCAAAGTTGTTTCATCTATCATTTTAGCATTAATCATATTAATACCTAATCTGCCTAACAACTCTGTTGTGTCAACACCTGTTTTATATATAGTTACAATAGACTGCTCTCTCGCTGTCTTAGTTGCACAATCAATACGAAAATTCTCCACATAAAAACAATCTACAAGTGTTTTCAGAAACGAACTTTTACTCATAATGCTATCATTATATATGCCTGAATTAATACGTTCTGTATCATCACTTGAAATATTTCCATTATAAAAATTTTGGATAGTAGCTGCACACTTATCCAAAAGCACGATTGATTTCTCCAAAGAATCAATAGCAAGAAAGTAGGTAAATACATGCTTTTTTACCCATTCATTCTTATCATTATAGCCCTCCGAGAACTTTGAGCCTCTTACAGATTGGTTAGGATGTTTTCCTCCATCTGACAGCAGAAGTTGAATTCTATTACTTTTTGCTACAACTTTTCTGTAATGTACACTAACCAGGGCTCCATTGATTGTCTTTTCCTTATTCCAAAATGAAATAATATCTTGTAACTGATTTTCCAATTTCAAAACATGCTCTGCACTAACAGATTTCCCCTTTTGTATATTAACCGGTCCAAAACCACTAGGTGCCTTTCGCTTTTGAAATTGACCTTTTAATTGCAAAATATTATTCATCTTCACTCATCTCCTTTAACTCTCTAGCAACACTGCTCTTAGGTATTTTACTCAAAATTTCAATTTCTCTTATGGTGAATCTCTGTTCTTGCAGCTTTTTAATATCTTCTGGTTTTTCACCTGTAATTGCATAGTACAATCTTCTAAAATAGTCCAATCCATCATCAGGATTACTAAATGCTACTGCTGTTTTTATCAAGTTCTTCAAATCTCCCGGATATGGTAATGGTGACAGCAACATCATTATTTTTCTAAATAATCTTATATCCTTCTTCGCCAAGTTAAATTTGGTTAGAAACTTATTCAAATATTCTTCCGAAATATCTATTAAATCATCTTGGGAATATCTATTAAAATCAATAACCGAATCGAATCGTCTAATCAATGCTTTATCAAAATAGTCATATAGATTTGTGGTTGCCACCAATACTATTCTTTCATCCATACGATCCATACTCTTAAGCAATGAAGATGTTGCTCGTCCCATCTCTCGTAAATCATTGACATTTGTTCTATCTAAAGCAACGGCATCTATCTCGTCAAACAATACTATGACTTTTTCCGGATGAACAAAGCTATTTATCTCCTTAAACAGTTCAGACATATTCTTCTGTGTCTGGCCCAATTTACTGTCAATAATGGCTGAAAAATCAACCATATATATTTCTCTTTCTAAAATTCGCGCTAGCTGTTTAACAGCCTCCGTCTTACCTGTTCCCGGTGCTCCCTGAAATAAAAATTTATTTATTCCTGCATTATGCGCTATTGCATGCACAATTCCTAATAAATCCTGAGTGATGTCATCAGGCAACCATAAAGGCTCGCCTATTTTTTCAACTTTTTCAAACATGGCAGATTCATTCTCGCTCATTTGTGGAATAAATGTATTGGCATTTGACATCAATGCCATAATATATTCGGCAAGTTGATAGTCTCCTGCTTGGTCAAAATCTTTTGCTATTTCATAAGCTTCACTTCGAAAACCAGCATCATTATTCTCCGCATGATATTTAATTAAATTAATAACGCTCTTCTTTTTCATATGATCCGCTCCTAATTTCTTTTTGTTATGTACACTTTAACATATTGGGACATTTTTGTCAATATTGGGACATATATTCATCTTGACTTTTAATATTTCTGATGCTATATTGGTTATAGGAACACAAAACTCCAATAAAAAAAGAAACCAGCATCTAACGAATAGAATACTGGTCTCCTGCGTACAAATGTACTATCCCGAGAATATTGTATCACAGATTAGTTCCTATACTCAAGCAGAACATTTATTCGTTACGGTTTCTCTATTATTGTTTACATAGATTACAATATTATTTTAAAAGGAGAAACAAAAATGATAGCAACAACAATCAAAATGAAAACCGGTTGTGCCAATTCAACCAAAACAACAGAAATCGATCAAATTTATATCGAGGACTGTACAAATCCTGGATATTATAAAAAGGCCGATGTATATGACCATCTCAAGTCTCATCCCAACAGTATTTATGTTAATATTCCACCTTATCCGGATTTAATCCCTGCATTAAGTTCTAATTATGAAAAATATGTTCGTTCCGAACCTAATGACACGCCATCAGATAATCTTCTCAAATTACCGAGAATCTGATACTAAATGGTTACATCATAAGCATGTAAACAAAGGAAGTAGATGCCCAACACATCTACTTCTTTTTCTTATATCCCGATACTCACTCATATTCTTTTGTAACCTATAACGAACGAATTCAAGATATTCATATATTTTGTCATACTTAATTCTATTTTATCTTCGCCGAACCACCCATGTATTAAATTACTAGCTGAACAAAACTATTGAGATGTAATTCAAAAAATCTCATTTTTTATTGTTTCAACATGATCAACAAAATACATCTCACAAATTGAACGTAGCCCAAATAATTATACAAGACACCTATTGCATAGTATTTCTATATTTACTGGAGAATCTTTTCTACTAAACAATTGAATAGCATACTTGTATTCTCCTTCACGGAAATGCATTCCGCATATCTACCTTTCCATATAAACCCGTTATAATACTTATACACCCGATGTGACTGCCCCGACAGAACCGTTGGAAAAACCAAAGCCACAGGGCACAAAGTTCAAAGTTGTAAGTCCAAAGTATAAAACAAACCCACAGCAAGTCCACGAGAATGACCTAAGCCTGTGTACCAGCTTTTCCGGACGCACATAAAAAAGCTCAACCCTTTGTAAACAAGGAGTTGAGTCCATGAATTCATTTAATATGCAAAAAATATTTAATTACTCGATAACAGTAGCAACACGACCTGAACCTACAGTACGTCTACCCTCACATTTGTGAGATCCTTAAAATCTCATTATTTTCTTATAAATTTTCCACGCTATATTTCTATTATCTTCATTTTTTTAGTATCAAAATAGTATCACAACCAGATTTCTAACTATTATAACCAAAACATGCGTCCCACTATAATAGCAGGCGTTTAGTCTTTCTCCAGAAAGTCTTGTCCGCGGTTATTTTCCAACCCGAATTTTCTTAAAACTTACAGCAAAGAACAGCGTTTCCGCAAGTCCTGTAATTCCCCATGAGAAGATATACAGAAGATACAGTGATGAAATTGTCTGAAAATGTGCAAATACTGTATAAATCCAGATAATACGGAAGACGCAGGAACCCAGGATAACGATGATGGTAGGCGGGATGCTTTTTCCGATACCTCGGGATGCGGCGATGCTGCCGTCCATAAAGCAGCTGAATGCATAGCTGAACCCCATGATACGGATTCTCTGCATACCGGCATCAATCACTGCCGGTTCCGTAGCAAACAGAGAAAGAAACTGCGGGCCAAGTACAAGGAGCAGTCCGCCCAGGATTGCGCCGGAGATGAAAGCATATGTAAGACTGACTCCATAAGATTTCAACATTCGTTTTTTATTTTGGGCACCCCAGTTCTGACCGATAAAACTTGCACATGCAGTATAAAAAGCAAACATAACGTTATAAATCAGGGAATCAGCATTTGCAGCAGCTGCATTTCCGGAAACCATCACTGCGTCAAAAGAGTTGACGCCAGTCTGCACAAACAGGTTTGCAATGGCAAAGATTCCGTTCTGAAGACCGGTAGGGATACCAAGCATGAGAACTGCTTTGCATGCCTTGGGGTGCAGGCGGATTTTTCGCAGAGATACTTTGCATTCATCGGTTCTTCTGAGAAGATGGATCATCACCAGAGAAGCAGAGACATACAGAGAAATTGCACTGGCTGTTGCAACCCCTGCGGCTGCCATACGACAGACAATAACAAAAAACAGATTCAGAAGAACATTAATCACACCAGCGATGGAAAGATAGATTAATGGTCGTTTCGTATCGCCCCGGGCACTTAATACGCCGTTGCCGAAATTGTATACGGCCATTGCAGGCATTCCCAGGGAATAGATTTTCATATATAAAATAGCCTGATCAATAAACTCCGGCTTTGTGTTCATCATGGACAGCATCTGCTCTGAAAACAGAAGGCAGATGGCACAGACGAGCAGACCTGTGATTGCGCACAAAAGAAGAGAAGTATGAATCGTTTCTTCTGTGCCTCTCTTATTTCCGGCACCCAGTTCGTGAGCTATGCGGACATTGACACCGGCACCCATTCCAATGAGGATTCCGGTAAACAGAGTAACCAGTAAAGTTGTGGACCCGACGGCACCTAGTGCCAGGTAATCTGCAAACCTTCCCACAACGGCAACATCGCTTAAGTTAAAAAGAACCTCCAACACCTGTGAACCCATAAGTGGAAGGCTGAAGAGGAGTATATTTTTCCAGAGAGAGCCTGTCGTCATCTCTATGGAGCGGGATTTCTTTTCTTTATTTTCACACATAAAATTGCCTCATAAAATTTATAAAAAATCTCTTTATCCGGAATTATACAATACTCTGTTAAAAAAGATTTGTAAAGATGGGAAATGGCGAACATACAGAAAAAAACCCCGGAAACCTAACGGTCCCGGGGTATCTTGCACTTAGACACACAGTGTCTTACAGCACTAATTTTATATGATTATCTGTAATCAGTGATTACTCGATAACGGTAGCAACACGGCCTGAACCTACAGTACGTCCACCCTCACGTTATTTGAATACCGTGTTTCTGCATATTTTCTATGCTTTTGGGTGGCAAAATCCGCATAAAACTGCTGTTTTTACACAGTGTATTTTTATTTGCTTAAGTTCTTGGCACCGTTTTGGCACCGTAGGTACTTCATCTTCCTTTACTACTATAAACTTGAATTGAGATTTCATGTATTCCAAGGGATTTAATAATTGTTATATTTTATTATCA
>ENA-ORNF01002249-ORNF01002249.1-human-gut-metagenome-genome-assembly--contig:-NODE-2249-length-14775-cov-20.642595_pt1 | contig 14775 bp, 10 predicted proteins | sample MGYA00242110_ERZ509012 | MGnify/ENA primary metagenome ERZ509012 (study PRJEB26280, sample SAMEA2338714) | human gut metagenome | biome: human gut; feature: human-associated habitat; material: faeces...
ATTTTCGAGGCGTTCCCTATTATCTAGGCATACCTAAAGACTGGAAGGTTCGGTTGAAAGATGAAGTCTTTAAAGCCTTCTTCAAGTAAATGGTTGGATAAGATATGGGATGCAATTAGCAAGCCTCCATCTGGGAATTCAAATTCTTCTTTTTTTCTCTTTTCCAAGCGTTTTCGTAGATATAGGCAATATTCAGATCTTGTTGGAAATTGACTTGCACTCTTGAGGGTTTTGCACCGCAATTTTTCCTTGCTATTATCGATGATGTCTTGGACTAAAGGATTCAACTTTGGAATCAGCGAAACAATATGATTGGCAAATTGAAAAAACTCTTCTAAGAAAAGATAATAACCTTTGCTGTAGCAATTCGGTTTGGAGTTCCAATAAACCAATTTCACGTCATAACCTTTCGGAGCATCTTTGTCGAAATCTATATTATTTTTCCAAATTGCATAGGGATAGAATTCATGCTTAGATTTTGTTAGGCCTGAGTGTCTATCTGTTTTTTCTGGGTGTACGGATGAAGCGCTTCTAATGAATTTGAAAAAAGCTATGTCGCCTTTTCTTTTTCTGTTGGATTTGGCAAAGAACTTTTCCTTGCCATATTCTTGATCAAGGCGTTTCCCAAGGCAAAAGAAGAGGGCTTCTGTGCATCCTAAAATGATTGAGATGCAATTTACTACCTCATAGAAACTGAAAGCTTCCCCGCAATCGTTTTGTCTTCTCAGTTGAAGATTGTTCAGATAATTAGATGTTTCACGAATTCTTAGTTCGCATGTGCAAATCATGTTGTGTGGTTGGATAGAGAAGGAAGGTTGTGAACTACGTCCCTTGAATGTGATTTTCTTCTTGATAAACAGTGAATTGGAAGTTAATTTTACAAAAGATTCTAAAGGGTCTGTGTTAATTTTTGACATACGCTCTCCTTGCGATAAGCAAATTTTTACCCGATTTGACAAGATTCCATCGCTTATCGATGCTTGTTAATTTGTTTTGCCAAACTTCTGCTTTAAATATTCTTTTAGGTTCTTGTCACAGCAATAGATATATGTCCCCTTCATTCCTCTAGTCAGAAGAACGAGATAGGAATTGATGATGTCTTCAATCGTTTTGTTGACATCCGTCCCTACTTTGCCATGCTTATCATAATAGGAACTTGGAACGCATTCGATGATGCCTTTTTCTTTGTTGAACCGGATATCGTTTGAAAAGATGACGCCTGCATAGTTAAGATCATATCCTTGGCAGGTGAAAACCGAGCCGATAAGCGATACGGATTTCTCATCGGTTGCGAAGTTTTCGTTGATTCCGTTCCAGCTGTATTTCTTTCCATCAATCATGAAGTCATAATCCTGGGTGGAATGGATTCCTTTCTTATCTCGCATGGATTTTGTGAATGGAAAACCATAGCCGGAGACAACACGGCATAATCCGTCGTATTCCTTGTCTTTTTCTTTTATCGCATCCATCATTTCGGCACAGTCGTCGAATATCTTGAAATCGTATCCTGTAGAACGAAAGTCTGGTGCGTTTTCATTTGTCTCGTTTCTCAATAGCTTCGACCAATAGGAGATGTAGTCCTCTCCGGCAATGAGCCTGATCTGATGGTTAATCGGATACCAGTTGTTCTTTTTCTCATCCTTCATGGCAAGGAAATCCTTCTCCGGAACATCTGCTCCAGAGGTGGATTGTTTTCGGTCATAAAAGAAGATTGCGACATGTTTCGCCTGCTTCTTGATCCAGTCGAGCTGGGTGGTATTCTCATAGTCCGTAAACCCTAGTCTGTCATCCGCCTGCTTGAAGGAAAGATGGCTTGTCGACTTTCCATAGGTTGCCAAGTGATGGGCTTCGTCTACCAAAACAATATCGTAACCTTCCTTCTTCTTTGTCAAATCGACAGGACTTACGACATCCACGTTTTTCAAGGATGGTATGTTCTTGAATACGGACTTCACAGTATTTCTGAATTCTGTCATAGGAGCTACGAAAGCGATACTGGGCTTAGGGAGGCTTGCTATCTCTTTATTCATCTGCATGTAGCTGATGGTGCTTTCAAGATCCTCGATACTTTCGATATCGCTATAGTCCACTTTCTGTGTGCAAACATCTGCTATGTATTTGATAAGGGAGACCGCGAGGATGGATTTCCCAGTTCCAGCACCACCTTCCACGATGATGTTTCTCTTCTGCCCGGATTTCAAAGTCTCGGTGATATCATCAAGGAGCTTTACTTCCAGGTCATACTGTTCGTCAGTGAGCTGCTTAAACGGAGAGTATTTGAAAATCTTCGAGTTTTCCACTTGTAGGAGCGTTTTGTCCGCCAAGCCTTCTTTCTTCAGCTGTTTCCAGATTCTTTTGAACAATTCCTTGTAAAGACCACGCTGATAGTAGTTGTGGAATTTCGACTGACCATTGTTCAAGTTCTGGAGTTCGAATTTTCCATCTGCATGCATGTGTTCGATAAGCATGTTCTCGATATCCAGAATGGCTGATTTGTTGAACATGTCGTTGAAGAGGACATATTCGTTGATCATCGGCTTTCTGACAATATTGTCCAGATGCTGTAACATTCGATTATAAGCGCTAGAGGTCTCTCCTACGTAAGCAACGGACTTTTGTCCATCTTTGCCATCCAAAATATAGACAACGGGCCAATCGATGCCTTTGTTTGTATTCAGCAGGGCTTTTGCTCCTTCTTGATTGAAACTATATTTTCCGATGGTTGTCTTAGGTAGTGTTGTGTTTTCCATGTTTGGTTTAGTCGTGTGTTTGCTTTGAATGTTTACTGATTATAAAAATAAGAAGTATTTTCAGATAGTTACATAAGCAGTTATATGATAACACAACGATGAATCTATTCTTTCAACTGCAATATATATTTGGTCTTAATTTGAACAAAAAAGTGATGAAAAAAGCATATCAAGTCCTTGCAATCATATTTTTGTGCAGTCACGTGTATGTCGTATTTGTTTTAGCAATACTCTCAAACGGCGCTTAGGGGGTAAACCGATCGGCTTAAGTGTTTGTTGTATTTGTTTTAGCAATACCCTCAAACGAGAAGACCGCATCCCTTCATCCAAGAGAAGTGTTTGTTGTATTTGTTTTAGCAATACCCTCAAACAATGACTACGAGAACTACATAGAGATTAGGTGTTTGTTGTATTTGTTTTAGCAATACCCTCAAACATCCCAAAAACTGCCACCATCGCCATCCCGGTGTTTGTTGTATTTGTTTTAGCAATACCCTCAAACAAGATTCTAATAAACTCACTTTATGGTAAGTGTTTGTTGTATTTGTTTTAGCAATACCCTCAAACACACATTCTGGATTAGAGATGTCAAGGGCTGTGTTTGTTGTATTTGTTTTAGCAATACCCTCAAACATAAGCTTTTTCTTTCGCTCTGCTATAAGGTGTTTGTTGTATTTGTTTTAGCAATACCCTCAAACACTATGTGCATAGGATGCTTGGATATTCGGTGTTTGTTGTATTTGTTTTAGCAATACCCTCAAACAACTCTATTTCATCCCCAGTTTTGCGGTTGTGTTTGTTGTATTTGTTTTAGCAATACCCTCAAACAAGCTATTTTGTCGACTATCTCCATAGCGGTGTTTGTTGTATTTGTTTTAGCAATACCCTCAAACCTCAAACCTCAAATCCCGTTTAAAAGGCCGGGAAGAAAGCACCGCTAATACATCTAGAATTATACTCTTTTTATTCATCTTCTCCAATATGAATTTCAGCCAAATCTTCATCGATATCAACAATGAATTCATTGTTGATTTTATACTTGTTTCTATGAGATGAAATATTGATCATCTTTATTTCAAGACTATTCAATTCCTTATGGATACCTTCTATCTCATTAGGAGTGAAGTAATCGTATAAATTCATAATAAAAAAAACTTTAAAACCTAATACATAAGATAGCTCTCTAATTTTAAAGACTAACTGATCAACTGGATTATCAGTAGTATCAGCTATTCTAAGATTAATAGCTTTTAAAAAGTTGACTAACGTTAATCCATCATCAAAAATCAAAGGCAAATAGTAATCGTAACTAATACTATTAATGAATTCATTGATTTTGCTCAATAAGACTTGATAACTTTCTCTCATCTCTGGAGGTTGTTTAGTACCAATTGATTTTTGTACTACTAAATTAATCTTCTTCTCATCAATTTGAACATTTAGAGGATTTTCTATAAGATAACAATCTTTATCTATAGATCCTTTCTTATCATTTGTATCTTCATACAAAAGATAATCGTCTCCGTTTTCTATTTGATTTTTCAATCCGATATAGAAGGCCCTATAAAAACTAACATTCTCTATAACTAAAGAATAAAACTTATTTGAATCAAGGTTCAATTCCTGATCAAAATCTTTACTTCTTATAACAATCATAATTCAATAACCTTTTCATCTGTGCATATGACGTCAGTTTTAAATTCTCCAACCAAGAAACTCATACTTTGAAATTGTTTTTCCGTAACAGTAAGCATAGTAACAAATCCTTTAGGTGGAAGATGTTTTTTCATTACTTTTTCCATAGCTTTAACGTTAGATTCATTTATTGACAACTTTATATACACTGATTCTTGAAACATAATAAATCCAGATTGCTTTAAGAACTTTACAAACTGCCTATAGTTCTTTCTATCAGTAGCTGTTAAAACAGGAAGATCAAACATTAATATTGATCTCATATATCTATATAGTCCCATCTTTAAATGTAATTTGTAAAATTAAATTAGGATCTTCTGTTTTCAATGCTGTAAGGATACTTAAAACATAATCTCTAACTGCATTATTTAATAGCATGTTTTTGTCATCGATTCTAACTTCACTAGTCAGCATATTCATAAATTGTCTTTTAAAATTGTCTGGAGTTAATTCATTTCTAACCAACATAATGTCCACAAACGGCCTTAAAGGTTCGACAAAATCACAAGCCAAATTATAATGATTGGTAGTTCCAATATGATGAATTCCAAAGGCATTTAAATAGCCAAAAGAAGCAATTTCTTTGCTGACTAGGCTTAAAAGTAATGAATATCCATAATTCAAATAAATATTTCTAACATCAGACTCCTTCCTTCTTTCAAAATCTAATCCGAATAACGAAAAGAAATAACTTTTTGCTGCTAGGCCTTCCCTATTTGTAGAATCGCCTCTATGAATATCATATTCATAGTCTTTAAGTAAATTAAAAGCTTTCTCATCTCCTTTAAGCTTTAAAACTTGTGCTTGATTATGAATCTTATATTTAATAATCTTGCTCCAAACTTCATCACAAACAATTGGATTCCAATTTAACTGGATTTTTATCTTGTTAGGAGTATCATAACAGCCAGCATACGGCTCTACTTCTCCTTGGGGCATGTGAGCATCATTGCAAAAGACAACTCTGACCTTATGGTCCATCAATTTAGACATCAAAGCAGCTGTAATGCAAACTTGCTGATTCTCAATTATTAAAACTGATATCTCGTCCAAAAGAATCCTATATTCTTCTTCAGCTCTATAGACAAGATACTCCATAGAGGTTTCAAGCTTACAACGCTTGTTAATTTTTACTATTCGATATCCCACCGTTAACAGCCTTAATCATTTGGAACGACAAATATAATGTTTTCTTTCAAACCACAACTTGATTCTTTTGAAATTATTGTTCCTTCCGTTAGAGCCTTATTACTAATCACCCCACCTAAAGAAGAAGGTAAACCTGATAGATTTGAAAGTTTACAACCTTGCACACTCTTGCAAGAAAGCAATTTGATTATTGTAGCTATTATCTTCGCTTGTTCAAGAGTATTTAAAGAACAAAATTCGTCATACTTGCTTTCCAATTTAATAAAAGAACAACTGGTTGTAGGTAATCCTTCAAATATAGGTTTATTAATGACATTATTGATTAGATAACTGAAGAATCTATTATTTTTATCATGCTCGACTTTATTAGATCCATCAACTAAGGTAGAAGTAGGATCATTTTTCATTTGTTCTGTATATTTTGATAAATCCTTAGGTTTAGTTGAAGAAACATTAGTGCCGAGCAGATTACTTATTTTCCTATAATAATTTTTCCATTCTATGGGCAAAATTAATTCTGATAAATTTATATAAACTATATTATTTCCTGTTCTCCCTGAAGTTCCTAATTTAACAAGTGATAAATTAGAATCATTTTTAAAATAAGGAATCTTAACGATAGTTCTCATTAACAACTTGTCAGATATAACAACAGGATTCTTTAATTTGTTTTTGCAACTTAAATAGTTAATAGTATCCTCCTCTTTCTCCTTAAAAGACTTCAAATAAATAGTAGGAATTGATTCTAATGAATAAATATGTTTTCCTTTCTTTCCCTCAGATTTAACAAGCATAAAATATGGAGTAATCATATCTGAATATCCGCCATATTTATTAACATCCATAACTTTATTACTATCTGATCTTAAATGCTGTTTTAAAGGAAATAATTTATCTGAGTTATCTTCATTATCTTTTGCTTTTGTTTTTAGTGTGATTTTTTTAAAGAATCCTTGCTTACCACTTAATGTATATTGCATTTGAGTGACCAAAGGATCGTTCAATTCCATATAATGTTCAATTTTATCAAAAGTACTTTTTGTTCCATAATCTCTCACTTTGATTGTTCTTTCTTTTCCATTAGAATCAGTTTCTTTTTCATTATGAAAATGAGCTTCCCAATATAGAATTCCTGTCTTATCATCAGCTTGAGTTTTTGTGAATAATTTACTAGCTAATACACTTAAATCTTTTTTGCCATTATTATTATAGTCAATACGATTATTTATATAGAAATTCTTAAACTTTTCATAATAAACATTTCCAACAACTATATTCAAATACGCATCATTGGCATGATGGAAATCATTGATATCACGAACTTTGACGAAAGCATCATAAGAAGGCCTTAATTCACCACAAAGTTTTCTAAAATCAGAAACGAAATTAGCTTTAGAATAAACAATCTCCGAACCTTTTTCAGTCATCTTGAGAATATCACATACAGCTTTTACTGATTGATTGGTCAGTGTCAATTGACGGTTGATAAATCCATTTAATTCATCCGAAGTCAATTGTTTTGACTCAGGTCTAAGCAATCTATTAGCCTTGTCCTTAGGCATAAAATAAGATCTTTTGTTTTTATCTTTTCTATTAGCTAATTCTTTAATCCAGTTTTTACCTTGCTCAGAAATAATTGTTGAAGGAATAGGATATTCGTCTTGTTTTTTATTATTTAGTTCTCTTTCAACCAAAACCATATTATTAAAACTATCATCCTTTAATTTTGCTTGCGGGATAATATGGTCGATATCATAATTTTCATCCAATTTATTTAAATTTATTTTTTCGCCAGAATATACTGATCTTCCTAATTGCATGAAGTACAAATATACTTTTTTCCTTCTTAACTGATCATCAGTTTGCTTTTCTAAGTCATCACGCAATTCTTGATCTACTAAATCTTTAGCAGCATCATAGGCTTCTTGCAATTGCTTCTTTCTAGATTTAACCATCTTTCCAGCTTCGCCAGGTGCCCTAGTTGCTTCAACAAAGATTCTATCAAAATGATCAATATTTAAAGTATTCTTTAATTCATCGATAACCTTAAATGTTTGTTTGACACTTCTCTTCATAGCTGGAGAAGCATATGATTCATCTATTAAATCATCTCTACAAATATTCTTCTCATCATTCAATTCAGCAACTTTCTCTTTAAATCCTGAAAATTGTGAATTCTTTGTCTCATATATTTCCATGAAATTTAATGGTGTATCTCTCATGACATCGATAATAGTCACAGGATAAGCTTCCCCAGTATTTTCATTGACACAATCAATCGTAATACCATCTAACAATTTTCTAGATAATGGAGCCCAGCCCGAATATTTTTGCTTAAAGAGATAATTCACCTGGTTATCAGATAATTCTAATTTCTTTAGTCTTTCCTTTAACAATTCTTTATCCTCAACAATTGTAATAAGTTCTATGATTTTCTCTGCCAATTCAAATTTAGCGGAGTCCTTATAGAATTCAGGTCCAAAAGCATTAGGATTACTCATGTCAATAAACGAAGATAATGATGAATTAAACATTGTTAAATCAACTTCATCTTCTCCAATAGATTTACCTGAACCTTTGGTAGTTACAATCGGATCTTCATCAGATAATTTATATTTATTCTTCAATGCATTTACAATATCTTTTCCTTTTATTTTTTTCTTCTTTAAATAAACATTTTGAATAATATAATCCTTGTCTTCTTTAGATATCAAAGATCCATTTACCTTAAGATTATTCAAATCGTTTAATACTTTGTATGCTTGGAATATCAAAGATTCTTTAGGAAGAGTATTCTCACCAAAGATATAAGTGCAATAGTTAGTTAAATTACTTATAAATTTATCTGCTGTGCCTTCTAAATCTACAATTTGACTAAAATTCCAAGGATTAATAATCCCTTGATTATTTTCTCCTTTAAATTGTACCCAATGATTATCTCTTTTATCATCTCTAACATAATCATTTGGCTGAGATAAAGGTCCGATATAATAAGGCATTTTAAACTTCAACAAAGATACAATCTTATATTCTTCAGTTTTACCATCAGGGAAAGAAGGTGCTTTATCTTTTAAGAAAGGATAATATTTGCTTTGGTTCTCAATAATAGTCCTCATTTCGTTTAAATTCAATTGATAAGGAAAAACACCATTATTGCGTGAATTTTGTCTAGGAAGGAATGTGTTTGACTCTATCGCTTCTTCAATGCATTGAATATCAGATATATCTTGTTTACTTAATTCATTTTGCTGAGAAGGATCATCTTGATATCTATCAACTTTGCTTTTTAAATCATCGAATTTTAAATCATTTTTAATTTGCTTAATTAAAACACTAATATTTTTTTCACCAGTTATATGAGCTCCTGTATACTTCGCTTTACTATTTGTCTTGGTGTATCCAATATAAGAAACATAAGAAGCCTTCTTTTTTTTATCTTTAGATTCTTCTTTGTTAGATTCTTCTTTGTCCTCTTCATCATCGGAATCATCCCCATCTAGAATTCTAGAATCTCTGAACATAAAGTAATATTGTTCTTTAGTAGCATATTTCTTATAAAGTCTCTTCAATGCTGCTAATTGTTCTTTATGTTCCTCATAAACATTAAACATAGCATCACACAATAAGCTTTTACCATGTAATAAATAAGCTAACGTTCTAAAATCATAAATCTTTTTTGCTTCTAAAATAATTTCAATGTAACTTTCTGGAAGACCATATCCGTTAATATCATCTTCCAATGTTTCGCTAGACAAATCTATTTTTTTATCTCCGTATTCATCATCGCCATCATATGCAACTAGTATTTCTTTCGGCAAGAAATCTTTTAATTTAACACCACTTCCACCATTAATAAGCTTTAAAATCTTTTTCCTTATATCTTTTGAATTAAATTTGCCAAATAACTTTCCTTCCTTATCTTCCAAATAAGATACTTTGTTGATTTTTTGAAAAATCTCATTTGCTAATTTACTTGCTTTCTTTTCATCAACATTGAAACAACATTCAGACGGATCGATTTTATCATCTTCATTTTCATCGTCTTCACCATTATTTAGACTTATTAATATCGCATCAATATTATCAAAGCACTGTTTCAAATAAGTAGAATCAACTCCAGAATCTTTTACATCACCTTCCATCAAGAAGTTTCCACGATATTTTATCATGTGTGCCAACACTAAATAAACTTCTCTAATATCAAATTGTTTTTTAGGATCATAATAATGGCCATTAATAGTCAATCCATTAACCATGGCTTTTCTTAAATGGTAAATTGTAGGGAAATCCTTATAGTATTCTTTATCAGTTAAATCCTTATCATTAAATAAGAAATTATGCTCCATTTGCAATTCTTTATCTTTGTCTTCATTCCAAAGATTAGATTGATCCAATCTTCTAAAAAAGTTTGGATCAATCTTATCCATCTCAGGTTGAAATAACTCTCTAAGAAGGATAATACGTCTTCTTCTACGTGTCAATCTTCTTCTAGCTGTTCTATTTAGTCTTCTATTTTTAGCTGTATTTGCTGGTCCAAAAAGTCTAGCACCCCATAGATGGCATCCCTCTCTTTTTATTAGTTTTCCGTCTGGGCCATAAGTCTTTTTATGACTTCTAATAATATTATATTTATCATCCGTAACACACCATCCACAGGAATCAGTTCCCATATCCAATCCCAAATAATATTTTTTAGAGTTGTTAGAGTTTTCCATAATAAACCCTTTTCCATAATAAACCCTTTGTGTAGTAAAAGAGTAAGGTATTTCAAAAAGAAATAGCTATTGTCCGCTTTTTTGAACATTAAAATCGATACTATTGACAATTTTAAAACCAAAGTATAAATTATCGGTGTTTTAGCAATACGAGTTCAAATAAACGTTAGTCAAAACAAAGGGGGGCTGTGAGCCCCGTTTTTTTATAGAAATTAATATTTATTGCTTTAGTTGTATCGTACAACTACTATTATGTATCTTTTACTCTAATTCCATTAGTATTACCATCATAATTATTTGCACTTATAAAAATCATATTTTTCTTACAATACTTGCTGTTTTTTTATCAAGTCTAAAGTAATTATTAGATAAAGCCAAAATCACTTCTAATATCATAATCATCCTAATCATCAAAATAGCTGAAGTCGATCTTACTATCGAATTCATTGAATGATTCGACATTGCTACCAGCATTACTAGGAGTAGTATTTCTTTGCAGAGCCTCTACTTTGAACTTCAAGGAAGCATCCTTCTCTTGGAAGTTATCTCCGACAAATACAGGAAGTTCAACCGTCAATGTAGCTGTAGGTAGCTCTGCTTCCGAATCTACCAAAGTCAATAGATTTGGAACTACTTGAGTCTTTGTGCTCAACGCATCTGCCAAGTCTCCTTCTCCAGTCTCCAATCATCAATAATCATCTAAGTAGTCAATTCCTTTCTTTCAAAGACAAGACACAACCCGTCTAAAGCTTCACATTACCAATGTGAATTATGATGAAGATGCTATGCTAATTCTTTATGTCAGGAGAGCGGATTGTAAAATTTTAATTTGATTATGTGGTAGCTAAATATCTTAATTGCTTGTAATACATTTCAAATTTCCCAGTTTCTTCATTTTTAGGGATTGCTAAATATCCTTTGCTATCAGTTATGCTTGTTTCATCAATAATAAAATATATAGTTATATTTATTCTTTCACTATAAAGTGATATTTTATAAGTACATTAAACCCTTAATATTTAACAACTTAGATAGATACATCAACAAATATAAAGAGGAAATATAAAATGAACATCTTATGTTGTATTAACAAGAAGTATTTCAAGAATCTATGTCTTGTTATATTTTCTTTGGTAAAGAAAAATAAAGATTCTTATATAAATCTTTATATAGGTTCAGGTAACTTCACCAATATAAAAGACAAATATGAATGTGTCACTAAAGAACAAGTAGAATTTCTAAATAAAGAGTTAAAGAAATACAATTCTTTAAATGAAGTTTATCTAGTAAATATAGATGACTATCCATCTATTCATAACGAGATAGAGAAATCTTTTGCATCAAAAACTAAATTCTCACCATATGCATTGATAAGACTATATGTTAATAAACTAAATCTTTTAAAAGATCTAGATAGAATTCTCTATTTAGATACAGACATGGCTGTAAATGGAAATATAACTCCTCTTTATGAGACTCCATTTGATGGAAAACTTATGGCTGCAAGTAAAGATATTCTAGATAAAAACAAACCTGATGATAGAAATCCAAACATCAATTCAGGAATGCTGCTTTTAAACATGAAAGAATTATCTAAGACCGATCTTTTAGAAAAAACTATAGCTTTGATGAACTCAAAGCTATATCTAACTCCAGATCAAACAGCTTTGAATAAAATATTTAAGAATAAGATTAAGTATGTCAGTTACAAATACAATTGGCAGAATAGAAAAGGACCTCTTCCTAAAGATGTCGTCATCAGGCACTACAACGGAATATTTGTATGGTTTCCTTATCCACACTTCTTCCATGGCTTACCTACCGATGACAACTTAAAAAGATTCTATAGACAAAGGAAAGAACATGATTTCGATGATACTATAGAATTAGTAAAAGAATATAAGAAAAACAATCCTAACTTGTTCTAATGTTTATTTTTGTTCTTCTTTCTAATTCTAAAGAATTCAAACACAATAACCAGAGCAATAAATATGCATCCTATAATGGATGAAACTACGATGATGATTCTATTTACTCTTTCTTTGTCAGTATCATAATCATCAGGATTATCATCATTGCCGTTGTTTTTGTGATTATCATCATTTGAAGAATCATTGGATTGATTCTTCTCTTTCACTTCTATGGTGATGATATAGCTAGATTCATTACCATCTGAATCTTTTACTGTATATTCAACATTATATGTTCCGACTTTATCTTTATCAAACGATGTATTCATAGATACATTGTTTGAATTTGATTCTATTTGATAGTCTTCACTATCAAATATAGATATAAGCTCATATAAATCTATATCATCTCCCTTACTTATTGAATAATATTTACTTGAAGAAGTTATAGTGGGTGATCCACCACAGTAAATTCTTTTGATAAGATTGTCGAATTCAATTCTGTCATCTTCTTTTAGATAGCCGTAGATTTGAACAACTTTATTCTTCTCAGTCAAGTCTAGTCTCTTATTAGATAAAGTCTCATCATCAATATCTTTCTGATAATTCCTTAATTCAGCTATCCATGTATTCTTTATCACTTCATATAAAACTTCTTTAGTATCGAAATCTGAATAATTCAAAAGATTGAGTCCATCTTCTGTTACTTCATATTCTATATTCTTATCAGTAGTCTTATATGCCTCTATAGGATTATTTGATCCTAAAGAAACTGAATAGACATTCACATACTGAGGTCTTTCAGTATAAATAGATATTTTATAACCATATTCTAAGTCAATTGAGACTGAAGGCACATTAGAAGTAGCAAAGTACTCATTACCTTTAACAGACCATTGTTTAACAACATTATCATCCAAGTCTTTTATAGTAACTGAAACAAACACAGCATCAGGCTTATTCTTCCATTCATCAGTTTGATTTCCTAAATTAGCCCCACCTAACGAAACTGTGCCTTTCTTGTTGTTTTCACTCAATGTTAATGTGAATCCAAAAGTATTATAAACACCTGTAATTCCAAGCTTTGTTTGGTGATAAAACAAACTTTCAATTTTCGTATATGAATGGAAAAATGTATTATCGCCTTCCTTCAAATAAAGAGATTCTACTTCCTTACTATCATATCCGATGACAGCAGGAAACTCTATCTCATAATCACCATGTTTTAATCCTTTAAACAAAACAGAATTAGATTCAATAACTTTAGTTTCTATCAATCGACCATTCTTTTTTATTCCTATCTTTTTGCCTATTATCAAGAAGTCATCATCTATTTCTATTTTCAAAGACAATGATGAATCTGAATTCATAAATGAATTCAGTTCATCTTCATCTACTAAGCTATATTTTAAAGAAGTAGAATTAATTAATTTATAAGAGTTTAATTCATCAGTGTCTAAAACATCACCTAGTATGACATAGGAATTTGAATCTTGAGATAATACATAGCGTCTCACATTAGGTGTTACATCCAACTTCCATGCATCTAAATACGGAAGTGTATCAGCCTTGTATTCCTTCAAAAAGAACAAAGCATATACATCCGTTACCTTAAAATAAGTAGGGCCATATTTAAAAGCTAATGATCTATAGAAAGAAAATAGTTTTCCATAAGTCTTTTCACCTTCAAAAGAATTGAATAAATTAACCAAGAAATACAATTTCTCATTTACATTTGTATATGTTCCTTCATCGTTTTGGAATATATACTGACCATTCAATCTTTTCTTATTGAAGTCATCTTCCTTAATAGATAAGTCGCCCAACCAATTGGCTGAGTCTTTATATAATGACTTATCATTTTGAATATAATATGCCAAAACATTATTGCCTGTTTCATTGAAGCAAAGATTTACTCCACCACCTACTCCTCTTCCAAAATAGCCTTGATATCCATGGGCTAATTCATGCAATGTTCCCCATCCATATGAAAAGAAAGCCGATATAGATGTCTGGTTAGCAACAGCAATAAAATCCCCGTTGTAATATGCACCAGCTCCGGCATATCCTTTATCTGCTACCGCCACATATTTAGTTCTATAATTTCTGTTAGTTTCATCTGACCAATCAAATACAAGTCCAGCCATTTGGTCCATTCTATTTATAACATTCAAATAGTAATCCAAAGCATCATCCAATGTATCAAATGCTTTTTTCTTCTCTGTCATTCCATAGTTAGTCAGTTTATCTATGTCTTCTAAAGGAGCTACAAACATGATAGCTTCGCTATCGATGACAGCGAAACTATTTTTGCTGCCATTCCATCCAGACTTGAACTGACCTTCATTATCCTTGTAATGATAGTAATCCAAAGGTTTTACAGAATTGTCATATTTGATTTCAATTTTAAAAGTCTTATCGATGTCTTCCGTCGATAATCTCGGTGAAGTTAATAAAGGAACACAATCATAAGATATTGAGTTTCTGATATTGGTTATATGTTTATCCGAAACTTCCAATCCTTAGGTATGCCTAGTCGAAGATCTCCTTATACGG
>ENA-ORNF01002251-ORNF01002251.1-human-gut-metagenome-genome-assembly--contig:-NODE-2251-length-14761-cov-2.857541_pt1 | contig 14761 bp, 15 predicted proteins | sample MGYA00242110_ERZ509012 | MGnify/ENA primary metagenome ERZ509012 (study PRJEB26280, sample SAMEA2338714) | human gut metagenome | biome: human gut; feature: human-associated habitat; material: faeces...
AGAATAAAACTTAATCCGAGAAAAGTTAAGCCGAGTAGCAAATACTTTACGGCTTTCTTTTTTTTCATCGTTTCTTTAAAAGCAGTCTTTCTCTTTTCGGGAAAAGTTAAAAAGGGCGGCGAAAGTTTAACGTCCGATTTTTCTATCAAAGAAATCAGGTCGTTTTCCGATTTTAATATTATTTTACCGTTGAATCTTTCCGCGAATTCGTCCGCGCCGCTTTCTTTGAAACGGTAATACAGGGCGGCTTTTTCGTCTTTACTTAAAAGATTGAAAATTTTTACCGTTTTCGCTTTGTCAAGGGGCGAGTAACCCGCTTCGATAAAAACCAGAACGTTTTTTTCGGGGATAAAATAACCCCCGCGCGAAAGTTTTACCGACGGGTAATCCTTTTTTAACGCCGAAAGGAAGACCTTTTCTTTTTCTTCGTCTTTCTCCACAGACTCTAATCCCTTATATATTCTGTGTTTATAATACCATTTATCTTAAGTAAATGTCAACAATAAAAGCACTAAAATAATTTTAATCTCAAATTATCAATATCCCCCGCTCCAAGCACCAAAACGCAATCGCCATCTTCTATAAAATAGTTTAAATACGAAACTATTTCATCAAAATTATTCGCATAATAACAACTTGTGCCGTGCCGTCTTATTTCATACGCCATTCGCTTTGCTGTTACCCCAGCAATCGGTTTTTCTCTGGCTGGGTAAATTGGATACATAATAACTTGGTCGGCTAAACTAAGCGCCTTTACAAACTCACCCCAAAAAGACTTAGTTCTAGAATAAGTATGCGACTGAAACACAACATACACCTTTTTGTAGTTACCAAACTCTCTGGTTTCTTTTATTACACTTTCTATCTCGGTTGGGTGATGAGCATAGTCAAATATAACATCAGCCCCCTTAAATCTTCCAACCTTTTCATACCTTCTTTTAACCCCCAAGTATCCACCAACCGCTTTTTCTATTTTTGATTTATCACACCCACAAAGCACTCCTAAAATTATTGCAATACTAGCATTAATTGCGTTATGCACTCCACCACACGGCAAATAGAAGTTCCCTAAAAATTGCCCTGCATAAATAACATCAAAACTAATAGCACCAATTAGTTTTTTTATGTTACTTACCTTAATGTCTGCATCTTTATCGGTTGCCGAAAAAGTAAGCACCCTTTTATTTCGCTTGGTTTCTTTAATTACCCTATCCGCACCCGCACTATCTATATCAATAATTAATATACCACCATCTACAATATTGTTAGAAAACTCTATATAACTATCTACCAAATCTTCCCACGAACCATACACATCAGTGTGGTCTAACTCCAAATTTAAAATTACACCAATAGTTGGAAACAATTTTAAAAAGTTTTTTTCATACTCGCAAGCTTCAGTTATAAACACACCGCCCTTGCCTTTTATTATCACATTAGAGTTATATTTCACCATAACCCCACCAACATGAGTTGTTACATTTTCTTCGCATAGGTCAAAGATAGTCGAAGTAATAGCTGTCGTGGTTGTCTTCCCGTGCGAACCAGAGATTGCAATAACCTCATTATAATTTTCACTAATAAGCCTAAGCGCTTCTGCCCTTGTTAAAATCGGTTTGTTTAGTTCTCTTGCAAATATAAACCCATCATTATTTGGTTTAATTGCAGATGTGTATATAACGCAATCTGCACTGGCTATTTTTTCTTTATTTGGCTCTGTGTCCACCACAATGCCACCACACTTTAGCCTATTAGATATCTCACTAATGATTTTATCATAGCCCGATACTTTGTGCCCATAATTTACTAAAATTTCAGCAATTGCAGACATACTAATGCCACCAATTCCTAAAATATAAACATTCTTTCCAATTCCATTTACCATACTCCATAGTATGGCAAACCAAACTTTTAGTTTAAAAAAAAGATACCGCGAGTTGCAGTATCTTAATTTTTATATTACATTAATTGGTTTATGTTTTAAAAATGCTTCTATGTTGTCTATACATAGGTTAATTCTATTGGTTTCGCTTTCGTTTGTGTCATACGCACGGTGATAGGTGCATATCACATTCTTGTGCTTTAATAGACCTGTTGGGACTTTTTGTTGGTCTACGTCATCTAGCCCCACACCAAATAATTTGTTAGACTCTAAAAACACTGCCAAATCATCAAGATTTATTACTCCACCAGTGGTTGAAGTTAGTATGGCGTTTTCTTTCATTTTTGTAAGTTCAGCCATCCCTATCATATTTCTAGTTTCAGGCGTAAGTTTACACGTAACACACACAATATCACTTGTTGAAAGCAGAGTTTTTAAATCAACATCTTTTATGTTCGGCAAGTTTTTATTAGTTCTATTATAAGTTATAACTTTCGCCCCAAACGCAGGAAGAAAACTACCAAGTCTTCGTCCAATGTTTCCAAGCCCAATTATTCCAATGGTTTTTCCACTAAGTTCAAGTCCACGATTAAACCAAACCTTCTCGCCCGACTTATATATATTATTAAATTCAGTAATATGTTTTGCACAATCTAAAATTAAAGCCAAATGATGTTCAGCCACCGCATTTGTTGAGTAGTTCGGCGTATTAGATACAACTACGCCGTTTTTCTTTGCTTCGTTTAAAGTCTTTATCCAATCATACCCAGTGTATGGCAAACAAATAAATTGCCCACTTTTCATTTTAGGCAAAATTTGGTCTGGGTCTATCCAATCTAACAAAATTGCATCTGCATTATTAATTGCGTCTTCTATTTCATATTGACTTGCACCCCCCGCACAATAATGCACATTGCCTAGTGCCTTCAACCTAGACATTTGGTCAGAATTAAAATCAAAATGTTCTAAAACATAAATTTCTTTCACCGTGTCTACTTCTCCTGATAATTGTATTTTCCTATTTGATTGGTAGAAAGTTGTATTTTGCCTGTTAGTAATGTGCGAAGTTTATCTATTCCTAAGTCGTATTCTAGGTGGAAGCCAAGTTCCCGAATCTCTTTACGCAAAATTTCAAATTGCTCTTCTTCGGTGTAACCCTTACCAAACACTTCTTCGTTATACACATAGTCCACAAGACCAATACCTTTAATGTCTTGCAACTGGTGCCAACATCTACCCTTTTTATAAACCCAATCTGTTTTTTCGGTGTCTATAACAACATCAAAACCGCTAGCGAGCAATTTATTAGAATAATCTAAGGCAGTTTTAAAGTCTACAGTTAATTTGCTTTCTGGCAAACTACTATCTAATAGTTTTAGGTTTTCAAAAATAGCAAAGCCCCGAAGTCTAACCATACTTCTTTTTATTTCTTCTTCACTTTTGCCTTCAATGTTTAAATTTTTACCAAAATACACATCTCTTGTATGTGCTGTTTTAAAAGTATTTTCAAAGCCATTAGCCAACAAGATTTTCTCTGCTTCTTCTATGCTTTCTTTCACCTTAAAACCTGCTTCAACTTCTACTGCCATAAGTTTCTCCTTAGAATAATAAAATTTATTTTAATGTAAAGCCACCATCAACAGGCAATATCTGACCCGTTATAAATGAAGCATTGTCGGACAATAAGAACTCCACAACATTAGCAATTTCACTTGGTTTTCCAACACGCTTTATAATAGAATAATCGGTTGTCCAGCTTGGGTCGTTACCCAAACTTGTGGTTAATGGCGTATCTATAAGCCCAGGGGCTACTGCATTTACTCTTACACTTTCACCAAAATATCTAGCAAAAGATTTTGTTAATGATATTATACCCGCCTTTGTTACTGAGTATATAACCGCAAAAGGCTCGCCAATAATACCATCAACCGATGTTAAATTTACTATGCTTCCATTCTTAGATGTTTCCTTAATAAGATTACCAAATATTTTTAAACATCTAAAAGTGCCCTTAATATTCACATCTATGGTTTTATCTGTGTTTCCATCGGTAATATCGTCAATTCCGCATGGCAAAGGAATTATGCCTGCATTACAAACCAAGCAATCTAACTTGCCGTAAGTTTTTAAAATAAATTGTTTTAATTTTTGCATATCTTGCTCTTTGGTTATATCACCATTAAAAGCCGAAACGCCACTACTGTTGCCAAATTCCTTTGCTATAAAATTTTCGGTAATATTATCACAATCAACCATAATTACAGAATAACCACAATCGTGCAACTTTTTAGATACCGCAAGGCCTATACCTTTCTTTGCACCTGTTACCAAACATACCTTTTCCATAATTACCCCTTTATTAAGTCAAGCAGTTTTTCAAATTTTTCGCCATAGCCCGAGTCTGCATTAAAATGCCCACCATCTTTAATGTTAATTGTTTTATTGGCTACAACACTTGCGAAACTCTTTAAGTCTGCCAATTTTACGTATGGGTCGTTTTCGCTAATAATACAAGTTGTATATTTACAATGATTTTTAAAATCTTTTAGATTATCCACAAACATAGTTGAATTTACAATATCATAGTCGCCATTATCTATAACTGCATTATTAAAACCACTTATTGAAAATAGTTTATCTATGTGTAAATTATTTTTAAGAATGTATTTAATTGCAAATATTGGTCCAATACTACGCCCAATAAATATAGAGTCTGCGTTTATTTTGTTTTTATATTTATCTAACACTTTAGACCAGCTCTCAAAATTTTGCACGCCAACACCTATAGGAAAATCTACACAAACAACTTCGCCAGATTTTTCAAGTTGGCTTTTTAACCAAGGTAAATAGTGTTCGTGGCTATCACCGAAACTTCCGTGTATAATAAAATAATTTTTCATCCTTTTATTTATCTCCTGTTCTCATTATACCACAAATTAGACGATTGTGCAAAAGTTTAGGAGTCAATCTCGTCAATTAGGCTATTATAAAAGGCGAAAGCCACATCATATGGTTCGTTGGTCGTTATATCCACATCGGCTAGTTTTAAAATATTTACTGGCGTATCTGAGCACCCTGCACTTAAAAATTTAAGGTAGTTATTTTTAACATAGGTTTCGCCACCCTCCATAATCTTGCTCGCAATATTAATAGCAGAAACAAAGCCTGTTGCATAACTAGCAACATAAAAATCCCTATAAAAATGTGGAATACGGCTCCACTCATATTTAATATAGTCGTGGAATTTCACCGCATCGCCCATATACTCATTTAGTAGCGACATATACTTATTGTTAAGGTCTTCACCTGTTATGCTGTTACCCTTATTAATTTCTCCATGAGCAAAGCACTCAAACTCGGTAAACAAGGTTTGACGGAACACTGTTGCCGAAAACTCATTTAAAAGGTTATCTATAATATATAACTTTTCTTCTTTAGTTTTTGCTTCGGCTAATAGTTTTTTTGCAAGCAAAACTTCATTCACGGTAGAAGCAATTTCTGCCACAAATGTGCTATAATCTTGGTTTAAATATGGCTGATTTTTCTCACTAAAATAACAATGAATTGAGTGCCCAAGTTCGTGAGCAACCGTGCTAACATCGTTGTATGTATTGTTATAATTTAATAATATAAAAGGAATACCAATTTGAGCGTTAATAGAGTATCCGCCAGAAGCCTTATTCTCGGCTGGATACACATCCACCCACCTAGAATTAAATAGTTTATTTGCCACATCATAATACTCAGAACCCAGTATTTTAACCATATCCAACACGGTTTTCATAGCGTCATCGTAATCAACTTGTGGGTTAAAGTTTTGCACCACACTTGCAGATAAATCACTAATTTTTAGTTGCTTTAAACCAAGAAGTTTTGCCTTGGTTTTTAAATATTTTTGATACAACAAAACATTATTTTGAACATTTTTTATTAGCGTAGATAACACGCTTTGGTCTATTTCATCACAAAAATACACTTGGTCTAACCTAGAGTTAAACTTATGGATATTTGCACTAAAATTAGAGCACTTTAAATGTGAAATATAATTTTGACTGATGGTTAAATTAAAGTTTGCATAGCCCTTATGTAAATTAACATTTGCTTGTTCACGAACACTAGGGTCGTTATCTCTAATAAGCCCACCATAGGTGCCATTATTTAATTTTTTATGTTCGCCCGATGCGGTAACCACATCGTCAAACTTAATCTCAGTGTCGCTAAGTTTATCAAAAATGCTAGAAAAGTCCGCAAAACTAGAAACATTTGCCATAATTTCTTCCGTCTTTTTATCTAGCATATGTGCTTTGTTTCGCTTAACCGATTCAAAATATCTTCTATAATCAGATAATGAGTTGTCTTTTATAAGCGAGTCTAAAAACTTGTCCGATAATTTTGCTAGTTCCTCGTCTACAAACGCAACAGCTAGCGAATAATTTGTAAGCAAATTATCCACCGTGCCGTAAAGTTTTAATGCTTCGTTATCTTTAGAGTTTTTGTCTACACGCATAAAGGCATACACATTTAGTTTTTTAAGCACTTTCATTAAATTAATGTCGCTTGCTAAAAAGGACAAAATATTCTCCTTAGAGTTTAGTTTGCCCTCATATTTACTTAATTTACCAATTCCATCGGTCGCCTTTTTAATGTCGGCTTCTATATCGCCATCGTTTTTATATAATAAATCAAAATTCCACTCGTAAAACTTGTCCATACCACTCGCCTAATTATTTATATCGCTAATAATTTTGTCCAAACTGTCTTTTGGGTTTAATGCTTCTTCAATATCAAAACCTGTTTCTTCGTTGCTTGTTTGGTTTTGAGCCGAAATAACCATAGAAGATTTTAAACGGTTCATAACATTTTTATACTTGCTTTCGCTATCTTCACTTAGTGTATACTTTGGTTCTTCAGATAACTTTTTTAGTTTACGGTCTATCCACTCGTCTTCATTAAGGACAATCTCTGCGTCCACTGGCACGGTTTCATCGGTTAAACTTGCTCTTGGCATAGTTGCTTCAATCACAGCAGACACAAGTTCGTTTAGGTCGCTAGCAAACAACTCAACCCCAGCGTTGCTTTTTAATTCTTCAACACTATTAAACACTTCGTTAAAATACGCCTTCCACTTATAGCCAAACTGTTGCACTTTTTCCACAACAAGTTTAACTTGGTTAGACGAGTCTTTTGCAAGTTGCTTATTAACTCTTTCACTTTCAGCCAAGCCTCGTTGTAACAACTTACACTTACTGCCAAGTTCTTCATACGAACGGTTTAAGCCGTCTAATTCTCGCCTTAGTTCCAAAATTCTGTCCTTTTGCTCGCACATTGTAACTTCCGCATTTGTTAACATCTTCTTTGTGTATTCTTCAACCTCAGACCTATTGAAAGTCTTTTTAGTTTGCATATTTTTTTTAACCATAATATTCCCCTTTTTTAGCCTTATTTTTTTCTAAGATTATTCTATAAATAATTAACGCAAGCCCAACAATCACCATAACTCCACTCATAATTCTAGATATTGGGCTAGACCCTAAAGTTAATATAAACTCGCTCTCTCTAAGTGGCTCCATTATAAACCTAACAGTGCCATAATACACAAGATATGCTCCAGTTGTAATGCCAAACATCTTTCGGTAGTTTTTAAATATTAAAATTAATATAACAAATCCCAAAAGATTTAAAATACATTCATAAAAAAACAACGCATAATGCCAAGTGCCGTCAATCAAAACGCCCACTGGAAACCATCTTAAAGACTCGTTTTGTATAACCCCGCCATACACTTCGCTATTAAAGTAGTTCCCCCACCTGCCAATGGCTTGGGCTAAAATTACAAGCGGTGCTAGAGCATCGGTTACCAAAAAGAAATTGACTTTTTTAATTTTGGAATAAATAAATACACCAACAAGCCCACCAATAAGCCCGCCAATTATGCTCATTCCACCATTTCTAAACTTAAAAAAATCGGCTATTGTTGTGCCACTATCAAAACAAACGCTAAACAACCTTGCACCAATAATACCAAGCACCACAGCAGTTAGCACAAGGTCGTATGGCATATCTTTATCGTAATTATATTTCTTGCATATTAGCATTAGTGCTACAAAATCTAGGACAATTGCAAGCGTTATTATTAGCCCATACCAATATATGTCCTGACCAAAAACACTAAATGCAACACGATCTACTAAACAAAATCTCATAAGTTAATTATATTCTTTTTTAATAAGTTGTGTCAAACGAAAACGATACAAAAAAACAATAAGCCCAATTTTAGTGAATATAATAAAATACCAAAAGCCACAAACTATTCAACATTTTGTGCAAAATTATTACCACGGTTGTTAAATTGTTGCCTTTTTAATTTTATTATGATAATATTTAATTATAGGGAGAGCGTTTATGAAATTATTAGTTAAAAACAAATTGTTTTCACTGGGTAGAAGTTCAGTAGTTACTGACGAAAACAACAAAATCGTATATAAAGTTAAAGGGAGTTTATTTAGTAACATAATTTCTCACACCCACAAAAAGAAAGTAAAAGACGCAAGCAATAAAAAACTATTTGTGGTTAGAAATAAGTTTTGGCACCGCCTTTTCCATAAAAGTGCATTAATTTATAGAAACGGCAAAAAAATTGCTCGAATTGAAAAATCATATTTAGTTAAAAATGGATATGATGTAACAGGTGCAACCGAACCAATTTCAATTGTTGGTAGTGGCTGGAATTTAGATATAATGCTTGGCGAAAATAAAATTGGCAGTATATCAAGACCATCTGGCACGGTAAAGGACGCATTTAGGCTAACCGATGCCTACATTTTGGATGTTGTAGACCCAGCCGATGCACCATTTTTAGTTGCAGTTGTTATTGCAATAGATAATATTTACGACTCTAATAAAAAACAAGTTTAAGGAGCGACTATGGCAATAGAATTTGAATCAGATAATCTTAATGACAAAACTTCACCCCCTACCGAACCAACCACCGAGCAAAAAGTTAAACCAACAAAAACCAAAACCCCACCACTAGAAAAAAGCATTTATGTATTTGAAATTTTGGCTGTAATTTCTCTTATATACGCATTTACATATTGTTTTTCAGGCGTATTTATATTATTGCCGGCGGCAATACTTTGGATATTTTGGTTTGTTTTGGTTGTGCTAGCGAGTTTATTCACAGTTGGTATTGTGTGGGCAATTGAAGGCTGGCGAAGTTTTATATCGGGCTTTATGAATTTTAATAAAAGCCTAAGCAAAGTTTCTGGGTCTGTAACAAACTTTATTTACAATATTTTACCATATATGGCAGGCTTAACCAGTGCAATAATAATCACCTATTTAACCCTAGCAATAATATATAAGGTTAAATGCACCGACCCTAAAAAACACACAACCAGAAGGCTTGTTTGGGCAATTATAATCACCGTTTTATTTACCTTAGCAATTATTTGGGATATTTTATCGTTCACAAACACAGCACCAAACATATTTAATTAAACACAAAAAAAGAACTATCAGTTAGATAGTTCTTTTTTAATTTGTTATTCTAACCAGAAGTCGTCTTCCTTGTTTTCGTCCTTTCTGCCTTCGTTAATCTTGTCATCGGTAGGAACATCTGGAGTTTCATCTTTTCCTTCGTCTTCTTTGTTGTCGTCTGGGTTTTCTGGATTTTCTGGTTCGTCAGCTGGTTTGCTATCGTCTTCAGAAGGTTCTTCTTCTGGTTCGTCTATATCTTCAGCTGGGTTATGTCTAACTTGGTCTGGGTCAACCACTTCATAGTTAGGCTTTTTGTCTGGGTCTGTCTTTGGGTCATCTGGAGTAACTGGGTCTACATAAGGTGGTTCAGCAGGAGTTTTTTCGTTGCATTTTTTGTAACCAAGCACGCCACCAACAGCAATACCTGCAACCAATACAACAAGCGCACTTGCTTTTGCGATTGTAGCCATTGTGCTCTTATTTTTTATTGGAGTTACAACAGAAGTATCGTTAGATTCAATATTAGCATTTTTATAAACTTCGTTAGAAACTAAAACGACTTCTTTAGGAAACTTGCCAACCAATTCGTTTTCGCCTTCGTCTGGATGAGCAAAATCGCTATCGCTTTCTTCGCCCTTTTCTAGGGTAAGATTTCCGTTTTTGTCTACATAAAGAGCGAATACTTTATCTTGAAGACCATTGTATTCAATGTATCCTTCGTCTACTGCACTTTCCATAGTTCTAACTGCACGCATAAACTCTGGGCTTTTAACAAACTTGTTAAATTTCTTTTCGCCTTCTTCCTTATCTTCGCAAACCAAACTCTTATAAATAACGCTAGATGGACTATTTAAAAATTCATCATAACTTACAAAAGTGCCATCGTTATTAATAAAGTCTAGATAACTTGGGAACATATTCCCTTCTTTATCTACTGGTCTGTTTTCACGTCTAAATTCTCTAACCATTCTTGCTAGTTTGGTAGAATAAATCTTTTCGTCTTGAACGTCGCAGTTTTTAACATAATCGCAAACTTCGTTTACAACATATAAGAATTTATCGTTATATTTTCTAACGCTCTTTTCAAATGCTTTTCTCTTTTTGTCTGAAATTTGTGGAATTGGGTTAAAGTCTTTTTTATCGTCAAACTTTCTAGCAAGTTCAAATAGGTCTAGTTCGTCTTCGTCTGATTCAACATAGCCTTCTTCGTCTGATTCAACTTCTTCAGTTTGTGGCTTTTTAAATTTAATAATGCCATCATGGTTTGGCATTAAAGCGGTTTGATTATCTATTTGAGTTTCTGCATTAATTCCAGCATCAACACCTGCAACAGTGATAGCATTTTCTAGAAATGCTGGCATTAAAATTGCTGTAGCCTTTTCAAAAACTTCTGCTTCTTTCTTTAAATAAGCCATACCCTTATCGCTTGCTGGAGTGTTTCTAAAGATATCGCTAGCAGTTTTAAAACTCTTTATAATTTCACCTTCAACCACGGCTCTTGCCTTTGTGTTTTGGTTACCTTCTAAAACGCCATCAGAAATTAAGGCACAAAAATCGTCAACAGCGGTTTCATCAACATCTGTTAAATTTTTGCTGATTAGTTTATTTGTTAATACTAAAATTGCTTTATATTCGTCATAAAGGTTTTCGTTTTTTAAAGCCTCTACAGACTTTTCATCGTTAATTAAAGCAGTCAATACATCACTTAATTTAGTTAAGTTATTCATATATTTTCCCCCTAAATATACTATATTCTTATATTTGCAAAGATTATAACACAAACCCTTTATTTTGTCAATACGGCTACTACTTTTTGCCCACTATTCTTCGCAGTCGCCATATTCACGCACAACCTGTTCCACAGCACTAAACCCAAACCCCTTTCTATATAAATATGCCATAAGTTTGGTTCGGTTTTCTTTGGTGTTTTCTTTATATTTCATAAACTTATTCGCAAGCGTTTTAATGGTTTCGTGTTCATCAATTTCGCTAGAGTCTATAATCTCTTTTATAGTATGCTCACTAACACCCTTTTGTTTTAGGTTATATTCAATTTCTTTTTTACTCTTTAAACTGTTTGCTCTTATATAACTTTCGGCGTAATTTGTGTCATCCACATAACCATATTCTTCTAGTTTTTTAATAACCACTTCCGATACTTCTGGCAAATACCCTTTTTCTTTTAACTTTTTAAATAGTTCCCTTTTGGTGTATTTTTTTCGCTCGACTAAACCAAACGCCTTTTCTAAGGCCTTGTCTAACTCACTTTCGGTTTGCAACTCGGTTAACTTTGCTTGTGTTATCTCACTCCCCACTTTTAAACGGTTTTTCATTATGGTAGAAAGTTCCATTCCACACACAAAAACATTGTCTAAATACACATTAACCCTAGACTTGTTTTTTTGCATCTTTAAGTCTGTAATAGTTGCCATTTTTACCGCCTTCTTTCTTTTTCTCTACCTTCAAACTTTATGAACACATTTTTCACCTTGTTGTTCATAAATCTACCACCAAGCAACAACTTAAGTTCGCCCATAACATCTTGCTCACGATACGCTGGGAACCCCGCCTCTATTCTTACCACATCGGCATAGTCTTGCTTTAAAATAGGATACTCATTTTCTTGCAAATATCTAGAAACCTTAGCAAAGTCATTATAAGTAAACCTAAACTCATACACCACACATTCAACCATTGTGTAGTAGTCGGCTCGCTCTAAGGTTTTAACTGCAATTTTGCCATAAGTTTTGGTTAGCCCCGACCTACCAAGTTCCTTGCCACCAAAATACCTAACAACCGCAACAAGTGTGTTTGTTAAATTCATTTTTCTAATCATTTCCATAATAGGAATACCAGCCGTGCCAGCAGGCTCACCATCATCGCACGACTTCATAACACTATAACCTTGACCTAAACAATAGGCATAACAAATATGTGTGGCGGTTGGATGTGCTCTCCACAGAGCATCTATAAACGCTTTAACATCTGCCTCGGTTTTAACCCTTTTAGAGTAGCCTAAAAATATAGACTTCTTTTCTTCCAGTTCAACGCAGATTTCTTCTTTAACCACATTAAAAGACCTTTTTTCTGCCAATGCCCTGCTCCTTATCTTTTCTAGTTATAATACTACCACAATTGCCACGATAAATCAAATAATTGATTTACTTTATTTTTAATAATATGCTATAATTAAATTATACTAATTTTAAGGAGATAAAAATGGAATATTCAACTCACCTACGAAATTCTTGTTGCGTAAATTCTGGTGCTAAGCACAGTAACGCTCCAATACCAGAAGAAGGCAAATGGATTCATGCAAAAGAAATAAAAGATATTAGTGGCTTAACACATGGTTGCGGAACTTGTGCTCCTGAGCAAGGTGCCTGCAAACTAACACTAAACATAAAAAATGGAATTATTGAAGAAGCACTTGTTGAAACCGTTGGTTGCAGTGGAATGACTCAATCGGCAGCAATGGCAAGTGAAATTTTGCCAGGTAAAACCATTCTAGAAGCGTTAAATACCGACCTTGTATGCGATGCAATTAATGTTGCAATGCGCGAACTATTCTTGCAAATTGTATACGGTAGAAGCCAATCTGCATTTAGTGAAAATGGTCTAGAAATTGGTGCAAGCTTAGAAGACCTTGGCAAGGGTATGGTTAGCCAAGTTGGAACCATGTATTCATCTAAACTAAAAGGTGCAAGATACCTAAACACCGCCGAAGGCTATATAACAAAGCTAGGGCTAGATAAAAACAACGAAATTATTGGTTACGAATATATCGCACTTGGCAAGGCTATGGACGAAATTAAAAAAGGCACCGAGCCAAATGAAGCCATAAAAATGTTCACAAAATCCTATGGTCGTATGGATGAAGCCGTTAAAGTTATAGACCCAAGAAAAGAGTAATAGGAGTTTGTTATGATAGAATTTGAAGGACGAGATAAACGAGAAAATAGCATAAAATCATTTTTATTAAAGTCAGGTATCGGCACACTAGAAAATGCAAAAGAAATTTGCTTAAAGTATGGCATAGAGCCTGAAAAAATTGTGCGTGGCGTGCAATCTATTTGCTTTGAAAACGCAGTATGGGCATACACAGTAGGCACAGCCTATGCACTAAAAAGTAATCCCAAAACCGCCAGCGAAGCCGCCAGTTTAATAGGCCACGGATTGCAAGCATTTTGCGTGCCAGGTAGCGTTGCAGATATTCGTCAAGTTGGGCTTGGTCACGGCAACCTTGGTGCCATGCTACTAGACGAAAATGTTAAATGCTTCTGCTTTTTAGCAGGCCACGAAAGTTTTGCTGCCGCTGAAGGTGCTTTGGGTATTGCCACAACTGCAAATAAAGCAAGAAAAACTCCACTAGAAGTTGTGTTAAATGGTCTTGGTAAAGACGCTGCTTACATAATTTCAAGAATAAATGGCTTTACCTATGTTCAAACCGAGTTTAATTATTTAACCAATGATATTAAAATTGTTAAAGAAATAGCCTTTTCTAAGGGTGAACGTGGAAAAGTTAGAGTGTATGGCGCAGATAGTGTTCCAGAAGGCGTTGCTATTATGAAACACGAAAAAGTAGATGTTAGCATAACTGGTAACTCTACCAATCCAACCAGATTCCAACACCCAGTTGCTGGCACATATAAAAAATGGTGCTACGAAAACGGCAAAAACTACTTTAGCGTTGCAAGTGGCGGTGGCACAGGCAGAACCTTACACCCAGATAATGTTGGTGCTGGTCCAGCAAGCTACGGGCTAACCGACACTATGGGCAGAATGCACAGCGATGCACAATTTGCTGGTTCCTCTTCTGTTCCTGCTCATGTAGATATGATGGGCTTTATTGGTATGGGCAACAACCCTATCGTTGGCGCAACCGTAGCGGTAAGCGTGGCAGTAAGTAAAGCCAAATAAATCAACATTTTTACAACAATTTACGTAAAAAATAAAAGCTTTTTGCAGTTTTTTATGCGGTTTTGCCTTAATATTTAATTATTTTTATATAAAAACCGCAAAAACAATCAACGGAAACATAAAAAACGTGAAAAATTTAAAAACAACCAAACATTTTATTAAAAACTAATAGAAATGTCAATTTAAAAAGCATAAAGAGGACACTATGAGAAAATTTGAACAAGTTAAAAAAGAGTTTAGAAAATACACAACCGAAGACACCAAACTTCCTTACCGCGGAACAAAAACCGCCGTATGTTATGACTTTTTTGCGCCCGCAGATGTTACTCTGCCCGCTGGCAAAATTACCTGCATTTGGACAAACGTTAAGGCATGCTTCGAGCCGGATGAAGGGCTATTTCTTGCCACCCGCAGCAGTTACGCCGCCCGCGGAATCCTGCTTGCAAACGGCGTAGGCATTATTGAAAACGATTATTATGA
>ENA-ORNF01002254-ORNF01002254.1-human-gut-metagenome-genome-assembly--contig:-NODE-2254-length-14748-cov-66.135166_pt1 | contig 14748 bp, 10 predicted proteins | sample MGYA00242110_ERZ509012 | MGnify/ENA primary metagenome ERZ509012 (study PRJEB26280, sample SAMEA2338714) | human gut metagenome | biome: human gut; feature: human-associated habitat; material: faeces...
CAAAGCTACAACCAAACCTCAAAGTGTAAAAGGTGCATTTCTTCGAATGCTTACTTTGGTCTTACATATTACAGCTATAGATATTATCAAATACAGAACAACGAAGCCTACTTTGAAAATGTGGTACCTTACGGTGAGAAATCAAAAATCTTATTGGCAGATGGTTCCATTGTATGGTTAAATAGTGGTTCCACATTGAAATATTCCACTTCTTTTAATAATAAAAATCGTTCGGTAATCTTGGATGGCGAAGGATACTTTGAGATTACAAAACAGAATGGGGTTCCTTTCATAGTATGTACTAAAGGCTATGATATAGTAGTAAAGGGAACAAAGTTTAATGTCACAGCTTATGAGGATGACGAATATGTGAGTACCACTTTGATGGAAGGTAGGGTAGAGATAAATTATAAGGACAGAGTCTATACCATGAGTCCCGGAGAAGAAATAAAACTGAATAAGAAAACTGGAAAAATGCAGAAAAGCACGATTAATGCTTCGCATATCGACTCATGGATAAATAATGTGATTGAATATGACAATATTACTCTTCAGGAGTTGATGACCAAATTATCCAGAAGATTCAATGCCAGTATCACCATTCATAATCCAAAGTTAAATGATTATACATTCAACATATCCCTCAGGAATGATGAGACTTTAGATCAGATTTTAAATGGCATACAAAAGATTGTTCCGATACAGATACAAAAGGAAAATCAAAAATATACTATTCATTAACCATTAATTAAATAAAAACATGAACAACCGAAAATGTTTTATCAGGCTATTTTTAGGCCTTTCATTAGGTTGGGGTGTAATGTCTTTGAATGCTCAAACTGTGAGCAAGACATTCACAAATGAGCCTTTGAAAACCGTATTGAAAGAAGTGGAAAACCAAACTGGCTTTTCTGTCATCTACAAGACAGATGAAGTTAATGTAAACAAACGAGTGACCGTATCATTCAATAACACCTCGTTGAATGATGTCATGTCCAAAATCTTGGACAATGGGTTGACTTGGTCTATTGAAGATAAGATGATTGTCATTTCTAAAAAGCCTCAATTGAAAACTGATGGCAAGAAAAAGAAAGTGTCAGGTATTATCTTGGACAATAATGGAGAACCTATAATTGGAGCAAGTATTTTAGTTAAAGGTACAACTCTGGGTACAATCACGGATTTAGACGGTAAATACAGCCTTGATAATGTGCCAGAGAATGCTACGTTGGAGATTTCATATATAGGTTATAAAACTCAAGCATTAAAAGCAACAGATAAGAATCTGGCAAATATTACTTTGCATGAGGATACCGAGGTTCTCGATGAGGTAGTTGTAGTGGGTTATACTCCAATGAGAAAGAGCGACTTCACAGGTTCTTTGGCCAGTGTGAAAGCTAATGAACTTTCTTTATCTGCTGCAACAGCCGGACAAGCTTTGGTAGGTAAAGTTGCCGGTGTACAAGTTATGCAAACAACAGGTGCACCTGGACAAGGAGTTTCAATAAAAGTAAGAGGTACAAATTCATTGTCAGCAAGCACTGATCCTTTGTACGTCATTGATGGCTATCCTGCTTCTGAAGATGTGTATATAAATCCTGAAGATATTGAAACCATTGATGTATTGAAAGATGCTGCATCAGCTGCTATTTATGGATCAAGAGGAGCAAGTGGAGTTGTATTGATAACTACCAAACGAGGAAGTTCTGGGAAGGCAAAAGTTACGTATGATTTTCAATATAGTGTGCAACAAGTTTCTAAAAAGATTGACTTGCTTGATGCTTACCAGTTCCGTGACTTGGTCATTGAAGCACGAAACAATGCCTATCGTGACAAAGCGGAAGCCGCAGGAGTTTCATGGAGCCCATTAGATGATAATGCCATTCGTTCTTCAAAAGGATTTGCTCTTTCTGAGGTAGGCCTCTCTGATTTGTTTTTTGATTTTACAACCGGTAAGCCAGTGGAACCTACATACAACACAGACTGGCAAGATGCTATTTATGGGAATGCACCTATGACACGACATAATGTTTCAGTGACAGGTGGTAATGATAATATTAAATACCGTTTTAGCCTTGGATATTTAAACCAAGATGGTATTATAGCCCCTTCAAATCATAAACGTTTGAATGTTCGCGCCAATGTCGATGCAAATGTCACTAAACGTTTAAAAGTTGGTGTGAACTTCTCCTTCGAAGATGTACATGAACGACAAGTACAAGCTGATGGACGATATATTAATGACGGTATCGTGCAAAGCGCTTTATTAATGTTTCCACAATTTCCAGTATATAATGAGGATGGAAGTTATGCCGTAGGAAATCAGATTGCCATGAAAGCAGATGGGTATCAGATGGTTGAGAATCCAGTAGCTCTAGCTCATGAGATAGATGCGAGATATAAATTATACCGTATGAACTTTAATACCAATATCACCTATGATATATTGAAGAATCTTCAGTTTAAGGCTAACTTAGGAACTCAATATAATACGAACAGATATAATTATTATCGTCCTAGCACAATTGGACAGGATGGTGATATGCCGAATTCAGAAAGTATCAAATCAAGAGTAAAAGCTATTGATAAAATGAATAACGACATAGACTACCTCGGTGAGTTTACCTTAAATTATAAAGGTGAATGGAACAAACATAGGTTGGATGTATTGGGAGGTTATACCATGCAGAAGAAAACCTATGATAAGGTTGTAGTCAATGCAATTGGTTTCTCTGATGATCGTATTCATGAGGTAACCGCTCATGGTCCAAATGCTTCAGATATATCATTGGACAGTGATACTAGAAAAGCAGCTTGGTCAATGATGTCATATCTGGCACGTGTAAACTACGCATTTGATAATAAATATGTAATCACTGGAACAGTTCGTACAGATGGATCTTCACGTTTTGGACGTGAAAACCGATGGGGATGGTTCCCTTCAATATCAGTAGGATGGACTGTATCAAACGAAAAATTCTATAAAGAATTACTGGGTGAATCAACCAGTTTTCGTTTGAGAGCTAGCTGGGGACTTAGTGGTAACAATAATATTGGCAACTATGAACATACAGCTACAATGTCATCAGGTGGTTATCCATTTGGAGGAGGTGTTGAGTCCGCTTATTGGCAAGGTTCATTCCGAGACGCTGCTGTAGGATGGGAAAAGACATCACAGTATAATGCAGGCTTTGACTTGGGCTTATTTAATGGCCGAGTAAATGTAATTGGCAACTATTATCATAGTTTGTCATACGATTTGCTGTATGACCAGCCTATTTCAGCCATATCTGGTTCAACATCTGTAAAGACAAACTTGACTAATGCAAGAGTCCTCAACCAAGGTATGGATTTACAGGTGGATGCACGTATCTTAACGGGAGAATTTAAATGGAATGTGAATGCAAATATCTCTGTAAACAGAAATAAGGTCTTAGACTTAGGAGGCATCAATGATTTGTACATGGTAAGTGAACGTAATGTAGTCAGCCATGTTACACGTTCAGGATTACCTATCGGTTCTTTCTATGGATATATCCAAGAGGGAATTATATCTACGGCTGATTATGAGAAGATTCTTATAGATAAAAGCAATTTGGTTAATGGAGCATTCCCTGAAGGTTATCAATTAGTAGGTCCTGCTGTTCCGGATTATAATAACATACACCCTGGAGATGTCAAATGGCGTGACGTGGACGGAAACGGACGGATTACAGAAAATGACCGTGATATATTAGGAGATGCTTACCCTGATTTTACTTACGGTATCAGTACAAATATGTCGTATAAGAATTTTGACCTGTCAGCAACCTTCACAGGTTCACAAGGCGCTCAGGTTATAAACTTCCAGAAATATTATTTATACAATATGGAAGGATCAGGAAACCAATTAGTATCCGCATTAGATAGATGGCAGTCTGATGAGAATCCAGGAAATGGAACTGTTTTCCGTGCGACTCGTACATCAACCACAAACATTAGTCAGAGATTGAGTTCATACATGGTAGATGACGCTTCTTATTTCAGATGCAGTAATATAACACTTGGTTACAATTTTCCGGCTAAATGGATGAAGAAAGTTGGAGTTGAATCTCTCAGACTTTATGCAAGTGTAGATAATTTATTTACCATTACCGATTATGAAGGATATAACCCAGAAGTAGATTATAAAGGAGACAACTTGTTGCCCGGTTTTGACTGGGGTGTATATCCTTTGGCTAGAACATATAGTGTTGGACTTAAATTGGCGTTTTAATAAAAAAATTATTTTATGAAATTATATTGTCTTAGTATAGCTTTAATTGGATTGATCGGTTTCTCTTCTTGTACAGATTTTCTAGAAGAGTATGATCCCAATAAGATTCCTGCCAGTACATATTATGAAACTGAAAGTGACATTCGTATGGCAGCAAATGGTGCATACGCAGCTTTGCGTGGTAATGGATACTATAAAAATATGTATCTTTATACTGATGTGCGTTCTGAGAATACTACATTACAGGACCCCGGTGCCGGTGGTGGTATAAACTATCAATTCTTTAATTATACACTTTCTACAGATAATTCGCAAGTAAAAACTCATTGGACGGACTTATATAAGTGTGTAACAAGAAGTAATATCATATTGGATAAAATTGACGGTATTCCCTTTGAAAATGAGACTGATAAGCAGGAACTAAAAGCTGAAATGTATTTCCTTAGGGCATTGACATACTTCCATTTAGTCATGCAGTTCGGGGATGTTCCTGTAGTCACAACGGAATTAAAGACAAAAGAAGAAATCCAAGAACATACAGCGAGAGATCCCAAGTCTTTAGTATACAATCAAATTATTGATGATTTAACAAAGGTTACGGAAAGTCCGCTTCCAGACAACCAAACCGGAGATGGTATCGGACGTGTATCCAAAGCTGCAGCATATGGTTTGTTGGGAAAAGTCTATTTATCAAAGGCCGCTGATGAAGATTTCCAGTCAGAACGAGAAAACAATCTGAAAGCTGCTAAAAGCAGTTTGGAAACTGTTTGGAAGATGAGACCTTTTGGAACACTGAACGAAATATCTTATGCTGATGTATTCGATAAAGATGCTCAAGAGAAATGTACTGAAATTATTTTCAGAGTCATGTATGAAGGTGGAAATTCAAGCCTTGCATCAAATTATGCCTATATTTTCCAACCGACTTCTCAAACAGGATTGACCTCTCAAAAATCAGGAACAGGAAACAACATACCAACAGACGATATGATGAATGCCTATGAGGCCGGTGACCTGCGTAAAGATGTTTCATGTGGGACAGCATCAGGGATAAACTATGTCAAGAAATATACAGACCTCGATGATGTGAATGGATATGGTGACAATGACTGGATTATCCTGAGATATGCGGATATCGCCTTAATGTTGGCAGAAGTTAAAATGCAACTAAACGAAACTGACGCTGTGACTTACTTAAACATGGTCAGGGAGAGAGCGGGACTTCCAGATTATTCTGGCTCGAATTTACGTGATGCAATCTTGCACGAACGTAGAGTTGAATTTGCCTTTGAAGGACAATACTGGTATGACTTATTACGACTTTATACACATCAGGAACTGCTCAGTGTTATGCAGAAAAAGAATCCTAATTTCTCAGAAAAAGATTTTCTTCTGCCAATACCTTATGATGAGCATAAACTTGACCCAGAAAGAATGTATCAAAATAAAGGATATAACTAATTAAATATCATTAGTATGAAACATTTCTTATATACCATTTTAGTTTCATATTTAGTATTCTCATTCATATCTTGTAGCAACGGTGATGAGCCTGAAACTTCTCCAGTCGGAGAAGTTTCAGTCACCATAAATGTGAGCAACCAAACACCAGCAAAGTATGAAGACATAACACTTCAAGCTGTGATAGAAGGGAATTCTAATATAGACAAAGTCGTTTGGATGTGTCAAAATCAGATAATTGGGAATCAACCGACAATTACTTATCATTTCACAGAGGAAGGTGAATATCCAGTCACTGTGAAAGTAATCTGCTCAGACAAAAGCGAAGGAGATGCATCTAAGAATGTAACAGTGTCAGGAACGAGCCTTAAATATGCATTAAGTATTTTCGATTCCAATAAAACTTGGATAATGGGCCATAGAGGGAATACCTATCAGTCTAATGCCCCTGAAAATTCAATAAAAGGCATAGAAAGCTGTATCGCTTTAAATGGAATAGTAAATGTGGTGGAAGTAGACCCAAGAAGGACCAAAGATGGTATTCTTATTCTTATGCATGATGAAACCATTGATCGGACAACTACGGGAAAGGGTAAAGTGAAGGATCTTACTCTTGAGGAAATACAGTCATATCAACTGAAACTAGATGATGGAACTGTGACATCAGAAAAAGTACCGACACTTTATGACGCATTATTAAGCGGGAAAGGAAAAATCTACTTTGATTTGGATGTCAAAGACGTACCCGTAAAAGAAGTCTATGATATTGTCAAATCAGCTGGAATGTTGGAGCAAGTGTTCTTCTATACTGAAGACATGGATGTAGTAAATACTATCAGAAACTATACACCGTCTCCGGTAGTATATCCACAATGTATTGAAGCATCAGACATTGAATTCCTTGCATCATTGGATATCAAGATGGCTCAGTTGTCCTTGTCGAAAGCTCTTGATACAAACTTTCCTGAGAATCTCCAGCAGAAAGGGCTTCTGTGGACTACCAATATTCTCGATATGAAAGGATATGATTATGATTCACAAATGCTTAAAGGAAACTATACAGGAATAGATAAACTATTAGCTAAGAATGTCAATATGATTCAGACCGATTACCCACAAGTCCTAGCCAGTTATCTAGAAGCAAAGGGTAGAAGATAATTTTAAAATAGGAAATTATGAAAAAATATATTTTTATCGCATTATTAGGATTGTGTTCCTGTTCAGATGATCAAGGTATCATTGAGGGGAATGCTCCCAAAGCAAGTTTTATTACCGATAAAGAAGAATATACTGTCGGAGATAAAGTTATTTTAACAAATACATCTGAAGAAACAGATAGTAAAATAATCAGTTATTTCTGGCATTTTGGCTTTGAAGGTAATGGAAACCGTTCAGAAGAAGAGAATACTTCTGTGACCTATACAACAGCAGGCAAATATGCTGTAAAACTAACCGTAACAGACGAAAATGGATTGTATTCAACATATTGTGATACCATAGTAGTAAATCCAACAAATATGGCACCTGTAGCTGATTTCAGCTATACACCATTATTATGTAAGATTAATGAGAAAGTAACATTCAAGTCTACTTCCTATGATGAGGATGGAACAATAGAATCATATCAATGGACTGTTGATGAACAGAACGTTTCAACTCAAGATGAATTTGAATATACTTTCACCTCTGCTGGTTTTGTTCATGTGACACTGACTGTAAAGGATAATAAAGGTGAAACATCAAAGAAAGAGTCTACAATCTATGTAAGAAATGGTATAGAGGATAATTTTGTGCAGTTGTGGACAAAAGAATTTGAATCATCATCTTCATTAAGATCAATCTCTCCGGCAGTAGGTGATAATGGTGATATATATATATCTTCAAGTGCATTGCACTTATATGCTTTTTCATCAACCGGTGAGAAAAAATGGATGTTTGATTTGTCACAGAATGGCGAAAGCGGGAATCAAGGGTCTTCTCCTATGGTTGATAAGGATGGAACAATTTATATAGGAGCAAGCACTGAGGATGGTAATCTGAGTAGTAGTCTTTACGCTATTAATTCTGAAGGAACAATGAAATGGCGTTATGAATTAGGTACAGGAACGACAATACCTTATCTATCACCTGTAAAATGTCCAGATGGAAATATCATCATAGGCAATAGAGGTACATTAGGATCCGTACACAAAGTAAACGTTTCGAACGGCACACAAATATGGCGGACCAAGTCGCCAAATGGAGGAGCGAATGCAGGATTGGCTGTTGATGCAACTGGTACCGTATATTGTGGACTGTCTGGAGCTAATGGATTTTCTCGTACAACTACCGATGGAAAGAATCTATCACCAAATTTAGGAAAAGGCAATACCGCAGGAGCAACATTACCGGCAATCGATGCGGAAGGGAACATTTATGTTGCTTTCTCAGAGGGCGTGATAGCATCCTATTCTTCAAACGGTAATGAAAATTGGAATTACAGTACGGGATGTACTATAAGCCAAGGCGGTCCGGTAATAGACCAAAGCGGAAATGTATATGTAGGCACCAAAGCCCCCAATCCACAAGTAATATCATTGACTAAGAACGGGGCTAAAAGATGGATATATACGGCACAAAATGATATAAGTGGTGTACCAGCATTAGATAGTAAAGGAAGATTACATGTATGTGATGAAGCTGGTTATTATATTGTTCTTGACAGTGAAACAGGAAAAGAATTATATAAAACACAGCTTGGAACTAAAATCTGGTCATCACCTGTTATATCTGATTATGGAATAATATTTATTGCATTTGAAGATAATGGAGTATGCAAATTAACTGCCATAGATTGTGGTATTGATGGACCAGCAAAATCAGTTTGGCCGCAAAGAGGACAGAACGCAAAACGTAATGGATTACAGAAATAAGAAAGTGTATTATGCATAAGATAGTTATTTATATATTAATGTTCTTCTCCCTTATAGGGGGAAGAACTTATGCTCAGAATGTCAAAGAGAAACTTAAAATTAGTCCCTCTGAAGAAATTCTAGTAGTTTCACACCGAGCAGATTGGAGAAACGCACCAGAAAACTCATTACAAGCTATACAAAATTGTATCCAAATGTGTGTTGATATGATTGAGATAGACCTGAAAAAAACAAAGGATGGGCATTTAATTCTGATGCATGATAAGACACTTAACCGAACTACAACCGGTAAAGGAAAACCAGAAGACTATACACTGGAAGAGATCAAACAACTCTATTTAAAAGCTGGTCATGGTCAAAAAACCCGACATAGAATACCTACTTTTGAGGAAGTAATGCTTTTATGCAAAGGCAAGATAATGGTTAATATAGATAAGGGATATGATTATTTTAAAGAAGCATACGCAATCTTAGAGAAAACCGGTACTGTTAACCAGTGTATAATGAAATCTGATCATACTTATGAAAAGGTTAAGGCAGAAAACGGTGAGGTGTTGAACAAGATGGTATTTATGCCTGTAGTAAACCTGCATAAGGAAGGAGCTGAACAGATTATTGACAGCTATATCAAGAATTTACACCCACAAGCTTTTGAACTGGTATTCAACAATGATTCACCCGAAATTCTAAGGCTGATAAAAAAAGTGAAGGACAGTGGCTCAAGGATATTTATTAACACGTTATGGCCAGAACTTTGCGGAGGGCATGATGATGATAGAGCTGTAGAATTAAAAGAACCGGAAGAAAGTTGGGGATGGGTTATAAAGCAGGGAGCTAAGCTCATCCAAACTGATAGACCCGCGCTATTGTTGGATTATTTAAAGGCTAAGAAATTACATAAATAAAACAAGTTTAGTCATCTTTCGTTGTTTACAAGGTCTCTTATGGGGCCTTGTAATTTCATAATCATTTTCTAATACTATGTAGAATAGTGTATAATAAATAATACCATGATCTTAAAATCAATAATTGAATTTTATAAAGTATCAAAACCTAAATTAGTCAATTGGAATTCACCCAAGGAACAGCAAAAGAAAATGACCTATTATAAGTGGGCAACATTTCTTTCTGCAACTTTAGGTTACGGTCTGTATTATGTATGCAGATTAAGTCTGAATGTGGTGAAAAAACCGATTGTGGAAGAAGGTGTATTTTCTGAAACAGAATTAGGTATAATCGGAGCTGTCTTATTTTTTACCTACGCAGTCGGCAAGTTTGCAAATGGTTTTTTAGCTGATCGTAGTAATATTAATCATTTCATGACGACTGGATTATTGGTGACCGCATTGGTTAACTTATGCCTGGGATTTACCAACTCGTTTATCTTGTTTGCTATTCTATGGGGTATCAGCGGCTGGTTTCAATCCATGGGAGCTGCATCATGTGTCGTAGGTTTGTCAAGATGGTTTAATGATAAGGAAAGAGGTTCATTTTATGGCTTCTGGTCCGCAAGCCATAACATAGGTGAAGCCCTTACGTTCATCATTGTTGCTTCTATTGTAAGTACATGGGGATGGAGATACGGCTTTTGGGGCGCTGGCATAGTTGGTATTATAGGAGCGTTGATAGTATGGAATTTTTTTAAGGATACACCACAAAGCAAAGGTCTTCCTCCTGTAAATCAGCCAAAAGAGAAGAGAATAATGACCGAAGATGAAACTGCGGACTATAATAAAGCACAGAAACAGGTACTTATGATGCCTGCCATCTGGATTCTTGCCTTGTCAAGCGCTTTTATGTACATTAGCCGTTACGCAGTAAACAGTTGGGGAGTTTTCTATTTGGAGGCCCAAAAAGGATATAACACTTTGGATGCCAGTTTTATTATCTCTATCGGTTCTGTTTGTGGTATTGTGGGAACAGTGCTGTCTGGGTTCATTTCCGATAAATTGTTTAAAGGTAAAAGGAATTTCCCAGCCCTGATTTTTGGTTTGCTGAATGTATGTGCCTTATGTCTTTTCTTGTTGATACCAGGTACTAATTATTGGTTGGATGCCGCAGCAATGGTAATGTTTGGTTTAAGCATTGGAGTGCTATTATGCTTTTTAGGAGGACTTATGGCTGTTGACATAGCTCCAAGAAATGCTTCTGGAGCAGCACTTGGAGTGGTTGGTATCGCTAGTTATGTAGGTGCCGGTATCCAAGATGTAATGAGCGGCATACTTATTGAAGGGCATAAAACAATAGTAAATGGAACAGAAGTGTATGACTTTACGGCTATAAATTATTTCTGGATTGGCGCAGCTTTATTGTCTGTCATATGTGCTCTTATGGTATGGAATGTAAAATCTTCTCAATAGGTATTTCGCAAAATAGCACCAATCTGTGTCAGGTAATGCAATGTACTTGGCACAGATTTTTATAATCAAACCATAATAATCACACAATGATACTAAAAAGACACGCATCTAAATACATTAATTGTTTGTTCATTTCGATATTTATTACTTTTTTCAATACTCCGAATAAATCGATGGCTGAAGATATGCCCAAAGGTGAAGCTATTGTTACTATTTTTTCAGACTTCCATACAGGACTCACGAAATCAAATAACGATAAAGGATTTGGACTAGAAAGAGCATATGTTGGATATAAACAGAAGTTTAATGGAAATTGGGAAGTAAAGGCTGTTATAGATTTTGGCCAATCTGAACAGGTAGAGGACCATCACAGAATAGGATTTATAAAGAATGCACAAGCTGCATGGAAAAAGGGAAAATGGGAAATCAACGGAGGGCTTATTTCAACTACTCAATTTAAATTACAGGAAGATTTCTGGGGGAAAAGATACATCATGAAATCATTCCAAGACGAATATAAATATGGTAGCAGTGCTGATCTTGGATTTTCCGTTAAATATAGCTTTAGCCCCATGCTCGCTATGGATTATATTCTTGTCAATGGGGAAGGCTATAAAAAGGTTCAATTAGGAAAAGGGCTGTTATATGGTATAGGAATAACATTGAATCCAATTTCAAATATGATTTTTCGGATCTACGGTTCCTATAATGAAGCAAAAAGTCTTGAAGAAAAAGGCATTGGTAATTTAGCTGTATTTTTAGGATATAGTAATCATTATTTGTCAATCGCGGGTGAGTATAATCTTATGTTGAACAAAGCATATATCAAGGATAGCAATGAAAACGGAGGATCATTTTATTTCTCTCTATTTCCTAAACATAAGATAAGTTATTTTGGAAGGTGTGATTTTCTTAAAACACTCAACCAGCCTCAAGAAATTAAAGAAATAAACTTTATCCTAGGAACGAGTTTCAAATTAAACAAACACATTAAGTTATCCCCAAATCTTAGGCTTAAATCAAATAACCATTCAAGTGTAAATAATAAAACATTAAGTCTTTTCTTAAATGTAGCTTTTGTGATATAATATAATCAATAAAGTCAGTCCAAACCTAAGGTAAGGACTGACCCTAAAGTAGGTATTTTTCATTCTTTATATCATATAAAAGTGAAATAGTGTTTCTGCCATTCTTTAAATCTCAAGAAAGTCTAAATCGAATGTTAAGTAAAGTATTAATTACAAAAAGTTCTTTCTACATTCTCCATATCATTCATTATAGACTGATCTAACACCTTCGCATAATGCCTAGTCATATTCAAATTGGCATGTCCTAATATTTTCGCAACATTTTCTATAGAAACTTTATTAGCCAAGAATACGATTGTAGCGGCAGTATGTCGAGCTACATGTGTTGTAAGTTTCTTTTTAATATGGCAAATATCCGTAAGCATTCGGACAAATGCACCTTTTACACCTTGAGGTTTGATTGTAGCTTTGCGGCAGCGAATACAATCAAACCTCAATTATTATGAATAGACTGGAATTTGAAGAATTGGAATTACAGGTACAACAAAGCGGCCTACCGTTGAAGTCGTACCTACAACAGATAGGTGTAAGTTATTCAACCTATCATTACTGGCGTAGAAAATGTTCGGTTGACAGGAACAGTATCAAACAGGAGCTGGTTCCCATCAGTCTTAAACAGTCAGTCATGGAATCGTCCCCTGAAGGACAAGTGCCGCATGGTGTGTCCGTTCTGTTTCCCAACGGTCTTCGTGCCCACTTTGGGAACGGGTCAGAAGAGATACTGATGGAACTGTTCACCCAAAGTCTTCGAGGCGGCCATGTTTAACCTGAACGACACGATGCGCTACTTCCTGTGTCCTGGCAGGACAGATATGCGCAAGGGTATCAGTTCGCTGTGCGGAGTGGTGCATGAGAAGATGAACAGCGAAGTGAAGAATGGTGATGTCTTCATCTTCATCGGTTCCAGCCGCAGGCTCATGAAGTTGCTTCATGCGGAAGACGGAGGTATGGTGATGTATGTAAAACGCCTGGAGGCAGGCCGCTTCAAGCTGCCGGAGTACGATCCCCAATCAAACAGCTATCCCATGGAATGGCGCGACCTGGTGATGATGGTCGAGGGCATTCAGGAAAATCCGCAGCAGAGGCTCCGGCGCCTGAGGGCAGAGCGCAAGGAATATCATGTATAATATGCTTCCGGAGTGAATAAAGTGCGGATATTATTGTGTAATCCGCTTATATTTAGTATATTTACATAAACAAAACAGATGCGAACAATGGAAGAAAAGGATATACTGCTCAAGACGATAGAAGGGCTGAATGCCTCCATTGCTTCATTGTCTGCCACTAATAAGAATCAGGCGGAACAGATTAAGAACCTGCAGGAACGAATCAAAGAGCTGACGGCTCAGATTGCATGGCTGAACCGCCAGCTCTTTGGGCGTAAGACAGAAAAGCTTCCCGTATATAATCCCGATATGCCCGACCTTTTTGCCGAAGAGTTTGCCGGACTCCGGCATCAGGCGGAAGAAAAGCGTGACGAGGCCGTAGAGCAGATAGAAAAGGAACCGGTGGAAATCCGGAAGCAGAAGCGTCAGAACCGCAAAATGACAGAGGATCTGCCCGTACTCGAAACCGAGGTTATAGAGCCGGCCGGTGTGGACCTGTCCTTATATCGTAGGATTGGCGAAGAGGTAACCAAAGTGGTCAAGCACAAACCGGGGATGCTCTATGTCAAGGAAATCATCCGTCCCAAATATGCGCTCAAGGACAGCACCCGGCTTCCTCCCGCAGGGCAGAAAGGCGTGGAGATTGCCCCCATGCCGCTGATGCCCGTCGACAAGTGCATCGCCGACACCAGCCTGCTTGCCGAGATACTGCTTCAGAAGTATGAATATCACGTCCCGTTCTACCGGCAGATACAGCAGTACCGGCATCTTGGGATGAAAGGCCTTACGGAAAGTACGCTGGACGGATGGTTCAAAAAGACGGTGGAGCTGCTCAGGCCTCTGTATGAGGAGCTCAAGAAGGAAGTCTTTTCCTGCGACTATGTACAGGCGGACGAAACCACTGTTCCGGTCATCAACAAGGAAAAGCACAGGGCCGACAAGGAATACCTGTGGATGGTAAGGTCGGTCATGAAGAAACTGGTCATCTTCCATTACGATGAGGGATCGCGTGCCGGAGCAGTCATCGAATCCCTGACAAATCAATATCACTTCAAGGGTTATCTTCAATGCGACGGTTTTGCAGGCTATGAGACAGCCTTCAGGACCAACCCCGACGTGCGGCTGCTCAACTGCCTGGTGCATATCCGCCGTCATTTTGAACAGGCTCTGGATGAAAACCGGGAGATGGCCGAACATGGCCTGACCCAGATACAGCATATTTACCGGATTGAACACTGCTGCGATAAGGCGGGCCTGTCGTACGACGAGCGGAAGACGAAGCGCCGGGAACTGGCCGGACCTGTCATGGATGCCATGAGAGTGTGGATGGAAACGGAAGGAATCAAGTACAGCCCCAATTCCCAGATCGGGAAAGCCATCACGTATGCCTATACCCGATGGGACAACATGATGGGATGTCTGGAGGACGGACGCCTGCTCTGGGATAACAATCTGGCTGAAAATGTCATCCGGCCGATTACTCTGGGACGGTTATGTAGTGTACAACATAATCTTCCTTATGTTGGCATTATATTTATGTTGGCATCATAATTAAAGTCCATAATT
>ENA-ORNF01002255-ORNF01002255.1-human-gut-metagenome-genome-assembly--contig:-NODE-2255-length-14748-cov-4.929082_pt1 | contig 14748 bp, 17 predicted proteins | sample MGYA00242110_ERZ509012 | MGnify/ENA primary metagenome ERZ509012 (study PRJEB26280, sample SAMEA2338714) | human gut metagenome | biome: human gut; feature: human-associated habitat; material: faeces...
CCATACCGGATACGATCTTCACGATGGATTCCAGACGATGTACCTTATCACCGGGATTAATTCGCTCCGGGGAATAGCCGATTTTAAAGTCCACACCGCATTTCAGTCCTGACTCCTTCTCCAGAATCGGAACGCAGATCTCCTCGGTGACACCGGGATAAACGGTGGACTCAAACACTACAATAGAGCCTTTGGTCAGATTTCTTCCCAGAATGGTGCTGGCTCCCTCTACCGGACTTAAATCCGGAGTGTGGTCCGGATTGACCGGCGTAGGTACTGCCACGATGAAAAATTTCGCTTCCTGCAATTTCTTCTCGTCTGCAGTGAAGTCTACGGTGCAGGCTTTGATTGCCTCATCGCCCACTTCGTTGGTGGGATCTATGCCTTTTTTGTATTTTTCAATCTTCTGTGCGTTCAGATCGAAGCCAATGACATCCACCTTTTTGGAAAAAGCCAACTGTTCTCTGCTGAAAACAATCGGCCTTTATTCTACACATTTTCTTTAGTTTACTATCGCTTTGAAAGCGTGTCAATTACTTTTACCGGGGTATACCGTCTCCTGTTGGTCTTTCTTCGGCACATCATCTCCTGCAGCAAAAGTACACCGATCAAATCCTGCACCTGCTCCCACAGCCAGCTCTGAGCCTTTTTATCCAGCGGACTGTAGGCAAGGCGGGTAACGCCCTCTTCACTGTCCGTAAAAGAAGCCAAGCCTTGTAAAAGTTTAGCTACACGTTCATGATTTACCTGTAACATTTTTATTCCCCCTTCATTCGGAAATAGCAACAAAAAATATATAATAAAGATGACAGCTTTATTATACTTGCTTCTTAAGCATCACACAAGAGCGGCACTTCATCTGAAAATCCGAGATTATGGAAAGTTTTTTACACTTTTGCTAAAAACTCCTTGCAATTAATGTAAAATCCACGTAAAATTATCATAGCAAAATTTAAGAAAAGAGGTTATTTATTTTGGAACGCAAAGTTATTCAAGTTGAAGAACGTCCGCCATTACTACTTAATATTCCGTTAAGTATCCAGCATCTGTTCGCCATGTTCGGCTCTACCGTGCTGGTCCCCTTTTTATTCAAGGTCAACCCTACCACCTGCCTGTTCATGAACGGCCTGGGTACCCTGCTCTACATCTTCATCACCAAGGGCAAAATTCCTTCCTATCTCGGCTCCAGCTTTGCCTTTATCTCTCCTGTACTGCTGATTATGTCCACCTCTGCCTATAACCATGCACAGTCCGGCTTTATCGTTTTCGGTCTGCTGTTCATGCTTTTCTCGCTGATTATTCACTGCGTAGGCACCAAATGGATTGATGTCATCTTCCCGCCGGCAGCAATGGGCGCAATCATCGCTGTTATCGGTCTGGAGCTGGCACCTGTTGCAGCCAACATGGCAGGGTTGACCGGTGATAACATTAATATGGTCAACGTGGCTATTTCTATGTTCACATTGGCGGTCGGCGTTATCGGCTCTGTTGCCTTCCGCGGCTTCATGAGCATCATCCCGATTCTCTTCGGCGTTGTCTGCGGTTATGTTTTTGCAGCTATCATGGGTATCGTCAACTTCCAGCCGGTAATCGACGCTCCCTGGTTTCAGGTACCGCATTTCTACGCTCCGGTTTTCGATATCAACGCTATTATGATTATAGCTCCGGCCGCACTCGTTGTACTGGCTGAGCATATCGGCCATCTCGTAGTAACCGGCAACATTGTTGACCGCGACCTGATTAAGGATCCCGGCCTTTCCCGTTCCCTGTTTGCTGACGGCCTTTCTAATGTTATCAGCGGCTTTGCCGGCGCAACTCCGAACACTACATACGGTGAAAACATCGGCGTTATGGCAATCACCAAGGTTTACAGCACCTGGGTTATCGGCGGCGCTGCTGTCATGGCAATCATCCTTTCCTTCTGCGGTAAGCTCAGCGAGCTGATTCACAGTATCCCCGTTCCTGTTATGGGCGGCATCTGCATCCTGCTGTTCGGCGTAATCGCTGCCAGCGGCATCCGCGTACTGGTTGAACGTCAGGTAGATTACAGCAAATCCTCCAACCTCGTAATGACCTCTGTTATTATGATTATCGGCCTTTCCGGTGCGAAGCTCTCCTTCGGTGCCTTTTCCGTACAGGGCATGGTGCTGGCAACCGTTGTTGCTATTATTATGAGCCTTATCTTCAAGCTCTTTGAATCCCTGCACCTGCTGAACGAATAAGACATATAAAGCACAAAACCGCTGCAGAAGCTCTGCAGCGGTTTTTAGTATTTACAACGCAAGCCTGCGAGCGCAGGCTTGTCTTTTTTATTTTAGAAACGGAAATCTCTTTCTCCCTGAGCAATTTTTTGCAGACGCTCTAGGCAAACCTCACGCACCTTTTCCTGCGGAATATTCGGCAACTCGGCCTGCAACAGTTTTTCGCCCAAAGCCTTTGTTGCCGGAGAAGCATAATCCTCCAGATATTCCTTCAGCGTCAGCAGCGCATTAGGATGGCAGCAGTTCTGAATCTGCTTGGACTTACACAGCTCCATAAATCTGTCGCCTGTGCGTCCGGCACGGTAGCAGGCAGTACAGAACGATGGCAGGAAGCCAAGCTCCATCAGCCATTCAATTACTTCATCCAAAGAACGTTGGTCAGAAACGTCAAACTGCTCGGTATCGGTAGGGCGCACATCCTCGGTGTAACCGCCTACGGAAGTACGCGAGCCGCCGCTAATCTGAGAAATACCAAGATGCAGTGCCTTTTCACGCACAGCCTGATTTTCACGTGTAGAAATAATCATACCTGTATACGGAACAGCAATGCGGATAATAGCAATAATCTTGCAGAAGGTTGCATCATCAATACCGTTGTCAAAAACGCCCGGGTCGATATCATCGGCGCGTTTGATACGCGGTACGCTGATGGTATGCGGACCTACGCCGTGTACTGCCTCCAGATGCTCGGCATGCATCAAAAGGCCGGCCAATTCGTAACGGTAACGCTCCAAACCGAACAGTACACCCAAGCCTACATCATCAATGCCGCCCTCCATCGCTCTGTCCATCGCCTCCGTATGGTAAGCGTAATTGTGCTTCGGTCCACGCGGGTGCAAGTTTTCATAGCTTTCCTTATGATAGGTTTCCTGGAAGAGGATATAGGTACCAATGCCCGCTTCCTTCAGCTTACGGTAATTTTCTATGGTAGTAGCCGCAATGTTTACGTTTACGCGGCGGATAGCGCCGTTTTTATGCTTAATAGAATAGATAGTCTTAATGCAGTCCAGAATATACTCAATCGGATTGTTTACCGGGTCCTCGCCAGCCTCCAGCGCCAAACGCTTATGGCCCATATCCTGCAGTGCGATAACCTCAGCACGCACCTCGTCCTGAGTCAGCTTTTTACGTCCGATATGCTTATTAGTTGCATGGTAAGGACAATATACGCAGTGATTGATACAATAGTTGGATAAATACAGCGGAGCAAACAGCACTATACGGTTGCCGTAAAAGTCCTTTTTAATCTGCTCAGCCAGAGCAAACATTTCCTGTACCAGCTTTTCGTCCTCGCAGGCAAGCAGTACGCTAGCCTCACGATGGCTCAAGCCCTTGCGCAGCTTGGCTTTGGCAATAATCTGCTCTAGCAGCTCCTTGTTGTTTTTGTTGGCCTCAGCATAAGCAAGTGTGTCGAGGATTTCCTCATGACAGATAAATTCTTCGGCCTTCATTGATTTTGCATTATACATTTTGTCTCCTCCTTACAGGTCAGTAATATCTTTCCCGTCAGATAGTTTGTATCCAGCAGTCTATTCCTTGGCAATTACGTTGGAATAAACAGTTTTGGTATTTACACCGGCCAGCAGTCCCAGTTTACCGCTCATAGCGCTGATAATATTCTGCGGTGCATCAACGGCAACGCAAATAATATTAACATTCTTCTGGCGATAGGGCAGGCCCATGCGGCCGATAATATAACTGCTGTAGGTATGCAAAATTGCGTTAAGCTCTTCCACAGCCTCAGGCTGCGTTACAATCAGAGAGATAACAGCTACTCTTGTTTCCATACTAATCACCCTTCTCTTTTTGGAACATGGCAGAATCTAAATCTGCGATATTTTGCTGAATATATCTATAATAGTATACCATATTTCACGAAAAGTGTGGTATACTAATCCTATAAATATTTATCCGCTTGTAAACAGCTTATAACAAAAGGAGCCATTATAATGCTGAATATATTTTTCTCTTTATTTCTTTTGGGCATGCTGATCGTTTTATGCGGCAAGGCTATCAGCCGTGCCATGCACCAGCAACAGCCGTTAAACAGCAAGGAAGCTGCTCTGCTCATAGCACTTTCGCTTGGCTGTCTTTTTGCCCTGAACGCCGGCGTCAGCGCTGTCTACAAAACCCAGCTGCTTTTCTACTGAAAAGGGCGCAGCCCGGCTGCCGCAAATGCGGCAGCTTTTTTCTTTACGCAAAAAAGAGGCAGACAGCAGGCTTTTGCCTCGCTGTTTGCCTCTTATGCTGCTATTTTGTTTTACGTTCTGTCGCAGAAATCCCCATTAAAGCCTTTTAAAGCGTCTATAATTAATTCTGCTTCAGCAAATTAATAGTTGGTTACCTTCAGCTCGAAATAACCTTGAGGATGGTCGCATACCGGACATTTTTCCGGAGCCTTTTCAGCAATAACAATCTTGCCGCAGTTAGTGCAGATCCAAACCTTTTTCTCTTCACGTTGGAAAACACGGTCATTCTCAATGTTTGCCAAAAGCGCACGATATCTTTCTTCATGCTCTTTTTCAATCTTGCCTACTTCTTCAAACAGGAATGCAATTTTATCAAAGCCTTCCTCTTTGGCAACCTTGGCAAATTCGGCATACATTTCGGTCCACTCATAGTTTTCGCCTGCAGCTGCATCCTTCAGATTTTCAATAGTCTGGGGAACAGCGCCACCATGCAGTGCCTTGAACCACAATTTAGCATGCTCTTTTTCATTACCGGCAGTTTCGGTAAAAATAGCGCCAATTTGGTTATAGCCTTCTTTTTTGGCTGCACTTGCATAATATTGGTACTTAGTGTGAGCCTGAGACTCGCCGGCAAAAGCGGTCTGCAAATTTTTTTCAGTCTTGCTACCTTTTAAATCCATTTTCAATTCCTCCTCTTGAAAACGACGCAACAGCCTTCCCAAACTAAAGCTTATATAGCCTTAGAATCAGTTTTGGTCATCACCCAAAACTTCTTCGCTTACAGGGCGCTCTGCCATTTCCTTTTGGCATTCAGGGCAGATACCGCTGAAAACAATATCATGATGATTCATTTTGTAGCCAGTTACAGCAGCTACCTTTTCATCCATATCCGGGATATAATCAAAGTTTTCTACGTTCATAAACTTACCGCATTCAGTGCATTTGATGTGGTAATGTCTTGCGAGAATATGATCAAAACGATCAGCACCGCTAGGAACGGAAACCTTGCTCAGCAGGCCGCTTTCAACCAAAGAATTAAGGTTGCGGTAAACGGTACCTTTGCTGATATCGGGATACTCCATAGTGATGCGGTCATATACTTCTTCAGCAGTAGGGTGATCTGCTAAAAAACGTACAGCCGCGATAACAAGTTGTCTTTGAATAGTGTTTCTTTTAGCCATTTTCACCATCCTTTATCAAAAATAATTCTCATTTAGAATTATACACCCTCCGTTAAAATTGTCAAGTATTTTTAGTACCAATCTACAAAATAATCACAAATAAATTTCTACTTTTTTTGCTGTTGTCTAGCAGATAATCAATTCATTCTTAATTCTAAAATTACTCATATAGAAAAAACATAACAAAGAATAGAAAATGCTTCTCATTAACACTTGATTCAAGATATAAAAAAAGTACTGTCAGAACTTTGTCCGACAGTATTAGTTAACCTATACCATTTATTCGGTTTTCTCCCAGATTAACTGCACAGGCAGATTAGAGGCTCCGGGAGGAGACCAGATAAAGCTGTATTCTCCTGCTTTCAGCTTTCCAAGCTCAATGGCTTCCTCTATTTTTGTCCCTACGCACACCGTGCTCTCCGGTAATGCCAGCAGCTGACGCTCACCCTTAGTTTTATTTTCCAGTACGCCATAGCCGGCAAATGGTCCGCCGATCGGATTCAAAATAAAGCTGATAGGCTTTTTACCGGTAACAGTAAAGTTTACCTTATAGATAACGCCGTAGTTACCGTAATTTTCCGCAGGCAGTCCGGTAGTAGCATCAACGCCCTTGGCATAGCCCTCCTGCGACGTTGCCAGCTCCAGCATGAGCGGTTTTTCCGGCGCATTGACAGGCTTTTTCAGCGTATAGTTCCAGTCTGCAGCCTCAAATGTACCGCGCAGCGGATGTTCATCCATCGGCTGAATTGCGGCAGCCTCGTTAAACAGCTCCAGATCACTCTTTGTTTCGCACATCAGTACACTTACCTCAACAGGCTTGTCAAAGTGCAGGTCAATAGTTGCCGTATACAGCTTATCTGTCGGCAGAATAATTCCGCGACCGCTGAGCAGCTCATGACTGCGGCCAAAGCCCAGCTTGCCATCCTGCGGCTTCTGGCTGCTGTCATCAAAATATTCCTTTTGAGAGTTTTTGCCGTCACGCATATAATCATAGTTAAAGCCTGCCACACCGCTGCGTGTTACATTGTAAGTCACAGGGCGCAGATTGTCTGTATTCTTCAGCATTACCGCCAGCTTTTTCTTACCGGCAACACCATTGACATGATGCAGAAATAAACGTACATCACCCTCCACCTTATCTCGGTACAGTATACCGTTATTATAAACAGTTTCCGGACTGTCGCTGAAAAGCAGCTTCGGTCCATTGGCGACAAAATCCGCCTGCGCCTGCTCGGCAACATAATCCTCCGGAATAAATACCGGTCTTTGCTGTGCGCCTGCTATGTTCAGCACGCCACAGGATACAGTAACAAGAAAAGCCTGCAAAGCTTTTTTTAAGTTCATCAAACCCCTCCCTCAAACTCACGAAAAACTAGCCGCAGCCAAAATTATTCACTATAATTAAAGCTGCGGACTCAGTAACAATATTCTAAGATTTTTATTTCAGGCTGTTTTTATAATCAGCCATAAACTGCGCCAGCCCTTTATCTGTCAGCGGATGGACAATCATCTGCTCCAACACCTTAGTCGGAATAGTTGCAATCTGGCATCCTGTCAGCATAACCTTTTCCACGTGTTCCAGATTACGGATGCTTGCAGCAATTACTTCGGTAGTAATGCCATAAAGCTTAAAAGCTTTAACAATGTTTTCTACCAGCTGTACACCGTTTTCACCGATATCGTCCAAGCGTCCGATAAACGGGCTGACATAGCTGGCACCTGCGCGTGCGGCTAGCAAAGCCTGGGCCATACTGAATACCAGAGTTACATTGGTTTTAATACCTTCCGCGCTCAGAATTTTTACTGCCTTCAGGCCTTCCGGGATGCAGGGAATTTTAATAACGATGTTATCCGCAATCTTTACAAGCTTGCGTGCTTCCTCTACCATGCCGTCACATTCGGTGCTGATAACCTCAGCGCTGACAGGACCGGCAACCAGCTTGGCAATTTCCGGAATAACCTCAGCTTGGGTACGGCCGCTTTTGGCAATCAGGCTCGGGTTGGTTGTAACACCATACACAACGCCCCAATCGACAAATTTGGCAATCTCCTCTACATTAGCAGTATCCATAAAAATCTTCATTTTTTAACTAACCCTCTTTACAAATCAAATTCATATTTTTGTTATTTATTATTGTGCTTTATCGCGCGTCCTTACGGAAGTACGACTACCTTCTCAGGATGAGTCTGAGCTGGCAAGCTCATAGTCATCATGCTGCTCCAAACAAGCAGCTTATCGCCTTTTTTAATCTTAGCGAAGTCTGCGCAGGCAGCTGCATCAATCGTTGCAATAACATCATTATTGGTGTTGAGTACGGTTACATAGCTTCCATCCTTAGCAAGACTTGCCTGTGCTACCTCAAAAAAGCTTGCAGGCTCTTCGCTGTCTTCAATCACAATCGCCAGAGCATGGCTTTGCGGCGGCATGCTGCGTGTCATGGTTGCGGAATAATAAGCAGTAACCTTCTGGCCTTCCTTTAAAGCATAGGGCAGACGCAGCTTACCGCTGGCACCCTCCACAACGTAGGTATCACGGTCAACAATAGCTGCAACCATATTTCTGCTGCCCTCGCCTTTAATAACATACATACCATCCTCTACAGCAACGATTTCACCACGGGTAACATAGGTTCCCGGTGCGCGCATTACCTCAGGATTTGCCTGTACCTCATCCAGGGGAGAGGATTGAGCCGCGTCAGCGGCGAAAGCACTGCCGGCACCCAACAGCGCCATGCAGGAAAATACTAAAGCGATTTTTTTAAGTGATTTCATAATATATGCCTCCAAGATATTGCTTTTGTTTATGCTTATAAGTATAGCATAAGATTATGGCAAAATCATGGCAGTTTTGATTAATTATTTACTTGTTGCTGAAATGTACAGCGATTTCCGTAACGGTAGCAGCAGCCTTCCACAGGCAATCCTCATTGAAATCGAAGTGACTGTTGTGATGACCTGCGGCGATTTTGGTACCGTACATCATATACAGAGCACGGCCGCCGTGCTGCTGTACGCGCTCCATGAAGTAACCGCAGTCCTCGCTGCCGCCCATGTCCACATATTCAACAACCTCGTCATAATGACATTTTTCCTCAATCAGCTCTGCTACCTCATGGCCCAGCTCCTTGTCTGCAAAGCAGGCAGGTGCAGCCCCGGCCATGGTGATTTTTACCTTAACGTCATACATAGCGGCGCAGGCATTAAGAATGCGCTTAGCCTCGGTAACCATGTATTCATCAATTTCGGTAGTAGCACCGCGTGTTTCCAGCTTAATAGCAGCGATATCAGGCACAACATTGCGTCCGGTGCCGGCGTTGAGTACGCCTACGTTAATACGGCTGGAGCCCTTGCTGTTACGGGGAATGGTATTCAGGGAAATTGCAGCCTGTGCTGCTGCCAACAAAGCATTCTTGCCCTGCTCCGGAGCAGCGCCTGCGTGGGCAGACACACCGGTAAATTCCGCATCCAGCTTCGTAGTTGCCAGAAAACCGTCAGTCATCGTTACCAGGCAGTTGTTTGTAGTAGCCTTGAAGCCGATATGACCGCCGAACAGATAATCGACATCATCAACTACACCGGCGTTCATCATAGCGAAGGCACCGCGTACACCTTCCTCCGCAGGTTGGAAAATCAATTTTATGGTGCCTGCCAAACGTGCTTTATTGGCGGCAAGCAGCTTTGCTGCCGACAGGCCGATGGTTACGTGACCGTCATGACCGCAGGCATGCATAGCCTTTTTATGTTCGGAAGCAAAGCCTTCCTTAGCTGGGCGATGCTCCTCGCTGCGCTCCTCTTCTACATCGTTGCAGTCCATATCAAAGCGGAAGGCAACTGTTTTACCGGGTTTATCTGTTTTAAGAGTTGCCACGATACCGGTCTTGCCGCCTGCCATCTTCTTTACCAGCTCCGGATCCGCACCTTCGCTGATTGCTCTTTGCATATAATCAGCCAGCTCTGCCTCGCTCGGCACGCCCATCATAGATTTTTCGTCAATAACGTCATCGCCGAATTTAACATCATAGCCAAGATTTTTCAGCTCACCGATAATCATGCTTGCCGTACGGAATTCCGTCCAGCCTGTTTCCGGATGTCTATGCAAATCTCTGCGGCGTTCGACCATTTCATCTTTTAATTCTTCAGCCTGTTGCCAAATTGTTGCCATGTTTCTTACCCCCATTAAAAAAGTACAGTCTGCTCACTGTCTAAAGGCAGATAAACCTCGCTCTTATCTTTTAAACGATTGTTATTATCCACCCACTGTCCGCACGGACATTGTATTGCAGCGGTAGGCAGCGCCCAAGCCAAATGTTTTCCGCAATCAGGACAGATATATTCTACCTGCAGCCTGTCACGCTCTTTTTTCTTCATAAATAAAGCGCACCTCCTGCTTCTTATTGCGTTTTTTATTATAGCACATTTGTACCATTAAGAAAATGCTTTGACGGCAGTAAGTGTTAAAAGTAAGTAAGTTAAGCAACTGCTTCATTTTATTTATTAATGTCATGCTCCTGCCGGTTCGTGTTTTTTCTGTGTCTTTCAGGTTAAAATTGTATTTATATGCTATAATTAAGCTGATTAAATCAGAGTCAGGAGGTTAGAAATATGACTAAGATTAAACAAATGCTTTGTGCCCTGCTTACCGTCTGCCTGCTGCTTATCGGCAGTACAAATGCTATGGCAGCACAGCCTGATACACCGAGCATCAGCGTCAGCGCCAACGCAAGCATTGAGGTGGCACCGGATACTGCCGTAATCAGCTTTGATGTCAATGGCAAGGGCCGTACCGCTGCCGAAGCAACAAGCGCATCTGCCGCCAAAATGGATAGTGTTAAGCGTAATCTGCTTGGCTGCAATATTCTGGGTAATGATATTACAACAACAAGCTATACTCTTTATCCAGATACCGATATCAAGGGTAAAATCACCGGTTATACCGCCAGCAACAGTGTGCGCATCAAGCTCAAGGATATCAGCAAGCTTGGTCCGGTAATTGATAAAATCAGTGCTGCCGGCGTTGATACAATAAATAATATTTCCTTCAGCGTCAGCAGCAGAGAGCTTTACCGCAACAAACTGCTGGCTCAGGCTGTTGAAAACGCACGCCAGCAGGCTGCCGTGGTTGCCAATGCCGGCGGACGCACGCTCGGCAAGCTGCTGAGCGCCAACATCAGCACCTACAGCGGCGGCATGGGGCGCTCCTATGGCAACATGAAGCTGATGGCTGCATCCGACAGAGCTGTTGCCCCCGAAACAAGCATCTCTGCGCAGGAAATTACGATTAAAGCCAGCGTTGATACTGTTTTCGCCATGGAATAAATTACTGCAAGCTAAAAACTGCTGCCTAGCGTCACAGACGCAGGACAGCAGTTTTTTCTTTGGCAGAACAAGCCTGCCGTATTGCACTGTTTTATTTTTTCTTCGGCAGCTTATATTCCTTCAGCGCCTGAAAAAGCTCCGCACTTCCGGGTGCATATTGAGCGCACAGCTCCTTGAGTGCCGCAAAGTTTTTCAGCTCTACACCCCACAAAAAGCAGTCAGCATCATCATAAGCAGCAACAACGATAAACTTTTTGGCATCCAGCGGTGTTTTGCCCAAATCATCCGTCAGCATAATATAATCCGTGCCAAAATCCATACCGTACACCGTAATATTTTCTTCCGGAGTAGCATCCTCCCAAAAGCCCAGTTGATCAAAATCAGCAGCAGTAAGCATAATACACCTCATTTTCATATAATCTATCCTTAATATAACACGTTGCGCTGTCATTTGCAACTTTAGCTGATGACATAGTCTAACTTATCTTTATGCCGCTACTCGGCTCCTTATTCAGCCAAAATTTGGTTTACTATTTTTTATTATTAGTTAACAATATAAAGATATTCAAAGAGTAAATTTTGTAAATAAAATTCGTCTTTTTTTTATAAAAATACTGCCCTATCCTACCCGAAATCGCCATTTGGTGTAGGGACATTCAGGTATAAATCTGTCATAATATACTTGAAGGACGAAGCAACGGCTCGCGTTCATACCGATGAAGATAAAATATGCTATTGTTAAACAACAGCTGGAGGTGTTATTATGGCAAGCTTAACTGTAAATCCTGACTACAAGCTTATCGGCAACAATATCAAACAAATGCGTACCAAATCACAGGTGTCTCAGCAAAGCCTGGCAAAAGCGATTAATATTTCCCAAACCCACATGAGCAATCTGGAAAACGGTAAGACCGGCGTAAGCCTGGCAATTGCCATCCGTATCTCCCAACATCTTAAATGCAGCCTGGATGAGCTGATTTTCGGCACTAATAAAAAATCTTATCCGGCAGCAAGCAAGCCATTGAGCGACCACACTGTTGATGAATTCAATCAGCTTCTGAAGCGCTCTCTGGCAGAAATGATGTTTCAATGTCTGCAGCACCCGGAAGTCCAAAATGTAAAATAAATCGAGCTGCTTTTCAGTTCTATCCTTAAAGCCGCTGCGTCCCTTTGGACGCAGCGCTTTTTGTATGCAAAAACCCCGCCATTGTGGCGGGGTTAAAAAGAGCTTAAGCGGTGAGCAAAGAAAAGAAGCTCCTAATGTGTTAATATACTAATGACCTGCCAGTCAAAGTAAAAAACACATTAAGAGAACATTAAAATGCCGAAAAAGCAAGATAATATCGTAAATAGTTTAGCACATACCAATTGGAATTGTAAGTACCATATAGTATTTGCGCCCAAATATCGTAGAAAAATTTTTTATGAAGAAAAAAGATTGGCGATAATGGATATATTAAGAACAATATGCGGATGGAAAGGAGTAGAAATAATAGAGGGAGAAGTATGTCCAGATCATGTACATCTGTTGTTAAGTATCCCGCCCAAAATGAGCGTTTCGTATTTCGTAGGATACTTAAAAGGAAAAAGTAGTCTGATGATGTTTCAACGGTTTGGAAATATGAAATTTGCATATCGAAATCGCGAATTTTGGTGTAAGGGATACTATGTAGATACAGTAGGTAAAAATACTACTGCAATAAAAGAATACATAGCAAATCAATTGGAGCGAGATAAAGAAATGGACCAGTTAGTGTTATTTGATCCTAAAGATCCACTTATGGGTAGCAAGTAATAATTGCATGGCTGGCAGGCCAATAAAAGACATATTTATGTGTGGCTGCTGAAGATAGGGCTATGCCCGAAAAATAAAAGCCACCCGCTAGGCGGGTTGATCTTTACTTTCTAGTAATGCAAGGTATTCCTTACTGTAGCTACGTAGAAAAAAGCAGTAAAAATTCACAATTTAATTGCGCTTGATAGCTTGTCAATTTTATCTTAATTTTCTTGTTTTTTATCGTTTGAAACTCCGTTTTTAGTTTACAAGATATAGTCATCTTTTAAATTAATAAACTATGTTTGTAAATTGATTTTATTTGACTGTAGTTAAACCGCGATATTATAATAATTATAATGAGAGGATGAAGAATCCGGCAAAAAATGAACAATATATTCCTTATCCAATATGTACTTATATCTACGTTGCTGTAAATTTTTTTCCTCTAAAGGCTTAACTCACATAATACAAAAAATTTCAGATGAGTGTGATTTTTATGAAAAAGACTATGTCGAAAAAAATTGTTGCCATTATGGTTTGCACTGCTGCTTTGGCCGGTATTTATGGTGGGCCGGTGTACGCAGAGAGTTTGTACAAAGGCAATCTAAGTGATATAGTATATGTAAAAGGAGGATCTACAGGGTTCCCCCGTATTACCGACCTTGATTTGGATAAAGTTACAATTGATGGCACTAATGGCTCTATTACTATAAACGGTCAAAAAATCCAAACTGATAATATGAATAATATTTATGTGAATACAGGTCTCCATACCACAGGCCAAATTACTGTAGATGATCATTTGTCTGTTAGTAGAAACGCGACTGTAAAAGGCACACTGGCATTTGGTACAGATGGCGGCCAATTCATTGTAGGCGAAAATGGTGCTATCAGTGCTGCCGGCGGCAACTTCTCTGTAGCAGCTGATGGTGCAACAGCAGTAAAATCTACCCTTGATGCGGAAGGAAAGTCAACCCTCAAAGGAGGTTTAGAAGTTACCGGTGGTGCTACTACAGACACACTGTCTGTTAACGGCGCTGCAACTGCTGGTAGCCTAAACGTTACCAACAACGCAGCTGTTGGCGGCGGTTTAAATGTTACCGGTGGCACTACTACAGATACCTTGACTGTTACTGGCAATTCTAACCTCCAAGGTGACCTGACTGTTACCGGCGATTCTAAACTTAACGGTAAACTCGAAGTTGATGGCACTTTTTCCGCTGCAGAAGGCAATTTCTTTGTAGCAGCTGACGGCGCAACAGATATTGCTGCGAACCTGAATGTTAAAGATGACATCGTTTCCGAAGGAGGCGACGTTAAAATCAAATACAAAAACACTAACGAAATCAAACTTTCCGACCTTGTCTATCTCGGTGATCTGGATCAAGAACTGACTGCTCATTCTGAGTACAACGGCACTGCAGTTGGAGCCTTCAATGCAGAGGCTGCTATCCGCCGCGGCGAAATCGCCCGCCTTGATAACCGTATCGACGAACTGGATACCCGCGTAAATAAGGTTGGTGCAATGGCTGCTGCTATCGCTTCCCTGAAATCTATCGGCTACTCCCCCGAAGCTCCTACCGAATTCTCCGTTGGCGTAGGCCAGTACAAAGGTAAAACCGGTATTGCTCTTGGCTTCTTCCACTATCCGAACAAAGACTTCATGCTGAACTTCAGCATGTCCAGCTCCAGCGGCGAAATGATGGGCGGCATTGGTGCAACCTGGCGCTTTGGCAAGGCTAAAGGCTAAACAGATAATCAGCAGACCTTCACATCGGTGTATGCAAACTAAAGCTTTAGTAAAGCAACAATAAAATAGCTGTTATCGAATACTGGTGTCATCCGCGTGGCACCAGTATTCTTATGTCAAGATAATGACGCACTCCCAAACTAAAAATCAAATTTTTCTTAAAATGCTTTTAAAAGACTTTACTAATTGAGAAAAAACAGTTATGATTATATATAGAATGATAACGTATAATAAGTTGCGCAAATTCAATTCAAAAAGATAGACATAGAGACTA
>ENA-ORNF01002257-ORNF01002257.1-human-gut-metagenome-genome-assembly--contig:-NODE-2257-length-14741-cov-4.471197_pt1 | contig 14741 bp, 13 predicted proteins | sample MGYA00242110_ERZ509012 | MGnify/ENA primary metagenome ERZ509012 (study PRJEB26280, sample SAMEA2338714) | human gut metagenome | biome: human gut; feature: human-associated habitat; material: faeces...
ATCGGGAAAATAGGCAAGTGATATGGGGTAGTTAATTTAAAACTGTTATACTAGAAACAGGTTCCCCGGACCATCATAGAAATTCCTACTTTCAGGACACCTGCAAGCACCATGACCCAGATAGGATTCAGCTTCGTCTTCCGAAGCAGCAGCACACAGATTCCAAAGATCACCACCATGCTCCACTCGGTTCCCGTCAGGGAGATTGTCTCCCCACTTCCCCAAAACGCATTTTTAAGGATCAGGATTCCCGCCGATGCGACCATGGCCACCACTGCCGGACGCAGAGATTTTAAGACTCCTTGCAGCAGATCCATGGTCCGGTACTTCAGATACAGCTTTGCAAGGATCGTCACAATGATACAGGACGGCAGGATGCATCCCACCGTAGCCACAATGGCTCCGGGAATGCCTGCGATCTTCAGACCCACGAAGGTGGCGGAATTCACGGCAATGGGCCCAGGTGTCATCTGTGATATCGTGATCAGATCGGTAAACTCCGACATGGTCAGCCATCCATGAAGCGTTACTACCTGTCCCTGGATCAGAGGCATGGCTGCATAGCCTCCGCCGAAACTGAACAGTCCGATCTGAAGGAAGCTTAAAAACAATTGCAGATAGATCATTTTCCGGCCCTCCTTTTGGTAAGGAGCGTCCGGGCCACACCCAGCAGTCCACAGATGATCACGATATAGACCACATTGATCTCCAGAACACAGGCTGCCAGAAAGGCTCCCAACAGGATCCACAGAGACACCGGTTCCTTCTCCTTTACGATGGGAGCACCCATATCATAGGTCACGGAAGCGATCACCGCACCCACTCCGGACTGCATGCCGGACAACATCTGCGTCACATAATAATTGTTGCGAAAGGCATTGTAGCAGACAGAGATCGCCGTTATGATCACGAAGGGCGGCAGGATCGTACCAAGGATCGACACCAGTGCACCAGAAATCCCTGCCAGCTTATATCCTACGACGATGGACCCATTGACCGCAATGGCTCCGGGAGCGGACTGGGCAATGGCCACCAGATCCAGCATTTCCTTCTCCTCGATCCAGTGATATTCGTCTACGAACTTTTTCTTCATCAGCGTGACAATGACATAACCGCCTCCGAAGGTAAATGCGCTCAGATACAGCGTGGATATGAAAATTTTCCACAATACCTTCCCCCGGGATTCTTTTTCCTCTTCTCTGCTTTTCATACTATTTTGCTCCATTCTTTCTGCCGGTATCTCCCTTTAACGTGCCCTCAGTATTTTTCCCTGCCGCATACAAATACCCCAGTAATATTGGAAATAACTCAAACAATATCAAATAGTAACGAATATCCGATACCGGTCCACACATACAGGTTCCCACCACCAGTAATGTCATAAAAAATGAAATACCTGCAGGTCTGTCCTTGCACCACCAGGCATAGAACGCACTGATGAGCAACATGGTAAACATCGTTCCGGTCACGCAGAGCAATCTTAAAACCGGACATTTCACATAACTGTCTTCCGACATTGCTACATAAAAATTATAAACCTGTGGAACTTTAGGTCTTGCATACTCTTCATTCCAGTCGGACATGACAAAATAACGATTCATTTTCATATCATGTAAGCTTGTTAATGGATACCAGGCCTGATATGTATTATCCAAAAAAGATTCTATGTAACACATAGGATACTGCAGTCCCTTTTTGATCCAGAATTTGATCGCCTTTCCTTTATCCGCCATGATTACATCCAGATGGCGCCAGAACGCAGTCTTGATCTCGTCTGCAATGATAGGATTATACATTTCAAAATTCCCCGGATCAATGCAGGTATAGAGATACTCCAATTCCTCCCTGGTGAATGCTTCCTCTCCTTTATCTACATATACCCTGGCAATCTGCTGAAATGGTACACTCAGTGCTTCCGCCGCACTTCCCGGTGTTGCATCCACAGCGATCATCAGCCCCTTATTCAGCAGGAAAGGCATAATTATCATAAAAATCCAGAACAAAATCTGCTGTTTTCTCCGATATGATACCAGGATTACCGCAAACACTGCTGCAAAAGGCAGTGCATATACTATATTATTACGAAGCAGACAGGCTGTACACAACAGAATGCCGCTAATGATCCATTGTTTTCCGGTCGGTTCTCTCTCAGCATCCAATTCTGCATATATCTGATAAATCTTCAGTACAGCCACCAGCAAAAAAGCATAGCAGGTAACATCTTTGGTAGTACTCATGGCATACATCGCCACCGGCGGACATAATATGTAGAATGCCTCCGACAATATCACCAGAATTCTGTTTCCGGTCTTCCGATACATAAAAACAATACCATAGCTGAAACAAGAAGCACAAATTGCCATCTGTACCGCATTGTATAAAAACACTCCGAAAGTGAGATCAACACTCCGCAGATGATATCCAATAGTGATGATCCCTCCACCCACAATCGTATGCAGCAATGGATGATGCGCATTAAACGGTACTTCCGGATACATGATCTGCGGCAGCTGATTACCCATATCATAATTGTAGAAACCCGGATAACAACAGATCAACAGGATCAGATAACAGCCATACAGAATCCCTCCTGTCAGAAGCCACTGCTGCCAACTCTTCCATGCAAATTCCGGTTTTTCTTTTTTCCCTCGATTATTCAGCCGGCTGTATCCAAAATACAGCAATCCTGTAAAGAAAGAAAACAACACCGTAAACGCACACACGCAGCCTGCACCAGATAACTGTCCGACCTTTCTCCATATCCCGGCCTGCAGTAAAAAGGTATCGTATTTCATGCTGCTCTGCCAGCCATACACTGCCATAAATGCCAGTATGCCGCCAAGAATACCCGTAATGATCCATTCTCTGTACTTTTTCTTCATAACCTTTGTTTTCCCTTTCCTGTATCTGTCGTTTTTACACAGCCTTTTTCAGATCAGCATCCTGCCCTGCTTCTTCCCCTATCATGATTTTTCCGATTTTTTCCACACACATCACACACAAAATCATCTGTGCATAAGTAAAAAATACTGTCGGTGTCCGGATCAGTGTTACCAGGCCCAGTGCCCAGTTCCCTATTCTCTGTACCAGATCCCAGGGAAAATAACGCAATGACATTACAGTAAGCAGACCTGCCGATGCCAGCCAGACAGCATCCGTTCCGTTAAAAAGTTTTCTGCCTTTGACAAAAGAAAAATAAATCAATACCATTATGCCGCCCAGCAGCAGAATCCCCATTCCCGGATCACCGTTTCTGTGAAAGTAGGTGCTGAACAGGCCACCGATACTATATCCCTTATACATGATACTCCCATACTCCAGACCGCTCTCCGCAAAACTACCGTCAAAAAGCCAGTGTTTCCATGTGATATAGGTCGGATATGCCATCACGGTTCCCAGTGCTCCAATGACAGGATATTGCCATTGCTTACGGCAGATGCCCGCTACACATACCAGAAACAATATCGTCAGTCCTGCTACACCGTCCAATCGTCCGATCAGCCCCATCACCAGAACTGCTGCCATTCCAAAACAGCATTTCCGGATTTTTTTCTCCGTGGATGCCATTTTCATCAACGCTGCCGCCAGTACCGGTATCAGCATCCAGAGCAATATCTGTGTCCGGTCTCTGTTATGGATCACAGCGTTCATATGTTCCGGAAGCAACAGATAGATCAGCGTTCCCATTGTCAGAACAGCTATCGATTTCCTGGACAGTTTCCTGTTTTTATCTTTTCCCCCGATGATACACCGGAACATACAGCAGGCAGTTCCCGCAGTCACCAGCTGGCTCACTATGATCCACGCATTCTCCATTGATTACTCTCCTGTCATAAAAGGTTCTTCATTATACCAATAGTAAACATCCGACTCCAGCGTCAGACGATTTTCAAAATACAGCACCTGAAGCACCAGCACCAGTGCAATAGCGAACAGAACCCAGGGAGATACTTTCAGGTTCACCCTGTTTTTTCCCCTGAAGCATCCAATGATCACACAGACAACGGCGTATCCCAGCACATACAGGATAAATCTTCCCGGGTTCCCCTGGGAGTACAATAATTTCATAGCCAGTGGATTCCAGACTCCCAGTGCCGTGATCAACAAGGACAGACGGACATCCCTTCCCTTTCCGGATAGTATTCCATGAAACAGGATGACAGATCCTGCTATCAATATTGCAAACAATACCTTGTATGCCGTCATCACCGGGAAACCGATGCTGCGTATCCCCGCAGGAATCCACAAATATAACAGATGCAGTGCAGGGATATTCCCCCGGTCTTTCCGAAGAAGATACGCCGTCTCCTTCAGACATTGCACACTATCTGCCCCCAGGATCAGATAATCCACCATCAGCGGAATACATGCGGCGGCCCAGATTGCCACCAGTGCGCACATAGTCCACTTTTTCTGTGCGCTGACTTCATTGGTCATTATTTTCCCATGAATAATGACCAGCCCGTTCAGGAGCACACATAACAACAATACTGTCACAAAGGTCATCCTGTGGCCTGCTGCTGTCCTCTCCACTTTCAGTTCATAAGATACCGGTGTTTCTTCTGCAAAAGGAAGTATCGATATCCGTGCTGATGTCACTTGTGCCGTCACATAATAAGTAATTTCTTTATGTTCTGTACCCGCATACAAAGTTGCCCTGTTTCCGCGGATCGCACGAAACGTCATTTGATCGGCCCGCAGTCCGATCTCCATGCCGTCCCCGATTCCCCCGTCTGCTGTATCTGAATCTACAATAATGCGGTAGACTCCCGGGTTCAACGGAAACGTGCTGCTGACGAGTTCCCCTGTTTCTTCATCCCGTTGCAGTTCCCGGCTGTTTATTTCTGCCACCTCACCGGATCCGGAAAAGCAAAGCAGCAACAGAACCAGCAAAAGAATTCCTTCTGCTAAAAAAAGTATCTTTCTTTTCATCTGTATCTCCTTTTCCGGATCAGCCAGACACCCATTCCCACAATGGTAAACAACGTAAGCACTTCTGCTGTTCTCCAATACCAGGGTTCTGCGAACCGTACTGTGATCTGTCCCGTATAATCTCCCGGCACACATACCTGCAGCAGATGATCGCCGCCATCTGTGATTTCCAGTTTCTCCCCGGATTCTCCAACCGCTTCATAGCCCTTATACAGAAGCACCGGCAACGTAATACGTTCCTGTTCCTTTCCATCATTCTGACAATAGAACGTGGTATTTAATCCTCTCTTTGCATAATCCGTGATCTGAATCTTCTCTCCTGCCTCCGGTTTTGCAAAAGATAATTTTCCACTGTCTGTTCCGTAGATCAAATATTCCTCACCTGAAATATATCCGAATCCCATACTTTCTTCATTATACAAATAAAAATCCACCTCCTGATCTTCCGAGTCCATCAGGTATAGATAGGAAGTAGACAATGCCACCACGATGGTGATCAGACTCATTCGGTAAAGTGTCAGCCGGTTCCGTTGAAAATACTTCAGTACATATCCGGCCACGGCAGCAAGAAACACTGTTCCCCATCCCAGAAACCGGTTTGGAAACTGTAGACTGCTTACCAATGTCGCTGCAATGCCGGAAGTATTCTGTATACGATCCCACGGGAAGTAATTAGTAGACATCCATAATGCGAGACATCCCAGACCTGCCGCTTTGATCGCAAAATCCTTTTCAGGCCCTTTTTCTCCCCGCAGATCTCCCAAATACAGCAGCAGCCAGAAAAGGATCACTGCTGCCACCAGGATCAGTCCTGTGCCTACCGGATGTGAGTATTGCATCCCATTATCTCCCAACGGCGTAGCCTGTCCACTGATCCAGAAATGATGCAATAATTGCGGCAGGATTGCTCCTCTTTCCTGTATCGTTCTTGCAGAAGCATGCTGTATTTTCATATCTTGTGTTATATAATAATCCAGAAATGGCACCAGATACCACATACTTAATCCCAATGCCAGGAGTGCCCCCTTTACAAGCTGCAAGAATCTTTTGAATACAAATATTCTCCGCAGATAAAGTACACAGAGCAGTATTGTCATAAAAACAGTGATCTCGCAGGTCAGTACATGTGTCTGAATCAGTCCGGCATATCCAATTCCCAGGATCAGCCAGCTTTTCTGAAATTCTTTCCTATCTACCTCTTCCTCAAAAACCAGAAAGATCCCATAAAGTGCCAATGGTAAAAAAGTAAATGCACTTCCTTCACCAACAGCTCCTGTGATCAATAATTTATAGATTCTGAAAATAGATAACGTGTATAGTCCACTGCATGCCAGTCCGATCACATCATCCCGGAACATTTTTCCAAAACAGTACCAGGCAATGGCCGCTGTCGCAATATTCAGCGCAATACAATAGAGAAGATAGCTCTCCGTCACAGTAAATCCCAACATTCGCAGAACTGCCGGAAAATACAGTAACAGATTGCAATAAAAGATACCGTTGGCATAACCATGGTCAAATACCCATCTGGGCTCCAGCCGCACAGGGAACTGCCCTGTCAGAAGTCCATCCTTAACGCCCTCTATACGCTGTAAATGATAGGTCAGATCCGCTCCGGAGATCATGCCATCGTACAAATAGGGAATGGATGCCAGAAAAGCGATCACTCCTATCCCGAAGATTACTACATGTCTCCTTTCTTTTTCCTTCTTTTGCGCATCTCTTTTCTGATACCATAAAGTCCACAATATCAATGCAGAAATTGCCAAAAGGATCGTCAAATATCTCGTCCATAACAGATTGGTCTCTACAATTCTCAGGTTCCCCGTAGTAAGACTCTCCTGTCCGGAATAATCGATGGTAACCGAAAGCTCCTCTGTGGGCTCAAACAGCCAGAAATCATAGGAAGTATGATCCAGTGCCGCATACATATGCTCTCCGTTACATAACAGACCACCATAATATACCGTGCCGTCTTGTACACTGCACATGGCATTGGTATCTCCTGCGCTCTCGTAGGACAATTCCAGCCGATAGACACCTGCTCCCAGAGAAATATGCTCATAGACCTCCTGATCCGGGCAGGGTTCTCCTGTTACAAATTCATAACTGCCGGCATAATTCCATTCTCTGTTTGGCATTGCGATCCGGATCACACAGAGCAATGACAATAGCAGCAATATTCCTAATATAGTATATCTGACATAAGGTTTCCTGTTCACCCTTACTTTTCTCCTTTGATATATCCTGTAATTCATTTAAAAAACACAAAAATCCATGTTGAGTATAGCATAAAAAAAAGATAATGAAAACTCTCTTCATTATCCTTTCTCATACTTATTACTATTGTGCGTGATGCTCCACATGTTCGAAGGTGAACACATTCAGGAACTGTTTTGCTCTCTCTGTCTCCGGATGCTCGAAAAACTTATCGGGAGCCGCTTCCTCCACGATCTTACCCTGATCAATGAAGATCACTTTATCGGCTACGGCCTTGGCAAACTGCATCTCATGGGTGACAATAAGCATCGTCTTACCTTGCTTTGCCAGATCTAACATAACGTCCAGCACTTCTCTTACCATCTCAGGATCCAGTGCTGCGGTCACTTCATCGAATAACAGGATCTCCGGATGCATACACAGTGCACGTACGATAGCCACACGCTGTTTCTGTCCGCCGGACAACTGTCTGGGATAACTTTTGGCTTTATCTGCCAGTCCCACACGTTCCAGAAGCTCCATGGCCTCCTTGCGAGCTTCCGCTTTGTCACGCTTCTGTACCTTGACCGGTGCCAGCGTAATGTTATCCAATACCGTCAGATGCGGGAACAGTTCATAACTCTGGAATACCATACCGATTTTCTGCCGCAAGGTCGTGATATTTTTGCTGCCCTTACGGATATCCATACCCTGTAGCTTTATCGTACCGCCCTGAATGGGTTCCAGTGCATTGATGCAGCGAAGCAGTGTACTCTTACCGCAGCCGCTGGGGCCTACCACTACCAGAACATCTCCCTGCTTTACTTCCAGATTGATGCCGTCCAGAATCTTCTGGCCTTCATATTCTTTTGTCAGATTTTCTATCTTCAGCAATGTCTCTGCCATGTTTTCACTCCATTCTCATTCCGACTCCGGTTCCATTTCTAATTCCACTTCTTCTCCAACACTCTGGCCAGAACACTGAAGGGCCAGCAGGCAAAGAAATACAGAACGAACACTACGAGGAATACTCCAAATGCTGCATTGGGACTGCTCATACGGTTGGCCTCAATGATCTGCTGTGCCACCTTCAGCATCTCCACCACACCGATCATCAGTACCAGGCTGGTGGTCTTGATCATACGGGTGATCAGGTTGATGGACAGCGGGATCAGTCTTCGCACGGTCTGCGGAATAATGATATACAGATACGTCTGTATTTTACTGAATCCCAGTGCCTCACTACTTTCGTACTGATGCTTCGGAATACTGATCAGGGCTCCGCGCACCAGATCTCCCATCTCTGCGGTTCCCCAGAATGTAAATACGATGACTGCGGAAAGCTCGCCCGACAGATTGATACCAAGATGTTTTGCCGCTCCAAAATATACTAAAAACAATAATACCAGCTGTGGCATGATCCTTACGATCTCAAGATAGATCCGGCAGATCACCTGTACCCATTTCCGTTTGCTGTTCATGATCATACCAAGGAAAATACCAAGGATCACGGAAAGCACCATGGAGATAAGGGCAATTCTTAAAGACACCCATAAGCCGCCTAACAGTCTTAGGAAATTAGTTCCCTGAAACAACACTTCTATGCCCGAATTCTGCATAACGCACCTTCCTTTCTATGAATGAACAAATAATGGATATCGGAAGCAGTAACACCAGATATGCGATCACGAGCATAAGCAGTGCTTCGTCTGTCCGATACGAAATTCCGATCAGGTCTTTTGCGACATAAACCAGATCCGCAAGTGCTACCGCTGAAAATACGGAAGTCTCTTTGATCAGAAATATGACATTCGCACAAAAAACCGGGATGGATGTCGCCACTGCCTGTGGAAGCAGGATCCTTGTAAAAATCTGCATCCGTTTCATGCCAAGGCTCATCGCTGACTCCATCTGGATCTTTGGCACCGCCTCCATACCGGAGCGGAACGCCTCTGCCATGTAACTGCCTCCCAGAAATGCAAGACCGATAATGGCACATGCCTCTGAACTTAACACAATGCCAACCCGTGGCAATCCAAAATAAAGAAAGAATAACTGCACCAGCAGTGGAGTATTTCTTGATACTTCTATATAAATTGCAACCATCTGTTTTAGTACCGGAATATGAAACATTCGAACAATACAACAGATAAATCCGATCAGAATGGAAAGTATAATACCGATCAAAGCAATCCTTGCAGTCAGTCCTGCTGCTTCGATATACAGTGGTATATTTTCCTGAATAAAACCAACGTCCATGACTTCCTCCGTCTCTCTGTTTTATTTCCTACTTTTTTTATAGGAATACTATAATATTATGCGTACGATTTGTCAAGAAAAAAATTCACAATATGTTCACTGGATTTTTTGAAAAAATTATTGCATAATAAATGGCGGTGCATGGTACATCCCCTGCACCCCTTTGGGTTAATTATTAACCCCCTTCTTAACAAAAAGTCCCTTTCATCTGGTGGCTGCAAACACCACGTGAAAGGGGCCTTTTTGTATCAGAAAGATTATTTCTCCTGCTCGTACTCATCCAGGAAATTATGGGTAACCCCATCCTTTTTGTAACCAATAATGGTCTTTAAATTTACATTATGCACACTGTTAAAGATATTCTTATCGATAAATTCACTTTTTTGTCGGAAAGAAGCGACCAGATCCTTCATTTCCTCACGTTTGGAACCTTTCGCACCCCCACAGCTTGCACAATTTTCCGTAAAGCGGCAGGCACACTGGATAAACTGTAATCCATTGCTGTCCCTCCATGCCTTGATGTCCTCTTCCTTTACCAGATAAAGCGGACGGATCAGCTCCATCCCCTCAAAATTCTGGCTGTGGAGTTTTGGCATCATTGTCTCGATCTTTCCGCTGTAGAGCATACCCATCAATATCGTTTCAATGACATCATCAAAATGATGTCCCAGTGCAATCTTGTTACAGCCTAATTCCTTTGCCTTCGAATAAAGATGTCCACGCCGCATGCGCGCACACAGGTAGCAAGGATTTTTGTCTACTTCCGCTACCGAATCAAAAATGTCCGTCTCAAACACCGTAAGCGGAATACCAAGCAGCTTTGCATTTTCTTTGATGATATTCCAGTTTTCTTCCTTATAACCCGGATTCATACACAGAAATTCCACTTCAAAATTGCGTTTTCCATGACGGTACAACTCCTGAAACAGTTTTGCCAGCAGCATGGAATCCTTACCACCCGAGATGCAGACTGCGATCTTATCGCCATCCTGTATCATCTCGTAATCATGCAGTGCCTTTGTAAACTGGCTCCAGATGCTCTTCCTAAAACGCTTGATCAGACTCTTTTCGATCTTCTGACAGCGCAGACTGCGCTCATCTTCCGAAGCTGTGACTTTCATCAGCTGGCTTCTTAAATAAGCACGGTATCCGCCCTCTAAGTCCACCACATCAAATCCCTGTTCGCTTAAAAGCTCCGCAGCCTCCTTGCTGGTATCTCCCACATGACAGTATACACAGACCGGAAGTTCCGGTTTTAAACTGCCGGTCTCTTTCGCCTCGATCTTTTCCATTGGAATGGAAATGGCACCTTTAATCGCACCGCGGGCATAATCACTCTCTGCCCGGATATCTACGATCTGTAACGTTCCGTTCTCTCTTTGTTCCAGTTCTTCCACTGTAATTCTCTGACACATGATATGATAATCTCCATTCTTTCCCGCTTTTGGGCATCTCAAGTTATCCGTTTGTGACTCCGGTCAAATCCTTGATGACTTCACCTGCAATAATGAGTCCGACCACCGACGGAACAAATGCGATCGAGCCGGGTATCGCCCTGCGCTCCGTGCACTTGTGTGCTGCGCCCGGAGGACAGATACAGTTCGAACGGCAGCTGATCGACATATCCTCGATCGGGGTGATCGGTTTCTCCTTGGAATAAACCACTTTCAGATGTTTGACTCCGCGCTTTTTTAATTCCCGGCGCATGACTTTTGCCAGTGGGCAGACCGATGTCTTATAGATATCTGCCACTTCAAAATCTGCCGGATTTAATTTATTTCCCGCTCCCATACTGCTGATCACCGGAACTCCGGCTTCCTGCGCTTTTAATACGAGAGCGATCTTGGCAGTCACGGTATCCACCGCATCCACCACATAGGAATACTGGGAAAAATCAAACTCGTCACTGTTTTCCGGCAGGAAAAAGCATTTGTGCACATGGACAACGGCATTTGGATTGATCTCTAAAATACGCTTTTTCATTACATCCGCCTTATACTGTCCTACCGTTTTTCTTGTTGCAATGACCTGACGGTTTAAATTCGTTAAACATACCTTGTCATCATCGATCAGATCAATGGTGCCGACTCCGCTGCGCACCAGTGCCTCTACGGTATAACCGCCGACTCCTCCCACGCCAAACACGGCAACCCGCGCATTGGCAAGGCGTTCCATTGACTCTTTTCCCAACAGTAATTCTGTTCTTGAAAACTGATTCAGCATAGTTTCTCTACTCCTCTTATTTTGCTGCCAGCTCTAACATCCGCTCCAGCGGAAGTTTTGCCGCATTTCGCATTTCTTCCTCAAGCTCAACTTCCGGTGCTAAATTCTGTAACGCGGATAACACGCTTTCCAGACGTACTTTTTTCATATTCGGGCAGAACTGTCTGTGTCCTACGGAATAAAATTTCTTTTCCGGATTTTTCTGCATCAGTTCATAGAAAATCCCCATCTCTGTGCAGATGATAAATACCTTTTCCGGTGACTCTGTCACATAATCGATGATCTGCGAGGTACTTCCGATAAAATCTGCCAGTTCAAGTGTATCCTCCGTACACTCCGGGTGCGCCAACACCAGTGCCTCCGGATGAACTTCTTTCGCCTTTAACACATCTTCCCTATGTATGCTCTTGTGCACATGGCAGAAGCCATCATTGAAGATAAAATGCTTGTCCGGAAGCTGCTTTGCCACATAGCGTCCCAGATTGTTATCCGGGATAAAAAAGATATCGTGATTTGGAAGATTTTTTACAATCTTGATCGCATTGGATGAAGTAACGCACACATCAGAAACTGCTTTGATCTCTGCTGTGGAATTGACATAACATACCACTGCAACATCCGGGTACTCCTGCCGCACTTCCTTGATCCAGTCGACATCTACCATATGTGCCATCGGACAGTCCGCGGTCTCATCTGCCATGACAACCTTTTTGTCCGGATTTAAAATTTTTGCACTCTCTCCCATAAAGGAAACTCCGCAAAAAATAATCACACGCTCCGATACGGTTGTTGCCTTTTTTGCAAGATAATAGGAGTCTCCTACAAAATCTGCAATCTCCTGCACCGGTCCGTCCACATAATAATGTGCTAATATCACCGCATCCTTTTCTTTTTTTAAGGCTGCGATCTGTTGTTTGATCTCTTCTTCCACGTTTTTGTCCTGTCCCTTCTCTATTTATTTGAAATCCTATCGTTTTAATATGAAATAACAAATTAGATAATAAGACAATTTGAAACGCCAGTCAAGAATTTTTATCGTTTTCCTTCTTTTATCTCGTCTAAAATCTCTGCAACTGCTTCTCTTTCATCAAAATGATACTTGACCCCTTTGATCTCCTGATAGTCCTCATGTCCTTTTCCGAGCAGTACGATCATGTCTCCCGGCTGTGCATGTGTCATACAGTATGCGATCGCTTCTTTTCGATCCTCGATCTCAATATACTTTCCATTGCTCTTTGCCAGTCCGACTTTGATGTCCTCGTTGATGTCTTTGATCTCCTCGTCTCTTGGGTTATCACAGGTCAGCACGCAAAGATCTGCCATTGCTCCGGTCACCTCGCCCATATCATATCTGCGGAGTTTGGAACGGTTTCCACCGCCTCCGTATACACAGATCAGACGTTTCGGATGATACTCAAGCAGTGTAGTCAGCACGCTTCTGGTGCTCACTTCATTGTGTGCGTAATCGATGATCAGATAATAATCCTTTGAAACCGGAAGCATCTCCACACGTCCTTTTACCTGAACTTTCTCAAGTCCTTTCTGGATTGCCTCGTTACTGATCCCTGCCAGATGGCAGACAAGCATGGTCACAAGAGAATTGGACACGGAAAATCTGCCCGGGATGTGTACCTTTGCCTCACACTCCATGACCCCTTTTACCTTAAAGTCCATGCCCAGCTTTCCGTTTTCTTTGATATAACCGATCTCGTAAGCCGCCAGATCTACCGGTTTTCCTAAAAATTCTGTTTTCTCTGTTGCGAAGCTGTATACCTCACAGGTATGGTTCTTTAAGATTTCCTCACTGTGCACATCATCCGCATTGATGATCCCTTTTTTGCACTGGGAAAAGAGCATGCTCTTACATTCCAGGTATTCCTCAAAGGATGCGTGCTCTGCCGGTCCGATATGATCCGGGGAAAGGTTCGTAAACACGCCATAGTCAAACTCGATGCCTGCAGTACGATCCAGTTTCAGTCCCTGGGAGGATACCTCCATGACCACATACTCGCACCCCGCCTCGACCATTGCCGCAAACATGCGGTGCAGTTCATAAGATTCCGGTGTCGTGTTTTTGGATGGTAATTTTTCATCGCCGATCAGTGCTCCGATGGTTCCGATCAGTCCCACCTTTTTGCCTGCCATTTCCAGTACGCTCTTTATCATATAAGTTGTCGTTGTTTTTCCTTTCGTTCCGGTCAGTCCGATCGTGATCAGCTTTCTTGCCGGATGGTTAAACAATGCCGCAGACATTAAAGCAAGTGCATATCTGGTGCTCTTTACCTGGATCACGGTAATGCCATCCGGTATCTGCATGGCTGCCTCTTCGCGCTCTACCACAATGGCAGAAGCTCCCTTTTCCACCGCATCCTTAATATAATTGTGTCCGTCCGTTATTGCACCTACCATACAGACAAACATGGTGTCCTTTGCAATCTTTCTGGAATCATAAATGATATCCTTTACCTCGGTTTCCATAGTTCCTTTTAAAAGGCGATACTCTATTTCGCCGCAGATCTGCTCTAATTTCATCGTATTCTCCTATCTGTTTCTCGTATTTTTCATGTTCTCTTTAACGCACGAAACGATTTTGCGAAAATATCTATTCTCACAAAATCGTTCATCTATCGTACTATCTGTTTATAATGTGGGAGGCATCGATCTCCGCCTCAAATACCGTGTGGGACGGTCCGGTCATAAACAGATGATTGGTACCTTCCATCCACTCGATAAGAAGCGGTCCTCCGATCTGTTCTACGGTTACTTTCCGATCCAGTCTGCCGGTCAGCACCCCTGCGACCACCGCGGTCGCACATCCGGTTCCACATCCGATGGTCTCGCCGGTTCCTCTCTCCCACTCCCGGATCTTGATATAATCCGGGCGGACAAACTCTGCAAAGGTAACATTGGTCTTATTCGGGAAGATCTCTGTCATATGCTCGATCGTTTTTCCGTATTTTTCCACATCCAGATCTGCCACGGAATCCACATACATGGCACAGTGTGGATTACCCCAGGAAACGGTTGTGATGTGGAAAGTCTTATCTAATACCTGCACCGGCTGCTCGATAAATTCGCTTAAGTCTGTACTGACCGGGATTACTGCGGTTGATAATCTCGGCTCTCCG
>ENA-ORNF01002261-ORNF01002261.1-human-gut-metagenome-genome-assembly--contig:-NODE-2261-length-14716-cov-2.913307_pt1 | contig 14716 bp, 10 predicted proteins | sample MGYA00242110_ERZ509012 | MGnify/ENA primary metagenome ERZ509012 (study PRJEB26280, sample SAMEA2338714) | human gut metagenome | biome: human gut; feature: human-associated habitat; material: faeces...
TGTATGCGTCGCTTTCTTTACTATATGCGTGCCACATGATAGCTTCAATTTCATTGCGAGCACGGCAGTCGTGCAGACGATCCTCTGCGCCCGTGTTTATCAGTGACAGGCCGCGTCCCCACAGTGGAGTGGTCCGGCACCATGAGCCGTGTATGTCATTTATCATGTGGAGGCGGTGCTGCAACATATCGGTATACGGATAAATCTTCTGGTGCGGATATTTTGGCAAGGGACGGTTCTTGATGTTGTCCGACGTCCAGTAGTTGTCCTCACCGGTTGTCCATGAAGGACGATGACAGCTTGCACATCCCATTTGCATGAAAAGTTCCTTGCCGCGTTGCACATCTTTATCATTGAGATTGCGGGCACGCGGTATGGCAAGGCCGCGATGCCAAACCATGAACGCATAATAGTTGTCGTCGGTCATCTCGGGGGTAAAGTTGTGCCATTGGTTGTTGAACTGGTCTGTTTTTGGTGAAAGCAAATTCTTTACAGCGTCGGCAATTCCCTCTTCCGTGCCGTCGGCATAGTAGGGAGAGAACGGGTTGTTCTTGATGTTGTCAATAACGTCTTTGTTTTCCGACATCGCCAAGGCCCATGCGTCGGTGCTGTACAGGTTGGGGCGGTCGCTGCGCGATACGTTCGTTATATTCCATATAGCATTGGCGCCTGCTCCGTCTTGCAATGAAGCACGTGTCAAGGCATATGTGTATCGTTTTAACATCTTAGTGACTTTAGTGCCGTCGGCCAAGGCACCGCTGGAAGTCCATGTGGTATACCATGCTCCCGGAGCGAAATCGTTTGCTTCCTTGTCCCAGAAGTTAGGATTCAGGTCGGCTCCTTTGCTTGCCGCAATTTGATATTGCCGTTTTATTGAATCTTCGGGTATCGCGTCCAAAAGCCCTGTACCCATTATTCCTATTGTCGATTCCAGGCGAACGGCTATGTTAGTAGGTTTAGGGTTTGTGTTGAATGCGTCTTCGGGAATATTGACTTCAGGATAGATAAGCTCATACGATTCACCGTCTTCAAATTGCATTGGAAGCCCGCTTTCCATGGCGGTTACGGTTTTCCATTCTATTGTAACTTTATCTTCATCAACAGGTGGCAGGAACGGCGCGGTAGCTTGTGTTTGCGGCATTCCGGTTACTTCACTAATGTAAGGACCGTCGTTGCTGTTTGCCCCGTCGAGCGGATGGTATATTACCAAAAGGTATCCATTGCCGAATTGCGACTTATAACTTTCTTGCCTTTTACCGTGTCCATAGCCGGGATGGCAGTCTATGCAGGATTTTCTGAGAGAGGCCGGTCCTAAACCATTGAAGGGTTGTGTGTTTAAATTAAAGTTACGTTCAAAGAAGTATTCGCCGGTATTGAATTCCGTTAATAGTCCCTGTTCGTTAACCGCAGGCGATTCATCTTCGTAACAGCCTGCTACAACGTTGTCTGTAGTTCCTAATTTTCCGCCGGGGAACCATTCCGATTCGTCGAAGTTGCCTACGGCTTTGCCTACATACTCTGCGTCGCCGCGGCTGATGTTGGATATATTGTCGTCGTCGCTACATGAATTCAAGGTCATGGCGAGGCATGATAAAGCTAATAAAGAGAGTTTGTTGCTGATTTTCATATTCGTGTTGTTTATTTGTTTTATACGCCTATAGTTGTGCTTGGGAAATCAAGCACAACTATGGCATTTTGAGTTATAATGTTTATTGTCTTGCGAACCATTCGCCGGCTTTCTGTAAGTCGTCATCCAAGGTGTATATCTTGTCTTGCGCAATTCCCACAAGAGGATCCGTCGGATTGTTGACAAATCCACCGACAAGCTGGTTTTGGCAATCTTCCAAAGCACTTATCGCAGCATTCAGGTCGGTTTCCATCTTTTCGGCAAGGTCAGGATTATACTTCTTAAGATAAGACATAATTGAACTGTTTTCATTCCTGTATTCCGGGCGTCCGCCATAAAGCGAGTTCTGAATGCTTATGATGTTGTCCTTGAAGTCATAGAAAGAACGCTGGCTGTAAGGAGATTCTATGTAGTTGGGGTCAGCTTCTTCTCCGTTTCCGTAGGGATTGCCAATCTTCTTATATGCAACCTCGGTAGATATGTTCTGGCAGCCGGAAATAAGAATAGTTCCCATTACTTCCTGCCATGTGGCGTAAGAACTTCCGGCATTTCCTGTGTTGAGCATGTTCTGGCCGTAGGAATAGCGTCCACCGGTTACTGTTGTAGGCAGGTCGAGTTCGGCAATCCTGTCTTTATGCTCTTGCGGCGCATTGTCGTCCCAAGCTACTTCCATCTGCCAGCATTTGTCTCTCAAGTCTCCGGCAACGGCAGTTGCATAAATAAGTTCTTCTTCTCCGGTAACATTTGCATTTAATTCTTTGAACACAGCATGGTCTTCTTTATTCTGAAGTGCGCTTACCGTGCGGTTCTTTCCATTGCGGAAGATGATGAACTCTATACCGTGGAAGCCTAACAGTTCCTGTCCTAACTTGCCTGAAGCGAAAGCTATTGCAGCGTCTTCGTCCCCGCTCATTTCTTCGAGGTGCAGTTTGTTTGTAAGTTCCATGGCCAGCCCGTGCAAATCAAGAGGCCATGTGTCGATGTGCGGGTCGATTCCGAAGTCGGTGGCCGCACCGAAGAGGAATGCTTCGCTTTCTTCGTAGTATGCGCGTGCGTCGATGAACGTTTCGCAGATGTCGTCGAGTTCAGCTTGTGTGAGGCTGTTCGGATCGTTCACGAATTTGTTTTTGGCAGCCAGAAGTTTGTTGTACAGGTCGCCGGTTGCTTCGGCCAAGAGTTTGTACGTAGGAAGCACTGTTTTGTTTACGTAAACCTGTGCTACCGTTCTCATTTCTCTTTCTTTGGCGGTCAGCGAAGTGCTCCCACCGCCGTTGTCATCATCATCGCACGATGTCAAACTGAATGCAGCCACAGCGCCGAAGGCTATGAATGCTGCTTTTTTGAAATAACTTTTAAACATTTCGGTAGTATTTTAAATCGTTATATAATATGTTTTATAGGAAGAATCCCTGATAAGCCACGCCCAATGATACGGAAGGCTCGTTGTTGTATTGGCTTTTAAAGAATCTTTTCGAGTATTCCGCTTTCACCGCAATCTGTGGTATGGGATAGTAGTTCACACCGAAAGCCATGCGGTTTTTCCCGGTATATTCATATTTAGACTGGTCTTTTGCCGGGATATAAGAGTTGTAATATTCGTATCGGCCGAACAGATACAGTTTCTGGTTGTCTTCGCGCAACTTGCCTATTTGCGAGAACACGTCGTATCCGGCTTCTATTCCTACGGCTACTGCGTTTTTCCCGACGGGTGTCTTTTTGTACGGGGCGTTGTTCGATGTAAGGTTTCTCTTTATCTTGCTGATGGTCGAGGCGTTGCTCAAATAGCCGTAGTCGGCGTTTCCGCGCACAATCCAGTTGTACCGGTTGAACGTGAAGTCTATCGCTCCTATGGCTACGCGCCCTTTTGTGCCGTCGTAGGTCTTTTTGTTTCCATTGGCGTCTTCGCCTTCAAACTCGTGGGGATACGAATTGTGCATGGCCTGTCCGTAATATCCGCTCAAACCTACACGAAGTCCGGGTAGTGTATAGTTGTCGATACGTGCAGCAAAGCCGTATTTGTTTGCAACCTTGAATTCGAAAGGCGAGCCGGCGCCACCTTGAATCCAGTTTTCCCTGTCGAACATGAACGCGTCCAGACCGGCGAGCATCTGTACTTCGTAACGGAAATCGCCAAGGCGTCCCCAAATGCTTATTCCCGTATCATGCCATGTGCAGGGCAGTATGGTGGCTTCGCCTTCGGGGCGGTAAACCGTAAAATAGTTGAGCGGCTCATGATGTGCATTGGTAAGTCCTACTGGTACTACAATATGTCCGGCGCGCACGTTCAAGAATGACCCGAACGACTTTTGAATCCAGAACTGTTCCAGTTCCACTTCGCCGCCTTTCTCTACTTCCTGTTCCCATTCGCCGCCTTCGCTGTATTCCTTTTCGATAGCGCCTCCCGAGCCGGTGTGTTCGAATTCTATTTCGCTCGACATTGTCCATCCCTTGCCGAAATCGTAGCTTATATAGATAACAGCGTGGGGTATGTCGAAACGCCCGTGGCTCGGGTCGTTTTTATAACTTTTCGGGTCTGTGTAGCGGTAAACGTTGTCGCTGTAGAAGTTGCGTGTATAAGCGGCTTCTCCGTATCCGCCTATGCTCAAACGGTTGCCTTTTACGTGGTTCTGCACGCTGTCGGCTGCAGAATACTGGGCTTTTGCGCAATCGGGTGTCAACATGCACGCAGCCGCACCGATAATCGATAAAACTGTTGTAATTTTCATTTATTTATAAATCCTTGATTAATTCGGGTGCAAAGTTAGAAGTGCTTAAAATTTCTTGCAATGCCTAAAAATGGGCATTCTTTATGGCTGTTACACAAGCTATTTTAAGCTCTATACCCAAATAATGGTATGGCCGCTGTGATATGGTGGGAGAATAAGGCGGATTAACACAAAACAGGCAGTGGCGCGGACCTGCGGTTAGATGTTTTTGAATGGAAAAACGTCATGTGTTTTATTGCAGGAAACGCCTGTCTGTATTTGTCTGCACTTTCGGGGCGTTTTTCAAACGGGTTTTCAAGGGGCAAAAAATATGTCTGACCTATTTTAAAATATGTCTGAGATATTTTGAAATATGTGCCTTGTATTTTTTATTTGCTCCCAACGGGGGTGTAATCGCTTGAAAATTAGTTTTCACTTTTTCTGTTACGGAATAGCCGTTTTCGGCCTTCGTTTTTTTCATCGTTTTACGCTCCGTTTCGTTGTTGCAGGTGTATGTATGAGTATGCCGCTCGCTCCTGCCGAAAAGATATTCAGCAAAGAACATTTTTCTGTGCCCCTTAACGTGTAGGTAAGTATATGCGGATGTATTACCGGATTTGTATTTAAAGCCCTGAACAGGCTGCTTTTCACTTTAATATTCTTTAAATGTTTTATTGTCGTATGTATTTAATAACAGCGTAACTTTGCATTGCTTTTCGAAAGGATATGTACAAGGAATCAAACGATAAGAAGGCGGCGGCAGTACCGGGCAATGACGCGAATACGAAACATGACGCTGCTTTTTCGGACAACACCTTTTGGGTATCGCGCAAAAAGGCAGCCGAGCGTATCATTATGGGCATAGACCCGGGAACGAATATCTTGGGATACGGGGTGCTCAGCGTGAACGACAGGCAGGCCAAGATGGTTGCCATGGGTGTTATCGACCTGCGGAAAGTAAAAGATGTGTATCTTAAGCTTGGGCGTATTTACGAGCGCATAAATTCGCTTATCGCAAGTTTCCTTCCCGATGAGTTGAGTATCGAATCTCCTTTCTTTGGAAAGAATGCGCAAAGCATGCTGAAGCTGGGCCGCGCCCAGGGAGTAGCTATTGCCGCGGCCATCAATAAGGATATACCTATACATGAGTATGCTCCGCTTAAAATAAAGATGGCCATAACGGGAAACGGACGGGCCTCGAAGCAACAGGTTTCGGCAATGTTGCAGCGTTACCTTAATATAAAGGAAGAAATTCTGCTTCCTTATTTCGACGCAACAGATGCCTTGGCTGCCGCATATTGTCATTTTCTTGAAACTTCCTGTAAAATGTACAGCACGTCGGCCGCCGGGAAAATAAAGGTGATTGACGAAGCTGCGTTGATGAAGCATTCAGGCGATCGGCACGTTTCGAAGAACTGGAAAGATTTTGTAGCAAGTAATCCCGAGAGGGTAAGGTAGAGCTTATGAAATCCTTGCAAACGAAGTAAAACTTATGCGTAATATAATAGAAGTAGCAAACGGAGTAACGCGGATAGAGGCTTATCGCATGAATGAGCCAGTAACTGTAAGCATACCTTCGGACGAACCGCTTGCCATAATAGGCGAAAACGGAAGCGGAAAATCTTTGCTGGTCGATATTCTTACGGGAGCACACCCTTTGTGGGGAACGGAAGTGAAGTACGACTTTACGCCATCGGTTCATAAAAAAGTAAGTGAAAATATAAAGACCGTTACCTTTCGCGATGCCTATGGCAATGCAACGGGCACGTATTACCAGCAACGTTGGAACCAATGGGATGTTGGCGACTCGAACACGGTAGAAGAAGTCCTGAGCAACGCCGCTGCTTCAAAGGATATAAGCGAAGAACTTAACCGGATATTAGGCTTGGAGGATTTGCTGCATAAGAAGATGATTATGCTCTCGAGCGGAGAACTTCGCAAGGTACAGCTTGCGGAAGTATTGCAGTGCGAGCCAAGGCTCGTGATTCTCGACAACCCTTATATCGGACTCGACGCAAATGCCAGGCAACAGGTTTCAGAATTCCTAGCCCGAGTTTCACAAATGGGCACGACGATGATAATCGTCGTGGTATCAAGAATAAAAGACATACCTTATTTTATCAACAAGGTCCTTCCGGTAGAAAACAGGAAAGTTCTTCCCATAGCTGATAAAGATACGTTCGTAAAACGCTTTAATGAGGCAAAGGTCTGCGACCGGGAGAAAACAGATGAAAGCATAAGAAAAATATTTGATTTGCCTGACGCCGCGACCGGTACAGACGATGAAATAATCCGGTGCGAAGACGTTAAGATAAGCTACGGCAACCGAACCATTCTGAAGAATTTCAATTGGAGCGTCAAAAGGGGGGAACATTGGGCCTTGAGCGGAGAAAACGGGGCAGGAAAGTCTACATTGTTAAGCCTTGTTTGCGCTGATAACCCACAGGCCTATGCCTGCAATATAAGTTTGTTCGGCTTCAAGCGCGGGTGTGGCGAAAGTATTTGGGACATAAAGAAAAAAATAGGCTACGTAAGCCCCGAAATGTACCGTTCATACAAGAAGAACCTTCCGGCCGTTGATATCGTGGCGAGTGGCCTGCACGATTCGGTTGGGCTGTACAAGCGCGTAACAGACGAAGAAAGAGAAAAGGTCCTGTTCTGGATGGATATATTTGGTGTCGGAAGCCTTGCACAACGCCCGTACTTGCAATTGTCGAGCGGAGAGCAACGTATGCTACTGTTAGTGCGTGCCTTTGTGAAAGACCCGGAGTTGCTTGTCCTCGATGAACCTTTTCATGGATTGGACGAACATAGGCGGATGTTGGCACGTGCCGTAATAGACGCTTTCTGTAAACGAAAAGGTAAGACTTTAATAATGGTAACTCATTATGAAGAAGAATACCCGGCTTCGATAGACCATAAATTAAAATTGAAGAAAATAATAGATTAGAAACTATAGCTTATGAAAAAAAGATTATACATATTGTTCCTTTCTCTGTTTTCCGTTAGCGGAGTAACTTCGGCGCAAGAAGTGTTCAATAAAGTGATGGAAAGCGCACAACACATTCTTAATGAGCCGACAAGCACGTTTACAAATACGCAGATAGCGAAGTTTAAGGTGGATGAGCTGAATTATATGAAAGGCAAGGCAATGGAAAAAGACTCTGTTGCCGCTATAGATTTATTGGATGTGCAGTCGTATTACATGTCGGAGTTCCTGAGCATGTTTTATACGGAAATAATTTACTCTACAGACCTCTCAGCCGAAGACCGTAAAGCCAAAATACTTCTTTTCATACAAGCCTCATGCGCCTGCCCGTTATTCAATGATACGGATAAGGAAAAGATAAATAAATATATTGACGGCGACGCACAACTCACTCCGTTCTGTCTTGATACGGATTGGTATAAGGCATATCAGTTTGTTACAAAAGCAATGGAGTAGTGGAGCAGGCGAGAGTAACTTGCAAACAGCATTACAAAAAAATCTTAGAGGGAACTCTAAGATTTTTTTGTTTCATTGCCTATAGCAGTAAGGTAAACAAATTAATATTCTGTGTAAATGAGGTAATGTAATACGATTTGCATTTTATAATGAGTCGGACATGCGCATTACTTCGGAGGCATCCACTTTTTGCACGCAGCAGTCGTGCCGGTCGATTGCCTGACATGCGGCAAGGGCCGCGTTTGCACCTATCATCATAAAAACAGGCTCCATCCGTATTGACCCGTATGCAATGTGCGAAGCCGAAAGGCACACAGGAACCAATACATTTTTTGCGTCGTCTTCCTTGGGCGTTATGGCGCGGTATGATACTTTGTACGGGGCGGGCACAGGCTTTTGCACATCGCCTTCGTTTTTTACCATTCCGTTTACCACGTATCGCCCGCAGTTGTGCGAGTCCATCGTATAACTGGCCCAGCCGATAGGATCGTTGACAGTTTCTTTACCTTCGCAATGTTTTTGCGTCATGACAACGGGGCCGACCATACGCCTTGCTTCGCGTATGTATAGTTGTGGTGTGAAGTGGCCGTACTCTTCGTATTCATCTTTTGGATAACCCCATTGCAGCATGGCCTGACGAATGTTTTGCGGAATACGTGGGTCGTGTCCCAAGAAGTAAAGGAATCCTTTGGTGTAGTCGGTGTGACGTTTTGCTATCTGCTCGCGTTCCTCGTAGCTTGCCTCAGGGTAGTCCCAGTTTTCTCCTATCATATCTGTAGAGAAACCGCCGCGATTGTTTATATCAGTTTTGTTGTTTGGCATCATGCCCCAATAAATGGCGTCGTCAATAGTTTTCCACGGGTCTATTTCCTTAATCCTTATCAGCAGTTCGTAATGGCTGGGGTCGTAATTCTCGGGCTTTGTTATTTCTATGCGGTTTGCCGGGTCGTTGGTCAGTGTTATACGATAGTTGTAGGCTTGTATCTTTTTGTCTCCGGTGCCTTGTTCTCCCATTTTTTCGGGTGATATTCCATAAAGCAGTCCGCTTGCCGGGTCTCCCTTTACTTTGTATGGGTCTACGCCGTCGGGAAACTGGTGTTGGTCGAGCATTTGCACGCCGTTCCAAGTCTCGCCGTAAACAGAGTTGGCTTCGCGCCCGTATGTGTAAGTAATTCCGGCTTTTGCCATCAGGTCGCCCTCATAACTGCAATCGATAAATACTTTGGCAGATACTTTTACCTTGATTTTGTTGTCGTCACTTTTTTCCAGTGTAATGTCCTTGACGGTATTGCCTTTTTTCTTTGCTTTTGTGATTCTGTGGTTGTACAGAATGTTTATGTCAGCTTCTTTTATGTATTCGTTGTACACGCTGAGCGCGGCCTTTGGTTCGAATGTGTATTGGGCTTCGTTTTTACCATAATATTTGCCAATGCGTTTATAGAAGTCCAAGGCATATCCTTTAATCGCTTCAATGTGTCCGATGTCGGTTTGTCCCAATCCGCCGGTTGTCAATCCTCCAATGCGCTTGGTAGGCTCGATAAGCAACACGCTTTTGCCTTGTTTTTTTGCCGTATAGGCAGCCATTACTCCGGCAGACGTTCCTCCGTATATACAAATATCTACATTGTAGCTTTGGGCATTAGTTGTTTGTTCTTTCAAACAGCCTGAAGTGTTGCCTGTGGCCGCGTATGCAACCATGTTTGCCATTAAGGAAGCGGCCAATAATGAGGTCTTGATGATTAATTTACGCATATTGCAGATAGGTGTAAAAAATTATAAAAAGTGAGTTGTTTACAAAAATAAAAAAAGAGCGCTTAATAACAAATGAAAAGACAGATTTCTTATATCGCTATGCTGTGCGGCAATGTCTGAGTTGTCTGCCTTTTTGTTTTGGTAATTAGGAACGGCAAAAAATATCTCTGAGATATTTTGAATTATGTCAGACATATTTCAAAATATGTCTGACATAATTTTTTCTTCTTCCCAATAAGGTTTTATTACGCTTTTCTTTATTGTAACAAATTTCAGACAAGGCTGTTAGTGGTACAGTTTGTTTTCATGGAAATTTGATTGCATTGTTTGTTGTTAAGACAAAAGGATTATAACTAAAAACGGCGCATTAATTATGCGCCGTTTTCTTTGGTTATTTGGAGTTGTCTGTTTATTCTCCTTTTTCCATTTTTGCTTTCAATTCTGCAAGTGCGTCGATGTCGCCGAGTGTTGTTGCAGCAGCCTGGTTCTTGATTTGTGCACTTTCTTCCTTCTTGGGAGCAGCCTTCGAAGTTGCAGCTTTTTTCTCTTCATGCTGTGGTTCTTCGAATGTGCGGCTGTGCGACAGAATAATGCGGTGGCTGTCTTTGTTGAACTCAATTACTTTGAAAGGCAATTTTTCATTTACCTGTGCTTTCGAACCATCTTCTTTAGTAAGATGTTTGGGTGTTACAAAGCCTTCTACACCGTATTCGAGCTGTACGGTTGCGCCTTTGTCCATAATGTTTACGATAGTTCCTTCGTGAACGGAGCCTACGGTGAACACGCCCTCAAATACATCCCAGGGATTTTCTTCGAGTTGCTTGTGACCAAGGCTAAGACGGCGGTTCTCCTTGTCTATTTCGAGAACTACAACTTCTATCTCAGCACCGATTTGTGTGAATTCAGACGGGTGTTTGATTTTCTTTGTCCAAGAGAGGTCGGAAATGTGAATCAAACCGTCAACTCCTTCTTCAAGTTCAACGAATACTCCGAAGTTGGTGAAGTTGCGCACTTTGGCGGTGTGCTTGCTTCCAACGGGGTATTTAGCGTCGATGTCTTTCCAAGGATCTTCCTTGAGCTGTTTCAAGCCAAGTGACATTTTACGTTCTTCGCGGTTGAGAGTAAGGATAACAGCCTCAACTTCATCGCCAACTTTCAGGAAGTCTTGTGCGGAACGCAGGTGTTGGCTCCAACTCATTTCGCTTACGTGTATGAGTCCTTCAACTCCGGGAGCTATTTCAACGAATGCTCCGTAGTCAGCCATAACGATAACTTTACCTTTAACCTTGTCGCCTACTTTGAGGTCGGGATCGAGCGAATCCCAAGGATGAGGAGTAAGTTGTTTCAGACCAAGGGCGATACGTTTCTTCTCGTCGTCGAAGTCAAGTATTACAACATTGAGCTTCTGGTCGAGCTGCACGATTTCGTGCGGGTCGTTTACGCGGCCCCATGAAAGGTCTGTAATGTGGATAAGCCCGTCTACGCCGCCAAGGTCGATGAACACGCCATAAGAGGTGATGTTCTTGACAGTTCCTTCGAGAACCTGACCTTTTTGCAGTTTGCTGATGATTTCTTTCTTTTGTGCTTCAAGCTCAGCTTCGATAAGCGCTTTATGTGATACCACGACATTTTTGTATTCCTGGTTGATTTTAACAACTTGGAACTCCATTGTTTTTCCGACGAATACGTCGTAGTCGCGTATGGGTTTGACGTCGATTTGAGAGCCGGGGAGGAATGCTTCTATTCCGAACACGTCTACAATCATGCCGCCTTTGGTGCGACTCTTGATATAACCTTTGATGATTTCCTTGTCGTCAAGGGCTTTGTTGACGCGCTCCCATGCTTTCATTGCACGCGCCTTTTTGTGCGAAAGAAGAAGCTGGCCTTTCTTGTCTTCTTTGCTTTCGATGTAAACTTCAACTTTGTCTCCTACTTTGAGGTCGGGATTGTAGCGGAAGTCGCTGATAGGAATAATGCCGTCAGACTTGTAGCCTATGTCTACTACTGCCTGGCGCTTGTCGATGGCAATAACTGTGCCTTCTACGACTTCGTGCTCGTTTACCTGATTGAGCGTTTCGTCATAAGCCTTTTCTTGTTCTTCTTTGCTTGTTTGTGACTCAACTGCACCTTTTTCATAGGAATCCCAGTCAAAATTTTCAAGCGGGGCAATGTTTTTTAATTCCATGTAATTGTTTGTTGTTTAAATTAAAATGTTAGACATTATGTTGAAATCCCATAAACTGCAGGAAAGGCCGCGTATGCCGCTGTTTGCCTGGCCTGTAGGATAACGGGAAGACAAATCCGTTCTTTTTGCGGCGCAAAGTTATGTATTTTATTCCATATCCATATATTACATGCCGGATTTTTTTGATTTAAAATGTTTTATCTCGAAAAATCTTTACTTGTACTTTTAAAAAAAGCGCCTTTGATATGCCGCATGGCGTTACTCTTTTCTTCTGTTGTTGTGGTGGAACGCTAAAAAAATGTAACTTTGCTGCGAGAAAAGCTGTAAAAAATGAACAAATGTGGCTTGTTTCTGGTTTGTGCCGTTTTGGCAATGTCTTTGTTTTCGTGTGGAAACAATAAGAAACCCGAATCGAAGAATGAGGTTAAGAAAGATACCGTAATCGCGGCTGTACCCGATAGTACTATCTTTGGAGTTGCGGCAGAGAGCGGTATGAGTACGCTGTATTTGATTACAAACGCAGGCGATACGCTTGTTATGGATCGTACCGGCGAGGATGGCACTTACAGCGAAATATACGGATATATAATGGAGGGCGACAGCTTTGCAATAACAAAAAGAGGTAATCCCGAAGTAGGTTATACGCTTGCTAAAGCCTACAACCTGACTTTGCTTAACCGCTTTGGAGTTGATTACGCCATAAGGAACGGGCTTTTTGTGTTGGACGGCAAGGATACGGTAAGTATAAAATCTTTGAACAGCGATTCTCTCGTAGTTTTATACCCTTCGTCCGAGGCAAAGGTTTTTCTTCCTAAAAGAAAATAATACGTATTAATCACGCGCAAGAACTCGATATGAGTGCGTGACTTGTATATATTCCTCGACTATAAGTCGGGGGATAAATTTTTATATGCGAGTTAGCGAAGCGGCGAATGACTTGTAGTCACAGAAAGCACGCAATTTGACGAAGCCTAACGACCAATATGGGTTAAAATACTGTCGCCCGAAAGTGGGCTGATACGGACAAAAAACGACAGTTGTAAGGTTTTGATTTTCAGTAGGGTTTGATAGGGCGAAAAATTAGTGCCTTGCTTTTTAAAAAAGGTCGGACATATTTTAAAATATCTCAGACCTATTTTTTATTTGCTCTTAACTTGGAGAACGGATAGTTTGAATACTTTTTTGAAGGCTTGATCTTCTCTATATAAAAAACGAGCCGCACAAATCCTTGCGGATTGCACGGCTCGTTATGACTTTTGTGCGAAAATGATTCTCAGAAAATAATGTTGTTTGAGGTCGCAGTGTGGTAGGCCAAGAGTCCGTCTTGCGGGGTAAGTTCTATTCGGCCTAGTTTAAGGTTCTCTATCTGCATGGCCACGCCTATTTCTTCTTTGAAACTATGTGCCACGCCTCCAATGAAGTTTACATCAAGGTCCGGACGTTCGTAGGGCAATACGTTCCTTTGCAAGAAACGGCGGAAGTTGGCAACCAGGAACTCTCCAATTTGGCTGTCGCGGTGGTGGCGGTGAATGAACGGTACAAAACTTGCCAGGAAGCGGTTTGGCATGGGTTTGCGGTAAACGCGGTCGATTATTTCCTCTTCCGTAAGTTTTGTTTCATCGAAGAAGTTTTGGCAGATTTCTTCGGAGAACTGCTTTTTCAATATGTCGCCTACCAGGTTTTTCCCTAATACGGCTCCGCTGCCTTCATCGCCCAGTATGTAGCCTAAAGGAGAAATGTTGCGTATGATTTGTTTCCCGTTGAACAGGCAACTGTTCGACCCTGTGCCCATAATGCAGGCAATGCCTTCATTGTGTCCGCAGAGAGCGCGGGCAGCTGCAAGTACATCTGATTCCACTTCGATTTCCGCGTCGGGAAAGAATTTGTAAAGTGCTTTTTCTACAACGCCTTTTTTCGAACTGGTACACCCGGCGCCGTAAAATATTATTTTATCTATTTTAGTGCCCTCTACGTAGGGCGCGAAACTTTTTCCAATGGTGTTGCTGATTAGAGTACTGTCTCCTACAACGGGATTTATTCCTTCGGTTTGGTACTTTTCGATTTTGCCGTTGTTTGAAATCAACAACCAGTTAGTTTTGGTGGAGCCGCTGTCAGCAATTAATGTTGTCATGTCTTTATTTTGTTTAGGCCGCAAATATACGACTTTATAAGTTCGTTTCTTCTTTATTTGAGCTAATTTTGTCACGTTTCGTGCCGAATTTAATATATTTGCCTGACATACGTATCATTTTTTATGAAAAAGTTCTTTTTATTTGTATTTATCGCTTTCATTACATCAAACAATGCCTTTGCAGTGCTTGATGAAAAGAATTTGGGGAGCACATTGGCCGTGTTGCGTCAAGAGTTGGAGATGAACCACAACGATACGCGGCGCAGCATGATAATGAGTAAGGAATTGCGGGAGAATATGCAGTCGCGAGTAATGCAGATTATGAGTGAAAGCAACCAGATTGCGCTTATGCTTTATTCGCAGAAAATGGATTACATTTTTGACCTTACATACGCGTGCGACAAGGCAACAACGCTTTACAACGATTTCAGCACTATAAAAATGCCGTTCGACAAGGTACTGACTAATATGGAGGTTGAGGAGGCAAGGTATGAAGGATTGATTGACAATCTCGAAAGTATGCCTAAGGAAATGCTTACAGAACGTGAACGTATGGACCGGGACGTGTGCCTTACGCTTTGTACGGCGATGAAGCGTTCCTTGAATGACCAGAGTCAGGATTTACGCGAGTACAAACGCATTTATGAAACGGTGGGCCAACGTTTGAAAGAGCTCAACGACTATGCAATAAAACGTTATGATAACATAAGGCAAAGCATATTTATAAATGGCGGCGAGACTTACCTTACAGTGCTGTCGGATTTGGGCGGCTCGTACCAGCGTGCCATGTTCGGTTTGCAGGAGAAGTATTCTTCGGGTAATTCGAAAGTAGAGTCGCAATGGCGTGGCCCTGTAGTTATAGGCTGGGTCG
>ENA-ORNF01002264-ORNF01002264.1-human-gut-metagenome-genome-assembly--contig:-NODE-2264-length-14711-cov-3.901951_pt1 | contig 14711 bp, 13 predicted proteins | sample MGYA00242110_ERZ509012 | MGnify/ENA primary metagenome ERZ509012 (study PRJEB26280, sample SAMEA2338714) | human gut metagenome | biome: human gut; feature: human-associated habitat; material: faeces...
AAGAATTCAAATATTGGACTCTTCAATTCGCGTACTAAGATACTTTCTATTTGGAATTTCTTTTTTTATTTTTTCTTTAAAATAAATATCTGTTTGCCTATTTTTTTGAATCACTGGAAAATAATCATTTCCTCTTTTTAAATACCCTTTTTGATAGTGATATTTTTGTAATAATGGATATTTCAAAGTCATAACAACAGGTGTTGTTTCTACTACAATTTCCAATGAAGGATAATCATGATATCTAGACACATATGCATCATATAACATTTCTATTTGTTCTTTTGAACACTCTAAAGAAAGTGTTACTCTTTTTGCTCCTAAACTTTCTAAAAAACGAACTGCATAAGAATTTGCAACATTAAAATGGTGATTTGTAATGATATTTTGATAATGCATAAAACTACCATATTCTGATATCAATACATCTTTTTCACATTTTGGATAATCTTTCATTATATTAGATAATTTTAATACAACATGATTATTTTCTTTTTTCTGTTTATATATTTCTTCATCTAAGTATAAAATGTCTATTTTTTTATTATCTATATGAGTTGTATATAAAGTCTTTAAAGTTTCTACTTTTCTTTTCGGAATATCACGATGATATGTTTGTATGTTAAAATCTTCTCTATTTGTTCTTATTTCATTTAATTTTAAAACCATTTTTCTTCTTAAGTCATTTAGTATAGATATAGGAATAAATCCTTCAGAACCTATCACTTCTAGTTTTTCAAATTCATAAATAGTATCATTTAAACGCATTAATTTTTCTTTCATCTGTTCTTTTGTTACTGGTTTTTTTAAAGGAACTTCTAATACCTGATCAGATAAAATCACCACTTGATGAATTCCATCAGAAACTGTTAATTTTAAAGGTTTCTGATATTCACACTCTAATATTCCTGTAATTTTTATTTTTCTTTTTCTGTCTTTTAAATATTTTTTAATGGTTTCTATTTGTAAGTAATCTGTTGTTTTTACAACTTTAGAATTGATGGAAACTTTAGTATTTACTTCTAATTCAATGACATCATTTTTATAGGCTTGTTTCACTCTTTTTCCATTGATATAAAATTCATTTAATAAAACACCAATATCTTCTTTTCCTAAAATACGAAGTCCATCATGAATAGAAACTGAGTCTTTTAATTTTATTTTTATTTTATTTTTATAGCCAGAAATAATCGTTCCTATTTCTATTCCCATATGATTAGGGCGATATGAATTGATAAATTTTTTACTATCTTCTGAAAATAAGAAACCTTTCGTAAATTTTCTATTAAATAATTTTTTTAAATTTTGAATTTCTTCTTTTGTAATTACTACTTTTTTATTTTTATAATAAGAATCAATGGCTTTACGATATAAACTAGTTACATAGTATACATATTCTGGTCTTTTCATTCTACCTTCTATTTTTAAACTATCTATACCTGCTTCTATCAACTCACCAATATGTTCTAATGTATTTAAATCTTTTGTACTAAGTAAATATCCATTTTCTAATTCATTTTTCTTGTCATCACATAATGTATAAGAAAGTCTACAACATTGTGTACAAGTTCCACGATTACCACTTCTCCCTCCAATTAAACTAGACATTAAACATTGCCCAGAATAACTAATACAAAGTGCTCCATGGCAGAATACTTCAATTGGTAAATCAATTTGTTCTCTTATTTTTTTTATTTCTTCTATTGGGGTTTCACGAGCAATGACTGCTCTTTTAAATCCTATTTTTTTAGCAAATTCTACACCTTCTTTATTATGTAAATGCATTTGTGTAGAAGCATGTAATTCTAATTTTGGATATCTTTGATGAATGAGATCAAACATTCCAATATCTTCTATAATCAAAGCATCAGGATGATATGTTACTAACTCATCAATATAATTGATAAACATCTCTGTTTCATTTTCATAAACCATAGTATTTACTGTAATATATACTTTTACCCCATATAAATGAGCAATATAAATAGCTTCTTTTAATTCTTCCATTGAAAAATTACCAGCATAACTACGAGCTCCAAATAAATAACCTGCTAGATAAACAGCATCACAACCACCTAATAGTGCTGCATAAAAACTTTCCATAGTACCAGCTGGAGATAACAATTCCACTTTTCTCATAAATTTCACCAAACATATTATATCATGCTTTTTCTTATAACAAAAACCAATCTATCGATTGGTTATTCTTCTAACATCTTATTTAAATTAACAATATCATATCCTTTTTGTTTTAAATATTTTAATATCATTGGTAATTCTTCTTCTATTTTAGAATTAATTTTCATCGCAATCATACTACCATTTTGAACACTTTTCGTAACTTCTGTATATGGATTTTCTTTAATATGAATAGATGGATAAATTGTATAATCTTTTTGTAATTTACAAATATTGATTGCTTTTTCATCTTCATCAAATACAAGACAATAACTATTTTTTTGTCCACCTACTTTTTTAATAATTGTATCAACCCATACAAAAGATTCATGTTGATAATTTCCTTGATAGCTATAGTTTCCTATTGTATATTGATGATCAATTAATTCTAAAAATTTATTTCTATTTTTTTCAAGCCAATTACCATCTATAAAAAATGTTGCCTCAGCATTTTCTTTTTTTAATATTTTTTGAATCATATCAGGATGACTTTTTTCTTCTATGATAAATAATAAACTTACCTGTCTTTTTTTAGGATTACCACTTTTAATATATTTATCATATCTATTTTTAATACTTACTTCAGGAGATACTTTATCATATTTTAATAAATTGGGATGAAACTTTCCATATGGTTTCATTTGTTCATAACTTTTTTCTCGATTTACTATTTTTCCACTAATACCAGGAATCATAAATTGTCCATCTATCTTTGCATTTTCTGGTTTGACGTTATATTTCTTTTCTTCTTCTTTTAATGTAATCATAATATCATCTACTTCTTTTACAACGTCAATCGTCTTTTCAGTATAAAAAAAGCTAAAACAAACTAAACTTAAGAATCCTAGAATTTCAAAGAATCGTCTCATAAAAACCTCCCAATTTAGTTTATGTTTTGCTCTTTTTTTTATTCGTAATTCAGAGGTTTTAATTCATCTAATAAAAATTTACCATCTTTTCTAATTAATACATCATCAAAATAAATTTCTCCTCCACCATATTCTGGTCTTTGAATTAAAACCATATCCCAGTGAATAGAACTTTTATTTCCATTAAATGCATCTTGATAAGCACTACCAGGTGTAAAATGAATACTTCCTATAATTTTCTCATCATATAAAATATCACCCATTGGTTCTTTAATTTCAGGATTCAAACCAAATGAGAATTCTCCAACATATCTTGCACCTTCATCTGTATTAAAAATTTCATTTAATTTTTCAGAATCTTCATCACAAGTTGCTTTTATTATTTTTCCATTTTCAAAAGTAAGAGATACATTGTGATAAATATTTCCTTGATATGGACAAGGCGTATTATAAGTAATAGTACCATTTACACTATCTCTTACTGGAGCAGTATAACATTCTCCATCCGGAATATTTGCAGTTCCACAACATGGAATAGCAGGAATTCCTTTAATAGAAAACGAAATATCAGTATTTGGGCCTACAATACGGACACGATCTGTTTTTTCCATTAAATCCTTTAATGGCTTAATCATATCAGACATTTTTTGATAATCAATCGTCATTACATCCATCGCATATTTCTTAAAATCATCTGTTGTCATTCTAGCTTTGAACGCATCTAAATCAGATGGATAATTTAATAAAGTCCATCTTCTTTCATTAATACGAACACGATGGATTTCTTGGGTTGCCTCCCCTAATGCTTTTCTAAATTCTGATTTAATATTTTTAGAGTTATATTCATTATCTAAATAACGAACTTTAATAAAACAATCAAAATGATCAATATCATATTGTTGTTGTGATTTCATTTCAGGAATACGAGAAAGCGTTGCTAACTCATTTTGTAATCCTTCTAACATACTATCTGTAAGTCGTACAACAGGAATTCCACCTACTTTTGATATATCTTTAATTAATTGTTCTAAAAGAGGCTTTGCCTCATAAGCACTTTCAATTAAAACACGATCATTTTCTTTTACTTTTAACGAATAAGTTACAATGGTATCACTTAAAATTTTTATTTTTTCTTTCATGTGTCATCACTCTTTTCTTTTCATATAATATTTTTGAAGGAGGGCTTTTATGAACTATCAACCATATTCAGTATATCCAGGCATAATGGATACAAGATATTCAAATCAATTACCAACAAATTATCAACCAATAAAACAAAATATGGTATCTAATCAAAACGATGAACGATTTGGTTTTTTAGGTCCATTTATTTTAGGTGGTATTACTGGAGGATTACTTGCTCCAGCTTTTAATCAACCACGTCCATATTATTACAATAATTACTACTACCCACCATATTACTATTATAGACCATATTAATATTCATATACAACAAAAACCTACTTTGTATCAAGTAGGTTTTTAATTACATCTTTTTTTCTCTACTTTTAAATTTTTTAAGCTACCTGTTGCACAATATTGTTGATATTGAATTTTGATCGTAGCTTCATCTTTAGAATTCATAATAATTGTACCAGTTCCCAAAATAGAACCGTCTACTTCTATTTTTGTACTTCCCGCTTTTAAAGAACTACCATCAACCGTATAAGTTCCACCTGTAAAGATTTCATTTTCTGTTTGATAATAAGTAATTGCATTTACCATTCCTTTAATAGAATCACGTAGTGTTTCTTTTTTTGATTTTTCAATTTGATTCATAACAAGTGGTGTTGTAACAAGTGCGATAATTCCAATAATCATAATAACAGCAAGTAATTCAATTAATGTAAATCCTCTATTTTTCATATTATCACCTAGTTTCATTATAACAAATTTTACAAAAAAAAAGAAGCATTACTTTGCTTCTTCTGTTGCTCTTACTTCACGAATCACTGTAACTTTAATTGTACCAGGATATTGCATTTGTTCTTCAATTTTATTTTTAATATCACGAGCTACTTTGTAACTTTCTAAGTCACTAATCTCTTCTGGTTTTACAATCACACGTAATTCTCTACCTGCTTGTACAGCAAATGTTTTATCTACACCTTCAATATCATTTGCGATATTTTCTAGTTCAGATAAACGTTTCATATAATTTTCTAATGAATCATTTCTAGCTCCAGGACGAGATGCAGAAAGAGTATCAGCTATTGCCACTAATCCAGCAATTACACTTGTTGCATCTGTATCACCATGATGTGATTCAATTGCATTGATAACAATATCAGATTCATGATATTTACGAGCAATATCAGCACCAATTTGAACATGGCTTCCTTCTACTTCATGATCAATGGCTTTTCCTATATCATGTAAAAGACCTGCTCTTTTTGCAAGTGTTTCATTTTCTCCAATTTCACTTGCCATTAAACCTGCTAAATGAGCTACTTCGATAGAATGTTGCAATGCATTTTGTCCAAAACTTGTACGGAAATGTAATTTTCCTATTAATTCTACTAATTCTGGTTCTACTTTAGTAAGCCCTAATTCAAACAAAGCATTATTTCCATATTCTAAAATTTTAGCACGCATATCTTCACTTACTTTGTCATATAATTCTTCAATACGTGCAGGATGAATTCGTCCATCCTTAATCAATGTTTCAATCGTAACTCTAGCAATTTCACGACGTAATGGATCAAAGCTAGAAAGCACAATTGCTTCTGGAGTATCATCGATAATTAAATCAACCCCAGTCACTGCCTCAATCGTACGAATATTACGTCCTTCCCTTCCAATAATACGTCCTTTCATATCATCACTAGGAAGTGTTACTACAGTTACAGTCTGTTCATTTGCTACATCTGATGCATATCTTTGCATTGCAGATAAAATAATTGCTTTTGATTTTTTATCAGCTTCTAATTTTGCTTCTGTTTCTCTATCTTTAATCATAGAAGCAATTTCTAAGCTCATCATATCTTCTACTTTTTTTAATACCATATCACGTGCTTGATTTTTTGAAAAACCAGCGATTTGTTCTAATAATTGAATTTGTTCTTTTTTAATATCTTCCACTTTACTCATTTCATCTTGGATTTCTTTTTGTTTTGTCAAAAGATTTTCTTCTTTCTCTTCTAACATTTTTTCACGACTTTGTAATGTTTGATCTCTACGATCAATTGAATTTTCACGAAGAAGTAAACGTTCTTCTGCTTCTTTTGCTTCGGCTTTTTTCTCTTTTACTTCTTTTTCTGTATCTATTTTTAATTTATGTGCTTCTTCTTTCGCATCCAAGATATAATCGCGTTTTAATTTTTCAGCATCTTTTTTTGCTTGTTCTAATAGTTGTTCTATTTTTTTACTCATTCTTGTTGCTTTTAAACTATTTAATACAATCACAATTAAAATACCTATAAATAATCCAAGTAAAACAAGTATGATGGAAGTAATCATTTGATTCATATAATTCCTCCATTATCTATTTTATCTTAGGGTAAATATTCATTCACTCTATTTTCATTTTAATTGATTTTCAGTCTTTAGTCAATAGCAATAAAATAGAGAAAAAAGAGCCAAGATGATAATTTTATTAAAGAAATTTAATTTTTTTTACTTTTTTTAAAAAATCTCTTGCCAAACTAGAAAAAATACGATATACTGAAATAGTCATTGACGGATAAATGGGCTTGTAGCTCAGCTGGTTAGAGCGCACGCCTGATAAGCGTGAGGTCGATGGTTCAAGTCCATTCAGGCCCACCATTTTGTATTTATGACCTGGCCAGTTGGTGAAGTGGCTTAACACACTGCCCTTTCACGGCAGCATTCACGAGTTCGAATCTCGTACAGGTCACCATAAGAAATTACAAGTACTTCGTACTTGTTTTTTTGTATCTAAAAAAGAATTTCATGAAGAAATGAAATTCTTTATTTTTTTAAACCTATCTGTTTGATATAATTTTACAAATAATTTCAAATGAATGAGATATAACTGATATGAAATCATAAACATAATTCCTAAAAAGATAAGTTGTGGAAATGGTAAAAATGATAAAGAAAATAAATCATGTAAACCAATTGCCCCAATTAAGAAAATGAAAACCAAACTAACAAACAAAGATCCTCTTAATAAATTAAATGGATAACATAAACGGAATAATAACATAAAAGAAATAAATCCTGTTGTTAATACACAAATAGTTGATAATTGATTTTTTGTAAAATGTAAGATAGTTCCAAATAATAATATTAATAATATATTTTCAACAATTGTAAATGCTGTTGGAATCGATTTACTAATCATATTAAAGAAGAAATGTTTTTTTACTCTTTTTTCATTTGGTTCTAATGCTAAAATAAGAGATGGAATACCAATTGTAGTAACACTTGTTAAAGTTAATTGAATTGGTACAAACGGATATGGTAAAGAAATAAATATAAAACAAACAGCAAGTAATGTAGCATAAATAGTCTTTACTAAAAATAAAGTGGCAGAACGCTCTATATTATTAATAATCTGTCTTCCCTCTTTTACAATTTTCGGTAATCGATCAAAATTAGAATCTAATAGAACCATTTCTGATACATTTCTAGCTGCTGCACTACCACTCGCTACAGCAATACTACAATCAGCTTCTTTTAAAGCTAATACGTCATTCACTCCATCCCCTGTCATTGCTACTACATGTCCATTTTCTTGCATTGCTTTTACCATTTCCTGTTTTTGTTCTGGAGTCACTCTACCAAATATTTGATAATGTTCTACTGCTTCTTTTATTGCTTCTTTACTTTTTAAAGTAGTAGCATCGATTGCTTTTAAATCAGTAATTCCAATTTTTTTTGCAACATTTAAAACAGTTTTTACATGATCTCCTGAAATAATTTTAATTTGAACTCCTTCTTGTTTAAAAAATTGCAATGTATCTTTTGCTTCTTTTCGAATATGATCTTGAATTTGTAAAAAACCAATCACTTCTATATTTTTTGGTAATTTCTTTTCTTCTAGTAATTCTTTTGAAATTGCTAATACAATGACTCTACTATCTTTTGATAATTGTTCTACTTTTAATTTCATTTCCAAAGGAATATCTTCTATTAAAAATTCTAATGCACCTAATAATATTGTTCCTTGATGAATTGATACTCCTGACCATTTTCTCTTAGAAGTAAACGGTACTTGATATAATATTTCTTGTTCTATCTTTTCTTGATATGTATTTTTAATAGCATCCATAGTTGCATTTTTATCATCAAAATTAGTTGCTAATAGACTGAGTAAATGTTCCATTTCCTTTTTTGTATGATTTTGATATGGAATAATATTTGTAATTACCATATCCCCTTTTGTTAAAGTACCGGTTTTATCTAGAAAAATTGTATCTACACGAGCTAAAGTTTCTAATCCATATAGTTGTTGTACTAAAATTTTATAGCGGGTTAATTTTGCAACACCAACAGCTAAAACAGTACTAGTAAGTAATACCAATCCTTCAGGAATCATTCCAATCACTGCTGCAACTGTATTTAATATTGCCTGATTTAATGAATGATGAATTCCATATTGACGAAAAAACAATATAACCCCTAATGGAACAATGATAGCAGAAACTACTTTAATAATTTTATTTAAAGTTTCCATAATTTCTGACTTTACTTTCTTCATATATTTTGTTCCACTTGAAATTTTAGAAGTATAATTATCTACTCCTACATGTTCTACTTTTGCATAGCATGTCCCAGATGTAATAAAACTACCGGATAATAGCATATCATTTTCTTTTTTATAAATTGGTTCTATTTCTCCTGTAATAATAGATTCATTCACTTCTACTTCTCCACTTTGAATGATAGAATCAACAACAATTTGATCACCACGATCAAAGCGAATCATATCATCTAACACAATAGAATCAATATTTATCTTTTGCAATTTCCCATCACGAACTACATGAACATGTGTAGCCGTTAATAAAGATAATTTATCAATTAACCTTTTGGCATGAATTTCTTGTATGGTACTAATTAAAGTATTACAAATAACAACTCCCATAAATAACAAATTCTTAAAAGAGCCACAAAGTAATACAGCAAATGCTAAAAAAGCATTCAAAATATTAAAAGGAGTAATCATATTTTTTAAAATAATTTCTGGAATTGACTTGGTCTTATTTGTTTTGTCTATATAATGCAACCCTTCCAGTTTTCTTTTTTGTACTTGAATACTTGAAAGTCCTTCTTTCACTTTAGGATAATATCGTTCCATATAAACCCTCCATATCTATCATACAACAAAACACGTCCCTTAAAATGACTATTTTGAAAGATAAAATAGAAGAAGTTTGGGAACCAAACTTCTTAAATTGTAAACAATTGATAACCTTCCTCTTTTTGATTAGGTGCTACAATTGGTATCATAATATTTAATTTATCATTTTCATCTAAATAATAAAGTAAAGTGTTTTGTTTTAATTCTTTTTGATATTGTTCAAAAATATAATTTGCATATTCATTTTTTTCACTTTGCTTTATTTCTGTTTTTGAATCTACCCATTCATGTATTGCATTTTTCACTTTTAAATCAATATTAAAGTTAGAAATAGAAGCTTTTTGATAAATTGTTTCATAACTAGCAATACTTTGATTACTTAAATGAAAATTATATGTTAAATAAGAATAAATACTTTTATCAGGATTACGATGTTGAATATAAATTAAAATTGATAAAATATCACCATGTACTGTATACTGATAGTTACTAATAATATTATAACCCATTTCTTTTAAATTTTTCTTTTCTTGTAATAGTGTTTCATACATCTTTTTAATTTCTTGATTTTTTTGAATTGCAACTTCACCATTTAAATTAATCATAGGTAATTTAAAATCTTTAGAATCTACATAAGGAGCTTGAAACACATATGCATAATTCGGAAAAATTTTATTTTTATTTAACTCTTGTTTTTCTTTTGATACTTTTGCATAAAAAGATTGATCTTGATAAGTAGTTACTAATTCTTGATAGACTGCAAGACAAATAAAAATAGAAATCATAACACTAGCAATACCAATTATGCCATAATATAGATATCTATTTTTGTAAAACATTCTATCACTTCCTTTGTTTTAGTATAACACATCTCATCTTTTAATGGGAAAAGAAGTATATAGAAAGACATTTTATTTACAAAAAAAAGATTTGTTTAAATCTTTTTATTTTTTACAATTTGATATTCATTTTCACCTATCTTTTTTAAGATTAATTCATACTTTGCTTTTACATCACTTTTTTCATAATCAAAATTATCATCTTTTTTTAGTGTTTCTACTTCTTCTTTTTTCTCTTCATTTTCTAATACTGGACTAATATCATCATAAGTAATTTCAATTAATTCTTCTTCCTGATTATTTACTACTTTTGTTACTTTATATAATACATCTTTCATATCTTTTTGATATTGGCAAGTCAGTTTATTATCCTTAAATAATGTATCATCTAATTCATCTTTATTTAATTCTACTCCAAATAATTGTTTGATAAAAGGATTTAAATGATCAAAGGTAATTACTTTTTTCTCTTCTGTATTATTTTCTTTTTCAAAAGTTTCTTCTTTGTTTGATCTTAAATAATAACAAGTTGCTTCGGCCATTTCCATATCTGTAAAATCAGTATCATCGTATGTTGTTCTAACAAAGTTAAAATAAGAAATTATTGATTTTAAATTAGAGTTTAATGTTTTATTGTATTCTGTTTTTGTTTGTGTTGAAGTAATATCTACTGGTTCTAACTCTTTTTCTTCTTTTGTTTCTAATTCTGTTATTTTATCTTCTTTCTTTTTTATTTCTCTTTTTAATTCATTAATTTTACTTGTATAATTTACAGATAAAACATAGTACGTTCCTAAACTACCAATTAAAATTCCTAAAACTAGACATAAAATAATTGCAAATGAATGACTTTCTCTTCTTTCCATAGTAGACCTCCTATATTCATCATTTCCAATTTTTTCTAATTTATACAAAAAAATAGTGATTATATTATCACTATTTTAAAAATCCCTTAATAATTACTTCTTCTGCTTCTTTTTCCGTGAAACCTAATGACATTAATTTGAGTAATTGTTCTCCTGCGATTTTACCAATCGCTGCTTCATGAATTAAATTAGCATCCACATGCTTCGCATATACTTCTGGAATTGCTTTCACTTTTCCTTGATCTTTTATAATTGCATCACATTCAACATGCGCATAACAAGCGTTTTTTCCTACAATATTGGAATGAAATTCTTGGTAAGAAGAATCTGTTGCAACAGATCTAGATGTAATATGTGTACTTGCATTTTTACCTTTCAATTTAACTTTAAAATTTGTTTTTGCAAATTGCTTATCACTAGTCAATACTTTTTCTTGAACTACCAATGATGTATCATCATCTAATTTTGCAAATGTTTCTCTATTTGTTGAATCAACCCCCTTGATTTGAACTGTATCCATAGTCATCATAGATCCTTTTTTCATATAAATTTCAGTAACGGGATTTAAAATTTTATCTCCACTTCCCGTTCCTTCTCCATAATGTTTTTCTACATATTTTACTTTTGCATTTTCTTCTAAATAAAAACGATGTATTCCATTATGTGTTGAGTTTTTATGATGATCATTATGAATTCCACATCCGGCAATAATAATCACATTCGAATTTTTTCCAATATAAAAATCATTATAAACAGAGTCAGTAAATCCACTTTCAGTAACAATTACAGGAATATGAACCATTCCAAACAAAGTATTATCTTTTACATGAACATCGATTCCTTTTCCATCTTCTTTACTAAGAATATCAATATAGGGATTTGTTTTTCTACCAATACATTTTCCATTTTTTCTAATATTATAAACTTCGCTAGTTTCTATATCAGAAGCACCAATTTGTTCTAATAAGCTTTTATCAGTTTCCTGCACTCTAATCCACCTCCATCTTTTTAGAATAATTTAAAATAAGAGGCATCATTTTATCACGGTTTCCTACTTCTTTTATTTTCCCATCTTCTAATAAAATGATTTGATCAGCAATATTTAAAATACGTTCTTGGTGAGAAATCACCAAAGTCATTCCCTTAGATGTAGATTCAATTTGTTGAAAAACATCAATTAAACTTTGAAAACTCCATAAATCAATTCCTGCTTCTGGTTCATCAAAGATAGAAACAAGTGGTTTACGTGCTAAAACAGTTGCAATTTCTATTCTTTTTAATTCACCACCTGATAAAGAATGATTTACTTCCCTTTCTAAATAATGGCGAGAAGTAATTCCTACACGCATTAATATTTCCATAGCTTCTTCTTTATCTAAATCTTGGTTAACTGCTAATTTTAACAAATCAAAAACTGTAATTCCTTTAAATGTAACTGGTTGTTGAAAAGCATAACCAAATCCTAAACGAGCTCTTTCATCTAAAGATAAATGAGTAATATCTTTACCATGAAATAATATTTGTCCAGAATCTGGTTTTTCAATTCCCATAATGATTTTGACTAATGTTGATTTTCCACTACCATTTGGGCCAGTCATTACATAAAACCTCTTTGGGTCAAATGTTAAATTTATATGATCTAAAATTTTCTTATGTTCTTTTTCAAAACAAATATCTTTTAGTTCTAACATAATATTTCCTTCCTATTCCTGTGAAAATCATTTCACATTGATACTATTATAACATTCTCATATGATTTCACAACTATTTTTATATGCAAATAAAAAATTAATCTAAAATAGATTAATTTTATAATTTAGGATCAACTAATATTTTTACAGCATCATCTTTACCACTTGTTAGTCTTTCATAAGCTTCTTGTACTTGATCAAAAGATACAACATCATCTATAAATTTCTTTACATTGATTTGTTTTGTAGCCATAAGATGAATACACATTTCAAATTCGTCTTTCGTATATCCAATTGCTCCTTGTAATTTTAATTCATTCATCACCGCAACAACTGTTGGAATAGAAATTGGTGCCATTGCTACTCCAACTAAAATAACCATTCCTCCTGGTTTTGTAGCACAAATAGCACTTGTTACTGCGTTAGAGTTTCCACAGCAATCAATCACAATATCAAAACCATCTTCTGTATCTTTCATAAAATCTGCCATGACTGTTTCGTCTTTCGCATCATAATATTTATCAGCTACTTTTAACTTTAATGACTTTTTACCACGTTTAGGATTTGTTTCACTTAGTGCGACAAAACTAGCTCCTTCTTTTTTGGCAAACATCGCACATAATAATCCAATTACGCCTCCACCAATCACAAGAATTTTTTGACCAACTTTAATATTTGCTAAATGAATAGCATGTAAAGCAACAGCAGTTGGTTCTACCATTGCCATTTCTTCTTCTGTTACTCCTTTAGGAAGCTTTAACACCATATCAGGACGGACACATACAACTTCACCTAAACCTCCTGGTCTTGTTAATGATAATCCAACTGCATCACTCCATGTTTTTCTACAATATTGAGGATTTCCACTCTTACATGCAGAACATTCACCACAAGGTGAAATAGGAAGTGCTGTTACTAACTCCCCAACTTTTAAATCTTTTCTACTACCTGGATCTACTACTTTACCACAAAACTCATGTCCTAAAATAAGTCCTTTTGGTTCTCCCATTTCAAAATAATGTAAATCAGAACCACAAATACCTGTTTTTAATATTTCAATTACGACTTCCCCTTTTTTTGGAGTTGGTTTTTTGATTTCTTTTACTTCAAATTTTCTTTTATCAACTAATGCTACTGCGCGCACTTATATCACCTCTTATAGTCATTTTAACATATTTATTTTTACTTATACTTTTCTATTTCACACAGTTTACACATTTATACAAAAAAACATATATCTTAAATCAAGATATATGCATGGTCTTCATGTTGAATAAACTTTTCCAAATCATGATAATAAATTGCTAGAGTTGCCTCATTGGTATTGGGATGAAATAATAATTTTTTCTCTTTTAAATCACGATCAATCATAAGTAACACTTTACTTTCTTTGTCATTTATAATTCCAAATGGAGTAACACTTCCTTTTGATAATTGCAAAATATTTTGTAATTCTTCTTCTTTGGCAAATGATATGTGTTTTGTTCCAATCTTTTCTTCTAATTGTTTAATATTTGCTGTTTTATCGTCTTTTAAAATAATTAAATAATAATTTTTTTTCTTATCTTTTAAAAATAAACTTTTAGTGCCAATCCCTTCAATCATATTTGAAATATGATTTGCTTCTTCAATCGTACATACTGGTTCATGTTCTACTACCTGAAATGGAATTTCTAACTTTGTTAATAACTCTAATACTTGATTCATTTTTTCTTTTGAATTCATATCATTACCTCTCTTCTTTTAGCAATATGATTTATTATTTCATGGATTTACTTTCATAAATACTAAAAATTTTATTAAAATTATTTTATCATATGACTATCAAAAAATCTATCACCCTTATCTTACAAAAATATAACTATTTTTATAAAAAAAGAAATTTAATGTTTCATTTTTATTTGTTTTGTGTTATACTTGTTAAGTAATCAATTGTTATGGGCTGTTAGCTCAGTTGGTAGAGCAACTGACTCTTAATCAGTGGGTCTAGGGTTCGAATC